>Ga0326512_10000353_pt1 | contig 39595 bp, 39 predicted proteins | sample 1_2617_0518_D_FD_203652 | JGI IMG/M metagenome (GOLD analysis project Ga0326512, IMG submission 203652) | Bovine rumen microbial communities from UC Davis, California, United States - 1_2617_0518 | ecosystem: Host-associated > Mammals > Digestive system > Stomach > Rumen | place: USA... | reverse complement strand
ATGAAGGTTATCTGAAACTCGCTGAAAGGGCAGGTCAGTTGAAGGACGCTATGGGCGATGCAAGTCAGGATATCGCAAACTTCGCAAGCGATACAAGGGGTTTGTCCAACGCGATTAACCTCGCAACTTCGGCTGTAAACGCGTATCAGTTGTACAATTCGGCTTTGCAGGTGTTCGGTTTCGAGAATGAGAACGCGGCTGAATCCATGCAGAAGATGATGGCTATTATGACCCTCTTAAATTCGCTTCAACAGGTTCAAAACTCATTATTGGAAAACGGCTCTGCAACGGCTCGTCTTTACTCGAAATCAGTTGAACTGATTAAGGATATGCTTGGGCTGAAAAAAGCCGCTGTGGAGGCTGATACGGCTTCTACGGAGGCAAATTCTGTGGCCAACGAGACCAATTCAGCAACTGCCGAGGCAAATGCGGTCGCAAATGAGACTGCAAGCGCGGCTTCGGAGACCAATACAGCCGTAACCGGAGCAAATACGGCGGCTCAGGGCACTAATACAGCCGCAGTCGGCACTAATACCGGTGCGGTAGGCACAAATACAGCCGCTTTAGGCGCGAATACTACAGCAAATCAGACGGCTACGACAGCGACAAACAGTTTGTCCGTTGCGCAAAAGGCCGGTGCGGTCGCTTCAAAGACATTATCCGTTGCGTTGAGAGCCATCCCGTTGATGTTTATTATCGGTTTGGTCATCAGCCTTATCCAAAATTGGGAAAGCATTTGGAATTGGTTCAAGAAAACCTTCCCGGTGTTGGATACAATATCCAAAAAGTTCAACAAGTTCGGTGGTGTAATCAATACTGTGATTGCAGTGGCGAAAGGTTTCGCGTCGGCTGTGGTCAATTGGCTCATCAACCCCATTAAGACGTTTGCTAATGTCATTTCAAAGGTTTTGTCCGGTGATTTCTCAGGCGCTATAGACGCAGCGATGACCGGTTTGAAAAATCAGTTCAAGGGAACAGCGGACGCGTTCAGAAAATCGTTTGTCGCTCAGGTGAATGAAGGTCAGGAATCGATTACCCGCAAACAGGCGGCAGAAGAGGACAAGCGTCTCACCCACCACAAGAACATGATTACAAAGCAGAAGAATGCTGACGGTACTTACCGTAAGGACTACATCAAGGCCGAACAGGCGATGTACGACAACCGGAAGAAAATGTACAAGAAAGGCAGCGATGAGTATAACAAGGTTCTTGAGGAAGAGGCAGCGTTCCACCAAAAGGTTGAGGATGCCAAGACAGCGGCAACCCAAAAAGGTGTAAAGGCAAGGGAAGCAGCGTCGAAGAAGGCAGCGGCAGACGCGAAAAAGTCGGCTGACGAAGCGAAGAAGGAACTTGAAGAGTTCAGAAAACAGGCAGAAGAGATAGAGAAGGCGACAAAGAAAGCGATTGAAGATTCAGACAAGCAGATTGGTTCAGACCGGAAAGAGCGTCTAAAGACTCAAGCGGAAGAACTGAAGAAAGCCATCGCGTTATCGAATGAGGAAATCTCCGATGCCACAAACTATCTCATCATGTTCGAGAACCTGAAAAAGAAAGCGGTTGAGACTGCCCAAGCGTATATCGATAACGCAAGGAAACTCAAAGAGGCCGGTAGGGATGATTTGGCTCAAGGCGAACTTGACAACGCCCAATTTTGGTCTAACCTTGCACAATCATACGAGAATTATGTCTCGTTCTACGGGAAGGAACTAAGTCATCAGGAAATGTTGCTTGCCAGATATACCGCAAAGAGGAAAGAGATTGTGATGAACGAGTTGGCGTTTGAAGCCATTGAACTCAAGAAGAATTATAAGGAGCAAAGCGAGGCTCTTGCCAATCAGATAGCGAGTGAAGAGGCACTTCTTGCGCAATATGAAAAGCGGAAGGACGAGGAAAACGCAAAGAAAACAAAGGAACGCATAGATGATTTGAAGCAACAGTTGAGACTTGCCACAGAAAACGCGAAACTCGCTCTTGGCAGGTATTTTGAAAACGAGAACATCAAGATACCGGTTGACTTCGACATCGACAACCTGTTGAAAAGATATTATGAAGTAAAGGACAAGTTAGAAAAACAGGGGGTAATGATGCCTTTCCGGTTTGACAACATTACCGACATGCTGATAGAGCCTGAAAAGGCAATCGAGCGTTTCTATACGAGGGCCTATAACGCAGGTGCCACTCAGACTGAAAAAGCGGAAAGCCTTAAACGCAGTTTTGGCGCACTTGCGCAGGTGCTCAATTTGTCAAGCGAAAGCGTAGAAGAACTATGGAAATTATTGGAAGACCCGAAGCCGTTTTTACAGGTTAAGGATGACATAAGTTTCATTCTCGCAAATGGGGAGGTTTCACTGTCCAAGTTCGGCACAATAGCGGCCAAGACGAGGGATGAAATCACTGAAATTGCCAAGTTTACCGCAGACGAAGCAAAGAAGGCTTATGACAAGACAATAAAAGAGCAGGATAGTATCATTTCGCTCACCGACAAAAACATAAAAAGGTTCCAAGAGGCGGCAAAGGGCATCAAGTTTGAGCCGGTCATGGAAGATGACGCGTTCACAGATTACTTTGGCGGTCAGATACTCAATATTGAAAAGACCAAGAAAAGGTACGGAGAACTCAAGGATGCGTTAGAAGAGTACAGATTGTCGATAACTCAGGGTTCTGATGAAATGGACAAGGTTGAGGAAGCCTGGCAGAAGAAACTCGACGCAACCGCCCGTATGTACGGAGAAAACTCAACCGAGTACGACCAAATGTACAAGGACTACAAATCATCAATGAACTCTTATGTTGTTGAACGCGAAAAGGTGTCCCAACAGATTGAACAGATTGAGAAGAAAGAGGGTGAGGTTACGAGAGACTACTACGAGAGCCTTGAGAAACAGATGAAATCCGTCTATTCCCAATTGGCAGAGAATGTCTTTGAGCCTCTTGCTGACGGTTTCGGTGCGTTGCTTGACTACCAATTGGAAAAGGCTCAGGAAGCCCTTGAGGAAATAGAGGAACTGTTAGACAAGGCTACTGAAGCAAGGGAAGAGAGCGCAGAGCGCATGAAAGAAATCAACGAAGAGTTGAGAGCTGATGACGGACGGAACAAGGAAGCACTGCAACAGCGTTTGGCTGAGGAAGAGGTTCTGTTGGTTCAGAGAGAGGAAACCGAACGCGCCTTGGAAAAGGAAAAGAAGAAACGGGAGTATGAGGTAAACGTAGCCGAGGCAAAGCAAAGGAAGTTCGAGTTGGGTCAGAAACTCATCGAGGGTCTTGTGAACACCGCGTTGGGCGTTACGGCGGCATTGAAGTACGGACCGATACTCGGACCGATTTTCGCCGCAGTCATCGGTGCTATGGGCGCATTACAGACCGGTATCATAGCAAAACAGATTGGTCAGGTCAAGATGCCTCAGAAATTCGCCAAGGGCGGCAGAATCGGAGAACAGGGCTTCAGCCGGTCGCACAGCCAAGGCGGTCACAGAATCGAAGGAACGAACATTGAGGTCGAAGGACAGGAATGGGTTGTCAACAAGAAATCGTCGAAGAAGTACAATACGTTGCTGAACGCGATAAATGACGACAACGCCGTTGAAATCAAACGTCAGGTCGAAATGCTCAAACCTTCAACCGTCAACAATTACGTTACCAACAACTACCAAAGCCAAAGGCAGTTCGCAGGCAAACAGATTGTGAAGTATGCTACCGGAGGACAGTTGAACTATTCAGAGGCTGCAAGAACGGTTGAAGAAAACAGGGACACCGTTCAACTCGCCCAACTGATTAAACAGATTAACTTCCAACCACAGGTTGCGGTTACAGACATCAACAGAGTCAATAAAAACTTAACCAAAGTACGCGACTTGGCAAGGGGCTGATACAATAATGCCGCGATTCTGAAAAAGGGTCGCGGCTTTTAATCTTTATACACTGAAATAACAAAGAAAAACTATGGTAAACTACAGGATATTCGATATTACATTTGACCCATCGGCTGACATCGGACTAACGGCAATATCATTTGTCGATTTTCCGGCCATCTGTCAGGACTTCATTTACCAAAGTTCAGACAATAAGGAAAAGTATGTTTCCGGTCAGTTGCTTATGGCGAATGCTGAAAAGCATGAGGTCATTTCGCCTATACTCATACCGAACCAACTTATACTAAGGGTTAGTGAAACCGGCGAGAAATACTACATGAGATGGTCTAAGGAAACCATCGAGAAAATCGCGGACTATTATCTGATGAACCAATTCCAAAACAACTTCACCTTCATGCACTCATGGTTTGACAGCATGGACGGCAACTACGAGGACTCATTCATCAAGGACGTATATATGAAAAGGATGTGGATTATTGACGATGCAAAGACTGATGAGGCTAACAAGGTATATGGCTATCATTTGCCGGAAGGCACTCTGATGGTTCATCTTAAAATCCACAACAGGAACCTTTGGAAGAAAATCAAATCCGGTGAGGTTAAAGGTCTGTCAGTTGAGGCATTCACCGGTATGCAGGAAAACGGAATAATAAACTATAAAAAACAAAATAAGACGAAAATGAATAAACTACAAATCAAAGACCTTTTTGATAAGTTCATGTTGTGGTACTCTCAGGTGAGCGATGACGCTAAGGAACTTGCAGACGTAGCAACCGGTGACGAGACCGAAAGCGGCGAGGTTTCACTCAAATACTACACCTCCGATACCGACTACATAGAAATCGCTACTGATGGAACTGCAACCGCTTCAGACGGAAGCACTGTTCAAGATGGTGAGTACGCTTTGGCTGACGGAAATATTCTCGTAATCGTTGACGGAAAGTTCAGCGAGACCAAACCTATGGAACAGAGCGACGAGGCTGAACCCGTAGAGGCTCCTGTTGCCGAGGCACAAGAGGATGACGAAACCGATGACAAGAAAGAGGATGAAACCCCGGAAGACGCTCCTGCCGACAGCACCGATGAGGACGAAAAGAAGGATGATGAGGAAGAGCAGAAGATGGAAGAGGTTGATGCTCCTTATACCCTTGTTGAAATAGAAATCAACGGCGAGACCTACAATGTACCCCAAGAGGTTTACGACTACATCCGTTCACTTGAAGAGAACGCTTCGATGGCAGAGACCTTCAAAAAGGAACTTGTGAAATACCGCAGCGAGACCCCTTCAATCAAGCCGGTCGGTAATGTGGTAAAGGAAAGCAAAGAGTCCGAAAGCGTTTCAATCGCATCCGCGGACACCCTCATTGCAAGCCTTAACAGAAAATTGAAATAAAAATAATCTTTATAACCAAAAATAAAACGACTTATGGCAAACTTAATTAACAATACTATTTCCTTCACCCCAAAGGTGATGCCTGATTGGTACTATAAGGTGCTTCTCAAGCCCAACTTCATTGCTAAGGATTACATCCGCGTTGAGCCTAACGTAACCAAGGAGGCTGTTCTCCGCAAGTTGGTGATGGCCAACAACACCGTTTCGCAGGTTGACAACCGCGACTGTGCTTGGACTCCCAAACAGCGTTTCAGCAACGACACCAATACCTTCACCGTTAAGAACTGGAAGATTAACGAGGAACAGTGTCTTGAGGAACTTGACAGCATCTACAGCGAGAACGTACTCAGCGAGTTCCGTAACTATCAGAGCGGCGCAACCAAGACCGTTATGCCCAACGACCTTGAGAACGCAGTTATGCTTCACCTTGAGAACTCTCTCGGTGCTGACATCGACCGCATCATCATCGGTGGCGACGGCAACGCAGTTGACGGTATTCAGAATGGTCTGATTGACAAGGCTCTCGCTTCGTCAAACGTAATCAAGGTTTCTGGCGTTAACATCGATACCACCAATGTACTGACCGAGATTCAGAAGGTTTACGATGCTATCCCCAATGTTGTCCTCAACGAGTCTCTGTACGAGCCTGAGAAGGCCGCTGTACGCATCTTCGTTGACATCAACACCTACCGTTACGCTTTGCAGGCTCTGAGTGGCGTTGCAGGTGAATATCAGGTTGTTCTTCCTTCATGGACTTATGAAGGTGGTGTTCTCCGCTACATGGGTGTAGAGGTTGCTCTTGTTTCTTACATGCCCGCTAACACCATGTTCGCCGCTTCTCGCGACAATATGATTTTCTTCACCGACCTTTTGAGCGACACCAAGGAAATCCGCGTAGCACATGGCAACGACCTGAAGGATGAAAGCATGGTTTACATCAAGGGTGCTTACCGCGCTGAGGCCGCTTTCGTATTCGAGGATGAAGTAGTTCTCTACAGTATCTAATAATAACTGAAAAAAAGCAATTAACATATCATGGCACTGAATTGTAAAATTACCAAAAGCAACAACGCTGCTTGTGAAACCAGCGTAGGTGGTGTGCTCCGTATGTGGGTAGCCAACTATTCCCCCGATTACACCTTCACCGCTTCTACCGGCTGTGAAATCGATACCATTGACTTAGGTACTGAACACTTCATGGAGGTATTCTTCGCCGAGGGTACGGGTTATGCAAACGCAAACCTGAACGCCGGTGCTAATGCCGACCAAAAGTCAATCCTTCATCAGGTTGGCGGTGTTCTGAACTTCATCGACTGTGACCTTATCGGTGACTATAAGAACTGGCTTCTTGGCCGTCTTATCTTCGCTGTACAGACCAAGAACGGTGACGTTTTCATCTATGGTGCTGACAACGGTTTGAGTTCGACCAACTTCGACTTCACCACCGGTACCGCTGAGGCCGACGCAACCGGCATCACCTTCCTCTATGAAGGCGCACAGCGTAACGCTCCTCTGATGGTCAAGGACGCTAAGACTATCACCGACCTTGAAAAAAAAACGCAAGGGTAACTCTTGAGGTACAACAGTCTTTCATTAGGCAAGCATGGACTGACGGAGAGGAATACACATTCCCGGTAAGTGACATAAAGGGCACTAAGGAAGGCGACGAGATTAGGCTTAAAACCTACATCACAGATAAGGGAACGACCTACATCTACTGTACATTCCTGTCCTACGATGCAGAAAGGCAGCAACTGAGAGTTTTAGTCGAAAGGACTGTTTAACACAAAACATCAATACATTGAACCGGACTTATAGGCCATTAGCGTCTGAGTCCGGTTCTTTGTGTTTTATCTTTATACTAAAAAATATTCTTATGGCATTCAATTGCAGATTGACGAGAAACATATCATTGTCGCAAAACGAGGATGAAACCGGTTGCGGTAGCCTTGAAATGTCCGTAGGCGGAATCGACGGAAGGTTTTACCTGTATAACATTGATGACGTTCAGGGCTTCGCGTTCAAGAACGACAACCGTTCGGATGACAGCCTTTTCATAGACACAATCATCACCGGCGCTCCTTACTATTACGTTGACGCTACAAGCATTACATATAACGAAGAACAGGATGGAGACACCTATACACATACGCTTACGGCTACAGTAGGAAACATCAATCCTGTCACTCAGGATATATTATCAGACGCAGCCCCCGGAAAGTATCTTGTATGCTTCAAGCCTTTGGGAAGCGAACACCTTAGATGCTTTGGATGGAAGGAAGGTTCTGCAATGCGTCACACAATGGATTTGAGCGAGGACACTTCAAACTATACTCTTACGTTTGAGGATGAATCCGAGTACCCTCTGTTCACTGTGGATAAATCGAACTTCAATCTGAAAGACAAACAGTTTGACCCGATTTGGCAACCTCTGTACGATGTCAATTATTGCGAATTGGACGAAAGAGGCAGACAAACCGGTTGGTGCTTGGCACAATACGTAGTAAAGGTCAATTCAGCCGGTTCAGCCCTCGGTGCTGACAATAAACTGATAGAATATACCGGCTTAAAACAGGATGCCTATAAGTTGAAAGGTGTGCCTGACGGTGATTACCATATTATCTCGACATACACCCAAGATGCCGTATTCGACGGTAAACCTGTAAGGGTATTCGACCCTGTACTATGCTTGCCCGAAAGTTCGGGTACAATCTCTTGGGCAAGCGAGACTGTAAGGCTGAACTCAACCACAAGGCAGACTGCAAGCGTAAGGCTTACGTCAAACGCCCCTTGGACGATAACAAGTGAAACTCCAGAGCACTGTTCTTTAGCACCAAATTCAGGCGAGACGAGCGCGGACATTCAGTTCTATTTCGACCGATACGGCGGTGATGACACAGTAACGGCGAGAAACCTCAACTCTTACGAAGAGACCTCAATAAATGTTCAGAACCGTACAATTATATGCAATTCCGGTGAAGAGTTGGAAAACGGTGCTTTTGGATTCAACGCTTATTGCCGGGCTTATGGTGGTTCTGAAAATTGGACTTGGAGCGTTGATAATCCCGGACTTAATATCACAGTCGCATATAATACAGAGGGAGATACCCCAATTCCTGTAGGTTTGGACTGTGAGATAATAGACAAAGCGGTTGAGGAAGAAAGGATTTGGACTTTCACCTTCACCCATTCAGACGATGACGAAGAGGTAAAGACAGCGGTGTTCAAGGTTTTGGGCAGGGACACAAATCCATATTGGAGACTTTTGTCAAGATATTGCGAAACAACCAACTAAAAAAGTCAGGTAAATGAAAAAAACGGGATACATAATCGAGGAATACATAGACATCAACCCTTACAGCGAGTCTTATAATGAGACAAAGACCGAAAGGGTGTTGAATGAGGGCGAATGTCCGGTTGACAAGAACGCCAATTGGGTGAATATCTATTCATATTGCGAAATGGATATTGACGGAGCGTTCACCGGCTACATGATTAACATATACGAGGACGTTGAGCCGACAAGTTCGACGTATCAGCAACAGATTGAGGAAAGGGTGGAGAATGAAACCGATTGCCCAAAGGATGAGAATGCTCCCAAATGGGAACAGACAGGTCCGGCATATTGCGAACAGATAGCCTATCAGCCATCGGGAAGAATGGGCAATTCCGGTTATCTGATTATTGAATATAAGGATGTAAACGAATACTCGCCTACTTACGGTACAATAAGGCAGGAAAGAACACTCAACCCTTCAGGATGCCCGGCACCGAACACAAGTCCCGTCTATGTGATTTCATCAGAGGTATGTAATCAGGTCGAAGACCCGCATGGCGTTATGGTTAACGACGGCACTAAAACGGTTGTGAGGGTTGACACCAACGAATATTCGAGTTCATATAACTTTGGTGAACCTGAAACAGTTGTGATTGAAGACCATGAAATGTGTCCTCCTACCTCAACATCACCTGATTGGCAGGAGACCGGTTATTCATGCGAAAAGGACGGAAACTACAACACAGGCCGGACAATCATAACAGAGCAGGATGTAAACGAGCATTCCGCTACCTACGGAGAGACAAGGACAAGGACTGTAGAGGACGATGAAAGATGCCCATATCAGCCAAAGCCGCAACCTGTGACAGTTAAATGGAAGGTGGTGAACAACCGTTCATCCAACACAGACACAATCAACGAAATGACCGTATCCTTCAACAATGGATTGGTCTTGAGCCTTAACGGTACGATAGCACCGGCCGGAGGCGTTTTGAGGATGACAAGCAACATGTCGGGCGAATTGGTCGATACGCCTCAGAAGGTGTCGGTTATCACAGTCTCGCCCAATACCGCAAAGCCAACACAGTTCCAATGGTCGCAAAGTCCTGACCCCTACGTTTGGAGTGACAGCGACGGTTCTGATGTGCTGACGATAACACTTATGGACGGTGACGGAACAGCACCGATTTGGACGGAACAGAGTTATTCATGCGTTCAGTCGGAGGGATTCAATACCGGCGATTCTATAGTGACAGAGATTGACAGCAATGCGGAAAGCGCGACTTACGGACAGACAAGGACAAGGACAATTCAGGATGATGAAAGATGCCCGGTTGACAGTGAGGCATCATGGCAGGAACAGAGTTACACATGTGAGACGATAAACGGCTTCAACACAGGCAAATCAGTTTCGGTACAGAAGGACATCAACCCTAACAGTCCGAGTTACGGCACTACGAGGCAGAGATACATTGACGATGACGAAAGATGTCCGGTGAGCACTGTCGCATCATGGCAAGAGATTTCTTATTACTGCCAAAAGACGCAGGGTTTTGACAATGGTAATACTGTCATAACCGAAGAGGACAAGAACCCCGGAAGCAAGACCTACGGACAGACAAGAAGCGTTGTGAGCACAAACGACCCTAGGTGCGTTCAGGACAAAGAACCTTCATGGCAGGAAATCTCCTATGCATGTGAGGATGATGGTGAAGCGCCGGTTGACACTGACCCTGTTTGGACTGAGACCTCAAGAACCTGTGTTCTTGATGAAAACAATGAAAATACAGGTTATGCCACCGTTGTTGAGACTGACACAAACCCGAACAGTTCATCCTATAATCAGACAAGGACTTCAACAGTTGAAGATTTGTCAAATTGTCCAACACCGGTCAGAAACTACAAGTTGAAATATACCACAACAACAGGAGCCGGTCAAAAAAATTGCAATAGTAATTCTACATTAACATCAGATGAAAAGGTGTTATATATAGTGACAGGCATAATCGGCGATTGTGTCACAATCATTGGAGTATCAGCATTCTCCGGCTGTAGTAACCTTAATAGAATATATATACCTTACGGTGTTAAAACCATCGCAAATGACGCATTCTATGGTTGTGAAGCACTCACAAGTGTAACCATTCCTAGCGGCGTTACGAGCATCGGACAGAGAGCATTCCAAGGTTGTGCCTCACTGACAAGCGTAACCTGTTTGGCCACCACACCACCTTCTTTGGGCTATAATGCGTTCTACAGCACCAAAAACTACCCAATTTACGTTCCGGCTGAATCGGTAGATGCATACAAAACGGCTTGGAAAACATACGCTTCGAGAATACAGACAATACCATCATAAGCAAAATACATATAAAACCAAAAATGGCAAATACAGGAAATATCATAGTGACGGAAAAGGACATAAACCCATTCTCGCCGACTTATAATCAGGAACGCACAAGGACTTATGCTGATTTTGAAAGATGCATTCCCGCTTCAGGTGATTTCATGGCAAGGACAATAGCGGCTGATGGAACTGTAACGGTAATCGAATGCAAGGATGGTGACACCCATCTTGACCGATATGAAGTTACGGACAGGACATGCGTATCAGCCGTTATCGGAAACTGCACCACAAAGACTGTGGCGATGAATTGGCCTTACTCAACTTCAAGCCTTGTCGGTACGTTCCAAAACTGCACAGACCTTGAAGCCGTTTCAATCTCGGACACCGTAACCGAGATAGGCGACCAAACATTCATGGGATGCTCAAAACTCAATAACGTACCGATACCGGACTCTGTGACGAAGATAGGGAATGCGGCGTTCAGGGGATGCGATTCGATGACAAGTTTATATGTTCCTGACAGTGTAACACAAATAGGCAGCAACGCGTTCTTGGCTTGTTCAAACCTTTCAGATATAAGATTGAGTGATAACCTGTTGTCGATAGGGCAGTACGCGTTCACCGGCACACCTAAACTGACTTCAATAACATTGCCGGCTTCCCTGACAAACATCTATTCATACGCGTTCAACGGCAACACCACATCCACACTGCACACATTGACCTGTTTGGCTACCAAGCCTCCTAAGTTGGCTGATAATGCTTTGGGCAGAATACCGAATGATTTCGTCATCTATGTACCGGCTGAATCTGTCAATACTTATAAGTCTGAATCAGGATGGAACAATTACGCCTCGCGTATTCAGCCCATTCAGTCCTGATAATCTTTATATGAAAATAATTCAATTATGTCAATATCAAGTGAGTTAATCACACTCAACTCTACTAAACAGAATATCAGGTCAACAATAAACCTCAAAGGTGTCGAAGTCACAGACAGCGATGCCTTCGCTTTGTACCATGAAAAGGTGTTGGAGATACCTTCAGGCACCGGTGTGCATGAAAGTCAGATAAAATCATACATAGAAAGGACTTCTTTGAGGTATATAATTCCGGAAGGGACAACAGTGATAGGCGATAGCGCTTATTTCACTCAATACATAAATACACCGAAAGAGCACTTGCTCATACACCCTATAGATAGTGAACTGATTGTGCCTGAAGGCGTTGTCTATGTAGGAGAGAGTGCATTCAGCGGTTTGCATAACTGTAGAAGGGTTGTATTACCGGACAGCCTTATTGAGATTGGTGACGCTGCATTTGTTTCTACCGGCCTGAACATCGGCGTTTCTGAAGTTCTTGAAGTGTCATTCGGAAACAGTTTGCAGAGGGTGGGAGCACAAGCGTTTGCCTACAACAATAGAATAAAGAATTTGGATTTTCCCAATACTCTGACGTTCATTGGCGGTTTCAGTTTTGCGGATATTATTCCTGACTATCTTGTGTTCAGGTCGACAGTGCCGCCCGAAATAGGGACAGAGCCAAGCGGAGGAAGCAACAGGAGTTTGGGATTCAGCAAGATTAACGCAATATATGTTCCGGACGAATCGGTGCTTGCTTATCAGATTGACGACAATTGGAAGCAATACGCCTCATACATTAAACCATTATCAGAAAAGACAGCATAACGGACATGGCAATAAAAGACGAAATCAACAAGATACAGACTGAAAAGAATTACCTACGGGCTGCCATACAGGAAAAGGGCGTTTTCGTTAACGACGAACCCTTTGCGCTATACCCCGTCAGGATATCGGAAATAACGGACACTCCGGGGGAATGCGATGACGAACTGAGGACTTTGATTGAAAAGAAGATGACGTCATACACCGTTCCTTCCTATGTTGACACAATAGGGAGTTTTGTCTTCTATAATTGCGTCAACCTTGAAAGCATATCAATTCCTGACAGTGTTACGTACATCGGTCACTCTTCATTCATGGGTTGTACCTCACTGACAAGCATTGACATTCCAAGTAGTGTAACAAGCATCGGAAACCAAGCGTTCCGTAATTGCACCTCGCTTACAAACGTAACAATAGGAAGCGGTGTAACGGAAATACAAATGTATGCATTCTACGGATGTTCCTCACTCGCGTCAATAACAGTCAACGCAGAGACACCTCCGACTTTGGGTACAAGGGCATTCGACAACACCAATGACTGTCCTATCTATGTACAGGAGGACAGCGTAGAGGCTTATAAGTCGGCTTGGTCTCAATATGCGGACAGGATACAGGCGATACCTGTTCCTAGTTTCACCAAGATAACATCTTTGGATGAGGCTACATCCGGCAAATACCTTATTGTCAATACATCGGCTAACAAGGCACTGAACGCTTCACTGATTAAGGATACCACAACATCCACAAACGGCATCAATACAGCAAACAACATGATTGATGTTACTATAGAGAACGACATTATAGTGCAAGATGATAACACCTTGAACGCAGTGGTAGATTACGATGCCGATAACAAGACCTTGAGTTGGACTGATTCAGACGCTGGAACCACATATTACCTGTATTGGAATGGCAGCGGTGCGAAATTCGCATACAGCGGAAATATGCAACCGTCAACGCAGTACCCTATGGAGGCAAAATATTATGAGAATTTCGGTTCATTCAGTTTCGCCAATTCAACAAGGCTGGTTGGTTATAATAACGAAAAGTCAAGATTCAACTTCTATTTGCCGAACATCGTTTATAAATATGAATCGAATATGGCACTGTTCAAACTCAACTGATAAATAATCTTTATTTTCTGAAAAGACACTAATATCAAATAAAACGATAAAAAACTATATCATCGATGAATTATCTCATAACTACAGCATCTTCCATTCAGTTGACAAACGCTGAAGGAACAACCAAGACGATTTCAAAGAACCTGTTATGGTACAGGATTAACAAGGAGACCATCACCTTCTTGGTTTTGGCCGATGCCGAACCCGAGGGCGACGGAACCTGCTTCTTCACAAGCAGGATTTCAGACCTCAATGTGAACGGCGAGGTATATGACAAGGACACCATCGTTAAGGCTCTTGACGACATTTTCGAGCCGGTTGACATCGCCGACGTTTACACAAAGCGTCAGATTGACGAAATGCTTGAGGAATACGCTCAGGTGGATGACCTCAACGACTTCATCATGGTTGACGAACTTCCTGATTACCTTGCGGGCTATCAGGAGAAATTGGTTTCCGGCACCAACATCAAGACCGTCAACGGTCAGTCTCTTTTGGGTGAGGGCAACATCGTCATCGAGGGCGGTGGCGGCGGCTCAAGCATCACCATCGACAGCGCGTTGAGTTCAACCTCAGAGAACGCCGTTCAGAACAAGGTTGTCAAGGGCGCTTTGGACGCAAAGGCAGACAAGACCGAAATCCCTGATATGGCCGGCTATCCCACCACCAATCAGATGAACACAGCAATCAATTCGGCTGTAGCGGGAAAGGCTGACGCAAATTCAGTCCCCACCAAGACCTCGCAACTGACCAACGACAGCGGTTTCCTGACCTCGCATCAGAGCCTTGACGGACTGTTCAACAGCGTTGAGTATGACAGTTCGGCAAAGAGGATTAACTTCAAGGACAAGACCAATACGGTTGTCGGTTATGTTGACGCCGCGCCTTTCGTCAAGGACGGTATGGTTGAGAATGTCAAGATTGAGAACGGAAACCTCGTAATCGACTTCAACACCGATTCCGGCATCACCGACATCAGTATTCCTCTGACCGACATCTTCGACCCAAGCAACTACTACACCAAGACCGAGGTTGACACCGGTTTCGCTAAAAAGACCGATATTCCGGCTTTGAGCGACTACTATACCAAGACCGAGGTAAACGCTGAACTCGCTAAAAAGGCAGACACCGATAACCTCGCTACAGTAGCCACTTCCGGTTCTTACAACGACCTTTCAGACAAGCCCATCATTCCCGAGGGTGCTGTTATCGACAGCGCGTTGTCCGATTCGAGCAACAACGCAGTAGCCAACAGAATTGTCAAAGGCGCTTTGGATTTGAAGGCAGACAAGACCGAGATTCCTGATATGGCAGAATACTACACATCGAAGGAAGTTGATGGAATGATAGAAGATTTTGTCACTCAGAAAGAGGTTGATGACCTTACGGCTGATTTCGCTTCAACCAAGGATGTTGAGGGTGCTGTTGATGGCGCAAAGCCTTATGTATATCAATTCAATGAAAGCAGTATTGAGACTTTCGATGAGGCAAAGACCGCACTGGTCGATAACGGAAGGGGTCTTTTGCTGAGAGACAAGATTGGATATTATCATTCCGCTTCATGGAACTATGATAATAGCACCCCCAAGTTCACTTTCACCTATATCGCTGATGACGGCACTGTGATGAAGTCAACCGCACAGCCGGCACTCAATAGAGCAGCATACAATACCGTCAAATGGACTACGGAAACTCTTACAAATGATGAGATTTTTAATTATCGGTTTGAAAATACTGATGTAGAACTCTTTGACAATGCAGTTCAAGCCTATAATGCTGACAAATTGATTGTTGTTAATGGTGATTACGGAAGTCCCGCTTCATCTTCTTATGACGACAAAGAAAACGTCCTTAGTCTGAGTTGGATTGATGCAGAAGGTAACATTGTCGCTTATAAGGTGCAAAAGACCGGTGACGGAAAAGAGAATCCTTACAGAATCGAATGGACAGACGTTACACCAAAACCTGCAAGCATCACCGTTGACACAGAGTTGAGTTCAACATCTGAAAATCCTGTTCAGAACAAGGTTATCTATGCAGCCATCGGTGACATTGAAACCGCGTTGAAAACCATTAACGGAACTGTCTAAAATGGCAATCTGATTGAAACCGAACAAATGGGGAGTGTCCTCACCGGATGCTTCCCATTTTTCAAAGGAATAATCTTTATTTGAAAAAAAATATATAAACTCATGAGTATAGCAACAGAATTAACATTATTGGCCAACTCGAAACAGGCCATCAAAAACAGTATTAACCAAAAAGGGGGTAGCATTACCGACTCTACTCCCTTTGCGGATTACAGCACAGCCATTGATAATTTACCATCGGGCGGTGGAAGCGGAAACCCATTGTTGGAATCCATTGATGTAAGCGATTTCAGTGGTACTACGTTTAATAAAGTGGCAAGTTATATCACTGATGTAACGATACCCAGCGGTGTGACTGTCATCGGTCAAAACGCATTCCAAGATTGTTCTTCAGTTACAAGTATCAACATACCAAGCGGTGTGACGAGTATTGGAAATAGTGCATTCCGAAGATGTACATCATTGGCAAGCGTCAACATACCCAGTGGTGTGACGAAAATTGAAAACTATACATTCGCTAATTGTACAGCACTTACAAGTATCAATATCCCAAGCGGTGTGACGAGTATTGAACAATATGCATTTGACACTTGTTCAGCACTTACAAGTGTCACCATCCCAAGTAGTGTTACGAGCATAGGAGGCAGTGCATTCGCCACTTGTTATTCACTTACAAGTATCAACATACCAAGCGGTGTGACGAAAATTGAAAACTATACATTCGCTAATTGTACAGCACTTACAAGTATCAATATCCCAAGCGGTGTGACGAGTATTGGACAATATGCATTCAGAGATTGTAACTCTTTAACATACGTTATTGTAAATGCAACTACTCCACCTACTTTGGGTTACGGTGTGTTCAATGAAACCAATAACTGCCCGATTTACGTACCGGTTGAATCGGTGGATGCTTATAAGACCGCTAGCAATTGGAGCACCTATGCCGACAGAATCCAAGCGATTCCCGAAGATGTAAAGCCGGCTTTTAAGTTTACCTCAAGCGTTGATTCGTCAAAGGACATCACAGTGAACTGTGAGGATACGGCGACAGCAGGAACATTGACCACAAACGATTTGGGGATGTCTTCTCAACAGATGGATGAGTTCAAGTCGGCAGAGAACACCGGCAGCGTTGAAATAGGTGACTGTGTAAAGATATACAGAGCGACGAACTGCTATACGGCCAAGGGAATATCCGAGGTAAAACTTAATGAAGGACTTGAAAGAATAGAGGATTTCGCTTTCGGAGGCATGTCTGCATTGAGGGAGATAACGATTCCTTCGACCGTCACAAACATCAGTTACCAAGCGTTTTACGCTGACAAAAAACTAGACGGCATAACCTGTTTGGCAACCACACCGCCTACACTGGGTTCGGATGTATTCGGAGACACCAACAACTGCCCGATTTACGTCCCGGCTGAATCAGTTGATACATACAAAACCGCTTGGTCTCAATATGCTGACAGAATAGAGCCAATCTAAACAGAGTAAACGTATCATCGAAACATAAACCGTTTGAAGAGGGTGGACTTACGTTCATCCTCTTTTTTATATGCTAATCTTTATGTTAAAAAACGATTATGGATAAAAGCAAAGCGATATTGCAGAGGGACTATTCTGTGGATTTGCCCTACATTGATTCAAAAATCAGGGCAAATGCAAGCAAGTTGTGGGTTCCGTTCGACAGGGACAACCTGTTCCCTAACCGGCTTTACAATATGTACAAGGAAAGTCCGTTGCAGTCATCAATCATAGACAATCAGATTAAATACACATACGGCGCCGGACTTAAGGAATATTCGGCTTCAATCTTCACCCCAAATCTCGGTGAGCGATGGGAGGACTTTATCAAAAAATGCATTACGGACTTCGCTATATACGGCTCATTCGCGCTGCAACTCATTCTTAACGATGAGGGAAACCGTTTCCTGTACTACCATGTGCCGGTGAACCAAGTCAGACTCGGAGCGTATAACGAGGAAAACATCATTGACCGGGCTTATCTCGCTACGGATTGGTCGAGAATATCGTCAAACAGCGTAATCGAAATCAAGATGTTCGGATGTGAACAGCCCAAGAAGGGTGAGAGATACCTGATGTACTGCAAGCCATACGACCCCGATGAACTGTTCTATGCCGTTCCCAAGTGGTACAGTGCCGCAAATTGGGTGCTTGCTGACATCGCGTTGTCGAAGTATTTCCTGAACTACATCAAGAACGCATTCAGCGCGAACCTCGCAATCCGGTATCCATGCGACATCGATGAGGAGAAGAAACAGGAACTGTATGAACTTCTTGTCAGGTCATTCGGAGGCGAGGAAAACGCGGGAAACATACTCTTGCTTTTCGGAGAGAACGGAACTGTGCCCGAAATCAGTTCAATAGAGGCTGTAAACGCCGACCTGTACAACGAAGTGTGCGAGACTGTACTGAAGTACATCGTAAGCGCGAACCGCCTCACAAGCCCTATTCTCGCAGGTCTGAGCACATCATCCGGCTTCAGTTCAAAGTCCGATGAAATTATAGCAGCTTATATACTTTATAAGCTCACTGTGATTGACGGCATCAGAACCTTCATCATGGACAAAATCAATTACCTGTTGCAGTTGAACGGGCTTCCGCGCTGCTTGGTTCTCGATGACTACAATTTCGCGGCAGAGTTCTCAGGCAATGAAGCGGGGAACGACCAAAAGGAAAAGGAACAGATTGACGCTGATGAGGACGTAAATAATAAGGATGAACAGATTGAAGAGGACAATGAACAGAGGTAAACTGAACGAGGTGTTCCTGATTGACGAGGAACTGTTGAAGAACTACAGCAACATGAGCCGCAACGTAGGGGTTGACAAGGTTATCCCTTACATCAATTTGGCACAGCCAATGTACGTCGAACCGGTATTGGGTACTGCATTGATGGAGGAACTTCAGATGCAGATTGATTCCGGTGAAGTATCTGAGGCCAATCAGGCATTGTTGCTCAAGATTGCGCCGGCTCTTGCCCTTTGGACTGACTATTTGGCTGCAAGGCGTTATTCGTACACTGTAACGCAAAAGGGCATCACCAAGGAGAAATCGGAGAACAGCGAGAGCCTTAACGAAAAGGAACTCGGCTACTTCATCCATTCAATCAGGGAAGATGCCGAAAACGCGACCGAACTTCTGATAAAGTATCTTTGCAGATGCCAAGACCAATATCCTCTATGGAGACCGGACAATGAATGCGACTGTGCCAAGTACGTTCCAACAGAGGGCAGTTCGGAAGCACCGCTGACAACGCTCATGTATTTCCCTTCCGGAAGAATAAGCGGCTGTCCTGATTGCAGGAAAAAGTAGTACGTTTGCCACATATTTATAAAAATTTAGCGTCAAACTTGAAAAAAATGCGAAGTTGACACTATTTATATATGTAAGGGTTGAAAGAGGTTGCAAACTCTTGGGGGTGCTTGTCGTTTCACACCCCCTTCCAACCTTTAAGTTACGGAATGAAACGAGTCTAAATAACATACAAAAATGAGACGACATCCATGTTCAATTTCAAATTATTCGAGAATGTATTGTTGGATAGAAACCTGTCCGACAAAGATAAGGTTTTGGCTTCATTCCTTATGAAGAGGATTTCAATGAGCAAATCCGGTGAAGTAGAAATGTATGTGTCATATCTCGCCGATGCTCTGAATTGTTCTGACAGTGCAATTAAAAGGTCGTTGAAGAAACTCTATGAATCAGGCTACATTTCAAAAAGGATTGGAAATAGAAACGGCAACAATAAGCCTATAGCCATTAGACTAAACGATGAAAAGTCAATGCCACAGGTGACACTGACTTCTGAAAGTCGAGGTCAAAATCAGCAAAAAGTCGAGGTCACCGGTGACCTACTAAAGAATAGTATATTAAATAATATTTCTATGTATAAAGGGAAAAATTCGGGTAATGAAACTATTCATGTACCGGGTAACGGAAAGTCTGAAGTTGATACTGTCTCAGTTGCCGGTACGGGGATAGATTCTTCAAATGAAGTTACAGGGACTTCTCATGCGGAGAAGTTGACTAAGGCAGAGATTGAGGAACGTAACAACTACGTTACTTCAACCTTCAACCGGCTTGAGACTAAGTTGGACTACCTCTATAGCCTCAGTGATAAGTCCCTGTATCCGGACGTATGCAATGGGATTATCGCTACCTTCACTGATGCCAACGGAAAAAGTAATTGGTTCACCGAGAAGCAATGGGGTAAACTGCTCAGTTACCGGAACAGGTTCTATTCATTGACTGAGGTGAAAGATGCTTACTTCAACGGTACAGGGAAAAAGGACGCGGATGCTGAACTTACTTCAACTGATGAAAAGCCATTCACCGAGGAATCTGAAAAGAATACAACGGATAACGATACTGACAATGGTGGGGGGGTCGCGCCGCAACAGTATAAGCACATGACAAAGGAAGAACTCGAAGCATGGGTGTCTGAGGACGTAAAGAAATATCCGGATTTCACATCATGGCAAAACGCTCTTGAGTCAAAACTCGACCGTAAGTTCAAGGGATGGCAGGAAGGCAAGTACCTCTACATATCATGTATGTACAACTTTGTCACAGGCATGGCAGCGAAACACTTCAACCGGCTTGAGATAGAGAAAAGGGCTGAAAAGTATTCACAGCCGGTCTCAAAACCATACAATGAAATAAATGAAGGTACGGGTGTATTGGCAGAAAGCGGCACAGAGCCACACAGTCGCTTCCTGAGAGCGTTTCTCCCCATCGGCAGTACCCACTAAGGAAAAAATAAAATAAACGCTTAGAATGGCTTAAAATCGATTTTATGAAAATAACAGAACTTAAAGAAACTAGATGGGGTTATCTAATTGATAATTTAGGTAATGTGTATTCTGAAAAATACGGGTATCTAAAAAGAATAAAACCGCAATTAGGCAGAAACCAAAGATGGAAAGTAAACTTGTCAGATGGAAAAGGGGGCATTCATGGTGTTCTATTACACATTCTAATAGCAGAGGCTTTTGTCGAAAATGATGACCCCGCCAATAAAACTGAAGTGCATCATAAGGACGGAAACAAGTGGAATAACGACCCAAAGAATCTTGAATGGGTCACACCTGAAGACCATGTTAAAAAAGATACAGTTAGACGTTCAGGCATAAACATAGTGCAAAAGGACTTATCAGGAAATGTCATAAAGAGATTTTCATCCTCAGGAGAAGCAAGGCGATATTACGGATGGAATGAAAAATATCTCATTGACAAATGCCTTAAGGGTAATGCCGATATTGCGTATGGCTATAAATGGGAATATGAATGTATTGATGTAAATGAACCGGAATAAAAAAAGCGCTTAGAAGCGATTTATTTAACAAATTCTAACAATCAGGATTGTCAACCGGCTGATTTGGCGCCGTACCTTTGCATCGTAAACGAAGAGCAAAAACAGAGAATTATGAAGAAGGCTTTAGTAATTTTAATAATGTGTGTGACTTTCAGCGTATCGGCTCAAACGTATCTTCCCGACCCTTGGGGATGGACGGAAAACATCAGTTGGGAATGGACGGACAACAGCGGCGAGGAAATCGAACGGCTCAATAATCAGATTGACAGCCTCAGAACGGTTATCAATGCGAGGAAAAAGGAGGAACCAAAGAAACATGAACGCACATACGAAAAACCGTTAACATCATTTAACAGTCAGGACTTTCACCGCCTCTTTCAAATGGGAGTACATTTGCAGCGTTGGGAACAAAAACAGAAAAGTATTAAATACAACATTTATAAATTAAATTAAAAGAAAAAAGAAAATGGAAGAGAATGATGTTAGGGAACAGTTCAAGAAAGAAGTCGAAACAGAACTGAGCAGTCTAATCGAGACCTATTTTGACGGCGACTATTCGGAATTTGAGGAGTTCGAGAAAGCCTTAGCCGACGATAAGGTTGATATTGACTCAATCATTTATGACAACGTCATAGACACACTTATTAAGAACAAAAACAGAGAATTATGAAGAAGGTTTTAGTAATTATAATGATGTGCCTTGTTTGCAATGTTTCGGTTGAAGCCAAGAGCAAGAAAGAGAAAGAGCGTCCGATGACCGAGTTCGAACAGTGGCAGAAGCAAGAGAAACTATCGTATCTTATCAAAAAGTGTGAAGAGTTTTACTATGCGGCAAAAGAAAAAGAAAACGAAAGAAGTATTTTGAAAGACTCAGCCCTTATTTCCAAAAGATACAAAATTGCGTTAGTGTACAAAAAGCGATACGAAGAGTTGGAAAACTCAAACTATTATGTGGACTTCGACCACATGAAAAAAACAGGATATGGCTATTTCTATAATGGTGGATATGATTATTGTATCTCTTTTGGCCTTGACGGTAAGGCAACTTCAGATTTATACACAAATAAAGGCGCACCATTCAGTCTTGGAAGAAAAGTAGTTCAAAGAATCAATGAAGAAACCGGCTACAACGAAAGAATAGCAAAGGATATTGAGTCCAAAAACGAAGTCTCAGAGTTCTTAAAAAAGCACTAATAAATATTTTGGGTGATTGGGTGCTCACGCACCCCGCAACCCTTTAACAAGAAAAAGAACTAAGAACATGGCAGGGAAGAAGATTTTAGTAATTATGATTATGGTACTGAGTGCCGTTGTGATGAACGCTGAGAGTTGGAAAAACGGCAGCATTACATGTTACGGTTGGGAAGAGGAATACAAGAACAACATCATGTACTATGAGGGTATAAGCGGATTTATAGGTTTCACCCTTGACAAAAACAAAGATTTCAGACAGTTAGTCATTAAAACCAATAGAAGTTGGTTTGAAATTAAGGATTACTATGCAAAGGTTATTATTTATGACATCAATAATGTTGTTTTGGAAACAATGTTGATTGATTTCGAAGACACCGATATTTATGAACGTTACGAAAACAGGAATGTTGTTAAGTCTTCATTGATTTCTGAAGGCAGCAAGATTGTTGAATACCTTAACAACAACAGGGGATATGTACAAATTCAAATGAACCGTTACAGGGGTGGAAAATTCGACATGAAAGTTCCTTGCAGAAAAAACAGTTCAACTGCATCAGCAAAGCGCAAAACATCAAAGAGAAACAGGAAGTAACATTATAAATAAATTACATTTTTAACAAGAAAAAAAACTAAGAAAAAAATGGAAGAGAAGAAGAGAACTTACGAAGAGGGTTATCAGCAAGGAATCAAGGATGCATCGCCTTGGATTTTGGTAAATGAGATGAATGGAACTGAATTGGCTTACGGAGGCTCTGAATGGGGAGAGTGTGATTTAGACGGAGTGACCGTAAATGATGTTGTGGAAGAGTTCGAGGATGCTTTTGAGGAAGAACTGACCTCATTGATTGATAACTACCTCGACCTTTCGGAATACGATTTATATGACGATTTCAAACATGATGTCGATAGTGGAGAGGTTGACGTTGACCCATGCTTGGACGGACTTTGGGAACTGATGTACGTCAATTGCAGATACACAGATGACACAATCCAATACACCAAGTACGTCGATATTTTTGATTACATAGAAGAAAATTGGGGAGAGTTGAAGTGATGGGAGACGAATACGCGATTGCTGAAGAATATGTCGAAAAGAACTCATTGCAATTGGCTGATATTTTCTACAGGCTAATGTGGCAAAAAGTGTATGAGGAACTGTCAATGCTAATCAGGTACATGTCGCAGACAGAGGAACAAGAGGTAAATCCGTATATCGCGGCAGAGTTGGTGATGCAAAGATACAAGTGAAAGATTAAGTGTTTTTGTTCATTTTATATGTTAGTTAACTGAAAGTTAAGCATGTTCGTCACCGGGCCGCTGTGAAGCACCTCGGTGACTTTTCTTTTTCCTGTATAGCAATCTTTATTCTCAAAAATATATATTTACCATGTTAAAAAGACTAACGGAAAAGTTCATCAACGCTACGAGAGACAAGGCTACCAAAAGAGGCATCGAATGGATGTTCGCCGACTTCTATAATCTGATGATGGTGATACTTATTGTCATAGGTGTCGTATGCGTTACCACATTCTCAGGATGGGCATTGTTCATATTCTTCATCATTTATGCCGGAATTCTTGTCGGATGGGAAGCCTTCGCATTCGCGACAAGGACGATATTACTGACATTGTTATACGGAAATCCGGACAATACGGATGAAAATGGCGATGATAAGCAACTCGACGATGCTATGGCGCAACTCGATACCGCAATAAGACTCCTCAGCGATACCATGAATGGCAAGGAAGAGCGAACCTGAGTATTTCATAGGCATAGATAACGGTAACACCGGAACAATAGGCATAACCGACAAAGACGGAAATCCTATAATGTTCGAGAAAACACCGGTGCATACGGTAAAAGGTGTCCATCGCCTCGACCATGACAAGTTCAAGGAAATACTGTCAAGGTACAAGGGAAAATCCATCGCTCTCATTGAGAGGCCAATGCTCAACCCTAAACGATGGAAGGCATCAATCAGCGCGGCAAGATGCGATGAAGTCATGAAAGTCATACTCGAACAGTTGGGCATACCATACGAGCAAATAGACTCAAGACAGTGGCAGCATCAGTTATTCACCGGCGTTTATGAGCATCTTACTACAAAACAGTCATCAATAGATTTGGGCAATCAGACATTCCCGGAATACAAGCAACACAAGCACCCCGATAGGGACGGAATATTGATAGCCTTCTTTGGTTCGACGCATCCGGAGTTCTTTGAACACAGGAATAAAAAAACACAAAAAAGAAAGAAAAAATGAACAATAACATACTAAGAAAGGTAGTACCTTTGCAACGCATGGAGGATAACGGCAACGGAAGCGGGAAATTATCTTGGCTTTTAATCTTTATTGCCGCAGTCCTGACCGCAATCAATGTTACGGTCTATTCATGCGACAGAGAGGACAGGAAGTTCACTGTAGAGAGGACAGTACATGATACTGTTACAGAGACCGACACCGAGTATATCTCATCTTCCTTTTCCTTTCTGCCCTTTGCCCCAAAGGCAAGAACACTTGTGCGATGGGACACTTTGCGCCTCAAAGATACCGGCAATAACAACGCTCTCACATTGCCTATCGAGAGGCTTGAGTACAACGACGAGGTGATAACTGAGGACTCATGCAGAGTCAGATACAGAGCGTCAGTTACCGGTTATAACCCCTCGCTCGACACCATATCTTTCGACTTGACCTATCCCAAGATTACAGAGACAAACACTGTTACGGTAACTGAGAGGGTAAAGGAGAAAGCCCCAAGGGTTTCAGTTGGATTACAGACCGGCTTCGGTTATGGAGTCTTTAACAAAAAACCCGACCTATACGTTGGATTTGGTTTTTCGTATAGGTTTTAATTTGAAGTTTTCATTTCATTTTAATTTATATTATTACTTGCAACACATCTTTGAAAGATTTTTCTTTTTTCTTTTTGAATACCGGCCGCTGTGAAGCACCCGGTATTTATTTTTTTTTTACTTTTTTTAACATTAACTTGAAAAAATTGATTTTGCCGGCTATTTATAAATAAAAGGTGAAATCAATGACTGAAAAGGAAATTAAAATTGAAGCAAGGGAAAGAACTGATTACAAGGTGTTAGAGCAAGTATGCAAATACAAATCAAGGAAGATGCCGGCCAAAAGCAAATGGGACGCTGTTACGGAAAATGCGGTGGTCGAGATAAAGAACAGAGACAAATACACCTACGAGCATTTCAGCACATTCTCGTTATCGCTGCATAAACTCGACCACTTGGAGTTAGGCAAGAAAGTAGAGGATAAACCATATTCATGCGTTGTCGCAATCTATCCGTTATCCGATAAGGTGGTCATATTTGATACCACAAACCTCACCGCCAAGAACGCGAAGGTTGAATGGATTAGGGTAAAAAAGACCGAATACGATGATGAGGAAGAGGCCGAATATGTTTACGAGCCTAAAGTGATGCTTGACCTTAAAGCGGGCAAACATGGCGATTACCGGACAATAGTCTTAGATGCAGACCTATCATGGGCGGAAGATGATTACAGTAAAAACTATAACGAAATAAAGGAAAATAACAAATAAAAGACATGGTACAGACAATAGTAAAAAGCAACAACTCGTTCATTCAAATTTATACGCCGGTTGACAGCGAAAGGATAATCAACGTAATTAAAAGACAAATCGGCGACTATCTACTTGAGGACAAGAAAATCAATGAGGAGGACAGGAATTACCTCGAACGCGTATTGGACTTAATCAATGAAGATACGCTAAACGAGGTCATAAACGGATGGAGACTTGAGACCATTGAGGACAAAATCATCATGCATCCAACAGATAAACTCGTTCTCGTATTACCGGCAGATACGTTCACATTCGAGGAAAGACTCATGTATAAGGTTTAACAAATTATAACAATCAGGATTGTTTTCCTGACGGAATACCGCTGTACCTTTGCAGCAACATCTTAAAATTCTTATAAAATTAAACAGACCCACCGGCAGTTGAGAAACCCCCGGCGGGTCACTTTCTTTTTGGGTGAAGCCTTTTTCTCGAAAGAAAAAGGGTGGATTACAATCAAAAAACCCTCTTACGTTCATTTATAGTATGCTCAACAGAAGTAAGACCTGATACATACCTGAATATACCATTTACAGACCTGCCCATAAGTTCAGCCAATAAAACAGGATTGCCGCCATTAAGGATAAAGTGTGTAGCCCAACTATGTCTCGCCGAATAGAACGTAGCCTGACTATCAATATCAAGCCTTTTGAATATCTGTTTAAGGTTTCTGTTAACAGTAACTGAACAACTACCTGTAGCCTCAGTAATCTTCTTTTCATCGTTACCGTAATGATACCTCATGCCATTGTTCTGAAGCACCGGTAAAAAGTAACCGCCTCTCTCCCCCATAGTAGTATAATAGCAATGGAACAGAGGGTTGACTTCATCCGTAATCTCCACATATATGTCCTTAACCGGAACATTGGTCTTTTTGCGCTGAATGCCATGAACGCAATAATAACTCGCACCCTTTATTTCGACCACAGATATGTTCTCAGCCCTTATCCTCACCAAGTCGGCAAATGCCAAGCCCTGCAACTGATACGACAACAGAAAGCAACACAAGGCGAATAACTCACTATTACGGTTCATCAGTTGAACGTATGCCTCATCAGTGTACCACCACTGACCCTCGAAAGCGTCAGCACCCACAGACTGATTCAGGAAATAACTGAGAAGGTCATCCATTTCCTGTTTTGACAGACATATCTTCTTTTCTCCGATACGATATTTTTTCCAATATTTGAAATTGGCGAAAGGCTTGCCAACATCGACACCGGAAGAAGCGGCAAACGCAACAACAGACTTGATGCAGGCCATGTTGGTGTTAACCGTACTGTCAGAATACCCTTGTGACTTCATCCACTTGCAGAAGCCGGTAAGGTTTGCATCGTTGAACGAGCATACGTCAACACCATCACCGAAGTACGTCTCAACGCGCTTAAGCGACGCATTATATGACCAAATTGTGTTGGTTGAGAGTTTTTTTGAATCAATCATGCGCCTTAATAGTGCCGAAAAACGCTTGTCAAAGGCAACAGGCTCGTTTTCAGACAATAAATCGGCGGCAGTATAAGGCATACCCTTTGATTCATATAACGCTTTCTTTTTCAGTAATTTAGACTTAGTCTTAATAAGGGTTTCATTGATGAGCGCGTAAGGAAGTGATTTACAAGGCTTTACGCATTCATTCTTCGCGTCCCATTTTAACTTTGGAACAGAAAAACCGGTATATTTTTCCTTTCTACCGTTCCACTGTACGCGTAACACAATGGGGCATTCCCCTTTTTTATTTGTCCTTGAGGTGATAAGGACGAACCGGATTGTAGCAGTTGTCGTTTTCATATCGTTTGAATTACTTGCACATCTTTTTGCACACTTTATTTTCTGCCGCAAAGATACGATAAACGACCCGATTATCAATATTAAAAAATGTTAATTAGTTCATTTTAAGCGTTTTGCATTATTTTAATTAGGATTAAATTAAAGCATACTGTAATATATTATTAAGGTTATATTGATTGTAATAAATTGATTTACAATAAAATAAAAATAGATGCACATTTTATTGCACATCCATTAGCCGTTGCACACCTTATTATAGCATATTAAAATAGGGGAAGCGTTTCACCCCACTTCCCCGAAAAAATCAGTCCTGTAGATTAGGTAGCAGCCCGGCACCAAGTCTGATGTTATACCTTGTAGTTACGCGTTATCTCAATGGTAATCTCTTCATCCTTTTTGGTCAACGCATCATATAACCGGTGGAATGCCGCTGTCGAATTGATTACCTTACCCTTTTCCTTGTTCTCGCCCACAAGAATGCAGCCAAGACTATCCTCGGCTGTGTTGCCTATATGTATCAGAACACCGTCAAAGCCCTTTACGTCAAGAAGCCTCGGCACATATCCCTTGCAGAATTTGTATTGGGCTTTCTTTGACAGCCTCGGCGACTGTACGTTCATAACGACCTTGTAAATGCCGGTAGGTATTGCGGTTATCCCTTTAAGTTTGCCGTTGATTATTTCCTTCAATGTCATCTTTTGGTCAAGCCCCCGGTCACAATCCTCTATTGTATCACAGAAATATTTACCGTCTATGTACAGATGACCGATGCAGTATTTCGCGTTATTGTACGTCCTCTTCAGTGTAAGTCTCATCCTCTGTCTTTTTGTTTTCGATGTAATTATATATGCTGTCTAACTTCGCGTTGTCCCTTCGGTTAAGCGAGAACACACCCAACAACGCGCCTGACAAGCCGAACACCTCACCTATAGCGGTAAGCACCGAACCGTCGATTATACCCATAGGCGGAATGAAAATGCCTATCACAATTATGACACACCCGAATATGGCGATGCCGGTGCCAAGCCAAATCCTTGTGGTCTCGCGTTTGACCCTGACCTCATCATTGTCATGTCTTGTTTTATCTTGTTTCATTTTTATTATATCCTCTCTTTATCTGATATAAAGATTGATTAAACAATACTGTTTTCGGTAGTATATTTTTTTACCGGAATGTTGAAAAAACCGGAAAAACAGGCTATTTATATTATATGGATACACATTTCAAGATATTGGTCTCAGAGCAATGCGGGTGCTGCAAGCCCTTGGTCGAGAAGATGGAAAAATATTGCAGGGAAAAAAAGGACACTATGGAGGTTGTCGAACTGTCGGACGTAAAGGAAATTCCCGAAGACCTCACCGGCGTACCTTACATCATAATCATCCATAACGGCATGTATGTCACATCGTTTCAGGGTGATTCACCGGAAAACATATTGAGGCAGAGGATTGAATCAAGCCTTGAAAAACATAAGGAGATAATCGACAGGCAGAAGTGACATCATTGCAGGATTTCTACAGTTACATCACAGACAATTATGACAAGATAAGATATGAGGTCTGCAAGAACATAACCTATGACCCGGACATATTCGACGATGTGTTCAACGACAGTGTGATAAAGGTCGCTGATGCCATTGTCAAGAGGAACAAGGACATAAAGGATATCCGGTATTATTTCTTCATATCATGCAAACAGAACTACATTCAGGTTCAGAACAAGTTGAGAAAAAGCGTAGCAAGGCAGACCGGCACAGATGATGCCTTGAACTTGGAGTATGACGGAGACATGTACAGTGAGGAAATGCAGGAAAAGGTCGATGAACTGTTCCGGTATCTTTCAGACTTGCTCGAACAGGAATTTACTCCGAGGGAGGTTGACATCTATCTTATATATTACCGGTTAAAGAGTTCGGGGAAAGGTGTATCATACCGCAAGATGGCGGAAATAATGGATATACCGGTCAAAGAGGTCACAAAGACCATTCAGAGGGTGAAGACCTTTGTCCGGTCAAGCGAGGAAATAAACGATAAAAGAAAGGAATTAAGGATATGATACCTACGTTGCTTCAATTCATTGCACTGTTGGCTGTGCTGTTTTTCTCTATATGGTTCACACCGGTGTTTCAGTCATTCATATTGAAAATGGATTCGTTTGTGATTTATCCTTTCGTATGCGCCAAGTGCTGCTCGTTTTGGATGAACCTGATTATCAATGTGTTGTTGGCATACATTTGGTCAAAGTGGTTCCTGTTGTGGGGGCTTATAACATCAATTGTGTTGGCGGTGATGCACATATATTCGGAGAAGCATCTATAATTGACGCGCCAATCTTTATAAATAAAATTAAAGGCAAAATATTATGAAATTAAAGCAAAACAAGAACATTTCAGTGTCAAAATCGCACAATTATACCGTTGAGAAGGTAAAGTACGCTATGGACTTCCTTAAACGTCAGGGACGCAATACTACGCTCGATGAATGGGTTGAGGTGTACAACTACGTCAAGGGCACAAACGAGACCGCAAAAGGATGTCAGAGATGCGCTGCCGCCAAGTTCAAAGCCGGTGTAAACAACTATGCCCATTACGGATACATGACGCTTATCAACGAGGGTCACAGTTCGGATGAGTTCATTGATAAACCAAAAAAGGCCGGACGCCAATCTTCGGCTAAGACTAAGAAGGCTGACGCTCAGGTAGCCGGAGAACAGATGCAGGACAGCATGGACGCGGCATCGAAAGATGTAGAGCGCGGTGAAAACATTGAGAACAAGGAAAACGAGGAAAACAATGATAAGTCTGAAGATTAGCGATAAGGAATATGAAGTGCCGGTGTCGTTTGACGAGATTACGTTGGGCGACTACTGCCGGTGCTTCACAGGTTTGGAGAAGACGGACGGACTTGAGGGCGGTGAGTTGTTCTATGCCACAAGAAAGAACGAGGCTGTTGTGTTGAGCAGGCTTCTCGGCGAGGATGATTCATTCGCCTACGGTCTTCCCCTTCCTTTATACGCGTCACTTGTTGACGTATGTTCTTTCATCTATTCCATTGACGGGATAAAGCCGTCGGATTTCATTGAGGTGGATGGCAGGAAATATCAAGCGCCGGAACCAAATCAAATGAACCTCAGGCAATGGATTGACATTGACATGACCATGCAGGATGAAAATATCGATGAAGGTCAGAAATTCATTGAATTGCTTTCGATGATTATGCTTCCATTGGACGATAAAGGCGAAATGATACCTTACGGTGGTCAGGACAAGGAAATGCCGGACAAGTTGAGGAAACTGAAGGCATCGGACGCTTTGGGCACTGTACACCGTTTTTTCTTGCGAGGCGCGATTTCGTCGAGGCTTACAGAGGTGCTTTCGAGGGTGGAGCGAATGACGGACCGGTCGCGCCTGAATACTCAAGGTTCTTAAAGGATTTCAATTGGCTTCATCTTGTCTCAACGCTTGCAGGCCATGAGTTCCTTCAGATGGAAAAGGTGATTGAAAGCAATGTCGAGGATGTGTTTTCTTATCTTATTTATATGAAGGCGAAATCATCGGCTGAAAAGGCACAGAATAAACTTGAAGATAAATTAAGAAAATAGAGACAGATATTATGGCTAGCAATAAGAAACTATATTTCGAGAAGAGACTGAAAGAGTGCCGCAAACTTCTCATAAGCGGTGAAACCCGTTTCGACATACTGAACAAATTGCTTAACAGCGAATACGATTGGTGGCCGGACAGCGGCAAGGTACGCCGCGCCAACCTCACCAACTTCATAAAAGAGGCGGCTGACACATGCAAGTTCGAGACTCAGGCCGCAATGGATGAACAGAAAGCCCTTCATCTTGAGCGTTACCTTGAACTGTACAGGGAGTGCAGGAAAAACAACGACAGAAGCAACGCGAGGGCAATACTTTCGGACATCGCCAAACTGATGGGTCTGAACAGCCCGGATACATTGAGCATAGACGCGACATCATACAGAATAAAATTGGTCTAAATGGCGGAATACAACGCGAAAAATACTGTTGTTACACCTTTTGGGGGAACTACGGACGGCGGTGCAAGAAATTCCAACTACGATACGAGGAAGCACCGGGAAAGGGTCGAGGCTCACACAAAGTTCTACGACTTGGAACTTGAGTTCACACCGAAGAAGGGTCAGAGGAAGATAATAGAGTTAGGCCACAACCGGAACATAAGGAAGATTGTGGTCAATGTGTTCCGTCAGTACGGAAAAAGTTTTGTCTGCCGCTATCTCGCTTTGGAATGGATGCAGACACCGGAAACGGTTGTCGGTTATGTGACACAGACATCGAGGCTTGCCAAGGACATCTACAAGAAATTCGTCAACATGTTTCCTGATGTGCTGATAAAGTCAAAGGACGGAAAGGATTTCATCATTGAATTGGTCAATGGCTCAAAACTGATTTTCTTCTCTGTTGAACAGACCAACGCAATCCGAGGCTTCACTTTGGACTACCTGATTTGGGATGAGGTGTCGCACAGCCGCGAATACACTGTTGACGGTGAACATATCTACTATAACATCATTTCACCGCTGATGGATGCCAAGGGCAAGAAGGAGATATACATATCAACGCCTAACGGAGCGCAGGGCTTTTTCTACAACGAGTCCATGAAGGGTCTTAACGGCACAGAGGGATATGCCTACATCAAAATATCCGTAGAGGACGATGAGACCAAGAGCAAGAAATGGATTAAGGAAAAAAGGGAAGGATACCCGGAACTTTCTTGGAGGCAGGAGTACATGTGCGAGTTCCTTGAGGGAGGTCTGTCGTTCTTCTCGGGCTTCGGCGAGAGGTTCATCGGCTACGATTTCGATTGGAACGGCAAACTGTATGCCGGTGTCGATTTCTCATCCGTAGGAACTGACGATACGGTATTGACGTTTGTGAACGAGAAGAAACAGACCATTCAGTATGTCATCACCGGTGAACTTGACGCAAAATACAGGACGTTGTCTGAACTGTTGAACCGGTCAGAGGGCAAACTCGTAAAGTGCCTCATGGAGAGCAACAGCATCGGCGAGGTGATGGGCAACGAGGTACTTAAACTGTTGAGACCGAATGTAAGGTCAAAGACGGAGTTCATAACCACAACGAACCGGTCTAAAGCGGACTACATAGAGAAATTGGCTTTGGATATAGAGAACGGGGACATTTCGTTCCATGAGGACAATACCCGGCTTTATGAACAGTTCAAGGTGTTCACCTATAAAATATCAAAGACCGGTAAAAAGGTGTTCGGTGCGATTGAAGGCTACCATGATGATACGGTCATTTCCCTCGCGTTGGCAAATCTCGCTTACCACAAGTCAAACAACCAAAAGAAACCTTCGATAATGGTAGTCCGGACATAAATGCCACTCTACATCTGACGATGCCGCGTCAATCTTTATAAGCAAAAAAATATGATACACAAGATAGTCAAACTGTTCCATGATTTGTCTGAAAAGCACAGGTTAATCAAATCATTCAAATACGACCGTTTAAGCAAGGGAATGGGAATCGGTGACGAGTTAATGCCCCATGTGTTCCTTGAAGACCCGATTTACATAGGCGAGGCGAACACCACAACCGGCGTAGTTCCAGTAACCGTCAACTTTGACATTGTGATTACGCCTCAGATGCTCAACAACTACAGCGTTTATCCTTCAACGGAAGCCGGACAGAACCTTTGCGAGAACATCGCGTTGAACTTCATAGCAAGGCTTAAGGAAATGACCGGTGAAGGAAACGATTTGGTCAAGGGCATTGTCGGTTGGTCTTTTGTAACGCTGAAGCATTGGAGCGACAACGACGCTGACGGTGTGAGATGCACACTGATTATTAACGTCAAGAACGAGATTAACTTCTGTGACGTTTCAGAGCACTTCGACCCGGACAAGGAGTTCAACATCGGGCAATATTTGACAGACATCAAGACCGATGATGCAACCGGATGCGCCGTATTTGACCATAAACTGCCTAAATTCAATTGGAAATAATGATGTACAAAAGGGATTTCAAGGAAGTCATAGACCAAATCGCGTTCGACATCAAGAGGGCATTTCAGTATTTGATGGAATCTGAAAAAGGTATCAACAACAAAATCAACGAGAACACACTTGTTGACAGCCATATCTATGACGAATTGGAGGTAAACCAAACGGACATAGGGCTGTACACCATATTGATTAACGATTACGTTGATTATATCGAAAGCGGTATGCAGCCCGGACATTGGGTGAATGAGGACTATCTTATCCCTTGGATGGTGGATAAAGGGATACCGACCGACAACGAGACGATAAAGAAGGTTCAGGGTTCAATCTATTGGTACGGAATAGAGCCGAGGCCGTTTGTCGATGATTCGTTTGAGAGGATTGAGAGTTTTTGGGATGAATGGGCAGATGAGTTATTTGAGTCGCTTTGCGCCGAGTTGGACATATTTTTCGATGAGTAGCCGGTCAATCTTTATCACAAAAACATTGATATGGCGAAAATAGAAACCAACCGATATATAGCAAGCAGTTTAGATAATTTCATTGTGTTCAGCAACACAAACGCGCAGGAAGCCCCATACGTTGACCTGAATGTGGCAGACAGCCTTGTGGGTCAGACCTTTACTGTTCTGTTCGAGGACGCTGACAATGCGGAAGGCGTTAAGTATTCAATTGAAGGTTCTGCCGGAAACTACATAACAAAAGACACCTTCAACACAGCCGGAGACCGGTTCTCACTGATGTACAGCCTTGCCGAATGCCTTAAACTCAATTCATTCGCTTACGACGTTGTCATCGCCAACACAAACACAGTGCGCTTTGGCATAGACAGTTCAAGGCGGTGGAAGATAACATCGTCAAGGCTCGGGATAGGCGGAAATTACGCGCAGTATAACCCTTATTCGGCAAACAAGTTTGTCGTTAACGTAAGGGGTGAACTTGCGGACGGCATATCACAGTTCTCAATGAGCAAGTACAATGATACGCCGGAGGTTTCTTTCAACATATCATCACCGTTCCAATACATAACATTCAAGTCCCCTATTTCCGTTTCGTTGAACGCTTATTCAGTGATAGGCAACCAAACAAAGATGGAGACAATAACCAACAACAGGGTGACAATCCTGCCCACAACGCTATCCAAGTTTGAAACGGTCAACTACGACGACTATTTTTGCAGTCAGTACAACTACGAGAAGAAAAAGCCGCTTACGCGTATGGACAGACGCAGTTACAATTACGGCGAATACTATTCATTGTCCATACTTACGGACAGAAGCGACGCGGACACAACGCTCACCAAGAGATACTACACAAATTCAGGTGTGTTCCTCTCAAGCGATACCGGTTGTGTTTACAGGGAATATCAGTCGAACAGATTGGATTTCTACGACAAGTTAGACCTTGATGTGGTTGAGGCAAACAGCGGCCATCAGGTCGGCTACGTCGAGGTGACTGCATCTTACAACGGCAACGACCTTACCTATCCGGTGACTTTTGAAATTGTTCCGAGGTGCGTTGAGAACGACACACTTTTCTTCATCAACGCGATTGGCGGCATAGACTCGTTCACCTTCATGGGAGAACGCAGGGAAAGTTCGGACATCGACGAACAGTCCATATACAGGAAGAACCCCAAACGTCCATATACGGACACCTATGAACTCGATTTCGTAAAGTCCAAGGAAATGGAGGATGAGATAACCGTAACCACACACCATATTGACCGGGAGACCGCATTGTGGCTTAAAGAGTTGCAGAGAAGCCGGTATGTGTTCAAGTTCAACGGATTGGAAGACCCGAAATACACTATGGTGGTGGTTGAAGAGTTCCCGATTGAGGTTTCTTCTAACGATAGAAGGTTCCAATTGGAATGCACATACAGGTACGCGGATAAATCAATAAATGTCTAAGGGATTGGATTAACGATGAACATTAAATTATATGTTGATGACAGATTGGCAGACCTCAACGATGACACCGACATCAGGTTAAAGAAGGAGTTTCAAGACCCGGAAGAACTGATTGTCGAGGACGTTTCGTATTCCTATGAACTTGAGATACCGGTAACGATGACCAATAAGGTGATATTCGGATTTTCGGACACTGACGCTGTATCAGGAAAATTCAGCAGGGTGCATAACGCCCAACTGTACGCGAACGAGGTGCTTGTGCTTAACGGAAAACTGATAGTCAACGAGATTGACAACGAAAACTACAAGGGTAATCTGTATGTTCCGGCCAAAAAGAAACTCACAGACGTACTCGGAGACCGGACTTTGCAGCAGTTGATACCGCACAACAAATACATCAATTCGTTTTCGGACATCGACAAGATAAACTGTTATGTGGGCAACATACAGGGCGGCACACTTCCACCGGAAGACCAAAGGGACAACCATGTGTGCTTCCCTTATGTGCTTTACGGTTGGCCTTACAACAAGCCTGATGTTACGTCAGACAGATATTGGCAGTCGTTGAACTATGCAGACACAACCTTTGACCTGAACAACATATTTCCCGCCTACAATGTGCTTTCAGTGCTGAAGGACATATTCAAGACCGAGGGTTATGAACTTACGGGTAACGTATTCAGCAACCCTAAACTCAACGGATTGTATCAGACCTATTCAGAAAGTGCGGATTTGTGGAAAACGCAGAAAATGACACCATACCATCTGTCGTTCAGTTGCAATTACACATTGTGCCGGTATGAACAGATGATTTCGGCAAACATATTGAGCGAAACGGCTGAAGAGTTCGATGAACCGGGTTTCAGGTTCTATGCAGACAACCCTGTTTGGTCTAACAACACAACCTTCACAAACATCGACAACAAATATAACATGATGAAAAGGGTGACTGTTGACGGCTATACCGGTTCAAAGAGGGTGATTGTCATACCTGTAAGCGGATGGTATCAGATAAGTTCAACAGGAACCGTTACGCTTCCCGATTACAACAGGCTGACGGAGTTTCCAAACATGAAAGTGACCGGTTGGAAGTCAAGATATGACGATACATCATTCAATCAGTCCGCTTGGGAGTTCCAAATCAAGAAGGGTGTGCCGAAAGAGAATGTTCAGCACTACGGGTACAACTTCGCTCTGCCTTGCGTTCCGGTGGAAATGATAGCGGATGACAATGACCGTACAGCCATCAGCCGCATGATGTGGTATCTGAACGGATTACCCGGCGGCTTTGAGATACCTACAGCCATCAAGGTGATGAACAACGAAATTCAGAGAAGGTACGGAAAGAACGGAAAGACAACGGTGGTCAAAAACCTTTCCGGATTTGATGCAAGCGATTTCATCATCGGGGCTAAGTTCGGCAATCAGATGGTCGTTCCGAGCAAGTACACCAAATACAGATGGAGTCAGAAACTTCCCCACATGTCGCTTTATGACGTTTCAAAAACACCTCAGATTTTCAACAAGTCGAATGAGTTCAAGGAAATGTTTCCCAACCTCACAAGCGATTATCTTGTTCTTAACAGCGAGAACCTGCAAACAAACAACACCTACGGTTACAGAACGGCGCAGGTGCTTGCAAATGAGGACGGAATGTTCAATTTCGAGGGCTATAATGTGCTTAAGGCCGGACAGTCCGGTACATCAACGGTATATTCTTGGGACACCACATCAAATCCCGGAGCAAAGACATATCCCGGACAGTTGAACAACAGTGCATCTTCAACGAGCAACACATCAGGAACTTGGAACGTCAACACCTGCATTTGGCTTGAAGAGGGTGACACCATATATACCGAGTTTTTGGGCGCGTACAACAACCAACATGAAAAGGACGATACAAGCGAGAAACAGTGCGGATGCACAAACGCGAGACTTAACTTCGATTTCAGCATAGGTTTGGTCAACACAAACGAGGATTGGAGACCTACAGTACAAGACCCTATTAAGACCGGTTCTGAATTAAGTGAAAATCAGTACACCGACATGAACCTGTTTCTGCCCAACATGAAGTGCAACGAATACCTCAACGGATTCTTGCAGACCTTCAATTGCAGGTTGACAATGGTGGATGACAAGACCTATTCATTGGATTTCGTAGATTCAAAGCCGGAAATAACCAAGACCGTACCCATTGACGATTACTGCCATGTGAGTGACGCTGTGTTCAAACGCATTAGCCAACCTTCCACAATAAACTACAGGTTCAAGGTTGACACAACTGAGGAAGGCTATGTGCATGGAAACGACTCGCCTTACGAGGGTCAGCCTCAATGGTCGTTCAATCAGCCGAACCACACCGGTGAACTGATACTGAATAACCCGTCGAATACATCCGGCGATGAAAAGAAATATGAAAGCATTTGGTCTTACACTTGGTTAAAGACAATTAAAATGTCTGACGGTGCTCTAATTCCGGTGCCTGTCATATCAGATTCAAAACTGTGGGGCGAGTCTTATACATACGACAGTGTTCAACGGGAAAAGATACCGACCGACAAGACGATGAGACTGTTCTACGTTTACAATAAGGTGGACATCATCAATCAGAATATCCCGCCCATTGAAAAGCCGAATTACATCAGGATATCCGGTGAACAGACGTTCAGACTGTTAATCGCTGACTCAGCACAATGGATTTCATATCTCGCAAACGGATATGTTCAGAAAAAGTCATCGTTCCTTGACTACGACACTTCAAGGATGAATACGTTGAAAGGAAGGGACAAGACAATCACTGACAATTTCCTGAATGTAAACGAAAGTTTCAAGTCATACGAATGCAGCGTTGAGTGCATCTTGCCGATTGTCGCATATCAGGCGATTGAAAAAGGGTCAAGAGTGTTATTTAACGACAGTCTTTGGCAGGTAAAGGACATTGACGGTTTCGACCCATCCGAACAGGAACCTTGCACCATCACACTGATAAGTTTGGATTAAAAACATTACACACATACCGGCCGGTAGCCTTTCATGGGTTGCCGGTCAATCTTTATCCTAAAAAACATAAACAGATGGCAAACAAAAAGACGTACACCATTGAAATATTAGGCATAAAAGAGAGTTATGCCGATGTCAAGTCTTTGCAGGAAGTCTTATCTTCGTTGGATGATAAGGTGGTAAAAGTGCAGCAGACCGAGGAGAAGGCCGAGGCAACGCGGAAACAGACCAAATCATCGACCGACGCTTTGGCAAAGGCGCAGGAAAAACTTGCCAACTACGATAAGGCATATCAGGAAGAATTGGCAAAGGTCAACGCCGAACTGAGCGCGAACAAAAAGGAAATCAGTGACGCCCTGAAGGTTCAACAGGCTCAACAGGTGGTTGACGCAAAGCAACTCGATACCTATAAGGACAAACAGACATACCTTACCGCGTTGAACACACTCATCCGCAACCATTCAACAGTAACGGATGAGGATAAGGACGCAATTAGCCGAATGGTTCAGGAAAGTGCCCAACTACAGGCTGAATTAAAGGCTACGGATGAACAAATGAAAATCTATGTCCGTAACGTAGGTGATTATCCGGGTGCGGCTGAAATGGTCGTTGAAAGCCACAAATCCCTTAAACAGGAACTGAAAGAGATAAAAAGTGAGATGGCCGAAATGCTTGCCAATGGAGTTTCAAAGACCGATGAAGGTTATCTGAAACTCGCTGAAAGGGCAGGTCAGTTGAAGGACGCTATGGGCGATGCAAGTCAGGATATCGCAAACTTCGCAAGCGATACAAGGGGTTTGTCCAACGCGATTAACCTCGCAACATCTGCTGTTAACGCTTATCAGTTGTACAATTCGGCTTTGCAGGTGTTCGGTTTCGAGAATGAGAACGCGGCTGAATCCATGCAGAAGATGATGGCTATTATGACCCTCTTAAATTCGCTTCAACAGGTTCAAAAC
>Ga0326512_10000350_pt1 | contig 39799 bp, 58 predicted proteins | sample 1_2617_0518_D_FD_203652 | JGI IMG/M metagenome (GOLD analysis project Ga0326512, IMG submission 203652) | Bovine rumen microbial communities from UC Davis, California, United States - 1_2617_0518 | ecosystem: Host-associated > Mammals > Digestive system > Stomach > Rumen | place: USA... | reverse complement strand
GATCCATTTCACCTCGGATGCCATCCGCGCTCACTTCCTTTCGGAGGGGCCGGAGTGGGTACCGGCCCCAGGTTCATCAGAACGGAAGATCATCCGTTTCCACCGCAGTGAATCCGGAAGGCGCCGCAGGAGCCGCCTGAGGAGCCGAATAACCGGCCTGCGCAGCGGGAGCAGTGTTTCCTTGTCCTGCTGCCGGCGCGTCTCCCTGATCGCCTCTGGGCGTCAGGAACTCAACGCTCTGAGCCGTCATCTCCAGACTGGCGTGGGGCTTGTTGTCCTGGCTTCCCATGTAGGCATTGGCCCGGATCGTTCCGGCCACAAACACCTTCCGGCCCTTGGCCAGATACTTCTGGCAGTTGTCTCCCAGCGTCTCCCAGGCGCTGACCCGGAAGAACTTCGCCGGGGGCTGCTGTCCGCTGTCGCGCTGGGCCTTGGTCGGCGGCTGATTCACCGCCACCGTGAAGCTGCAGACCGTGGATCCGCTCTGCGTGGTGCGCATCTCCGGATCAGCGGTCAGGTTCCCGATAATCTCAAGCCTCTCCATGATTGTCCTCCTTATCCTCTTCCGGCTGATTGGCGTAGGGACCGATCTTGTTCTGCCGCAGGACTTCCTTCAGCTCGCTGTTGGCTTTGGTCAGACTGGCGATCTCCTGCTTCAGCTTGTCGATTTCGCTGATCTTATGGTGGTAGTAGCCCCAGACCTCATCGACCTCCGTCTTCGGCACCATTTCCACCTTGGCAATCGTTCCGGTGACGGCCTTGACGATTTCGTCATCAACCTTCCCGGTGATCCGGATATAACCGGTCAGGATGTCATGCGCCGCCGCCTTGCTGACCAGCTCCTCGTAGTGATCAGCATCGATCGTCACCAGGCCGACATCGGCCAGCAGCTCAGCTTCCTCCTCGGTGAGGATGTCTTCCTCGGTGTAGTTCGGGTTCGGGTACCCGCGTTTGATGTTGCTCATGATCTTTCTCCTTTCACAGGTAGTTCTTCCTGATGGTCTTCATCCACAGCTCATGGCCATGGATTCTTTCAAATGCCTTCTGGGCTTCCTGCTTCAGCTGCAGGCTCTTCTCCGGATCGTACTGGGCGCCGCCGTCTCCGGTGTGGTGCCGGTGACAGAGCCAGACTTTGAGGCCATACTTCTCGCTGATCGGCCTGTTGGCCACTCCGGCGAAAATGTGATGGCATTCCAGCCCGGCCTTGGCCCCGCAGAACCAGCATTCCTTTTCGGTCTGCAATATGGAATCATTCATGGCAATCTTTATTCCCCTGGAGGACTTTCTGCTGTTTGAGCATGTGCTGCTCCAAAGAAGTCTCGACAAGATCAGGATTGAAAAGCACCTTCGAACCGCGACCGTTCCCGATCTGAATAAAGGGAATAACTCCGGTCTTTGCCAGCTTCATCACGCTGTAGTAAGGGATGCCAAACTTTTTCCCTATTTCTTTCCCTCCAAGTAGCTGCATTATTTCTCCTCCTTTTTCGGGTGAGCCGCTTCGTATTCGGCCCACCTTGCTTTCATTCGTTCCATCTCTTCCGGGGTCGTGGTTTCAATCCCAAGAGCCTTAGCTTCCTCGATGGTGTGGTCAATCAGGTTGGCCATCTCCTTGGTGTCCATGGTGTGGCTGTCCTTGTACACCTTCCACATGTTCACCGTCTTGCCGTTGACCTCGCGCTGATCGTAGAGCACCGCGTATCGGTAATAGGTCGTTGCGTCCACTCCCTGCGGCAGCAGGAACATCGTGTAGGTTTCATCCGGATTCCGGGCCAGGGCTCCGTAACTGGTGATCAGCCGGACCTTGACTTCATCCTCCGTCTCCCCGGTTTCCTGAGCGATCTTGTTCACCAGCACGTGGAAGTAGCTGTTTGCGTTCTTGCTCCGGATGTTCCGGTGCCGCTTCACCTCGATGTCGCAGTCATGCTTGGCCAGCTCATCGAACACGTCTCCGTTGATCCGACCCTGGGTGACGAAGGTCACGATCCAGTTTCCGTCCCGGTCTCTGAACATTTCCTTCGGTCTGCCAATGATCTTGAACTCAGCCATCGACAACCCACTTTTCCTGATAGATCTTCATCAGCTCCGGCTTCGTGTGCAGCCATGCCCAGAAGTTCATGATGTGCTCCTCAATGGGCTTGCTGTTCTGCCTGTTGTACTTCTCCACGTACAGGTCCGTGCCATCGCTGACCAGATACTCGAACCGGAAGGCCTCCGGCAGTGCCTTCAGATAGAGCGGATGCTGGGAGCAGTCCAGATACTTGCCGTACACATCGTCCGATCCCAGGCTCTTCATCCGGAATTTCACATCGTAGATCACGCCGGCCTTCACCGCATCGCAGATCCCGTACAGCCAGAAGTCCTGTCCGGCCACCTGCAGATCACAGCTCACAGGCACCTGGAACTGCGCTCCCGTGATAATGTCTGCCACCTTCTTGGCCCCATCGTAGAACCGGGGATACTCCCGGGTTTCGTGGACTTCGCCGGTAACCGGATTCACCGAGTCCAGCAGAACCTCATTGACCACCTTCTCACCATTGGCGATGCGGTAGCACAGGTTTTCAAACTCCCATCCAGCCTTAATTGCGTCTGTCGGTTCGATGCCTTCCCGGTTCAGCGTCTTGAGGAAATCGTTGTAGGCGTCTTCCTCATAGCCCTCGAAGCAGTTGAAGGTGTAGGCCCAGCTCTCGATCAGCGTCTTGGTGATCTTCAGCTTCACTGTCCATCACCTGCCGGAACGTAGGCCCTGGTCACCACATCGAACCGCAGGCCCAGACTCTTGCACTTGGCATTCAGCATCGCGCCGGCTTCCTTCTTGCTGGTCAGCGCGTGATCCATGCTGCCGATGGTCTTAAGGCAGGCGTTGGCGCTGTCCTGATCGGTCACGCCTTCCAGCATCTCCTTCACGGTGGCGATGGTGGTCTTGTACAGCTCCATCTGGCCGGCCACGGCGTTGTTCTCCTCGATCATGTTCTTCCTGGCGCTTTCCAGCAGTCTGGCCATGAAGTCATTCGGAACACCGCTGTCCAGATTCGGGATTTCGATGTGGCCCTGGATGCCATGACATCCCTTGGCGAAGAATTCATCCTCCGGAGAGAAGCAGGCATACCGTTTGTTGCCGATCATCTGGATGTAGGCGCCGAAGTCGATGCCGGTCCATACCGTGTTCCGGAAGGAACCCTCGCAGCGGAGCCGCTGAATCGGATTTCCGTCCTTGTCGGCCTTCTCATCGCAGTGGAAGATGAAGATCACGTTTTTGTTCATGACCGTCTTGATCTTGTTGACGAAGCTCTCCATCTCGGTCTTCACGTATCCGAAGCCCTTCAGCCCGTTGAAAGCGCCGGCCTTGGTCTTCGCGTCAGCCTTGGTGCGCATGGCCCAGTCTTTCAGATAGTCCACCAGACTGCCGGCCGTATCGATGACAATGGTCTTTGCGGCCTTGGCCTGATCCGTTTCCAGATCCTTCAGCACTTCTTCATAGGTGCTGGCGTTCAGGACGTTGGCATTCATCCGGTGAATCGGGTTCGTCCGGCCTACGCCGTGCTCCAGGTCGATCAGGAGCGTATCTGCTCCCATGTTTCCATCGCTCAGGGCGAGGGTGGTCTTTCCAATGCCGGGCGCTCCGTAGAGGATCACGCCGAAGTTCTGTTTGCTGAAATCAAGTTCATAACCGTGCTGAATCATTTTCATTCCTCCTCATGTTGCTGTGCCCATTCGTAGGCATCCACTGTCCGGATGCATTTGTCGCATCCAATTTCCGTATCCGACAGGTCTGTGTAGATGGTTTCGCACTCTCTTCCGCAGATCGGACACACCGGCTCCGGGCCGTCATCGTAGGGCGGCATACCGTTCATTTCCGCTTCACGGATCCATGGCGCGTCTGGCAGATCTTGCATTTTCAGCCTCCTTTCTGTAGAATGGTCGTGGTTACTTTGTGTCTGGGGCCGTTCCTGTTGCAGCAGGGGCGGCTCCTTTAGTTTGTCCGTATCGCCCTCCCTCCGATGCTTTCTGCCAGGCAGAAGGCTTCTCTCCGGCTGGTGAACTCCATCGCGTGACTGGATAGCTTTGTGATCACGTATCCGGGGACGATCGGGACGCGGTCTCCCTTGTGGTAGCCCTCATACGTCCGGCCCAGGCCTGCGATGTAGAGCTCTCCGATCATGACCACCCAGCGCATCTGGAAGTCCGGCATCAGATCATGCTCATAAGCCACAGCACGCCACCTCCCAGCACAGCAGTCACCGCGCAGATGAAGCAGATCAGTGATCGGCGCCCCGCGACTTCCTCCGGAGTCATCTCCACGTAGTACACCGGCCGGCCTCCGGGACCCGGGTACCTGCGGTAGCCCTTGAACTTCCGGTAATGCGTCTTCACCACACGATCCACCCCGCAATCCACAGTCCGGCGAAGGCGAACATGCACAGCACCGTGAGCACTTCGTCCCGGATCTTCGCCCGGCGTTCCCGGCGTCTCTCTGCCTCCTGGCAGACCGCCATCAGGTATTCCCGCATCCTGCTTTCCTCCTTTCGTTCCTGGCTTTCGTTCTGGCCTCCAGCGCTTCTCTGGCCCCAGGCTGCTTCAGATACTCCCGCAGGCCGGAGATGATGCACTGGCCGAGCCGTTTCCCGGTTTCCTCCGGGATCTGGCTGATGACTGTTTTCATCCTGCCTCCTATTCCGCGTCCACAAATTTGTGGACTTCAGGACAAAAAAAGAATTCTGAATTCTGTCGGCAATTCGACCTTTAGGGCGGTAGCCATCGTCTCGATATCAGAAGCAGTTGCCTCCTGATGACCGTTCACAATGCTGGATACCTTGCGGCGGCTCCATCCTATTGCCAACGCGAACTTCCCGAGGGTCTCATACATACTGATGATTCTCCCTCTGAGGGTCATCTCGTTCATGGTGTTTTCTCACCTCCTTTATGACCACATTTTTGTGGACTGCCAGAATCATACACCACCATTTTTCAGTTGTCAACCGTTTTGTGGACAAAATTTTCAAAAAACATTGCAAAGCGTCCACAATTCGGATATAATTTCCAGCAGAAGGAGGACGAGGCAATGGCTAAGGTAGCAACCAATCAGGAAAGATTGAACGAACTTTTCAACGCTGATCCTAGGAGCGACGCTGCGATTGCGGACAGTCTCGGAGTTTCGAAGCAGACAATCAGCGCCTGGAGAAACGGTTCCAGATCTCCAAAGAGGACAATGGTTAAGGTCATCGCGGAGAAGTACAACGTTTCGGAAGAATGGCTGTACGGATGGGATCTTCCGACTCCTGATTTTCTGGTAAAAGAAAACGAGCCCGTTCCTACGACGAAGAACGGGCAGGTGCAGGAAATCATGTCTTTGCTGAACCAGCTTTCCCCGCAAACTCTTGACGATGTTCTTCACTACATTCGCTATCGCGCAGATAACGAAGAAGCCGGATCAAAGTGATTCGGTCTTCTTCTGTCATCGCCGAAAGAATTTCTTCCAGGTTGTCCATAGCCGTCTCCTTCTTGTTTATTCCCAGCCGGCAGGGTATGAAGATTATACCCCAAACCGGAAGATAATTCAGCGAATTGGAAGATTATTCCGAAGGGGGTAAGATTATGCGGAAATCCGTAATCTCGGCACTACTGGTTGTGGGGCTGTCTGTTGGAAGCCACTACGCTGCAGCTGCGGAAGTTGATCTTCACAGCATGTCGTTTGTCGAATTGAAGTCTCTCCAGGATCAGGTTTATGCAGAAATGCTGACCAGACCAGAATGGACGGAAGTTTCCGTGCCGGCTGGCGTCTACGAAGTCGGTGTTGATATTCCGGAAGGAATGTGGACGATCACAGCTGAAGAACATGCATGGGTAAGTATCTTTGTCGGTCAAGAGGTGGATGATACCAGGAGCTACATCACCAGCGAGCATTATGTCTGGGAAACCGTAACCGGAAAGCTGAGCGAATACGCGAACGAGACTACTACGGACACCGTCTCCATCAATCTGCCTAATGGTTACTATATCTCGATTGATGGGCCTGTCGTTTTCACGAAGTACACAAAGCCTGCTCTTGGCTTCTGACGGAGGGACACCATAGAATGCCAGACACAGCCGTCATTTATGCCCGGTATTCCTCCGACAACCAGAGGGATGCCAGCATCGATCAGCAGGTGAAGGCCTGCGAGCAGTACGCCAGGGAGCAGCGGATGGAAGTCATCCGGATCTACGCGGACCGGGCCCTGACCGGGAAGACCGACAAGCGGCCTGACTTCCTGCGGATGATCCGGGATTCAGCCCGGCAGGACTTCCAGTTCGTGATCGTGTACTCTCTCGACAGGTTCTCCCGGAATAAGTACGATTCAGCCATCTACAAACAGAAGCTGAAGGAGAACGGCGTCCGGGTGCTGTCGGCCATGGAGCACATCACGGACGATCCGACCGGCATCCTGATGGAATCGATCCTGGAGGGCTTCGCCCAGTATTATTCCGATGAGCTCAGCCAGAAGATCCACCGCGGCCTGAAGGACAATGCGGAGAAGGCCATTGTCAACGGATCCGTTCCGCTGGGGTACCGGCGCGGAGCTGACGGCCATGCGGAGATCGTGCCGGAGGAGGCTGAAACTGTCCGGGAGATTTTCCGCAGAGTATCCGAGGGAGAGATGCTGATCCGGATCATTGAGGATCTCAATCGGCGCGGCATCACCACCAAACGCGGCGGCCTGTGGAATAAGTCATCCTTCAACAAGCTGCTGGCCAACGAACGATACATCGGCGTCTACACCTACAAGGAGACCAGAATCGAAGGAGGGTTCCCATCGATCGTGGACAAGGAACTGTTTGATTCCGTCCAGGCGCACGTGCAGGCCAAACCGAATGCCAGGGGCGGGACGAAGCGGAGGAAGTGCAAAGCGGACACGTACCTTCTGACCGGGAAGCTCTACTGCGGGGAATGCGATTCACCGATGTCAGGCATCTCCGGGAAATCTCAGGCCGATGAACCGTATCACTACTACATCTGCACGAAGAAGCGATACGAGAAGGCCTGCCACAAGCACAACGTCCGGAGGGACGAGATCGAGCGGCAGATCACCCAGGAGATGCGGAACCTGCTGGATGATGACGAACTGCTCGAATGGATGGCCGATCAGGCCGTGGCCCACCTGGAGAGCGAGAGGGATACCGCAGAGCTGGAGGATGTCCGGGCGAAGCTGAAGGAAGCCACCCGGAAGCGCGACAAGCTGCTGGATGCCCTCGAGGATGAGGACATGGTTTCCCTGATCAAGGATCGGCTGAAGGCCAGGCAGGAGGAAGTCAAGGATCTGGAGCGCCGGCTGCGGATTCTCGAGAGTGACAATGAGATCACGATCAGCCGGGACATGATCCTCTCGTACCTGGAGATGCTCCGGGATGGAGACGTGGAGGATCGGGCCTATCAGGAGATGCTGATCGATACCTTCCTGATCCGGGCCTACGTCTTCGATGACGGGCGCCTGAAGCTGATCTTCAACTATCAGAAAGAGCACAGGGAAGTCACGATAGCCCTTGAAGATTTCAGCAGAAAGGAGGGAGCGGAGGACTGCGGCGAAGTTCGTCTAAGCTCTTCTGATCTCCACCAAAGTGGTCGTAGACGAACCGTAGCCGTTTACATGGTCAAGGGATATTTCGTCTGTGACATCTCGTTTGCCGGATAGGCAAAAAAAGGGACCAGTCTTGATTGACTGGCCTCTTTTTCGTGCTCCAAATTACCAGATGCGGAATATTCTTCCGGAAAACGGAATATTCTTCCACTCAGCCACCAAAGCCTTCCGTTTTCTGGTATTATCCGCGGGAAGGAGCATGGTCGAATGATCAAGATTTTACTCTCCATCCGCTTAGGCGAAAAGCGGTGGACACAGGCAAAGCTGGCGAAGAAGACCGGGATCCGAGCAGCCACCATCAATGAGCTGTACAACGAATGCACCGATCGGGTTAGCCTCCGGCAGCTGGATCGTATCTGCCACGTTCTCGAGTGCGATCTGTCAGACCTACTCGTGAGAGACGGAAGCGATCCGTTTACCGAACCTGACCACCCAGTGAAGACCTAACCCTTCAGCCCCGGAGTTGCCGCTCCGGGGTTTTCTCATAGCCCGATCTTCGTCCCATCATCGAAGGTGAATCCGTATTGGAATTCACCGCCGAGCGCCTTTGCCAGGGCTTCCCATTCATCAATAGTAAACTTCGCCGTCTTGAGCCTCTTCCCCAACAGCTGAGGAGACCAGCCCATTCGCCTTGCCAGCTCCGCTTTGCTGATGTGCCTGTAACCAACTGCCATTTCAATGATCTGCTGTGCCGTCAATCCTGTCACCTCCTTCCATGGGTCGATTATAAACCATCCGGTTTCTGTTGTCAAAAATATTTTTCAAAAATAATCTAAAAAGTTGAAAAATATGGTTGACATTATAAACCGCTGGGTTTATACTCATCCTGTCGAAAGACACTGGATCCCATGAAAATCAAGGAGGAGACCACAATGACCACCATCCAGAATCAGAACTTCGGAATCGAAATCGAGCTCACCGGCATCTCCCGCCCCGCTGCCGCACAGATCATCGCCACCTACTTCGGAACCGAAAGCGTTGGCCATGAATACGATGGATACGACACCTACACCGCGAAGGACACCAAAGGCCGGAAGTGGAAGTGCGAGCGTGACATCTCCATCGAGCCGCAGGTTCGCCGGAATGGCCGGATCGTGGACAGGCCCGAAGGCCGGACATCCTCCGATCTCCGCTGCGAAGTGGTCAGCCCGATCCTGCAGTATGAGGACATCGAAGACCTGCAGAACATCGTCCGGAAGCTGGTCGAAGGTGGCGCCCTGGCCAACAGCTCCTGCGGCATCCACGTCCATGTGGACGGAGCCAACCACACCGCCGAAAGCCTGATCCGGCTGGTGAATCTGGTGGTCGGCCGGCAGGATCTTTTCTGCGAGGCTCTGCAGAATGAAGCCCGGTGCTCCCACTGGTGCCAGAAGACCTCCAAGGAAATGATGAAAGCCATGAAGAAGACCGCGCACACCAAGGCCGACATCGAGCGGATCTACTACTCCAACCTGAACAACGGATACCGCGGCGGGATCGATCATTCTCACTACTGCGGTGCCCGGTATCGCGGACTGAACCTGCATGCCCTGTACACCAAGGGAACGATCGAGTTCCGGCTGTTCAACGGGACCACCCACGCCGGAAAGATCAAGGCGTACATCCAGTTCTGCCTGGCCATGAGTGCCTGGGCCATCAATACCGAATCCAATTCCCTGTACTTCCGGGATTCCAAGAACCTGACCAAGGAGCAGAAGGCCGTGAACATGGAAGGCTTCCTGACCAAGCGCCTGGGGATGACCGGCAAGGAATTCGCCACCGCCCGGCTGCACCTGACCGCCGCCTTCCGCGAAGCCTGCTGAGAGAGACAGCCCTCCCGGCCGGGCCAAAGACCGGGAGAAAGGATTGACCGATGGATAACTACGTATGGCGCGAAGCTCTGGATGACATCCTGCAGGATGTGCTGAATGAATACCTGGCACCTGATCTGGCTGAAGACCTGATTGAGAAGATCAACGAACGGATTGACAGCGAATGCATGGAGGATGAAGACGATGAGTAAGCTTTACCTGGCCTATGGCTCAAATCTCAACAAGGCCCAGATGGCCTTCCGGTGTCCGGATGCGGTGCCGGTCGGTGTCACCCGGATCCCGAACTACGAGCTGGTGTTTCGCCGGAGCTATCTGACGATCGAGCCGAAGAAGGGCTGCTCCGTTCCGGTCGGTGTCTGGGAGATCAGCGAAGAGGATGAGAAGAACCTGGACCGCTACGAAGGCTTCCCCAGATTCTACGACAAGCAGCTGCTCCCGCTGATGCTGAATGGCTTCGATGAATCCGGAAAGAAGAAAGTCTCCGAGAAGGTCGCGGACGCTATCGTCTACGTGATGAATGACGGATTCCCGATCCAGATGCCGACCGGCCATTATTACGAGACCGTCCGGCAGGGATACATCGACTTCGGCTTCAAGCATGAAGACTTTGAAAAGCTCTGGAAGGCCATGGACTACGCCAGACGAAAGGGGGTGAGCTAATGCCGAAGGCAGTCATTCACTTCCGGTCTTGCCACGAGACTGGCAACATCTACTGGATCCTTGGGGCGGTCCGGAATCAGATGCGGAAGGAACGCCGGATCACAGACTGGAATAATGCCTGGGAGCGTGTCCAGCAGACAGACTACGCAGGAGCGCTGAAGATCCTCCGGGAGCTGGTGGATCTGATTGACGATGACGGGAGGTACTGAGGATGAAGAAACAATGGCTGGTCTTCTTCTATGCCGGCAAGGAGCTGCTCCGATACTCTCTGGCCGGCACCTTCCCGGGAGAACGGGAGAACACGATTCAGCTGTTGGCTGCGGAACATGACATCCCGGCCAGCGCGATCTACTACGCGATCGTGACAGCGTAAGGAGGAATGCTGAGTGAGCAAGAAGACAATTTACCACAGGGGCTATGTGATCGAATGGATTGAGCACATGAATTCGTGGCGCATCTACCGTGAGGAATCGAAGGCAAACACCATCGCCTATGAGGACGATCCGGAAGAAGCGATCCGCAGGCTGGATGAGGAAGAGTCTGATCTTTACTGCGAGAGTGAGGACGGTATCGAAATTGAATACTGCAATGTTTGTGAGAATGAAATCCGGCTTCACTGGCACATTAACAGGGACGGTTTCCAGGCTTACTGCCCGGTCTGCGGATCGCGCCTGATGCTCTGCGATGCATGCACGCACCGTCACGGTGAAGCCTGTGATGATTGCGACTATGGAATCTGGAAGGACAAAGAACACTGCCGCTTCCGGCGTCCGGATGACTGGTGGAAGGAGGATGAAGATGATTGATGACCGCTCCCGGCAGATGATCGAATGGTATCTGCCGAACCCTCCGGATCCGGAGCTGGAGGAAGGCGAATACTACTACCGCCAGTCCACCATGAAAGGAGAACAGGTAATCAAGGTTCGCGTGACAGCCATCTTTCCCGGAGAGATGCATCAGCCGGAAGAATACGAAATCTATCAGATCCGGAGTGATGGCCTCCGCTGGGTGGATGTCGGATGGGGTGATCATTGCAGAGGGGCCTTCAAGTCCCAGCTGTACGACAACAAGCAGGACTGCCGGGATCAGACCCATCAGTGGGCCGAAGACTGGGAGCGCCTGAGAGAGATTCAGAAGAAGGAGGGATTGCTGTGAACTACTGTGTGCTTTTGGATTGCCTGTCCAACCGGGCCAAGCCCATTCAGCAGGTCAAAAAGACCGGCATCCTGCAGACAGCCTACGACCTGATCAGCTGTGAGACTGTTCAGCTGGTACCGCTCTATCCGGACCGACTGCCGAAGGGATACGAGGCGGTCTGCGATGAAAACAGGTTCGGCAAGCTGCAGGTTTTCAATCCGCTGGCATCCTGGCTCTACGGATGCGATGACCATGGGGTGCCGATCATCAACAACGTGGTCATCTTCAAGGTGAAGAAGGATGACTTCGCCTGGATGACGGAGGAAGAGGCCCGGCAGATCGCGGACGAGCTGAATGCCAGGGCAGATGAAATCTTCGATCTGACGATGTTTAAGACCATGAGCGCACGACAATAGCCGAATTCCTGCCAGATTTGACCGCTGAGGCCCCTCTGCTGTTCCGGATGAAGAATCTACCGTCCGGAAGCGGAGGGGCCTTCTCGCGTCTCTCAGGGCCAAATATCGCATACCGTGCGATTTGAACCCGGAGAAATTTGAAAAAATATCGAATGCCTCTATTTCGCTCAGAAAGGCCACTATTTCGCGTTCCAGCTTTCAGATGGAGAATCTACCGTCCGCGCACCCAGAGGCATGCTGTGCCTCAAATCTGCAAGAATCTGATAGGTATCCGCATGACATGCGACTTCGACAAACAAAAAAAGGCCCTCCCGGATTTCTCCGAGAGGGTCTTCGTCTGCTTATTCGATTGTCAGCCGGCAGCGACTTTCGCCTGCTCCAGCTTCAGCTCTTTCACCATGGCTTCGATCAATGCCCGGGTGGTATCTTCCACCTGTTTAGGATCAAGGACATATCCCTGCTTGTGTAGCAAATCCACAACATAGGCCAACTTCTCCTGTCCCTGGTTGGAATTGTACAGCTGATCGGCCGCATAAACGGCGGTCTTCACCGCAATCCGGAGCAGCTCCATCTGATCGGTGTTGAGCTTGCTCTTTGCGGAGGGAATGACATACCTCATCAGGATGCCGAAGATTAACGTGATCACCGCCAGGATGATCTGTGTCAGGTCAATCTGTGTCAGGTCAATTTGCATGGTTCCGTTTCTCCTTTCGTTTCTTCTCAGCCAAGGCCGAGGAATTTTGTCATGATGTACCAGCCCTTCCGGATGCCGTGGTTCACTTTGCACCAGTTATCCGCATAGCTGACGATCTCAACCTCCGTGCCGACCGGCAGCTCATCATACAGATTGCATCCGGTGGAAGGCCGGGATCTCATTTTGACCGGCTTCCCATTCTCTGCCCAGACGGTGGCCATGGCTCCGGGCGGCACATCCGGATCAGGTTCAGGTTCCGGTGATGGATCCGGAGAAGGCGCCGGTGTAGGCTCGCTAACCAGGTAGCAGTCCATCATCCATCCGACAAACCCGTGATACTTCACGTAGGCCCAGCCGTTGCCGTCATCCTTCTGCCAGATGACAGAAGCGCCGACCGGAACACGCTCCACCAGCGCGGCCTGTTTACTGGCCTTCCTGCGCATGTTCACAGGTTTCCCGTTTTCGGCGTAGACATACATGGTCTTGGTGACCGGCGTCGGCTCCGGATCGGGTCCAGGCTCCGGCGAGGGGCTCCCGCCGTAGTCCACATCCTTCAGCTTCCCCCAGTAAGCCCATTTGCCGATGGTGGAATCCGTCTTTGCTACAGGGCTGGTGCAGTGCGTGATCTCCAGCGGATTGACGCTGGTCACGAATCCGATGTGGCTCAGGTTGCCGGGCTCGGTTCCGTACCACTTGTTTCCCTTGTCGGCATCCGTCCAGGGTTTGCACTTGAACACGGCCATGCCGACCTGCAGATCCTTGGCGCTGGTGATCTTCCCCGTCTCCGAACAATATTCCCGGAAGATCGTATTGCTGCCGTGGTAAATCTTCGCGCCCTGGTCGCGGTACATTTTGACGAACATGCCGGAACAGTCAATGCCGTTCTTGTCGTTCGTCCCCGGTGACTCATACGGCCATCCGATGCACTCGTGCGCGGAATCAATCATCTTGTTCAGATCCAGCATCAGCCATTACCTCCTTCTCCTTCATCCTCTTCGCTTACAGAACCTTCTTCATCGCTATCGTCTCCCTTCTCGGTCTTCTTTCCGGAAACAGTCTGCGCAATGCCTTTCAGGCTCAGCTCCATCTTCGTCTTTTCCAGCATGGCCAGCAGCCCCTTCTCGTAGGTGCTGTTCTTCGTGTAGGCCCAGGTGTCGAGCATCTTGTTGACGGTCACGATCAGCACCAGGTACACGCAGGCTATGGCTGTCTCCGGCTGGAAGTAGATCAGTGCGGCGATGATCAGCAGGTACAGTCCCCAGAAGACAGCGCCGTATCTGGCCAGCCGTTTGGAAAACTGCTTCCTTGGATCAAACTGTTTCACCGCTCATCACACCTTTTTGATCAGGCCGTTGGTATAGGCCTGCAGATCATCCCGGGCCTTCTGCATTTGATCGCTGTTTCCGTTGTGCAGCTCGTGATCCAGGATTGCCGTCAGGGCGTCAGCCGTGACCTGCATGCCGTCCTTAATCGTTTCGATGCTGCCGTTGATACTCTTGATCGCGGATTCATGATTGTCGAGCCTGGCCTTGTCAGTGGTCAGCTTTGTCTCGATATCCTTGAATCGCGGTTCCAGCTTTTCCAGCACCTTCTCCGCGATCTCATCGGTCAGATCCTTGTCGGCCAACTTGTTCTTCTTTTCCTTCCGTTCATGCTCTTTCCGAACGATTTCAATAACCTTGTAAACCAGCACTACGACTGCGCAGAGCCCCAGAAGCACCAGAACAAAGTTCCAGAGCATTTCCGGGGTGATCCCCTCAATCGGCTGTACCTGAGTCATGGTCCTCACCGCCATTTCTGAAATTGTTTTGGATATGAAAAAGGCGCCGGGCCTGTCAGGCTTCCGGTGCCGAATGTCTGATGAGGACGTAATCCTCACATATCTTTTCCCGTAGGGCTATGCAGTCCGTATGTTTCAGCAGGCCGAGATAGCTCTGCATCACATCCAGGGCGTAGTCCAGTTCAACCTCCCGGTTGGCGTAGGCTTTCTTCACATAGTCCAGATGCTGCTTCATCTGAAGACTGCTGCTCTTCCGGAGCGTGATCCGGTCCGGCGAGACGATCCGGCCAACGAATTCCACTCCTTCGTCATATCGCATGACGGCAGTCTTGCTGTTCAGCTGCAGGCCCATGTTCTCCTGCAGGAAGTCATCCATCGCGCCCAGCGCATCCCAGACCTCCTGCTTGCTGTCTCCCATGATGATCGAATCATCCATATACCGGATATGCTTCGGGATCCGGATGATTCGCTTCATGAAGTGATCCATCGGAGTGAGCACCACGTTTGCGGTCATCTGGCTGATCAGACTGCCGACCGGCATTCCGATGCCGGAGATTCGCTCACATTCCGTAGGATCGCTGAATTCCAGCGGCAGGCCCGTGGGCCTCCCGTCTCCCTTGATGCAGGTTTCCAGAAACCACATCATGTCCGGATCATCCAGGGGCTTGCCCAGCTCACGCAGCTGAACCTCATGCGGGATCCGGAAGAAGAACTTCGCGACATCGGCCTTGCCGATCCACTGATTCTTCCCGGTCAGCCTGGCTATCCGCATCCATCTCTGCAGCTGCTTAACTGCTTTGACTTGGCCCATTCCAGGGATGGAGCCGTAACTGTGTTCGTACATGCTCTTGACGTAGATCGGCCAGAGGACATTGTACGCAGCACAGTTGACCACCCGGTTTTTGAATGGCCATGCTGTGATGATCCGTTTCTTTGGGAAGTATTCGTAGAACTCGAAGGCTTTCCCGATCTTGTAATCCTTCCAGATCAGATGGTTAATGCCATCGATGAGATTTCCTTCAAGGTTAGCCGTATAGGACAGCACCTCAGGCTTGTAGCGCTTATCTCTCTGCGCCAGCCGGTATCCATCATACTGGTTCTCGAAGGTGATGAACCTGTCGAACACATGTCGATACTTTTCCATACGGCCTTCCTTGACCGCCCGGGCGCATCCGGAGAGGCGCCCGGGCTAAAGATTTTTCTTCCAGGAATCCCCTGACCGAGGAGCCAGTTCCCTTTACCTGCACGGCTCTGGGAGGAAGCCCGTAAGCTTCCAGCATCGTGACCGGATTTTCCAGCAGGTATAGCGGAGCGGAACCCGATGTTGCCGTTCGCGTTGGACCGAGCGTTGTTGCCGTTGAACGAGGCGAAACCGTTGGCGGTGTTGTTGTAGTTGCCGCCGCGGTTGAACGAGCGCCGCAAACGTGAGCTGGACCCTATGCCTTTGGCCTGCCACTGATGGACTTGATCAGGCCTCCGATCATCTTTCCGATTTCGACCGTCTTTTCTTCCCACACGCCGTAGGTGTGCTTCGAGATGTATTTCAGCCGAAAGCTTACGCGGAGATAGATCTGCAGCTTGGCGTTTTCGATGTCCAGGCTTTCCAGCGTGGTTTTCTTCGTATACTTCTTATCCTCGGTGATGGTCAGCTCAAGGATATTGTTCATGCAATGCCGGATGTCCTGCGCCAGGGAGAACTTCTCCGCTTTCGGAAACTGGTTGAGCATGGGATAGCCGTATTCCATCATGTCCTGCACCTTCTGCAGAAGCTTGAAGTCTTCAGTGGCCATCCCAGCACCTCCTGCACCGATATACTGCGTACAGCGGTACGCAGTATATCGGTAGGAGAACCGGTTTTCAAGGGGGTTCGGAAGAGTATTCCGGGTCATGGAAGGAAATTACGAAATACGTAATTTTTGGCTCAAAAATTTTCCGCGCTTCGCGCGGAAGGGAATCACCGCTTTCGCGGTGATTACAGCTTTCAGTTAAGCAGCTGGCAGCTTGATATAAGCGGAGCGGAACCCGATGTAGCCGTTCGCGCTGGACCGAGCGAAGCTGCCGTAGAACGAGGCGAAACCGTAGGCGGTGTTGCTGGAGCCGCCGCCGCGGAGGAACGAGCGCTCTGCCTGCGCGTTGTTGAAGTAGCACCTAGAACCGGTAACAATGGAACCGGTCTTCGGCATCATGCCCAGCGCAATCAGGACGTCCTTCGCAGCGTCTCCGATGCTGGCGCCGGCTTCACAGTTGGCGAAGTTGCAGTAATGCTCGCCGGGCGCGGAATCGGTGATGGTCGCGGCATACGTCAGCTTGCTGCTGACCCAGTCCATCTTAATGGAATTGGCGGTCGTTCCGGAGCCGTCAGGCGTGATCAGCTCGCCGGTGGTGGCGTGAATCGCCTTCCATTCAGCGGAGGAAGCGCCCTGGCTGTGATCGGAATCAGCCGCATTGTTGTTCACCAGAATCTGCAGCTCGCCGTACACGCTCCGGATGCCGCCAGTCCATTCCGAGACGTTTCCGCACAGATCAGCGATGCCATCCGGCGTCTGATCATGATACCAGGTCAGAGGGCCGGTACCGGTCCGGGTGTGCACCGCGTAATGCGTGGCATCCGTGGTGGCCGGCAGGGCCTTGTAGTTGGATTCGGAGCTGTGCTTGCCGTAGTCGTTATTGCCCAGCGGAATGAAGCCGTTCTTCTCGCACCATGCAATCAGCGCGCCCCATTCAAAGGCGGTCATCAGATGCCAGCCGTCGCCCTTCGCGGTGCAGGCCGCAATCGCCTGATCGAAGTTGATGCTGGTTTTCGGATCCTGACCGGGCAGAGAATAAGCGCGGCCGTTCATGACGATGTTCTGATACTTGGAGATGTAGATCTCATCGACCTCCGTGCCGTTCACGATGAAGGCCGGGAATGTCGCGGTGGAATCTCCGAGGCCCAGCTCCGCGTAGGTCATCTTCGGGATCTTCACCATGACGGAGGGCATGCCCTGATCGTCATACAGAATTTCATTGCTGGGGCAAACTGCTTTCAGCGCCAGTGCGCTCAGATCGAAATTAGCCATGTTCGGTTGCCTCCTTTACTCCACAGCCCACAGGCTGAGGGTGACTTTGTCCAGATCCAGCGGAACCGGGGTCGGGGGATCCTGCTCTTCGCCTTCCTCCGCAGGCTCCGGATAGATGTACTCCCGGGCCGGGATGTCGATCTCCGCGACATAAGCGCGGCCGGCAGCGGTACCGATGACCAGGCATCCGTCAGCATCGAAGCAGACATCGATGTGCACGGGCCAGTCTTCTTCGCGCTTGATCAGGTTGATGGTCAGGTCATCGTCAAAGGTGATCTTCTTCTTGGTGGCCGTGTTCTGGATCTCATAATCGATCTTCGGGCCTTCATTCTTGTTCACGATAATCATTGGTTGTAACCTCCAATCACAGCATAGACTACCGTCACGCTCTTCGAGCTGCCGGTGAAAGCGATTTTGAAGCCGTTGACCTGCCGCTCGGAGATTTCAATCTCTCCGATGTTGCCGCCGTCAGCTGCGGTCTTGCTGACCACCACGACCACATAGTTCAGATTGTCTCTCACGTTGGCCAGGGCCACGGACTTCTTAGAATTGTTGAACGGGAATTCCTGGCTGTTCGTCAGGCTGACCGTTCCGGTCTCCTGCACGGTGGCCTTCTCCAGGGCGTCCAGACGGTCATCGTCTTCCCAGCCTTTTTCCCGGAAGGCCTGGAGAAGAAGGGCATGCGCCACATGCGCGTCCATGACGCCGTCTTCGAGGTTGTTGAAGTTTCTCGCGCTCTGGGGAGTGCCCTCAACATACACTTCCCCGGTGACTTTGGTGTGGGTGATCGTACCGTCATCGTTGGCTACTTCCCGGTACCGGTTTTCGTACTGATCGGTTTCGTCTACCCAAAACGTCCGGTTGTACATTAGCTTTCCTCCTCCGTGATCTCAAAGTCGAACCACTGCAGCAGGTTCGTGTCTGCTGTTTCCAGCACTACGCTGATCGCCTTGGTGGCCCAGACCTGATTGTCGGTGTTGATCAGCCGGACACCGGTGATCGTGCAGGCAACTCCGGGAGAAATCTGCACCTTGATCCGGGCAATGCCCTTCGAGGTCACTTCCTTACTCACCAGCGCCGTGTCGTACCAGGAGCCGCCTCTCTGATACTGTGCTTTGTAGATCCGCTTCGTGATGTAGTTCCGCAGATCCGTGAAGGCTGCAGTTTGCAGCATGGCTCATCACCTCCCTCAGAATAGTGAATTGATCGGCGTTCCGCATTTCCGGATGCCGTAACCGACAGATTCAGAAGCTGCGGACACTTCCACGCCTCCGCTTTCCATGTCTCCATGGGTGGAATAATCCGGATATGTTCCGGCAGTTACCTGACCGGTAACCGGCACATGATATTCCTGCCCGTCAGATTCCGTCTGGATGACGATATCCTCATAGGATTTGTCTCCGTGAGTGGATCTTCTCGGAACCGTGCCGGCCTGAGGAACGTGATACAGGATGTTCTCGCTCTTCTTCGTCTTGATGACGATTCCGCAGCGGATCCGGAGAATCGGATACCCGTCAATGTGCGCCCGAACAGGTTTGAATACTTCGACCATCCGGACCGCCTTATTGAAAGGCACCGTTCCTTCGGTGTTCAGGCTGAGAAGGACTTGGAAGTATCCGGGATCGCCGCCGTACTCGTACCATTCCTCCACAGTCGAATCCGGCCATACATCCCTGATCGCCGCTTTGACGGCACCGACTGTTCCGATCTTCTTCCGGACGAACCAGTTGCTTTTCAGCTGATTGCGCTTGGTTTCGATGGTGCCGTCATAATCGTACCAGTCAATCTTGTAATCCTTGGCCAGCAGATCCAGCAGGTCTTCATCCAGGCTGTCGATGTTCTGGAAGATGGCCGGAGAATCAATCTTGCCGCTGTCCTTGTCGATGATCCATCCGATCAGCTGAGCCAGGCTGTACATGCCGTCATCCCGGGCCAGAACACCCGGCAGGACGCTCAGCATGGCCTCCTGCGTGATTCCCTTACTCATCTTCATACCCTCCGTTCGTGAGGGTCACCGTGCCGATAGTGGCCAGCTGGGGAACGTAGTCCTCCGGATCCGCGACCGTGGGATCGTCCACGGTACCGTTCTTCAGAACGGTGAAGGTCGGAGAATGAATGACGGTCCGCTTCGCGCCTGCCGCCACCACCAGCTGATTCAGCTTGGAGGGATTGATGTCCCGCCCGACCTTCGCGCTCTCCCAGGCGATGTATTCCTGCACGGCAGCAGCCACATTCTCTTCGATGGTAGCGGCGCTTTCGGTGGAATCCCGGCTCAGGTAGTAGGTCAGGTTGATGTTGTAGTAGACCAGCTCCACATCTTCCACGGACACCTGATCCGTCAGAGGCCGGACATCCTCATCATTGCATGCCGCAAGGATCGCCGCCTTCATCTCGCTGGATGCGGGTGTCCCGTCATCCATGACCGCGTAGATATGGACCACACAGGGCTCCGGCGAATTGACAACCACATTCCGGATCGATGTCGATACGCGCCGGGCGTAATACTCATACGCGCCTCTGGCTCCGGCAGAAGTGTAGGCGTCCTGCCCGGTCAGAAGCAGGTCGTAGAATTCATCGTCCGTGGCGGTATCGCTCCCGCTGTCACTCGCCGTGATGTTGGCCACGCTGGCGTAGTAGTCAAACAGGTCTACGCAGGTATTCAGCTGCCCGGCCTCGTACCCGTTGCCAATGGTCCCCGCGGTCTCGCAGGTGGCGGCAACGTCCGCGTAGATGGAATCAGCCGGAACATACACATCCTCATCCGTTGCAAAGACAATCGCGGAGTCCGAAGTCGTGACCCGGGTGCCCTGCGGGATCAGGATGGAGAAGTCCCTGGCTCCGGAGCTCGCCGTGGTGTTCGTGACGGATCGCAGGCCGGTGATTGTGTCCAGGCATCTTGTCAGCGTTCCGACAGCCTGCCCGTTTCCGGCCGTTCCGTAGGTCGTACAGGTGGCGCTGACGGATGCGTAGGCATCTCCGGCCGGAACCGTCACTTCGTTATCTGTCACGAAGATCAGCGTTCCGGCGCTGTTCGTGATCCTGGTTCCCTGAGGGATGACGATTTCATTGTCTTCATCCGGGGAAACCGAGAAGCGGATGTTCGCCGTAGCATAGCCGGAATTCCCGGCCGATACCGTAAAGCGCAGCGTGGTCTTTGCCGGCGTAGCCTGGGGCCGAGTCTGCGCATAGAAGATCTGTGCCAGATTGTCCAGCCCTTCGCCGACAGCCTTACTCGGGATGTTCTGGTTCCCGGCGAAGTTGATCTGCTCTGCCAGCAGAACCATGGCCGAGGCCACCCACTGAATGAACAGTTTCTCCGGGCTGGCCGGATGCACGGTGCGCTGCGCGATGCTCTCATACTTCGCGGTCAGCGTTTCCACCAGAGTCTGCGGGTCCGCATCGATGAAGATGTACGGAGTCGTATCTCTGCTCATAGGTCACTCACCTCCAGAATCGGATGCGCAATGCCCTGCATCCCGTCCTCAAAGTTGAACCGGATGCTGTCCAGCGTTACATCCGGCATATACCGCTTCAGCGCTTCCGTAACCGCCATGGTAAAGGATGTCTGGGCCGCGTTGGTCGGCATGTGCAGGTAATCCGAGGCAATGCCGAAATCTCTGTACAAAGGGCATTCGCCCTTGATGGTGCTGATCAGGATGTACAGCTCCTGCTCTCTGGCTTCCTGCTCTGTCGCGGGGGCCAGAGTTAGCTTTCGCTCCTTGGCCGTGTCGATGATGATCACGCCTCCGGCCTCCTTCCTCAGTTGTATTCCTTCAGATTGATCGTAGCCCGGTAATCTGCCGGAGTGCCGTCCTTGTAATAGAATTCCGTGGCGTACTGCACATCCTCCAGAACCCACTTGTCCCCGATGGGCGCGGTACCAAGGACGAAATAGACGGCCTTTCCGTTCCGCAGCATCTTGTCCAGCTTCTTCCTCCAGGTCTCCGGATTCTCCCCGAACCATGCGGAGAACAGGATTTCAAAGCTGATCGTTTCCGGATCCACCCCGGTGAATTCCAGAATGCCGGTCTTTCCGATAAGGTTATGGGTGGAGTAATTCGCCTTCGTGGATCGCGTCAGGTTCCGGATGGTCCGGTAGGTCTGATCGTTGACCTCGAAGGTAACGTCTCCAAGCATGCCCGTTTTCATCGTATGCACCCCACAATGTAGCCGTGGCTGTCGCACCCGGTCGGAAAGATGCAGATCGCTTCATCCCCGATGCCGGGCCACCACTGCAGGTATTCGATTCCGTGACCGTCCCAGATGATCTGATGCAGGTGGCCACCGTCTGCGTCAGTCTTGCCGCCTGTCAGGTTCCCGCCGAGGGAGTCCAGGATCATCGTCCACTTGGCGTCAATGTCGTGCTTGTGCCGGGCGCTCTGGGTCTTGTGCTTATCCGTGATCACCCAGTGCGGGAACTGCGCGATTTCCAGCCAGTCAGAGATGATACCCTGAGAGGTAAACTTCACTCTGGCCCGGTTCCCGGAGATGTCCACAACCTTGCCGATACGGACCATCTCTCCGAAGCCCAGGGTGTAGTCATCGTACCCGGTGGAGTGCCGGCTGATATCGCCGCCCAGCTTAATCTCCGTGGTGTATCCGGAGGAGCTGAGTTTGTGCTTCACGTACTTGATGGGATGTTTCCCATCCCAGTATCCGAAGCCCTTCAGATCGACATTCAGCCCGGCCATCAGCGCGGGATTCCCCGGCAGCGTGAAGGTAGCCGTCTCGCCGAATTCGTTCTTCAGCCGCAGCTCCTGTGCTGCGATCTCCTGCGCTTCAGCCTTGCTTTCCACCCGGCGATTGGTAATGATCAGCTGATTGTGCTCGGAGTTCTCCGCGTACTTCTCCGATTCAGCGGACCCGGTGATCAGCCCCTTGAAGGGATGCGCGTACCGCAGGATGCAGGAGTCGTAGGAAATATCCCTCGATCCGGTCTCCAGGCTCCACTTGGTATAGGAGCCGTCATTCCAGCGGATGGTCATGACGCTGGGCTGTTTGGAATACGCCGCATTGTCGAACAGCGCCATCCTGCCGTCAGAGATTTTCAGATTGATTCCAGCTTCCCGGCAGAGAATCCGCAGGAAGGCCAGGTCTGCCATCTCGTTCTGTTCCCGGCGCTCATACTTGTGTGTCGGTGCGTCATAAGCCAGGGACAGCCCGGCCTTTCCGGCAATCTCTGCCGCGATGCCCCGCAGCGTATAATTCTCCCAGGCTTTATTCCGTTTTTCATCGGCAATGCCGCCCTTTGCGGGAAGAGAGGAGGCCTTGATCGTGACGGTGTTTGGCGGTCCGTTGGCCTTCAGACTGTCCATGTGGAAGGTTCCGGCCTTCTGCTGGACAACCTTTTCTCCGATCCGGACGCCAACCCATGCCTCGATCTTCAGACCGCGCACGGTGGCGCCCTGGAAGATGCTTTCCGTCAGCCATCGCTGAACCCATTTCCCGTCCCGGTCTGCCACCTTGATCTGAATATCGTCCGTGGCTTCGCTCTCGTTGTCCGTGATGTCCACGGAGAGCAGATCCCGGTTCACGATGTCGGTCACGTCTACGCCTTTGATCTTGATCTTCCAGGCAGGCCGTCTGGCCAGCTCCTGCGCGGCGTAGGTCATTTGAGTCCGATAGATATCAGCATCAGCCAAGCGTCCTCACCTCATTTCTTCCACGGCGGGTAGAATTCCTCATCGGCCGCGTAGTTATTGAAGTCCGGCACCGTAAGCTCGATGCCGGCTGAAAAGATGTAAATATCGCTCTTGTCCAGGTTCGCCTCGATCAGCTGGGCCACAACGTCCGAAGTGCCGGCCAGCTTATGCGCGATGGAGTCCCACATGTCCCCCTGGACTGTTCTGTAGGTGGTGGCCATGGTTCATCCCTCCTTTACGCATAGGCTGTCCGTTTGTGATCCGTCAGCACATCCTCCATGATCCGCTCAACCTGGTCTCTCAGATCCTGCGTCTGGCTTTCCAGCATCGACCGGATCTCTGCGGCGTTACCTCCGCTCACGTTGTAGACCGGGGAGAACGAAACCTCGATGACGTTTCCATCGCTTCGGGTGGCCCCGGAGATGGCGTTTACGGTTTCGTGGGCCGTCAGGATCTTTTCGCCGCCGCCCATATAGACCAGCTCTGGGCCTTCCTCACCGACCAGGTGAATACCTTCGGCTGCGTAATCGGAACCGATAGCGTTCTTTGTGACACCGCCCTTCGGTATCGGAACGTTCGGCATCGGATCCACGCTGTAACCGATGTGAATGGTGACGTCTCTTTCGATGGTGGCCAGAGCCGCGTTGACAGCAGAGGCCACTTCGTTGCCGGCTGCTCCGGCGTCACCTGCGGCGCCTGAAATGGACGCCACATACGCTTCCATGGTGGCTACGGCAGCTTCACCGGCTTCGGAGCTCATGTCCAGGTCCGCAACGGTGGACGCCAGCTCTTCCGTCAAAGCGGCCATGCCCTCTGTGAACTGGGTTTCCATATCCGCGATGGTGGTGGCCAGTAGCTCCTTGGCGGCTTCAACCTTCTCGAAGGATTCGTTGATCTTGCCGATCTCTTCTTCAGAGGCATTGGCCAGGGTTTCCAGAGTGGCCGCGCTTTCAGCGGATCCGTCTGCCAGCTGTTTGGCGATGGCCGGAGCCAGACCTTTATCCAGAGCAGTCTGCAGGTTCGTGTTGTACTGCTCCCAGTATTTGGTCTGGGCGTCCATGTTGGTCTGCATCTCTTCGGTGGTCTTGGATTCCGCTCCTTCGCCCACCTCATCGAACAGCCCGAAGCGGCCTCCCAGGGCTCCCAGAGCCGCCTTCTTGGCCTCATCGTAAGCCTTCTTCAAGGCTTCCATCCGCTCGATAACGGAGCCCACAGCAGCAACAGCTGTATCTGCTTCGCTCTGAGCGGTGCTTCCGGATCCCTCTGCAGCGGCCTTGGCGGCATTCACGCCGGCCTCAACCTGCTTCATGGTTTCCGCTACGATTTCGCCGCCGTTTTCGTAATCAGCATAGGCCGCAGTCAATGCGTCCCTCAGCTGATCGTATGTCATGGTGCCGTCCACGACACCGTTGATCAGGTTCTGCAGATATTCCTGCTGGATCTTGTCCGCTGCTTCCACCTGATCGGCATACTTGCCGGCCTCATCAATCGCCGTCTTCCAGCCGTCCGCAACCGCCAGGGTGTCGGTCTTCATGCTGTCGATGGTGGCGCCCATGCCGGCAAGGCCGTTTCCGGAGAAGTCATGCTTCTCGCCGGTGACCGCGTTGATGGTTTCCTGCAGGCCGTAGAATCGTTCCTGAAGAGCAACCGCTTCTGCGCTGGTGTCGGTCAGCCAGGATCCTTCGCCTTCATATGCCTGTGCAGCAGTAACGAGGCTCTCAAATTCGGAACGGAGATATCCGGCTGCGTCTCCTCCGGCAGTCAGCTCCTGGGCGATTTTTGCCCGGCCCTGCGCCTGCTCAAGGTTCCGCATGGCGGTGGCTTCATCCTGGAGAGACTGTACATACTGTTTACTCTGCTTCTGGACCGTATCAAGCGCCTGCGCGGTGTAGGAATCCTTTCTGGCCTGTGCCACAGCCTCGTATGCTTCGATCTGGTTCCGGAGAGCTTCCGTTTCCTGATCGGTGGCGCTAACCATGCCTCCGGAGGAATCCCGCAGGCTGTCGGTAACTTCCTTCAGACGCGCACGCTTTGCCGCCAGTTCATCAGCTGCCGCAGCGGATGCCGCCTGGGCTTCAGCCAGCGCGTTCTCATCCTCCCAGGCCTGCTTCAGCGCGGCCACATCGCCTTCCACGTTCACCGTCTGGGTGACGGTGCCGTCCGCATTGACAACAACCTCGCCGGCATTCACAGCCGCCACGAAGTCTGCCATGGTGGCGTAGCCCAGAGCCGCCAGCTGGTCAGTGCTGACCATCGCCTCCAGCTTCTGGGTGACCTTGCCTTCCTTGGTCTGGACGTTCCGGATGAAGTTCTTCAGCTGATTGATCTGGTAGGGAGTGGCATTCTCAATGCCCTCCAGCTCAAGCAGCTGTTTCAGCTCGTGATCGCCGTCAGCGGTGTTCGTCTTGACCTGCAGGAAGGTGTTCAGCTTCTCGGGAGTAACGTTCTCCACGCCCAGCAGTTCCAGCTTCTGGGTCAGCTTCGCCTCTTCGTTGGTAACGGCCTGCTTCAACCTCTCAAGTTGCTGAAGGTCTTTCTCCTTGAAGCCGCCGATGTCCAGTGTCTGGGTCACCTTGCCGTCAGCTGTGACCACGTAGCCGTTGTTCTCCGCGATCTGCTTGATCAGCTCCATGTCGGTCGGCGCGACCTGCCCCAGATCGAGGCGCTGCGTGATGGTGCCGTCCGCGTTGACAACCACGTTTCCGGCCGCTACATCGGCTACGAAATCCTTGTAGCTGCCATAGCCCATGCTGGCCACAGTGGCGTCATCGAAACCGATCAGCCGGAGCTCCTGCTCCAGTGTGCCGGAATCGGTTGTAACCGCGCTGGCGAAATCGCGGACCTGCTGAATCATCTCCGGCGTGACTTCGTCCACGCCCATCAGCTCCAGGGTCTGCTTAATCGTATCGTCAGAGGTCTGCACATTCGCGGCCAGCTCGATCAGCCGGGCCATATCATCATCGGAGATGTCATCAGCCCCAGCCAGCTCAAGCGTCTGCTTCAGCTCGGCGGTCTTGTTCTCCATCTTGCCCTTCAGCTCGTCAATGAGCTTAAGGTTTTCCTCGGAGACATCGCCGATGTCCAGCTCTGCCTTAAACTTCATCGCCGCTTCCGTGTTGGCGATTTCTTCAGACAGAGACTTGTATTCTTCGGCCAGATCAATGATGTGCTGCTGTTCCTTGGCCTTCTCGTTCAGCGAATCGAACTGCGCGTCCAGATCCTCGAAGGAGGGATTCGCCGCGTCAATCGCTCCGGAGATAGCGCTGATCCCGGCCACAAGAAGGCCGATGCCAGCGGCAACGCCCAGGATGATTCCCATGCCGGGGATGGATCCACCGAACAGCAGGTTCGCCGCTGCCGCCAGCTTCGTGACGGCGGTATATGCGGTGATCGCCGCGGTGGCCAGGCCGAGCACGCCAACGAAGGCGGTCAGTCCCTGGACGATAGCCGGGTTCTGCTCAATGAATTCCGCAACGGGCTCCAGGACGCCCGTAAGGCCGTCCGCAACGCTGGCAATCATCGGAGTCAACGCATCGCCAACGGAGATCTTCACATTGTTGGCCGCGTTGGAAAGCATCTTCAGCCGGCTTTCCGTGGTGGCGTATCTCTTCTCTGCTTCAGCAGAAAGCGCCGTATTCTCTCTGAAAGCTTCGTTCGCGTCCCGGATGGCGTTAGCCATCAGATCGCCGGATCCCGCCAGAGACAGGATCATGCGCTGCATCCGGGTTTCGGTGATCCCCAGATCGTTCAGAATGACGGATGCGGAGGCGCCGTTGCGCTCCACATCATTAAGGCCGGTGATGAAGGTGGCCAGCGCGTTCGCCGCGTCATTGCCCCAGGCTTCCGCAAACTGGGATGCGCTCATGCCGGCTACGCTGGCGAAGTCTTCCAGACCATCCCCGGTTTCCACGGCCATGTTCAGCTTGCTGATCAGCTTCGACATGCTGGTGGAGCCTGCCGCAGTTTCGATACCCAGGGAGGTAACAGCTGCGGACAGGCCCATCATGTCGGCCTCGCTCATGCCTGCCAGGGATCCGGCAGCGGCGATGCCTTGGCCCATGTCGATGATCTTCTGCTCTGTGGTGGCGTAGTTGTTGCCCAGATCGACCACCGCGGATGCCAGGTTGCTGTACTGGCTCGGATCCATCTGAGTGATGTTTGCAAACTGGGCCAGCATGGTAGCCGCTTCGTCTGCCGTCATGGTGGTGGCGGTGGCCAGCATGCTCATGGTGGTGGAGAAGTCCAGCAGGTTGTCCTTGCTGATGCCCAGCTGTCCGGCAACCTCCATCACGTTGGCCAGCTCCGTGGTGGTGATGGGGATCTCCGTGGAGAGCTTCATCACAGCCTGGGACATGGCCTCCAGTTCAGATGCCGACATATCCGTTGTTTTGGATACGCCGGTCATGGCGCTTTCAAACTCGATGGATGCGTCCGCGCATTCCTTCAGCGTTTCATAGGCTGCTTCCAGCCCCTTAATCACGCCTGCGGTCTGCAGGGCTGCGGAGATGCCGCCAAGCAGGTCTCCGGTGCTTCCGGATGCGTTCAGCGCATCCAGCTTGGCTTTCATGTTGTCGATCTGCTGTGAACCCTGTGAGAAAGCGGAAGCGAAGCCGCCGCCCAGGGCCGCGTTCAGCTCGAACAACATCTGATAGTTTGCGGCCATCTCTGCATCTCCTTTCGGGTAAAATAAAAAGGCTTACCGCTTCTTGCGAGCCTTTCTGATTTCTTCGTTTTCTTCTTCGATCACGGTATTGCCGGCGCGGATCCATGCGGTGAAAGCGGCCAGGGGCAGGCTGATCCAGTACGACACCGGAGTGTTGAAGGTCTTCGACATCTTCAGTGAGTTCTGTCTCAGCCAGTCCCCGCCGTCACCACCGCTGGCGCCTATTTCAGCAAAAAATTTCTGACTGCCTCCTTGACCTTGTTGAAGTCCTTGAGGCTCATCGTCAGGAACGCATCGGATCCGATCGGTTCCTTGCAGGCCTTGGCGGCAATACCCAGAATGTAGTCGTTGTTCAGTGCGCCTACGATGACAGCGCCCTTCTTGCGCTGTATCAGCTCTGCCTCGACCTCCATGCTGTCCTTGCCGGTCAGGTTCTCCAGATCGAACGTCAGACTCTCGTAGATGTGGCCGTTATAATCCAGAGGCTTCTTCAAATTCACGACAACAGCGCCGGTGCTTTCCTCGGTGGCCACGTCCTGCGGGAGTTCTTTTTTGATTTCAGCTGCCATGGTGTTTCGTCTCCTTTCATGGATAAAAAGAATGGGGCTCTGGTATTACGCCAGAGCCCGAGGTGCTTACTTGCCCAGGGCCTTGCGGATGGGGGCGAAGTAATCCACACCGTCGACGGTGCAGATGTAGTTCGTGGGATCGACTTCCCAGATCTTCTGGCCATCCTTGTACCCGGCGTAATAAACGACCGAGAAGGTGTTCGCGGTGTCCGCGGGAGTGGCCGGCTGGACGTTGCCGGGGTTCATCGCCTTCGGCCGGGTGACCATCACGTACTTGTCGGCCTCGATCCCGTACTCAGCGCCGACATTGTCCCAATACTGGGCCGCGACACGCAGGTCCAGATGGTGGGACTTGGGCGCGGCCAGGGACTTCGCCGCATCCGTGGGGCTCCGGAAGTTCAGGGACAGCTCCATCGCTTCCAGCATACCGGCAATCGGCACATCGATGTTACCATTCATGCCGGCGCCGCTGATCTGCTGAACAATGAAAGCGATGTTCGGGAGAGTGGCCTGCGTCAGGCCCATGTAGTTGTTGCCGTCCTCGTACAGTTCGAACAGGACGTTGGATTCAGGCTGCTTTGCCATTGGTCATTTCCCTCCTTAGCTCAGCGCTTCGGTTACGTACGCCGGGTCGTACTCGATCACGAAATCGAGCTCCTGCATGGGAGACGGCGGCGTGACGAACACGTGCAGCTTGATGATGCCAGCCATCAGGTTGGTCTCGGGATTCTCCGCATCGATCATCTCGCACCGACCGCCCAGAATGTATCCGGAGCCGGTCAGGCCATTCAGCCAGATGTTGCAGGAATCCAGGATGGTGTCGATCAGACGCCGGTTCATGGGCAGATCCAGCTTGCCCCAGAAGGTACGGATCAGGGTATTGCCCACGAAGTCCACCATCCGGGACACGGAGATGAAGTAGTCCTTCACGTCCTGGTTGGTGGGATAGCAGGCAGTGTAGTTGCCCCAGGCCTTGAAGCCGCCCATGAAGTTCAGCGCGGTCACGACACCGCCGCCGTTGAGGATATTCGCCTGCTCCAGGCTGAGGATGACTTCGCCGCCAGCGGCAGTCACGAGGCCATCGCACTGCAGACCCTTGTTGGAGGGGCTGACGTGGGGCGCGGCGTATTCCGCATCGGTCGCGGCGATGACGCCGGCCAGCTGGGTGGACAGGTGGAAGACCTTATCGCTCAGCTTGACCAGAGGCCAGCAGACGATCTCGTTTTCATCGGTGAAGTTGTTGGAGTTCTTCAGCGCGATGACTTCGTCATAGGTGTCCGCGCCGCCAGTAGCAGCAGTGGACAGGTCGATCAGGGCCTTCGCACGGAACATGCCGTTGATGGCCTCAGCCTTCGCCGCCATAACGGCCGCGACACCGGTATTGTCGGAATATCCGGGAGCCACAATCAGATCTGGGATCAGGCCGATGGTGCTCATGCACAGATCCACCGCCTCGATGCCGCCTGCCACCACGTTGGTGGTCACGCTGGCGGGAGTGACTTCATCGAAGGCCACGTTCAGCGTGGTCGCGCTGTAGGCGCTGCCGCCGCTCAGGACTTCGATGGTCAGAACCTCATCCGCGAAGTACAGATCATAGTCGGTACCCAGGACAAGCGTGGTATTGCCGTTCTTCACGACCACGCTGCCGGGGATCGCCTTGGCGGTCAGGGCAACCTTCTTGTTCACGACATTCTTGTCCGCCGCGGCAACAGCGCTCTTCATGGTGCTGGAATCCAGCATGTTGCAGAAGATCGCGGGAGACACGTTGAACAGCTTGAAGTGAGAGTACATCGCCTCGCACAGGGGGTAGGTGGCCCAGTCATCGGAATAGCCCAGCTTCTGAACGGCTTCGTTCCAGCTGGTGCACAGGACAGGGACGCCGGGGGTAGCCGGGGAATCCGCGTTCTGAATCGGGGAAGCCCCAATGAAGAACGGGACGCCGGTTTCAACCGTTGCGGGAGTCGCGGCACTGGTGGCCTGCTCCAGCACAAAGACGCCATGCTTAGCCATTGGTAATTAACCTCCATTCTTTGTGAGTCCGTTCACGAACCGCCGATACACGTTGTACAGGCGGGTGCCGGGCTGCTTAATCTGTTTCCGGGCTTCTGCCAGCTCATCGCCGCTGACCAGAAGCTGTGCCATCAGGGGATGCTTCTCAATCGCGCCGGCCAGCTTTTTCAGCACCTCATCCCGGGTTCCGGTGATGATGGTGTTGTGCTGCGCGGCGCTCTTGATCGTAGGCCCGATGTACACGAAGTAGGTGTTCTGATCCTTCAGAACTTGTGTGGTTGTCCGTCCCATACGCTTCGTTCCTCCCTTCTGACGGGTGGCATCTTCCACACCGTCATCATCTCGCCCAGATAAAACGGGGCGGTGTCATCCGGATAAACCAGCTGCTCAATCCCGCCTTCGTAGTCCAGCCGGAACTGCTTCTCCACAACCGGGTTGGCCATCAGGTCAATCCGGATGCGCTCCATCAGGTTGAGGAGCTGCAGACCGCCTTCCTGCTCATCAGCGGAATACACGCAGAACAGCGTCCGCACGTTGGCCAGCCCCAGAGGCATATCCCCGGGCTGCTGGGTGTAGGACGTGTTCACAATCGTGTGCAGGACATACGGAGCGTATTTGTTGGACGCCTTTTCATCCGGAAGCCTGGCAATGTAGACGGCCGGAATCCGGATCTCCGGATCAGGCTCGCCCTTGGTCGGCTTTGTCGGCATGAAAAGCTCTTCGATCGCGGCTTCCGTCCGGATCTTCAGAGCCTCCAGCAGCTGTACGCTTGTCATCTGTCAGCCCCTCCTTTACCGGCCCAGAATGCGCCCGATCTCGTGAGACAGACGCTCGTTGAAAACTTCCATGATCCGCTTGCCCAGCGGATCGGCAACCTCGGTATCTTTCAGCATGTGCGGCGTGGAAGGTCCGAGTTTCTTTTGGACAGGAAATCTCGGCCTGCCGACCCGCTCGTAAACATGCCCTCCGTAGGCCTGGATGTCGAAGGCGTGGCGCAGATGAACTTCGTTCCCTCGCTTCGCCTGGTATCTCACGCCATCGGAATCGGAGATCCTCGGTTTGAATTCCAGCAGATCCAGCATAGCGCCGGCATACCGGATGATCACCCTGGTCGCACCGCCGCCGCCTCCCATCACCTTGACCGTGGTCGTGGTGTTTTTGGTGAACTGGCCTGCTTTGATGTTGTAGACCCGGGTGGCGTAGCGCTTCGCCTCCGTTTTACCGGCTGCGCCTGCGCGTTTTGCGGCCCTGTTGACTGCCACCATGGCCTTGCCCGGGAAGGAGAAGAGCACAGTGTTGACGTAGTCCAGTGAATTCAGACCGGCTTCGTTGACGCTGACATCAATCACGCCCATGCCGAATCACCTCACTCATCCAGCGCTTCCAGCTCCAACCGGACCATGCCATGGTCACAGGAGGACTGGCCGACATAGTATTCCCGGAGAAAGTCATCATCCGGATCGTAGATTCCGAACTTCCGGCCTTTCTCCGGGATACTGCCGCCGATGTCCTGCAGGGCACAGTGGAAGACTGCCGACACGCGGTAGATCCCATGTTCGTGGTCACTCATGACGGTGACCCTGTCCTGCTCCTTCATCTGGCTGATCACACAGGCGATTCCCTCATCATCGTCCCCGCTGTAGGTTTCCCCATCAAAGGTGACGGTTCGTTTCTCGCCGAAGGTGCTGATGTCCAGGAAGGTTTTCAGATTGTCCTGCAGAGCCTGTTCCTTGAAGCCCATCAGTCGATCACATCCTGAGCGTCAAGAGCGGGGAATCCGTCTTCCGGATCCTGTGCCGCGGTGATCGCCTCGATCAGTCCGGCCTTGCTCCGGATCCCGGCGATGTCAATGCCGTTCTCCTGAGCAAGCGCCTTCAGATCGTTGAAGCTCATATCCTCCAGAGCGGTGCCATCTGTTTTGGCCTCAGAGGCCCCTTCTGGCGCCTCCGGCTCCTGGGCTGTGATCTTCTCAGGGGTGACCTCTGCAGCCACTCCCAGGGCGATCAGGCGTTCTCCCTCGGCCTGTTCCACCTCAATGGGAGGATTGCCGGGCCTCACAGGGATCACGTAATGGGATTTCTGCCCGTTCGGCAGAATGGGACGGTGCCCATAGGTCGTGTTAATGATCTTGATCAACATGGCTGCGTATCTCCTTTCACGCGGCTATCAGGCCACAACGCCGGACGCGTAGATCCACGGGCTGTAGTTCTGCGGAGCGGCCAGAGGACGGCTCTCCAGAATGATCTCCCGGATCTTGCGCTTGCGGTCCACGAACAGGTCGGGAACACGCTTGCCGGTGATGGTCTCGACATTGCCTTCTTCGTCCATGTGGACGATGTGGGCATACATCAGGTGACCGGCGTTGGGGGCGGTGACCATCATGGAAGTGGCCGGGAAGTAGTTCGTCCTGGTGGGAGCCAGGGGGCTTCCGGACAGCGCGGTATACTGTTCGTTGGACACGATCACGTTCAGGTCATAGCCGTTGAAGTTGATCGTTCCCAGGAACGTCACGCCCTGATACCGGCTCAGGGTCTGCCGGATGCCGCCTTCGGCCACGATGATGCCGCTCTGCTTATTCACCAGGTCGCGGAAATCGCTCATGGACAGCAGGAAGTCACGCACCTTCCGGCCAATGACCAGGTCAACGGCAGGCAGTCCGCGTTCGCTCAGGGCGTCGCACATGGCCTCGATGTCCGCGCAGACATCCGCGAAGGTTGTGGTCGCATCCCACTGGGTGATGGTGTAGGCACCGTCATTGCTGCCGTTGGGATCGTAGTACTTCACCGTCACGGTGCGGGTGTGGGTTTCGTCCAGGTGCTCCTGGACGGTGAAGCCGTTGTTGATCATGGTCTGGGCGCACAGATATTCCTCCGTGCGGGAGAACCGGCGTTCCAGCAGAGCCAGGTCTTCGGACACAAGCTTCGCGGCACGTTCTTCCTCGGTGCTCTGGCTCAGGATCGCCTCGCCGAAGCCACGCAGCTTCAGCTGATCGGCAGTCAGGTTCCTGGACTGCTTGATGCAGACAGGCTCGTAATCATGGATCTCATAGGCGCCGCGCTTCACGTTGATCGGGTCGGCATCCAGCACCATGAAGGGAGCCATCTCGTTGTCACCGTCCCGGTACTCCACCAGCACCTTGTTGGCCGCGTAGATATCTCCGGCCCCGGTGGGGAAATACCGATCCCGGAAGAAGGTGGGGACAGGGGAAAGTCCTTCCCAGAGACCTGCCATATAGTAGGTGTCCAGGATGTTCACATTAAGGTTCGGCATTGTTGTTTACCTCCTTACGCAGTTACGACTTCGTTTTCAGAAGCGCCCAGCAGGATGCCGCGAATCCGAAGCGCATCCCGGTCAGCTTCCGTCAGAGACGCGCCGGTGGCCAGAATCAGGGCATCTTCGTTGAAGTTGCCGGTGATGAAGACCAGGGCAGGCTCATCGGCAGACGTGCCGACCGGAACATCCTCAGCCAGGACACAGTCGGCGGTCAGGGTTTCATTGCTGGCAGCGGTGGTTCCGAAGATCACCAGCTTACCGTCCCCGGCAGATCCGGAAGACTTGGCCAGCAGAGTACCACGGGCCAGGGTACCAGCAGTTCCCAGCTTACGCAGGGTTCCGGTCTTCTTCAGAGCGGACGGTTCCAGCCCGGCAAAAAGATTCTCCGGTACCACGGAGCCGAGCTTTTCATGCAGATCGCGAGTCATGGTTCTTACACCTCCTCAGATTTTTCACCGCGAAGCTTCTTGGCCATGGCGGCGCCAGCGGCCTTCCGGGCTTCCTCGGTCATAGGTTTGCCGTCATCCTCGGCGGCGGGTGCGGAAGTGACTTCATCCGCGCCGTCCTCTTCATAGTCTGCCTGCAGCTGACTCATGAAGGCTTTGCCGGATTTCGCCGCTTCCTGCGCGGCCCGGTAGCACATCTCCTGCGCGGTGCAGGGGTTCGTGTACTTCGCCGCGTTCACGGTGTCTGCGTCAAACAGACTGGCCACAGCATCGATCTCAGCAATCCGCTGACGCTCTCCGCTGACAGCTTCCTCATGGCTGACGCTGGCCTGAGCCTCTGCAAGCAGGGCTTCAGCCGCTTCGGGATCGCTCTGTCTGAGCTCTTCCAAAGTCATGGGAATACCTCCTTTGTTTCTGCCTGAGGTCTCAGGCGTGATGTTATCTTCACCGTCACTCGTCTCCGTAACGGATTCGATCTCTTCGTGCACCGGAAGTCCTTCCGGCAGCTGGGCCATCGCCGCCACCCGCATCTTCCGTCCGCAGGCGAACAGGGCGCGGTGATCAGCGCTGACGGACACATTCGCGGCCGTATTCTCCAGCAGCTCATCCGCGAAGCCCAGCTCCGCAGCCTTCCGGCCCGTCATCATGGTCTCCTTGGCCATCATCTCCCGGATCTCCGAAGCCTCCATGCCGGTCTTCCGGACATAAATTTCAGCCTGGCTTTCATTGATCACATCCAGATCATCGGCCAGTTTCCGAAGGCCGGTGCTGTTCATCCGGCCATAGGCGTAAGACCAGCAGTCGTGGATCAGGATCAGGGAGGAAGGATTGACCTTCACGGTGTCGGCAGCACACATGATCAGACTGCCGCCCGACATGGCCGCGCCGTCCACAATGCAGGTGATGGCCATACCGGCGTCTGCCAGTTCCCGCAGCCGGTTGTGAATGGCGAAGGATACATAAGCGTCTCCTCCGCAGCTGTTCAGATGGATGATCAGATCCTCCGCGCCTTTGATGCTTTCCAGATCGCTGAGAAATTCATCCTGGGTGATGAAGTTCCCGGGCACCGGTTCATCGGTCCACCAGTCAATGGGCCGCGTCTCCACGATGTCACCGTACATCGTCAGCTCCGCGTGCTTCCCATCGACCACGGCAAGCGTATAGGCCTGCCGTTTGAATTCCTGTCTTTTAGGCATTGTTCGCACCTCCGTTGTCTGTGGGATCGTCCGGCTCGTTGTTGAACCGGTCCGCGTCCCCTCCGGCGTTCGGGCTGGCCTCCCGGAGCACCTGGTTTTCTTCCTTCAGCCGCTCCATGTTGTCGTGCCAGTCACCGCCGCCGTATTCTCTGGTGACCTGCTCATGGGTCTTGAAGCCATGAGCGATGGCCAGAATGTCGGCCTTGACCTCCTTGGTGGGATCCAGCTGGCCCTGTACAGGCCCGAGCCATTGCGCCTTGCACCATGCCGCCCGGACTGCCGGATCAAGGAAAAACCCCGGTGCACTGATGCGCCCCAGGGCTACGGCTTCGGCAAGCCACACCTCATAGACCGGCTGACAGAATTGATAGACCAGTGATTCCCTCCGGATGCGGAATCCCTCCCAGGCCTCCATCAGGGCGGCTCTGGACGCGCTGTAGCTGGCGTTGAATTCCTTCAGCAGCGTGTCGTAAGGGATGTTCAGCGCAGCCCCAATCTCCTTGCAGATGACCTTCACAAAGGTGTCGAAGCCTGGCGTTGGAATGTTCGGATTTCCGAAGGTAATCTTCTCGCCCTGTTTCAGCACGTTGATCGTGCCCGGGCCCATCTCGTAGTCATTGCTGTTCTCCGAGATGTTACGGTCCGGAGGATTGTCCGGATCGTCATCGTCCCCGTAGGAAGCCTCGTTCATCGGAATCGCGGCCGGATTGGTCTCCGTCTCAATCCAGGCTGTGAAGAAGCTCTGGATCAGCGCGGCCATCAATTCGCTCTGGGTGTACCGGCTGATGTTCAGCAGGCTTTCGATGACCGGCGCCAGGAAGGATACGCCCCGGTACTGGTCAGGCCGTTCCGATTCCATGACGTGGAATATATTCGGGAGGCCGGTTCGTGTGCTGTACGCCCGGACGCGCTTCCACTCGATCTTGTCCCGTTCCCGAAGCGTCTGGTTCGGGTAGATATTGCAGATCCAGTAGGCCACCACCATGCCGTGCTTATCGACTTCCACGCCGTCATAGATCCGGTTCCCGGTCTTCGGGTTCCGGCCGTCCGTCCAGCTCCCACCAGGGATCAGGCGCATATTGTTCGGCGTGCTGATCCGGTCAGCCTCCACCAGCTGCACCCGCAGGGAATACGGATTCAGCGGTGTCGGGTCCCGCATCTGGCGCACACCGATCAGATCGCCGTTCACCAGCGAATTCGACACGACCAGCTGCTGCATGCCGGCGAAGTTGTTCATGCCGATGGCATCGCAGTTTTCCTTCTTGCTGGCCCACATCGTCCACTCGCGGACCGTCTTCCGCTGCCATGCTTTGGCGGCATCAGGAGTCAGGTGAAGCAGTTCCAGGTCAAGCTCCGGTTTTGGCGTCAGTCCCGTGCCGACAACCTTGGTGCGGTTGGTCTCAATCGCGGACCTGGCCACAGGCGAAGACATGAAGAGCATCCGTCCGCGCTGTCTCAGCGTATAGCTGTTCCAGTTGATGTCCTCGTTCGGACTGGCTGATTTCGCTGTGAAGCCCTTCATGGATCTCCGGTTCTTGCTCGCGCCGGCCTCGGAGTATCCACTGACCATGGGTTTTGGCTGATTCGTAAAAACAGGCCCGGAGTTTTCGACCTGATTATTCACGTTCACAGTCATATTGATTTGCCCATCGCTGCTTCGCGCGCTTTCGGTGGCAATGCATTCAGTCTTTTCCACGTTTACCACCTCCTATCTTTGCAGAATAAAAGGCACCAGCGGCGAAAGGAGACGAAACTCCGCAGCGGTGCCAATAGATAAAGCCGGCGTGGATAATCCATGCGCCGGCGATACCCCAAAAGGGAACCCGTAACGATGCAGGCATCGTCCGGGCGGGATTTCTCCCTGATTACCAGTCTCTGGGAACAACTGCGAAGGCTTTCCGGGGCCGTTGTCCTGCCAGCATGTTCTCGTACAGATCGACCTTCTTCTCCGCTTCGTCAATCGCTTTCCTCAGGGAGGGAATGTCGAACCGGGTGAGGGATCTGTCATCGATCTCGTAGGACTTCACGCCGCCCTCGATCAGCGCCGTGTAGGCGTCCATCAGCTTTCCCAGCTGCTCCTTCCAGAAAGTCAGGCGCTCCTGGATCGTTTCCTTGGTCATGCTTCTCACCTCACCAGTCAAGCAGATCGCTCATGCGCTGCTCCATTCGTTGTACGGAAGAGCCCGTTGTTTTGGCCCTCTGTGGCCTCTCCTGCATCCTCGGCGCTTCGCCCTTAGGAGTTCTCCTCCTCCGGAGCAGAGCGTCCATATCGGGCGCCAGGGCCGTAAAAGCGGCCTGTGCGTAGTTCCGGCAGTCTAAAGCCTCGTTCCGCTCGTGCCCTGGAATCTTTTCCCAGACCCACGGGTTTTTGTTGTGCTCCTTGTAGACCAGATGCTCAGAGAGCAGGCCCACAAAATACCGGTGCTCATATCCGCATTCCGGATTGGTCGGGAAATGGCAGTATCTCGGGCCGGGGGTCTGCACCTTCAGCCCGTCCATGATCAGCTGCTTACCGGCGTCTACGCCCAGCTGATACTGCCAGCACTCTCCGATGGTCTTGCCTCGGATGACGATCTTGACCTTCTTCGGCGGGGATGTGTAGGGCTTGCCATCGCCGCCGTAGCCCTTGCAGTCGAAGACCCGCATCCCGATGCGCTGCGCACACCTGAGCCGGACTTCCTGCGTGAAGTGACCGCCGTCATCCACGAAGGTCATGCTGATCCGGAGGCCCTTTCCGTCTCCGAAGCGGTACACGCGCTTCACCAGCTCATCCAGCTGAGCCCAGACCTCCGGCGTATCCGGACGGCCCAGGATGATCCCGCGCCGGATGCCCCAGTTTTCCTTCCGGAGGCCCCAGCCGATGATCTCATACTCAAGGCGGTCATCCTGCACGTCCACGCCCATGGTCAGCACCAGGACGCCGTCCGGCAGCTCTGCGGTGTATTCCTCGCGTCTGGCCATGTAGTCATCCTCGTTGGCCAAGCCGCCGCGGTCTTCCCACAGCTCCCCGAACAGGGTGTTGTAGACCACCTTCAGCTTCTTTGTATCGCCCCTGGCTTCCAGATACTTCGTAACGATCTTCTCCCAGCTCACCCAGGGCGAACAGAAGGCGTTCAGCCAGAACGACCGAACGCCGTTGCGCAGCGCTTCCGGATTTTCCGGAATCCACTTCGCGTGAGCACGCTTCATATCGTGCTCTTCGGAGATCCCTCCGCATTCCGGGCAGACGTAGTAGACCTTCGTCACGATGTAGGTAATCTCGTTATCCACCTCGGACTGGTCAAACTCATACCGGATATCCTGCCAGCGGATGTTGTGGTACTCTCCGCAGTGCGGACACTTGGAGCACCAGCGCTCCTGGGTGCCGTTCTTAAACGCCTTCTCAATCGGGGAAAAGCCCTTGATGGTCGGCGTGGAGCACTCGTAGGATTTCGCGTTGTAGAAGGTCTGCTGTCTGGCCATAGCCAGCAGCCACGGGTCACCTTCCTTGCCGGCCTCAACGGCCCAGCGGTCGCGTTCATCGCCCAGCACGTACCGGATAGGTTTCGATGCCAGGGCGTGGGCTTCCGTGGATCCGCACATGGTGAGGATCCCGCCCGGATAGCTTTTCTGCAGGATCGTGTTTCCGGTATCTCCCCGCAGCGTCTTCGATACCTTTTTCCGGAGCGTTTTGCTGTCCCGGATCATCGGCGCGATACGGAGTTTGGAATACTCCTTCGCGTCTCCGTTGGTCGGCTCGATCATCAGGATCGATCCGGGATCCTGATCGATGATGTAGCCGATGATGTTGTTCATGCACTCAGACTTACCAACCTGAGAAGCTGCCACCATGACGATGTGCCGGATCTTCGGATTCGTCCAGGCGTCCATAACCTCTTTGAGGTACGGTGTCTTTTTTGTCCTCCACGGGCCGGTCTCTGCGGAGGACTCCGGAGACAGTCTCCGGAATTTATCTGCCCATTGGCTGACTGTCAGATCAGCCGCCAGGGCGAAGGAGGCTATGTTCTTCCGGAGGGCGCGGAACAGGCGTTTCATTTCAACGGCCTGATTGACGCTCATTCGGAATCATCCTCCACTTTCTCATCCATGTTCTGGCGCTCCCTGACCAGTGCCTCATACTTCTCCGGATCATAGTCAAACTCCGACAGCTCGGAGAGAACATCCCGGATGGCTTCCTTGATCAGGACAGAGCACTCTTCGGCGGTATCGCAGAGGGAGACTTCTACCGCCAGTCTGCCGGGCAGAGAAAGCAGAGCGTTCTTCACGGTATCGATCAGCTCCTGAGTGAAGACTTGAACATCCTCGCTCCGGTGCATCTTCCCGGACAGCTCCTTGGCCTGCAGCTCAGCCATGGCCGCTTTGGCAACCTTTAGCTTGACCTCGGCCGTAGCCTTCGCCTTGTCCAGCTTTTTCTCTTCGGCAGTCTTGGTGACTTTCTCGTTCAGAGAATCCATATAGCCGTGGACTGAGTCTCCCAGGTTGAACAGCTTCCCATGTTCGGTCTGCATCTTGTTCAGCGTTCCCTGTCCGGTGAGCTGTCCGACCCACTGATTGGAAACCCCGAACCATGAACACAGGTCAGCGGTCTTGACATAGATCGTCAGGCCCGGCTGGAGGATGTAAAGCACGTCATCCTCGAGGATCACTTTCTCCTTGTCTGCCATACCTTATCCCTTCAGTCAAAATCCTTTCTCAGCTTCTTCCGGACGATGAATTCAGATTCGATTTCGATCCGGAATAATCTGTTGCAGATACGGGCAAAATGTCGCAGATTTCCAACTAAACCACCCGTTTTCACCCCAGTATCGTAGCGTTTTTTGGGGGGCGAACAGG
>Ga0326512_10000349_pt1 | contig 39877 bp, 43 predicted proteins | sample 1_2617_0518_D_FD_203652 | JGI IMG/M metagenome (GOLD analysis project Ga0326512, IMG submission 203652) | Bovine rumen microbial communities from UC Davis, California, United States - 1_2617_0518 | ecosystem: Host-associated > Mammals > Digestive system > Stomach > Rumen | place: USA... | reverse complement strand
CGCCAACATCGGCTCCCGTCTCATGAAAATACCCTGACGGGGGTGAATTGAGCAAAGCTCAAGAGGGGGAGCTTGCCTCCCCTTCATATGTAAACCGTAACAACGCAAACTAAGCGATCATATATATGGGGTTATGATGCCAGACGGTCGGTGTTTCAGGTCTTGGCGACTACTGCAACTACAACGCCTCGGGCGTGGTGTTGCGCGTCGGCGGTAACTATAGCCAGAACGCTAACCACGGCCTGTTCTACGCGAACGGCAACAACGCGGCCACGAACAAGAACGCCAACATCGGCTCCCGAATCCTTGTAAATGATAGGTGATAACTACATATCATAGGGCATCATAATCGCACAGCTCAAGCTGGAAATATATCGTCATGGCGGGTGTTAGTACTCTACTTATGTAGCGCAGGAAAGCTCCCGAGATTACAAGGAGATACCATGAAAAGAGTAAGAGTGTGGGATAAGCTCATATCATACGACAATATCTCGAAAGCCATCGATGAAGTGAATAAGTCTCATAGATGGTGCGCTCCGGGGAAACCTAATAAAAGGGTTATCTGGGTAACGATAAACAAAGAAAACTGCATCAAGGAATTACAAACTATCCTTGAAAATGGTTTTGAGCAGTCGCCCACGACACCTAAAAGAAGGTACGACAGAAATGCTAAGAAGTGGAGAGATATAGAAGAGCCTAAACTCTATCCGGATCAATATATACACCACGCACTTGTACGGGTTTTGGAACCTGTTATGATGCGAGGTATGGATAGGTGGACCTGTGGATCTATAAAAGGGCGAGGCGCGATAGACGGTATGAGAGCTATCAAAAGGTGGATGAAGGGTAACTATAAAAATGTCAGGTGGTGTATAGAAGCTGACATATATCATTTTTACGACTCTATAAAACCTGAGAGAGTGATCGAGAGAATGAGAAGGCTTTTGAAGGACTACAAAACACTTGATCTGATCGAAAGAATAATAAAGGATGGAATAAAGATAGGGTTTTATACATCACAGTGGCTTGCAAATACCTTGCTGCAACCACTTGACAGAGCGATAAGGGATAAAGGCATAAGAAAAAGCATAAGGTATCTGGATAACTTTACTATTTTCTCGAACTCAAAAAGAAGCTGCAGGGATGTTTTGAAAATGATAAGCGACTGGCTTATCAGCAAAGATTTGAAGTTAAAAGGCAACTATCAGATATTTAAGGTGCCATACAGGATTGAAAAGACAGTGTCGAAAAACGGCCTGTCAAGGATAAATAAAAGAATACCGAACGCTTTAGGGTACAGGTACGGAAGAGGGTTTACGCTTCTCAGAAAGCACGCACTTTTGACAATCAAAAGACAAGTAAATAGTGCAATAAAGAAAATAAATAAAAAGAGTTATATTTCGGTGAGTTTTGCATATAGTCTGCTTTCAAGACTCGGAAGACTAAGACACTGCAACTCATCAGGAATTTATAATAGATATATACCGAACGGAATTCAAAAGATATCAAAATCGGTCATAAGAAGATATCAAAGAAAGGGGCTTAAAGAATGGAACTTAATTTTGGAACAAGAAAAAACGGCGCTCTGTTTGTAGAAGTTATCTCTGATAGTCACACCGACTGGGAAGGGTTTATATCGGTAGACAGACCTTTTTCGGACTGCGATATAAGAGACAGCTTTGAGGTGGTAAGAAGATACAGGGCTACAACTGATCAGGAAGGCAGGTGCTATGACTGGTACGAAATTAAAAATCATTCCCAGTCTATAGATAAAAGCAAAAAACTGCAACCGGCCACAGAGCAGAACACTGCAGACATAGCGTATATCGCTGTTATGAGCGACATAGATTTAGGAGGCGAATGATGGAACACTCTAAAAACTTTGAATCAATCAAAAAATGGTACGATGAAGGCGTATGGAGTAAAGAAAGAGTACATAATGTTGTCGGTAAAAAACTCGGCATAACACCGGAGGAATACGAAGAGATTACGGGAGAACCGTACGAGGTATGATATGGCAAGAAGCAAGTACGAAGAAAAAGTTGCACCGAAGCTCGATCTGATCTTGGGATGGGCCAGAGACGGGCTAACGCTTGACGATATAGCTTATAATCTCGGAATAACGCGTCAGACTCTTTCTAAGTATGCGTCAGAAAAGAACAAAGACGGAAGTTTCAAGCACGAGCTTTTGCGCCAATATCTCAAAGAGGGAAGAGAAGTCGCTGACTACCGTGTTGAAAACGCTCTGTATAAGGCGGCCACGGGGTACTATACACTTGAAAAGAAATATATGAAGGTTGGGGACAACCTCGAAGAAGTTGAAGAAGAAGTTTATCATCCCCCGAGTGTAACCGCTCAGATATTCTGGTTAAAGAACAGAAAGCCGGATGTGTGGAGAGATAAGATCACAACAGAAGATATCGATAGCGGCGTAGACGAAGTATTGATGATAGGGGAACGCAATGAAGAAGAATAGAGTGCAAAGGATCGTATGGAAACCTCAACCGAGACAACTGGCTTTTCAAAACCGTTCCGAGTATGAAGTTTTGTACGGCGGAGCCGCCGGCGGAGGAAAGACAGATGCCATGCTCACAGAAGCACTAAGACAAATAAAAAACGATCATTACAAAGGCATTATATTTCGTAAAACATACAAAGAGATAGGAGGACTTGAATCAAGATCGAGGCAACTCTATAAGATAGCCTGCCCGAAAGCAAAGTACAACAAGTCAGACCACATATGGACATTCCCATCAGGCGCTACTATAGAATTCGGCAATATGCAGTCCTCGTCGTATAAAGAAAAATATCAAGGACAAGCGTATGACTTTGTGGGCTTTGACGAGCTGGGGCATTTTACCTGGGACGAATACTCTTATATGTTTTCCAGAAACCGCCCCACAGGGAAAGGCACTCTTGTATATATGAGAGCAACTGCAAACCCCGGAGGTATAGGCCACGCGTGGATAAAAGACAGATTCATTACAGCTGCGCCACCAGAAACGAGAATAGAATACGAGCTTGAAATAGAAACTCCGGAAGGGAAGATCATAAAATCAAAGAAAAGCCGTATCTTTATCCCTGCCACTGTGTTTGATAATCAAGCCCTGTTAGATAACGATATGAACTACCTTGGATCACTTGCAATGCTTCCGGAATCAGAAAAGCGAGCTTTATTGTACGGAGACTGGGATTCGTTCGGCGGGCAGGTGTTCAGAGAATGGAAAAATGATCCTGCTCACTATAAGGATATGAAATGGACCCATGTGATAGAGCCGTTTGAGATTCCTAAATACTGGAATGTATGGAGAGGGTACGATTTTGGATATGCAAAGCCTTTTTCTGTCGGATGGTATACGGCTGATCCACAAGGAAAGATTTACAGGATAAGAGAATACTATGGCTGCACAGGCGAACCGAATGTAGGACTTGAGCTTGATCCGGCAAGACAGGCGGCAAATATAAAGGCGATAGAGGAAGAAGATGAAAACTTAAAAGGTCACAAGATAATAGGTATTGCTGATCCGTCTATATGGGACACATCGAGGGGCGAGTCTATAGCAGATATAATGAGCAAGCACCCGAACTACATACAGTTTTCTCCGGGAGACAACAACCGCTTAGCAGGAAAGATGCAGTATCATTACAGGTTTGCTTTTGATGAAAACGGCGACACGATGTTTCAGATATTTAACACCTGCAAACACTTTATAAGGACCATACCGTCGCTTGTGTACAGTGAATCGAATGTTGAAGATATAGACACAGATACAGAGGATCATATATACGATGAATGTAGGTATGTGCTTATGGCAAACCCGATAAGCCCGAGAAAACACTTTGACAAGCCTGTTGATCTAAATGATCCGCTTAACCAGAGAGTGAAACCAAATAATTTTTATAATTTTTAGGAGGTAAGAAATGAATCTAAGCAAGGAAGAATTGGAAATCCTTAATCAGATGGGGCTTAACCCGGATGATATGACTCCGGAGGAAATCAAGGCAGCGCTGGATGAATACTATGCCGGTAAGGAAACCAACAACAATACCGAAGAGCCAGAAACCACCAACGACGAAAGCAAGAAAGATGCTGACGAAGAGCCAAGCGGGGCATTTTTGAATAATATCACTGCACAGGACTTGTCGAAGGCAAGGAAAAAACTCCGTGAGTACAAAGATCACAAACAAGGGCTCGAAAGTAGAATAAGAAGCAATGAGGAGTGGTGGAAGTTAAGACACTGGGCTATAACAGCTTCTGCAGAAGATAGGAAAGCTAAGCATATGGCTGAGCCTGTTTCGGCATGGCTCCATAACTCTATATCAAATAAACACGCTGATATGATGGATAACTACCCTGAACCTATGGTACTACCAAGAGAAGAAGCTGACGACCCCGCGGCAAAGACACTTACCTCTATTTTGCCGGTTATTCTTGAGTACAATGACTATGAGCAGGTTTACTCAGATGCAGCCTGGTATAAACTTAAGCAGGGGTGCTCCGCTAAGATCGTAGGATGGAATTCCAAAAAGAATAACGGGTTAGGCGATGTAGACATCAGAAGGATTGACCTTCTTAATCTTTTCTGGGAGCCCGGCATAAGTGATATACAGGATAGCGAAAATGTATTCCATATCCAGTTAGTCTCTAACGATATGATAAAAGAGAGATATCCGGAGGCAGCGGATGTGATCGGCAACAAAGACATCGATCTGACTCATTATGTTGCTCAGGATGATATAGACACAACCGAAAAGACTGCTGTGATTGATTGGTACTACAAAAGAGATAACGGCACAAGAGAAATACTTCACTACTGCAAGTTTGTAGGTGATGTTATCCTGTATGCGTCTGAGAATGATCCTACTTATGTTGAAAATGGTTTCTATGATCACGGGAAATATCCTTTTGTACTTGATTCATTGTTTATCGAGGAAGGCTCTCCTGCAGGTTTCGGCTACATTGATATAATGAGGGATCCCCAGATGTACATCGATAAGATGAATCAGGTTATCCTTGATACTTCCGTGAAGGCAAGCAAGGCAAGGTATTTCGTAAGTGATAACGTCGGAGTAAACGAAGAAGAATTCAACGACTGGTCTAATGAGATAATACATATGTCCGGTAATGTTGAAGGTGTGCTTCCGTTCCAGGCAGTACAGGTAAGCGGCAACAATATGACTGTGCTACAGCACAAGATCGATGAGCTCAAAGAAACATCAGGTAACAGAGACTTCTCACAGGGCTCTACTCAGTCAGGCGTCACAGCCGCTACAGCTATTGCCGCATTGCAGGAAGCAGGCTCAAAACTCTCAAGGGATATGCTTAAAGCAACATACAGAGCATTTAAGAAAGAGTGCGACCTTGTGATAGAGCTTATAAGGCAGTTCTACGATGAGCCGAGGAAGTTCAGGATCCTCGGTCAGAAGGGCGAACAGGAGTTTGCCACTTTCTCAAATGAAAATATGAGACCGCGCCCTCAGGGAAATGACTTCGGCGTTGATTTGGGAGAGAAAGAACCCGTGTTCGATGTGACAGTTACAGCGGCTAAAAAGAGCACTTACTCAAGAATGAGTCAAAATGAGTTGGCTTTGCAGTTCTACGGTCAAGGCTTCTTCGCTCCCGGTAACGCCGACGCTTCTCTGTCGTGTCTTGATATGATGGAGTTTGAAGGCAAAGAAAAGATAATGCAAAAGATAGAACAAAACGGCACTCTCTATCAACAGAACATAATGCTCCAACAGCAGTTAGCACAACTACAGGCAGCGGTCGGCCTTGCTCCGCAAGTAGGTGGAGTTAACCCCGGCAATGTAAACGGCGGCGGATCAAGAGAAGCTAATATCAATGTTGATTCTCTCGGAGGCGCGACGCCTAAATCAGAGATGCTTGAAAATGCTAAAAACAGAACAAGGAAGATGGCACAGGTATGATAAACATAAATATAAAAGAATCAGAAAACGATCTTGAGGTTGTGATAGAAGGACACGCCGGATATGCTGAGACAGGTAAAGACATCATATGTGCAAGTGTTTCTGCTTTGTTTTACACGATGCTTAATTTTTTCGAGGATAGAAAGACTACGGAGCTGACAGAATACATAATCAAGAACGATCTTTCGATTTACAGAGTAAAACATAAAAGCAAGTATTTTTCCGAGGTGTTCCCGATAATAGCTGCAGGCTTTGAGATGATAAGGAATGATTATCCGGGCTATGTAAATGTAAATATAGAGAGGGCAAGCTGATGAGTTTAGACAATATTTTAAATATCCCGTCGATTAGCATATTGTTTCTGGCGCTTCTGTCGTTGATCCAGATCGCACCGATAAAAGTCAATCCGTGGTCGTGGCTTTTCGGTAAGTTTGGCGAGTGGGCTTCTAAACCTCTTGAGGTGCGGGTAAAGCAGATTCAGGAAGATATGAAGGCTATAAGCGAAAGAGTAACAGAGATTGAGAAAAGAACAGAGGACAGGGAAGTTAAAAAGGTTAGATTGCATCTGTATAAGTTCGCTGATGATGTGGTGAGAGGCAGACTTCATTCTGAGGAGTACTACAACGAGATTCTTGATGATATCTCCCAGTATGAATCATATTGTAATTTGCACCCTGATTTTGAGAACGGCAAAGCAGATGTATCTATAAAAATCATTAAGGAAGGCTATGAAGCCTACAAACGCAATGGCGGATTTCTTACAAAGGAGGAAATTTTCAATGAACAACAAAGTGTATGATGTATTGAAGTATGTGGCACAGATTGTATTGCCGGCTTTGGCAACTCTTTACTTTATGCTGGCACAGGTGTTGAAGCTACCATACTCGGAAGAGGTCGTTGGCACGATCGTAGCTATCGACACATTTTTGGGTACAGTGCTTAAAATCTCCACCAATTCGTACAACAAGTACCTGCCGGAGATGGAAAATGTAGCGAAGCAGTACGAAAAAAGAATTGCCGACGGAGAGTTTGACAAAGTTGACTATCGTAAGCCCGGTTACGCATCGGAGGAGGTAGAGGATGAAGATTGAAAAGATAAAGGCTAAGCCTTGCTCGTACGGAGCCAAGAGAGACTATAAGTCTATAAAGTACATCGTGATCCACTACACAGGCAACAAAAACGACACGGCAAAAGGCAACGGCCTGTATTTCAAAAATCAGAACACAAGGTCTGCAGGCGCTCACTTCTTTGTTGACAAAAAAGGCAAGGTTGTAAAGAGCATCAACATCAATCTGACTGCCTGGAGCGTGGGAGGATTTTTCACGAACAAGGACGGGGCAGGCAAATACTACAAGAAATGCACGAATGCTAATTCTGTATCGATCGAGCTGTGTGACTGCTGCACAAATTCAAATATGGTTCAGGAAGAGGCCGCGAGAGAACTGATCAAGTACATACGGAAGTACTGTCCGAACGCAAAGACTATCATCCGACACTGGGATGTAAATGGCAAAAGCTGTCCGGCTCCTTTTACCGGGAAAAGTAATGCTAAATGGAATTCATTTAAGCACTATGTAACTCTGTGATATAATTGTCGTAAAAAGTCGGATATTATCGGTTGAATTATAAGGGGAATTATAGTAGAATATATATAGGTCGAATGCATAAGAAACTTCTCCTTGAAAATGTTACGAGTTTATACTTAAAATGCCGCCGGAAAGAGCGGCATTTTAAGTTGGGTAAAATAGGCAAAATTGCACCCGGGATTGCACCCGAAGCGCGAAAAAGCGTGTATTTGCGGTTGTCTGCGAGGCTCCTAAGGGGCAGTTGTGGGTTCGATTCCCGCCGGGAGTACTTAAGAAAAAATGCTCATAAAACCGCTTGTTTTCGTGATTTGTGGGCGTTTTTATTTTTACAAAAATGAACGAATGTTCTCGAACATACATGCGTTTTAAGACATTTTACGACCTTTTAAGGTTGCACCCTTGGTTGCACCCTCGGGGGTGATGCCGAGATAAGCTGCACCTGCAAGCAATGTATCTTCATCCGAGTGTGAATATATGTTTGCAGTAAGCTCAATAGTAGAGTGCCCCATGTAGTCTTTTGCGATGCCTAAAGGTACACCTGCTTTTTTCAGATCTGTACAGTAAGTATGCCTTAGCATATAAGGTGTAAAATCAGGAGCAAGAGGCAGCGGCTCTACGAGTTGATTTCTATATACCCGGGCGCCGAGCAAAATATTCATTTCTCTTTTAAGAGATTTAATGAGAGCTCTATATGAACTCTCATTATGAAGGCTTCCGTCTTTCCTGCAAGAGAAGAGATCAAACCCTCCAGGAGTGTTTGCTTCTACATACGCAAGAAAATCCAAAGGCACCGGCACATATCTGTCGGCGTTCTCTGTCTTTGTTCCTCTGATGTGCAACACTTTGATTCCTTTTACCTCTTGGATATCGTTTGCTCGAATTGCAAGAGCCTCTGCAGGGCGACAGCCACAAAACAGCATAAATAAAAAAGGTATATACTTCATATCAGAGTAGCACACTTTGAGAAAAACACTTCTTTCGGATTCGGTTATTGAGCGGCGTTTGTTCGTATACCCTTCCGGTTTGGTGATGCCTCGCGTCGGATCAGTGACAATGAGTGAGTTATCACAAGCTGTACGGAACAGCAATTTGAGAAGCTGATAGACTTTTCGGATGGTATCGTTTGAATATCCGGACAGATTGTTTAGTATCTGCTGGCAGTGAACAGGCTTAACCGACGAGATTGGCATATTTCCGATATAGCTCAGTATATGCTTTTTCATATTATTGGAATTATTGTATCTGGTCTTGTCGCCTACATTGCTTTTATATGTATCGAGCATTGTCTCGGCCCACACTTTAACAAGGGTAGTGCGGTTAAGTACAACCCTGCCTTCTTCCAGATCGCGGAGCTTCAACGCCTTTTTCTCGATCACTTCCTCGAGTGTGTCTCCACGGATGTAATATTTTTTGCCCTCAAAGGTGAGGACTCTTGTGAATTTGTACTTTTTCATATAAACTTCTCCTGAGCGTTTAAAAAAGACCAATCTTTTCAATTATGGTTACTGAAGCATACTGACCAGCTATTGATAGACCAGCTAAAATATAACATAGATACATCAGAGATCTACGCTTCTCGGAGTAGCGTACCCAGCTTTTGAAATAGCTCATAATGCTTGTATGATACGCAACAAGGTTGCTGCCTGATTCACTGTGTGGATCATGTGCCAATAAAATCTCGCGAGTAGAATTCTTTTTCTTTAATGCAAAAACAATGCAAGGCACAACCAGTGAAGCACAAGCAACGCCTATATTCACGAATAAGTAGACATAGTTCCTATGTTCTTGAAATCCGGAAATGATTAGATAAACGGCAAAAAGAAAAGAAACAAGTATCTGGGATGAAGACTGTGGTAACTCATTCAAAACAGTGTAGGCTCCTTTGCACTGCTGGTAACCTTCTTCAACTTCTTTTCGTAATTCTCTGTCTTCAATAGACGCGAACGAGACATAACTGCTTTCAAAATAACTCTTGGCCCACTCAGGCAAAGGGACAGGTCTGTAATAAATTGAAAGAAACCAAAGCCCGTTCATAGGTAGAAAGAAAAATAACATACTTAATAATCCCATAATGAATCCTCCTTAAAAATCTACATATACTATATTCCTTAACCTGCCTCTGATTTTAAGACCGAGTCCGGCAGATCAAGGAGCTTGCCAACTGCTGCTTGGGTTCCCGCGTCGGCTACACGGTAATGCCGAACAAGTTCCTTTTCATAGGAAGAAAGAACAAGTGCGGAGCCTGCGGCGATATTCTTATCTTCTATTAGGTCTGAACGACGAACGCCAAAGTATCGAGCTAACAGTTCAACTTTTTCCATACGCGGCAAACGGAGCCCATTAACCCAAGAAGACACAGTTCCCCTGTTTATCCCGAGATCATTTATAATATCAATTTGTTTTTTCCCGGAAGCCTCCATACAACGAATTAGGTTTCTGGAAAAAATCTTTTTATATTCATCATCACTCATAATAGGCCTCCTTTCTACGATAATAGTAGCACAAAATGTTGAGACGGTCAACAAAAAATGTAAAAAAACTCAACAAAATGTATTGACATCAACTAAATGTTGAGTTATAATGTCACTAAGTTCTAACGAAGGAGGTGCGAAAATGGACGGAAAACCGTTTCAAATCTCGCTTAGAGCCGCAAGAGTAAACGCAAACCTTACTCAAGATGATGTGGCAAAAAGAATGGGAAAGACGCGACAAACAGTGGTAAATTGGGAGAATGGGAAGTATATTCCTGGCATCCCGGAACTTGAAATGTTGTCAAAAACATATAACATTCCAGTAGACTATATTTTTTTACCCATAAACTCAACAAAAAGTTGAGTTTTCAGGCAGCGGTCGCTATTCCTGCCGAGTAACCTGGGTTATCTCCTAAAACAATAGCCCACTGATTGTTTGCTCCATTGGCTCAGGTTATTCGGTAGGGGTAGTTACCGGACAGATAGAAAGACATTAGTGAAATGATTATTGATAAGGAGGGAAAATCAATGTTTGATATTGGAGAAGTATATAAGAAGCCAAAAATCACTTCATATACTGCGGAGTTTATTTCTGGCAAAAAAGATAAAAACGATAAGTACCTGAGCATCAAAGCCACGGTAGATGTATGCGGTGAGTGCAACTACGATGAAAAAATCACAGAGCTTCTCAGCGAGTTTGCTGAAAAGCTCCGTGATGAGCTTAGTTCGATTTAGCTTTTTCGTATGCACTAATCGCTGCTGCGATAGCCTCGGAAATCAGCCTTATAGATTCAGGGCTGAGAGTCGGCGCTGTATATCCTGCATGTGTGAATGCGTTTAGCGCCGCATTTTTTGCAGCAGTTTCAGGATTTTGTTCCATATTATACCCTCCTTTCTTTTAAAAGTGTCGGTAAACATAATTATAGAAACGAGGGTACAAAAAGTCAAACAATATTCATTTACAAGAAAGGAGGGGTTCAATGATCAGACCAAACAAATTCAACTATGACGCAGTAGTTTTAACCAAGGAAAATGAGTATGATCCGTCAGTACAGGTCAATTTGTGCGTCCTTGACAGAAACAAGTTGAAGGTAAAAGAGATCGAGGAAGCCTATGACAGCTTCCTCAAAAAGTTAGATGAAATCATCAATTCGTAGGCTTGTAGTTGTTGAGAGCGTAAAGGATTGCTTCTATGATAAGCTTCTTTTCGCTCTCCGGCAACGAACCTTTGCTGAGAATGCGTTTCATCTCAGATGCGATAAACTGTTCGTTTTGCATAGATACACCTTCCTTTCTATTGATTATCGAATAAATCGTAACATTTTTAAATTTGTATTTCAAGGAGTGATTTTATGGCTAAATGGAATTCGATCTTACAGGATGATCCGAACGAGTGTTTCCTGTGTGGCAGGAACGGTTGCGGTGATCCGCTTGACAAGCATCATATCTTTGGCGGAGCTAACAGGAAGCTTTCTGATAAGTATGGTTTATATGTGAGACTGTGTCACAGCAGGTGCCACGAGCACGGCAAAGACGCTGTGCACAACAATAAGGATGTGAGACTTAAGCTCCAGGCGAAAGCACAGGAAGCTTTTGTAGATAATTACAGCGGCTTAAATTTTCTGTCGCTGTTCGGCAGAAACTACATTTTATAAGGAGGGTTTTGTTATGACTGAAAGACAAGAGAGTTACGAAAGAGGTGTACACGCGGATGGAATATCCGTAGGTATCTGTCTATCTGTAAACTTCGACTTCCTGCCGGAGAAGTTGAGAAATGATCTTACAAGCGAGTTAGACCTTTTTACTCAGAAGGTCTACGACCTTGTAAATGAGGAACAGTAATGGATAAGATCACAGTTATGCGGTCGATGGGCTACCCGAACAGAGTGTTTGTCACACGGCAGGATGTGGCAAGCTTCTACGGTATATGCGACGATGCCGCAGCAAGGAAGCTCAAAAGCTGGGGTATCGAAAAGGTTGAGGGTAGATACTACTTTGTAAATGATGTGGCTCAGGCCATATGTGAAAGGACAAGCTATGCTTAAACAGTGGGTTAAAGACTTTATTTGCCTTGTAATCTCGGTGGTGTTGGTGATAGAGGCTTTGTGCCTCTTCCCACACCTGCCGTGATTTATTTCTTCCTATTATATGAGTGCTGAGTTTTAACCTCTCTCAGCACGGGTGAGTCCAGGGGGCACAGCGCCCCTTAAGGACTTGCTAAGGATATTATTTTAATGACCATATTATTTTTTACCAAGGAGAAGGTATGTCTTTTATACAAGCGACAACAAGAGCGGGGCGTAGTCTGATCTTGGAACAGTACTACGCACCACGCCATAATATAAAAGGTATAGAGCGCAGGCCTAACTCGGAAGATACTTCTCAGGCTCAAGAAAAAGCTAATGCCAGAAAAGCTATAAGAGAGCTGACGATCATACTCAACGCTAACTTTGGCGAAGGAGATCATCACTTAGTACTTGATTACAAAGTCGAGGATAGACCGGAGACTACTGACGATGCTTTGTCAGATCGCAATGCTTTTATGAGACGCCTAAGAAGAGCGTACAAAAAAGCTGAGATTGTTCTTAAGTATGTGATCTGCACTGAGCACGGAAAGAAGGGTGCGCTTCATCATCATCTGGTTATCAATAACGGCTTAGCTCCGGAAGTGATCCAAAAGCTATGGAAAAAAGGCAGAGTGCACTTCAACCTTTTGGACGACTCCGGAGAATATTCTAAGCTTGCATCATATCTCTTAAAGAATCGCAAGTATTGGAAAGAGAGCGGCGGCGGCCGCCAGTGGACCAGATCGAGAAACCTTGTAAGGCCTAAAACTTACAAGACTGTTATCCGTATGGATATATACTACGCGAAACCAAAACCGAGAGCCGGTATGTATATCGCGCCGGGCTCTGAGGTTGAAGGGTTTACTAAAGACGGGTTCCCATACCGGTCGTGCATTTTTGTCGAAGCGGGGAATTCCCCCTGAGCACCTTTTATACATCACGGATAATTTAGCGCCCCTTTTTGGGGCGCGGAAAGGAGAAGTTTTATGCAGATCACAGAAGATGATATCGGTCTCAATGGTTTAGAGCCTGAACAGCTCTTGCCACAGCACATAGGCTTGTACATCGGTCAGGTGTTTTCGATGCGACGCCCGGGCGGTGTAAAAAAAGTGATGATCAAAAAGTTTTACAGACATCACGCCTTGTGCCTGGTAAACGGCAAGTACTATGAGTCGGTCAAGTATTTTGAGTTTTTAACGAATATTCTTGGCAGAAAAGACGGTTATACTGCCAACGACAAGCCGACAAGATAGGCATTTTTACTTTTTTGACGCCCTAAAACATGTGCGCATGCGCGCGCGTATAATGAAGAAATGGAGGATTTTCTTATGACAACACAGATGATAAGCGTTGATAAACTCTATCATCATCCTTTAAATCCGAGGAAGGATTTGGGAGACTTAGAGGAACTTGCCAAAAGCATCGAGATCAACGGTGTTATGCAGAATTTAACCGTGGTACCGGTACTCGACACGCCTTTATCTGACGAGGCTATCGATGAAGGGTATGCAGTCCTGATCGGAAACAGAAGGTTTGAGGCTTCCAAGGCAGCGGGACTAAGTGAATTGCCTTGCAATATCCTTAACAACCTCTCTGAGTCGGAGCAGGTCGGAATTATGCTTGAAGAAAATATGCAAAGGTCTGACCTAACTATAATCGAACAGGCTAAAGGCTTTCAGATGATGCTTGATTTCGGATTGTCTACTACTGATATCTCTGATAAGACCGGCTTTTCTGAGTCTACAGTAAGGCACAGATGCAAACTTGCAGAGCTCGACGAAGATTTGCTTAAAAAAGCGGTAGAAAACAAGCAGATCACCTTGACGGACCTGCAAAAACTTGAAAAGATTGAGTCCATCGACAAAAGAAATGAGCTTTTGAAAAGAGGATATCTCTCTGACTATATGATTGAGGATGCCGTAGCAGGCGAAAAAGCGAAAAAGATTGAGACTAAATGGATGAGAGAGCTCCAGAAGAACTACCTCTGTGACAGACTTCCATCTGATGCAAAGACTTGGGATAGAACTTGGAAGACGGTATACACTGAAAGAGAGTTTGAGTCAGCAGACGATTTACAGACTGACGGCTTTCCTAAAGAGCGTTTGTATGTAAAAGTAGACAGATACTCTGCTCAAATCTTCATCAAAAACGAGCAGGAAGAAGAAATTGAGGATCCTGTAGCTGCAGAGATTGAAGAGCTAAGCAATAAAGAAGATGCAATACTTGACAGCATCAATGTGATCTACAAAGCGGCTTTGTGTAAACTCAGGAACTTTTTGCAAAATCTTGTTGTTGATACTGTCGAGAATCTGTCAGGAAAATTAAAAGACGAAGATCAGGCGCTCAGTGATGCGTTTTGCCTCTGTGATGATGGTTACAAAAACATCGACACGATCTCGGTTGATGATTATATAACGCAAGCCATAGAAGATGATCCGAGCAAATTTGAGTGTTATACTGTTATGACTGACGCAGAAGGCGTTGAAGAAATAGACGGCGTACTGTATTCGTTCAACACGATCAAAAGTGAAATGCCGGGAACCACCAAAGCGTTCATTATGCTCATTGATGCCTGCTTAAGTAACGAGGTATATGGCTACGAGATTGCAAGAATGGAAAAGAATGGGGAATACAATGAACTTGTTTTGGACGCTTTTGAGGCAGCGGGGTTTGAAGGTATGCCGGATAAAGAAAGGGATATATTCACTTTCAACGACTATATGTATAACGATTACTCGGTAACCAAAGATAAGAGAATGAAGCTTGAAGGGAGAGACTGATGAAGCAAAAGAATATGATCTGTTTACTTTCGGGTATCATCCTTGGCTTGCTGGTCGGCTTTGCGTTTTTCTCGCGCGAAGCCGGTGCCAGGATAAGTGAGAGCAGGAAAGAAGTTTTAGAGACTATAACCGAAGTTTGTGCCGACAACTGGGATAAGTACCACGGGTACGCTTCCACTTGCGCTATGATGGCAGGTAATGAGTCCTCTTTCGGAAAGGCCTGCCCTAACTATAATCTGTGGGGCATAAAAGGCGGACATTATTATTCACTTGAAGATGGCGTCCTTGGATGGCTTGAGGTTATCAATAATCAGTATTTTCCAAACGCACGGAAGAAGAAAAGCGGGGATACGCAACTCGATTATTTACTTGATCGGGGATACTGCGTGCCGAGGGGAAGGTATTTTTCCAACTGTATGTGGCTGAAAGCAAGGTATAATCTGGGGGAGCTTGACGATACGATGTTCGAGCTGATCCAAGAGAAGAAAGAACATCAGAGATTCAAGGCTAAGTACGATCCGGGCATACCGGTAAATGCAGTAGGTGTAGATAAAGACATCATAGGCAGCGGTACCGTAAGGATAGGCTTGAGGTATTTTGATGTTATTCCGGTTAAAGGCTTAGGCAATCACATTTTGTTCGGCAAGGTTGATGATGTCAGAAGCAGGCTAAAACCTTTTAAGGTGGAATTTTTCAAGGAGGCGGTAGGATGAGTTACAAGGTGCATGAAATCAAGCTGTTAGAGGACTACTGTGATGAAGTGTTGTCCGGTGAAAAGACATTTGAGATCAGAAAGAATGACAGGGGCTACCAGAAAGGAGATCATATAACTTTTGTTCCTGTAGACAGGCATTATAGACAGTTCTATCATCGTGTTAGTGAAAAGGAGTATGTGATTACTTATGTTCACTCCGGGTTAGGACTTAAAAATGGCTATGTAGTGCTTGGCATAAAGGATATATCAAGTGCGACTATAGATGACAGAAAAGTCTACTGTAATCGAGATTTATGTCTGTCAATGAATAGTTGCGAGGAATGTCCTGCTAAGGATGATGATGAGCGGGAAAGAGAATGTCGTCGTGTATTTTACCTTAAGGGGATAGAAGAATGAGCGAGGGAATAGATTTTGAAACAGTAGAGAAAATCATCGACAAATACATAACAAGGAGGTAGAAGAATGATAAGAGAAGAAGCGATAGAATTTATTGCACAATCAGTAAAGAGTGATGCTGATATGGCGAAGGTAGCAGATGCAATCAAGGCATTAGAGCAAGAGCCAAAATGGATTCCTGTTAGTGAGAAAATGCCGGGTCATTACGAAGTTGTGCTTGCTTGCTGTAATGATGATTTTGTAACACTTGCTTCATTCAGCTATAAAGAGGATAGGTGGGAATGTCTCACTAATATGTCAAGCGATACGCACTTTCCTGAAAACGAAGAAGTTACAGCATGGATGCCGTTACCGGAGCCATATGTTCCCGACACAAATATTGGGAAGCTGGCAGAAAGCGCAAGTGAAAAAGAAAAACTAAAAGCCGAAGTTAATGGTTATTTTTACGGCCTTAATGCCGCCGGTAAAATTGATTGGCTTACTTATAACACATTATACGATGTGTGCATATCCATCATTAAAAAATATTATGACCGAATGGAAAAAGAACGAAAGGCAGAAAGTGAAGAAAAAAGAATGAAGAAAGTATTTATAAGTCAGCCAATGAACGGCTTATCTAATTTGCAAATATTAGAAGAAAGGAGAAGAGCTGTCGAGAAATTATACGATATGGGCTACGAGCCCAAAGAAATAACTATCATTGATTCATTCATCAAGGACACAGCTCCTGATAATGTCAATTCGGAGTTGTGGTATCTTGGCAGGTCACTTGAATTATTGGCAGATGCAGATATAGCGGTATTCTCTAAAGGATGGAAAAATACAAGAGGCTGTTTGATTGAATTTAACTGTGCAAAAAAATACGGAATATCCTATATTTGCGAGGATTAGCTGCAGACAGAAAGTGAGGATAAGGGATGAAGATGCAGGAAGATTTTGATAAAGAAGAAATCTCGAAAGCAGTGGCGTTGCTTGATTTATTTACAAAAACATTTTGCAGATACAAATACGATTACGAGAGGTTTGACGATTTGAAATTTAGATGCGATGAATGCCCTTTTCAGAAAGCAAATGGAGATTGTTTGGTAAAATTATTCAAAATTAAATATGCACCAGACTATCAAGATTTTGGTAGTATGGGGGATTTATAAGGCAGAAAGCGAGGAGACAATAGGATGATAAGTGCAGAGTTTGAAGCTTTACCCACTAAGGGTTTTGAAAAGCATACCTGTGGTTCCTGTATGCACCTTCTCCCTCACAGGAAAGGTTTGGTCGGCAAGATCAAAAGAGGCAGCGGCAAAGGCCAGTTCGCTAACTGGGTATGTAAATGCAATAATTCTCCGGAGTTTAACGAAGGGCGCGTATGTGAAGACGGTACTACTTGTGAATACTGGAAGGATAGATATGCGGATGATGCGTCGACCGGAGAATGGTTGAGACTATGTTCCGGGAAGAAGGCAACTAAAACAAAAGTCAGCAGAACGAAAGCGAGGTAGCGTATGGACGACGGTCAGGCGATGTGTATGTATATTTGCCTCTTGATATCATTCGTGTTTCTTCTGGCCGTATGGCTGTATGACTTTATCAAGAAGCACAAGTAATGTCGTTTAGTGAAGGTAAGGGTGTAGCAAATTGCGACACCCTTACAGGAAGTAACGGCTATTGAAAGGGAGATAGTGAAATGATCTGTAAAAAATGCGGCAGCGGTTCTAAGGTAACTGACTCTCAGACCTGCAAGGGTGGCGTGTACAGAATAAGGCGTTGCCCTAAATGCGGAGAGCGTATGTACACTAAAGAGTTTGAAATGGGTAAAGATATGGTTGTTGATAATATTCACAGGATAAGAAACGAGAAAAAAAGAAACAGGAGGGTTGAAAATGGCAATGACTGATTTGATACAGCTCAAGTTTTTGAAGCAGATCAAGGAAGGGTGTGCTGACGAGATTTGTCCGAGCTGTCCTCTGTGTGGCGAGAAACTCTGTATACTCAGGGAGCCACCTGAGAAGTGGGACTGCGAGGATATTTTTGACAAGCTTCAGGAGCTATGGAGGAATTAGTATGTGGAAAGATATACCGGGGTACGAAGGCAAGTATCAGGCATCTTCTGACGGGAGCATACGAAGGCTGAGAAAGTCAGGGGCAAAAATACTGACTCCATACCTAAAGCCTAACCGCAGAGGCTCTGACAGATTCTATGTGCATCTATCTATAAACGGAGAGACAAAAGAGTATACGGTTATTCGCTTGATATGCGATACATTTTTAGGCGGCGTGCCAAACGGAAAGATACCTGTGCACATAAACGGTATGCAAACGGATAACGCCGCCTGCAACATTGAATTTATATCCGTGTACGAAGCAGGCAAAAGGTATGGCAAGGAAGCAAGATCAATGCCGGTCAAGAAGTTTAACTCTGGTGGTAATGAGGTTAATGTCTACAGATCGGCAAGGGAATGTGCCAGGGAAAATCATATGTCATACCAGACTATCCTTGACAGGTGCAATCACAAATGCAAGGGCGCTTTTGCACCGGATGGATTTATATATCTTTTTGCTAACGACAGGAGAATTAAGAAAATGGAAAACAGTTGGATCCCGACAAGTATCGGTGCCCCACCGAGAAACACTCTATGCTATTTTATCGTTCGCAAAGGCGACAAGATTCGTAAATGCGAAGGCAAGTGCGTATGCGGTGATTGGGTAACTACAGACGGAATAAAGATCAGCAATATTTATGTCGAGAAGTGGAGGGTTGTCGATGGATAGTATTCCTTGCGTTTGCGGAAAAGGAGAAGCTATCGCATATGAGTTTGACATCAAAGGCAAAGGGCGCTACAAGAGGTTTAAGTGCCCTGCTTGTGGTGTTGTTATGTATTCGACAGTCAAAGGAGAGAAACTTCATCCGAGGGAGCTCTCTAAGTATCTTGAAAGGCAGGGAAGTGAATGAGCGAAAAAGAGATTGAGGCTTTATTTAACGGCGCCATATCTGACAGATATGTAAAAGCGCTTGTTGAGAAGTATAACGACGCTGATGTGATCGAGGATATCCTCACGGAGTCGTTAAGTATCGTAAAGATCGTATGCGGCAAATGGCACGAAGCCAAAGGCCTAAGCTATGCAGGCAACAAAGTGTATTATCACAGCTAAGGAGGAAGTATGAGCTACTGGGGAGTAGGAGTCACCCGAACGGACTGTCCGTTCTATATCCGCGAATCTGAATTGCAGATTTGTTGTGAGGGAGAAGAAAAAAACCATGTATGCAAAAAGGAGTTTGCAACCAAAGAGGAGAAGCTTGATTATCAAAAGCATCACTGTTTCTTAGGTTGTCCCCGGTGCTCACACGCCGAAAATATGCTAAATCTGTTTGTGAAAAATTCTGATAAAAGTTTCCCCTAAGTAGGGGGGATTTTTATTTTTGAGTATGTTAATCTATATATGACGCCGGGGATAGACCCGTGAAAATGCGAAAGCTGACTCGTAGGAAAGACTACAGTTTAGACGCCGGGGAGAGACCCGAGAGGAGGTATCTATGACAGATACAATTTTTAATATCCAGCAGTTTGCCGAAGGCGGGGATGCCGGTGCAAGTGTTGGTACAGGCGAAGGCGAAGCAGCAGACGCCGAAGCGGATGCCGCAGCAAAACACGCCGAGGAATGGAACAACATCATCAAAGGCGATTTCAGAGACGATTACAAGAAAGCTATCGAGAATCAGATTCACAAAAGGTTTGCGCATCAGGCAGAACTTGAAGAGCAAGTGAACAGATCACAGAAGCTGGTCGCGTTTTTGTCACAGAAATACGGTTCGGATGATGAGTCCGAGATTTTAGACGCAATAATGAACGACGACGCTCTTTTTGAGCAAGAGGCAGCGGAGCGAGGCCTAACGACTGAACAGTACAAAGAGTTCAAGCGTTTGGAGTTTGACAAAGCTTTAGCTGATCAGGAACTCGAAGAGCAGGAACGCCAAAGGGCAGCGGAGCGTACTTACCAAGAGTGGATGAAGCAGTCTGATATGGTTAGGCAGATGTACCCGGAGTTTGAGCTCGAGACAGAGCTTGAAAACGACAAATTTGCATCTCTTCTGCAAAACAATGTCGATATGCTGACCGCTTATCAGGTGTGTCATATGAACGACACCATAACAAACGCTATGCAGTTAACCGCTCATAATGTTGCCGAAAAGATAACGGACTCCATAAGAACCAAAGGCCTCAGACCGTTAGAAAACGGTATAGGTTCATCCTCACAGCCTGTCAAGGAACAGTTTAACATTGACAATATGTCTCTCGAAGACATGAAAGCACTTTCAAGAAGGGCTGCAAGAGGTGAAAGGATCACACTCAGATAAGTCCTTCTCAAATAACGGAGGATAAATCAATGAACAAAAACAAAAACCTTATCAGGGTTAATCTGCAGCAGTTTGCAAACCCGAACACCAATGTAACTACTGACACAGGTCTTACCCACGAAATGAAGACCTTTTACGAGAAGATGCTCATCAAAACAGCAGAGGAAGAGCTTATCTTTGACCAGTTCGGTCAGAAGAAACCTATCCCTGCTCACGGTGGACGCACGATCGAGTTCAGAAAGTACTCACCGTTCGCAAAGGCGCTCACTCCTCTTACTGAGGGTGTAACACCGGACGGACACAAGATCACGATGTCAACCATCACTGCTACTGCGGCTCAGTTCGGCGACTATGTGACATTGTCTGATCGCCTCATCCTGGAAGCTATCGACGACAACATCGTTGAGGCTACAGAGCTCTCAGGATCACAGGCAGGACGCACTCTTGACACTGTAACAAGAGATATCGTTTCAGCAGGAACCAATGTTCTCTATGCACCTGCAGGCACAACGGCTGTTACTACGCGTGCAAACCTTACTATGGCGTCAGTTATCACTTCTGACCTCATCCTTAAGGCTGCTACTATCCTGCGTACTAACATCGCAAAGAAGATCGACGGCAACTATGTTGCTATCGTTCATCCGCATGTAGCTGAGATTCTCAAGAAAGACCCTAAGTTTATCTCTTGGAATCAGTATACTACTCCGGAGAAATACTGGAAGGGTGAGATCGGTTCTATCCACGGTGTTCGCATCATCGAGAACGCTGAGGCTAAGATCATCAACGATAACACCTGCCCGGTTAAGACTGCAGCAGCAGGCGGCAATCCTGCCGAGTACTACAGCGTATATGCTACTGTTATCTTTGGTGCTGACGCTTACGGCGTTACTGAGATCGAAGGTGGCGGACTCCAGCATATTGTTAAGCAGCTCGGTTCCGGTGATGATCCGCTCAATCAGAGAGCTACAGTCGGCTGGAAAGCTACTAAGACTGCTGAGAGACTTGTGGACGCTCATATTGTTCGTATCGAGTCACTTACTGAGTTCTCTGCATCGCAGGGCGCTAACTGACACATTCATCCTCGGGGCTCACGCCCCGGGGAATATCTTTAGGAGGTAAAATATGGCAACAGCTAAGGAAGAAGCAAAAACCAAAACAGTAGCAAGCGACGGAATGGAGCTTGTGAAAGCGTTTTATCCGGATATACCGGGTACACACTACTCAGGAGACATTCAGGTTGGTATCAACGGGAAAATGTTTCTTGTAAAGCGTGGCGAGGAAGTTGAGATTCCGCGTTGCGTCAAAGAGGTCATTGATTGGTCGATGTCAGAAGATCAGAAGACCGAAAAAAAACTTGCCGAGTTGGAAGGCAGATAAAGTTTATACAAGGATACGGGTATTGTTGCACGGGCGGGGGCGCCCGCCCGTTTTTAAGGTGATCATATGACGATAGAACAAGCTATAGATAGAGCTGACAGGCTAAGACCTAACCAGTTTTCTATCACAGAAAAAGTAAGATGGCTTTCAGAGCTCGACGCCCAGGTTTATTCTGAGGTTTTGCTTATGGCAGAAGAGAACTGGAAGTTTAAAACATATATCGAAAACACAGAGGATGAAAACGGCAATGTGATCCAGACAAAAGAGATAGAAGATACTTCTACTCTGGTGCCCGCGTTTGAATTTGACGGGTACGATGAAACTACGCCGCTTGATACGCCTCTTTTGATAGAGGATATATACGCTAATGTGTATGTTGATTATCTGATCTCGAAGTTTGACTACGCAAACAGAGAGTACGCAAGCTACAACAACTCAGCGCTTGTGTTCAATAATCAATATCAAAGCTATACTGTGTGGTACAGAAGAAACCACAAACCAAGAGCAAGGAAGGTGCGAGGCATATGATGTTATTACCGTATGTGGGCGAAACAGCTTCCACAAGGGATATGATATCAAGGTTTGGCGGGTACAATAACTGCGAAACCTGTGCAGAGTCGGAGGCATACGATGAAGCGTGTATGACTTCTGACCGTTCTTTGCTTTTGCGTACAAGAGAGCCAAGGGTTACGCTGAGAGATAATGTTTATGGCGTAAAAGGCCTTCATGTGAACAACGGTCTCATAGAGATCAGACGCGACTCTGACAGTTACGAAAATGTTTTGTTTTTCAACGGTACAAGGATTGCACAGCTCCCGAGCGCAGATGATAGAATGATGTGCTCTATGGGGGCTTATGTCATTATTTTCCCGGATAAAAAGAGATTTAACACGCTGACTAATGAACTTGAGAGCCTTGAAGATTCTTTCACGACTTCCGGATCAGTAACATTTACTCCCTGTACCATAGACGGCACAACTATAAACCTAAAGACGGTATCTGATACGATGCCGTCTAACCCTGCAAACGGGGATTACTGGCTTGATACTTCCAAGGTACCACATACGCTTAAGGTGTGGTCGCAATCCGAAGGAATGTGGAACGCTGTAGCAACAAGCTATGTAAAGATAAGCGCTACGGGTATAGGACGAAAGTTTAAGAAGCTCGATGTGGTTAAAATCTCAGGCGTGACTACTTATCCGGAGACTTTCAATGTCGATATGGCTATCTGGGATAGGACGGATAATTCGATCATAGTTACGGCTGTTATTGATTCAAGCTTTACAAATACAGGGATAACGCTTGCTAAGGAAGTGCCGGATATGGACTTCATATGTGAGCACGGTAACAGACTGTGGGGATGCAATTCCGCAAAGCACGAGATTTATGCTTCAAAGCTCGGCGATCCGTCTAACTTTAAATCATTCATAGGAACGGCAGCGGACTCATACGCTGTGACTGTGGGAAGTGACGGAGATTTCACCGGATGCGCTGAGCACGGCGGAACCGTGGTATTTTTCAAAGAAAAGTATATCCATAAAATCTACGGCACTACTCCGTCTAATTACCAGGTAGATACTAAACCCGAAAAGGGCGTGCAGAAAGGCTCACACAAGTCGCTGGTTTTGATTTCGGGAGTTTTGTACTACAAGGCTGTGGATGGTGTTATGAGATACGAAGGCTCATATCCTGTGTTAATTTCTCAGAACCTCGGCGACACGATGTATAAAAACGCTGAGGGTGGAGTGTGGAAAAACAAGCTGTATATGTGTATGCAGGAAATGAATAACACTACTAAACTGTTTACCTTTGATACCCAGACAGGGCTATGGCATATAGAAGATGAATGGTATGCTCAGGGTAAGAGGTGGAAACACTTTGTAAATTATAAAAACCGTTTGATTTTCTGGGACACGGACGAGACTAAATTGTTACTCGAAGGCAGTGACAGACATTTTGGCGACGAGACGCTTGCGGAGAGTGAAGAGATAGTCGCATACAGGTGGCAATCAGGCATCATAGGTCTCGACCTTCCGTCTACGAAGTATGTTTCGCAGATCGTTATGCGGTTTGAGATGGCGGCAGGGGCTGAGCTATCTGTTTTTGCAGAATACGACTCAAGCGGCAGTCTCGAGGATAAAATCGCGTATATCAAGAACGAATATAATGTATCAAGGAGAGATACTCCGGGATATACGAAACTCCGTTCGATTGAGATTCCTTTCACGCCTAAAAGGTGTGATCATATGAGACTACACATAACCGGCAACGGACAGATGAAGATTTACTCTATCTCTAAAAAGATTGAAGGAGGCGGCTTATGAGCGTGACGCTGAAATTTACATATCAACCATCAAAAAGCCTGCCGGAAGCAAACAAACAGATAAATGAATTTGTGGAGCTGGTAAAGAGCCAGCTTTTAGGTGTGGCAACAAAAGAAGAACTTGACGGAGTTCAGGTAGAGGTTGAAGAAAACATAAAAGAATCTACCAAAGGCTTTGCGGGCGTGCGCACAAAAGCCACAGATGCTGAGAGCAAGGTTGATATGATCGCCAACTTCGATCAGGCCACAGCACAGATCACGCTCAAGGCAGCTATGGTAAATGGAATTGAAAGAAGTGATATCACGCTAAGCGGGGATCAGATTACACTTAATGGCGATACGACAATAGGCAGCGGGTTTTTGTTGACGGCGGATAATATAGATGTAAGCACAATTTCGGTTCAGAATCTTATAAACGCATACGGGGGAGTTATAAAGGTGCATAATGGCATCTGGTACGACAACCCGAACAATCCCCAAGATTATGTTTTATTAGATCATAATGGGATTGTTGGGGGGAGTGCAGACCACGATGAAGTACTCACTGGATATTTGTATTGCACCGGTCAATCAAAATTTGATGGCGGAATTAGTGTAGGATCGGGTGCAAAAGCATCAATATCATCCGAAGGAAACCTGCACGCCAATAAAATACAAATCGATGATGATACAAAGTATTCAGGCACTGACGCGGTCATAACATCAAACGGTTGGCTAAAAATGAAAGCGAGCGGATCATCTAAGAGGTTTAAGAATTCTATCTCATACGAGCTGACGGATGATATGAACCCGGAAAAGCTCTACGATGTTTCGATCGTAAGGTTTAAGTACAACAAAGACTACTTGTCGGATGAAAAAGATTCAAGGTATGATACTCCGCTTATAGGTATGATCGCTGAGGATATGGATGCTCATTATCCGCAGGCCTGTGACTACGATGAACAAGGCAGACCTAAGGGGTGGAACGAACACTATATCATACCGGCAATGCTAAAGCTCATTCAGGACCAGCACAAAGAGATAGAAGAGCTAAAGGATGCTGCCGTAAAGAGGGATAGCAAGATCAAGGAGCTGGAAGCGCAAGTTGCTGAGGTTAGTGAGTTAGTAAAGGGATTGTTGTAAGAGTAATCGTGTGAACGCAGGAATAATCGATAGATAACAAGAATCAATGTCAAGTTAAACAGGAGGTTAGTGATGGCAAAGAAAAAATCATCCGGTTTATCCGGCGGGATGAAAATGTCCGGAGGGGGCGTAACGATCGTAACGCCGGAGGGTAAAGCGTTAGAAAAACAGGAAAAACAGCAAAAGGCAGTTCAGACCGCGCAGGCACAGGCAGCGGGACAGACACCTGTCACCTACTCAAATCAATATGTAACACAGCAGGCGACAAAGGTTGATCCATATCAGTCGGCGTACAATGATATTATAAAACAGCGCGCCGAACAGATTGCTAACCGTGATCCGTTTAGTTATAACTTCAATGAGGACCCTTTGTATCAGAATTACAAAGATCAGTACCAAAGACAGGCCACGCTCGGTCAAGAGTCCGCTATGGCAAACGCTGCCGCTCTTTCCGGAGGGTATGGCAGTTCTTATGCTACCACGGCAGGAAACCTCGCCTATCAGGAAAATATGGCTCAGTTAAACAATGTGATACCTCAACTCTATCAGATGGCATATGACAAATACAATACTGACCTGGCTAATCAGAGAGCCGACCTTGAGATGTATCAGAATATGGATAACACCGAGTATGGAAGATATATAGACCAGCTAAATGATACTCGCTGGGGAGATCAGTTCAGGGCCGATCAGTACAACACAGGTATGAACTACGCATCGACCGAACACCAGCGCGGCATAGATAACAAGCTCAATGAAAAACAGCTTGCCGAACAGATACGAAGTAATAAAGCCGGTGAGAAGCTTGCAAACAAACAATTCAAATGGGAACAGAAAAAATGGAAGAAAGAGTTTGCATTATCAAAAAAAGCTAATGCCGGCGGCTCATCGGGCGGAGGCGGCGGCAGGTATTACAGAGGCTCGGGAACAAATCAAAATAGTATACCTCAGAAGTATTATAACAAGATATGGTCAGCGGTTGCGAAATATCAGGGCGGAAATGGACCGCAGGGGGAAATCGCAAACAATGTACTCAAAGGACTCAGAAAGAAATACGGTCTCACCAGCAGCAAGTATGACGCAGCCTTTGACAGAATTTACAATGGCCGTTTAGGCTTCAATGATAAAGACCAAAACAGAGAGTATAACAAAAAGGTATACAATTCCAAAGGTGCAAAATATCAGACAAGAGAACAAGCTATGAAAGCCGGAGCATCAAAGAATACCGCAACATATGAACAGTATTTATCGTATTGTCAGTCAGGTAACAAAAATTACACAAAATACTCGTCATACACCAAGTATCTCGCCGCTATGGTAAAGAAAGGAAAGAAATAATGTCATTTTCAAAAGTAGCAAGACGACAGGAAAAAGAGGATGAAAAAGAATACAAGCGCAATGTCAAAGAATTTATAGCTGACACAAAAGAAAGAAAAAAGTCAGGTTACATTCAGACTCACGCTGAGATGCAGGACACCGAAAACCGTCTGATGAATCTCGCAAGGCAGGCCGAGGATATCAAAAGATATTCCGGAAGTACGAAAGACACAAGAGAAGCGTATAAAATGTACAATAAGGCTGCTAAGTCTGAATACAACTACAGGCAGGCAACCGACAACAAAATGAGAGTAGGCGTCACAGACAGATACTCAGGAACAAGTAAAACCGCGGATAATATGTCCGCGGCTTCTTCCATTCCTAAGACCGGACCATTTTTGGGAGGGAACGACCCCAGGGCAAATATGCAAAGAGGGATAAATGCTGCAGATCGCGCCGCTTATGATAGATTTACAAAACAGCAAAAAGAAAGAAGCGAACTTGAATCCTTAAGCGCGAAAGACCTTAAGTACAGGATTGATGAGATCGACAAAAGACAAAAGCAGTTAGCTGACAGGAAAGGCTATATAAGTAACTCCACACAGAGAAAGCCTAACCTCTCAAACGCTGATGTAGCAAATATGAAAAACGAGCTTGCGAAGCTCGACAAAGAGTACGAAGCACTTGAAAACGAAAAGTCAAAGTATAAGACAGAGCTTCCTAACGCCGCAGCAAGGGCAGAGGAGTCAAAGCTATCTGATGCAGAGAAAAACACTCTCGAACTATATACTAACCTCAAGAGGTCTACAAGAAATAACATTGATAATGGTTTGTTAGACACAGCTATATCCGTGATCGGTAATGTCGCCGGCACGAGGCTGGGTGGCGCCCCTGCCGCAGATGCAATCAAGGCTTGGCAAGGCGAAAAGAATGTAAAGAATGAAGAGAAGTATCAAAAGGAATTTGACAAGATGCGCGAAAAAGGCATTGATGTTGATTATCTTTTGCAATACTACAAAACCAAAAAGGACAATGAAGAACAGGAGCAGATAAACAGATTTAATAAGCAGATAGCCGGGAACAATCCGCTAATGAGCTTTGCTGATTCTGTCACTTCTGTTGTTGCGTCTCCACTTGCCGGCATACAGGGGTTGGGTGAAGATATAAGGCATATGGTTTCATCTGACGATGAAAAACCTCTGCCGGTTAATCAGATGAACAGATCACTTGCTAACTTTAATCAGAATGTAAGAGAAGGCGTATCTGACAAGATCGATAATAAGGTTTGGAACTTTATATACAATGCCGGTATGTCAACGGCTGATTCGGCAGCGGCAATAGGTATAGGCCTTGCGACAGGTGGATCAGGTGCTTTAGGTTCTGCCGTTACTCAAGGTTTGATGTCTGTAGGTGCGGCTGACAACACATATAACGAAGCTATAGAAAGAGGCATTGATCCGGGGCGCGCTATGGCAACGGGTATTCTTGCCGGTGTAACTGAATGGGTTACAGAGAAATACTCCATAGATGGATTGAAGTCTATGGCGCTTAAGCGACCGGATAACATCAGAACACTCGTTAAAAACATCGGTAAGCAGATGGCAACAGAAGGAAGCGAAGAAGCGGCCTCTGATGTGATGAATACCATAGTTGACAATGTGGTAAACGGCAAGAAGTCAGAGTTTAACCAAAGCGTAAAGCGCTATAAAGAACAAGGCTTAGACTCTAAGCAGGCGAAAAAAGCCGCGATGATGGACTGGTTAGGCAACACCGTTCAGGATGCGGCGGCAGGAGCTGTTTCAGGTTTCCTTATGGGTGCCGGTGGATCCGTTGCAGGCTACAGAAACAATCAAAACTCTATGAAGCAGTATGGCGAAAACATAGACAAGATCGGAGACAAAGAAGGCGTGATAGAGTACGCCAAGAGGTTCGATGATCTGGCTGAGAGTGCCACTGAGGTTGAGAATAAAGTGGGTAAGAAGTCTGATAAGAACACAGGCTTTTTGGCCGATGCGCTTGATACGAAGCTATCAGAAGTCATAGATAGTGCTGAAAGTGCTACACAGCTACAGGACGCTTATAATGAATTGTCTGAGAATGCTCCCCAGTCTGTACAGACTATGATAGATGAGAAAGTATCAAGCAAAGCAAGAGAGCTCTCTAATGGTGCTGAAAGCGGAGAAGCAAGGCTGCTAAATCGTGTTGCGGATATGGCTGAGGAAAGCTATAACGCAAATATGGACGAGATCAGAAATAAACTTGATGATACAGAGGATATAACCAACGAGGAAAACGGAAAAGAAGCGCCTGCCTTAAAAGCTGTAGGGGCTGACGCGACCGCAGAGAGCTTTAATGAGAGTGAGGGTAGTGTTGAAGGGGTTGCAGATGAAACGACCTCAGAAAGCGATTTAAGAAGTCAAAAGGTAGCGCCTAAAGTATTTAACAATACTGCCGCAAGGCTTGAGGCTTCCGGAGAACCTGTTAAGATTGATGGTTTTGAAAATATAGGTACCGGCAATGCAAAGATAAAGATTGACGGTAACGATGCAGTTGATCTTGACGACTTAGACTTTGACAACAGTAGTGTTAAAAGTCTTTATAAGTCTGCCGTGAAAATGGATGATGCGGCAGCGGCTTCGGCTATGATTTCAAATTATGATCCCAAAATGGACGCGGCTAAATACTTTAGAGAGTTCCAGGCGGCATACAACTGGGGAAGTGTAAAGCGTGGTTATGACAATATGATCGACAACAACATTTTTACACTGCCGGAGCATATTTTGAGACAAGCCTATATGATCGGCGAGAACTGGGCTACAGAAAACTTCAAGAAGGAAATGAAAGAAGGACGCGAGACGCGTGAAGGCAAAAAGTCGTTTAAGAAGGGCGAAGGCAAGGTTATAGACGAAAGAAGAGACTCAAAAGACTTGGAAGCATCCGTCTTTGATAACATCGATGAAAAACTTGCAAAGAAGCTGGGCGTAAACATCAAGCAGGTTGACGATCTAACAGAAGACACTAAGGATGGCGTCAAAAAAATCAATGGTATGCTTGATGTATCTAATGCTGAAATGACATTCTCTGAGGCAGCTCAGTCTGCGTTTGGCGTGAGAATTCACGAGAGTATGGAGTTTATGGAGGCTATATCTCCGGATTCATACAGGCTTCTTATGAGCAGAGTTTTGAATTACATCCTTGATAAAAACTCAGACGACAGCATTTATGATGCTATAATGAGCTACAGAGAGGCATATCGTGGCGTAGAGGGTAGCAAAACTTTTGCCGAGGCGGCTGATGAGTATATAAACGATGCGATCTCAGGCGTATTTATGAACGAAGATGGAGCGCGTGAGTTTATTGCCTGGCTTAATGGAGAAGATATCAATGAAGCTGAAAAGAAAGGTCTGATCGATACAATCATTGAGATCATCGATAAGATCGTCGAGAAGCTGACCGCTATTTTCAACAACGAGGGCACAACCAAAGCTCAGAGCCACGCGGCTAAGATTGCTGCAGATAATATGAAGCAGATCAGAGAGCTGTTCTTTAACTTTGCTGATAATGCCATAAATACATACAAGGGTAGCAGTAGCGAAGGAGCAGAGACACAGGGCAAGGCGGCAAGTGCGAAGGTGAGTCATTCGGTGCAGGTATTGCCTGATGGAACAGAGTATGTAAAACTTGATGGCAACTTGTTTGATGATGGTAAGGGTGGGGAACTTAGCCCACGAGAAGCCTACAAAAAACTAATCAATACATCAGTTGTTGTAGAGGAAGGCGATAAAATATACTTTGAAAAAAGACTGCCTGGTAAAAAAGAAATGTATGATGAATTGTTCAAAAGAAGACCAAATTACGATGGGGTTGACGACATTGATTCAACAAACACACAAATCAATAAAAACATAATAGAACTTGTTGAAAACTCAAAGCTCTTGCAAAGCGAACCTGATCAAGGAAACAGACATAGAGTAAATGACATTATAGGTTTTGATACAAGAGAAGTCAAACTCGCAGATGATAGTAACGCCTACAAGCTAAAACTTTCGATTGCGAAAAAAATAGACGGAAAGAAGATTGCATACGCGAAAAAATACATAGAAAAAGACGATGCATTATACAAAAAAATAGAGGAAGCAACGGCGGGTGAATCCCCCCAGGAGCTACCTCTTAATAATAGTATAGCACATTCTGAGAAAAAAGCAAGCCCTAAAATAAGAAAATCTGTAATAGTCACAGATATGTCTACCGAAGAACTCGATAATGCTTATCAGGCAGCGGTAGATAGCAAAGACGAGTCGAGACAGGCAGAACTTGTAAGGGAAGCTGCCAACCGTGCTGGGTATGATTCACCAATGCTGTATCATGGAACGCAGAACTTTGGTTTTACCGAGTTTGACCTTGATAAGATGGACGATGGACGAAGTATATTTACGACTGATAGTAAAGAACTTGCTTCAACTTACTCCGGTAGGCTTGCCGTAAGGAGGATAGAATCAAATACAAAAAAAGCAAGAGAAATCTACGAGAATGGAACAAAGGAAGAAAAGCTTAGATTCATTCAAGAACATTATGGAGAAAAATACAGGTACGCAGGTCGTGAAGATATAAGAAGCTCAATGTTCAGCGAGAGACGCCAAATAAGCGAACTTTTTGATACTTTATTTGAAAATGAGATAAAAGATGAAGAGCTTGATGATACTTTTTCCAAATGGGTAAAATCAGCAGAGGGGCAAAAATTCACCAGAGCGATTGAAAAATTTGCGGTTTGGGATACTGACCCCAACTTTGTATCGCCGGAAGAATTGACAAAAAGTCAAGAGATTATCGAAGAGGTGATAAATAGCGAATCAGTTCCATCGGTAGTAAAAAAATATTTAGATACATATGGAATGTATAGTATAGACAGAATGACATATTACATTGCATCTACTGTTAATGAGGATATATCAAATTATGTAAGAGATGATGATTTTGGTGGCGTACACAATATTTCTCAATTATTCTTCAGAAAGCCGCTCGATAATGCCATATATAGGCTATACGGAAAAACTGATGGAATGTTAGAGTTTGATGCCCATAATCAGAAATGGAACAGAATGTTTGCAGGTGCTTCATGGGAAGGCACGGCACTATCAGAGTATTTTGGCAGCAATGATTTTAAAACGAGAGACCTTGCTGAGTTTGCAAAGGACAGCGGATACAGTGGGGTTATAATCAAAAATGTAATTGATGATGGAGGGAAAAGACTCGAAAAGGAAGCAGAAAAACCACAGACTATCCGAATATTTTTCAATCCTTCGGATGTTAAATCAGCTGATAACATCACATATGATGAGAACGGAGAGGTTATTCCTCTGTCTGAGAGGTTCAATGATGAGGAAAAGGACATCCGTCGCTCTGCTGCTACTCCTACTGAATCAAGTGATCTTATCAGAGAAAATGCTCAGCTTAAGGAAATGGTTAAGAAGCTGCAGCAGGAGTTTGAGATCACAGGCGGTACTAAACCTAACCCGGCTACTATCAAGAGGGTGGCTAACAAGGTTTTGAGACAGTATAATTCAAGTTACGATGTAGATGAGCTGGTTAATGATATCACAAGCATTTATTCATACCTGCGTAGTGAGAACGCCAACGGTGAGGTCGCGCTTAAGAAAATGTCCGAGGTGGCTCAGGCTATACTTGATAAAGGCGGCGATGTAGTTGACAATTATGCAGAGCTTAGAGATTATCTCAAAAAGACTGCTATCACATTTACTGATGAACAGAAGTCGGAGATCGCAAACGCTTTTGAGAGTTTCGGTGCTTTTAGAAACTCTTTGATGGGTAAGGTTAAGATTTCAAACAAAGGTACCAGCTTAGAGGATGCCTGGAACTCAGATCTGAGACATATCGCGCCGGAGCTTTTCTCTCAGGATGTGAGCGCAGAAGAAATGCCGCTTATCCTTGCGGATGTTATTGATGCTATACAGCCGAGAGTTATTGCTTATGGTAACGAGAGTGCAGAGCAGGGCGCATATGATCTTGCTATGCAGATTTATACAGAGCTTGCAAAGGTTAAACCGATGCAGACTTTCGCTGATAAGCAGGCGGCAAAATTCTACGAAGCTATGCGCAATGTATCAGAGGGCTATGAAAAGATGCTGGAAGAATACAGAAAGCAAATAGCCGAGGATAACAAGGAAGATTTACAGGCGGCAGCGGAAGAGTTTAAGAACGAAAAGAGAAGAAGGATTGCTGAAAATCAGTCTGAGATGAAAGCTCTGCTCGAGGGTAAGAAAAACGCAAAGAACCCGAAAACACTTGCTGACTATGAAAAGAGATTTAAGAGGCTTGAGGCTGAAAATGCCCGTCTCAAAAAACTCAAAGACGAGGAAGTGGCAAGAATAAGAGCCAAGTATAACAACAGACGCCACGCCGATATGGAAAGAAGAAAATCTACTGAGACCAAGAACAAGATCAGGAAGCTTCACGACAGGTTCTCAAGGATGATCCTTAAGCCCACTGAGACTATGTATGTACCTAAAGACCTTATGTCGGCAGCGGTGGCGGTTTGTAATGTGGTAAACCCCGGATATGGCGAAGGCACTAAGCTTAGAAAAGCTCTTGATGAAGCAAGAAGGTCTTTCCCAAAGGTTTCTGAGGAAGATGGAATACTGTCAAGTGACTTTGATCCAAGTATTGAAAGCGAGATCGATGAACTTGCAAGAATTTTTGATGAAAAGCCGGAAGGGTGGTCCATAAAAGATGCAAGCCTTGAAGAACTCAACAGAATATACGACGCTATGAACGGCGTATATGAGTGCATCAGAATGTCTACCAAACTTATAAGAGAGGAAGGCGAAAAGGATGCACGCAAGGCAGGCCTTAAGTGGATGGAAGAGCTGCGCGAAGGCAAAGGCGTAAACACTGCTCTTGGCAAACTCGCCGACAAGGTATCTTCATCATTCTTAAACGCATATAGAGAGTTTAGAAAGATATGTGGGTACAATGACAACGGCGAGATAATGGAGACCTGGAAAGAGTTAAACCGCGGCCAGAGAGATATGTTTGACGCCCAGCTTGAAGCGAGCAACTTATTAAATGAAGCTTATGGCGATTCAAAAGCAGTGACGAAGATGCTCTCTAAGCTTGATTCAGACCTTGTAAAAGTACCGTTAAAGTTTGAATCCGGTAATGCTCCCGTAATGATAACAAGAGGTATGAGACTATCTCTCATTATGCACGGGCAGTCGCAGGCCAATATGCGTCATATGATGCTTGGCGGTGTAAGTATCCCTGCGAATTTAAAAACCAAGAATAAGAAAAAAAGATACGATGAGATGCGCAAGGTCAAAGGCATCAACTATGAAGCCATAAGGCAGATGGAGATGCAGTTGACGAGTGAGGAAAGAGTGATCCTTGACGCTATGAAAAAACTCTTCTGGGAGTGGTCCGGTGAAAAGATAAACGAAACATCGAACAAGCTCTATGGTTTTGAAAGAGCAAGGGTTAAAAACTATTTCCCGATCACAGTAAATGAGGACTATGTAGCAGCGGATATATCAACCCTTAAGTTTGATAAGACCATAGAAGGTGCAGGGTTCTTAAAAGAGCGTGTGGTATCAAATAACCCTATCGTTCTTGATAACATACTTGATGTGGCTGAAAAAACCATACACTCAACATCGCTTTTCTATGGACTTGCCATACCGATCAGAAACTTTAACAAGATAATAAACACAGGAAGCTATGAATTATCAGAAGTAGAAGGAGACGATGCATCAGAGGTATTAAATTCCCCTAAAAATAAAACGCTTTATTATGTGCCAACGGATTCCGTAAAACAGGCGCTGCGCGAAAAATGGGGAATGACAGCGAGAAAGTATATTGATAATCTGATAGCTGATCTCCAACAGGCAAGAAGCAGAGACTTTACCTGGTATGACAGATTGAGGGGTAACTATGCAAGCGCTGTACTGACTGCCAATGCTTCTGTGATCATCAAACAGACTTCTGCTTATCCTACAGTAGCAGCTATAACGGGATGGGGGGCGACTGTAAAGGCTATGCTAAGAGGTGGAGTTCACAACCATCCTCTGTCAAAGGCTGATGTTGAGTTGATAAACAAGTACACTCCTTTGTACTGGTACAGAAATCAAGGGAATAACTCAAGAGACTTTGCGGATATAAGAGATATGGCCTCTTCGATAAACAAGATTCCACCGATTAAGTTTACAAAAGACCTCATACAGAAGGTTGATATGGCTATGGTAGGTAGGTTCTGGTATGCGGCGCAGTATTATGTTGATAGCAATTATAAAGACTTAGCGGCCGGAAAGAACGGAACGGAAGAGCAAAAAGACGCCTACTACAGAAAAGTCGCAGAAGTCTTTGACAGAGCTGTGGAAGAAACCCAGTCAACAAATATGGTTATGCAAAACGCCGACATTATGAGAAATCCTAACGGCGGCATGAAGATGATAACAATGTTTATGGGACAGGGCTTACAAAACTTCGGCATCATATATGACAACCTCGCTAATATGCGTGCTAAAGAAAAGCAGTTCAAGGAAGGTAAATGTACTAAAGAGGTTTTGTCGAGAGCGAGAAAAGACTTTGCAAACGCCCTGACCTCTCAACTTGTGTCTGCAGCTATGTTTGCGGGACTTGCCGTAGTAGCAAGAGCACTTCTTCATAGAATGAATCCATACAGGGATGACAAAGAAGAAGTAACTGCAGAGTCTATAGTAAAAAGATTTTTTGGGGATATGCTTGAAAACATCATAGGGTCAGTGCCGTTTGGAAGTCTTATCTATGAGACAGTAAACGGTCTCGCAAGTAACAAAGGTGCTTATGGTGTGTATGGTCAACAGGATGTGGTTTTCGAGTCGCTAAATGATCTTCAAAAGTCTTTCCTGAAATTTGGTAAAAGTATTTTCTCCGGAGAAAATATCCCGGCGTCACTTAATCAGTTCCTAAAAGACGGCTCAAAAGTGATAGGTATACCGTATGAAAATGTTTGGAATCTCGGAGAGGGAATTTTTAAACATGTTCAGGATGTAGTGAATGGTGATGGGTTCCTGTCGTTTAGTTCAGATCAGAAAGACCCCGGGAAAAAAGTTATAGCCGGATATCTGAATGAAGCTATCGTAAACAAAGATAAGTACTCTCAGGAGAAATACTGTGGCTTGCTTTATGAGCTGGGTGAATCAGGCGAAGATATAAACGGCCGTTTGGCAAAGATGATTAAGGGCGATGAAGCTATCGTAAATGCTGCAAACGACAAAGTAAATGGAAAGTTTGACAGCTATGAAAGCACAATAAAAGAGTACAAAGAAAAAGGCTACCCAGCGGCAGCGGTATCTAAAGCTATTGACAAGATAGTAGAGGATATGGTCGGAAAAAAGAAAAAGAAAGAAGATATAAACCCTGATAAAATCAAGGAAATATCCGGGTCGTATATGAAGTCGCTTGATTCCGATGTAAAGCTCTATAAAAACAACGACCTTGTATCTGCAGTAGAGAGTGGCAAGTATGCAAATGTATTAAAGACACTCTATGATGAGAAGGTAAAAGAATATACTGACAAAGGACTTTCTAAGGAAGAAGCAAAAAAGGAATCAAAGACTAACATCAAAAAAGCACTTTCAAGAGAGTACCACGGAAAGTATCTCGATAAAGGTTTAACTACACATCAGAGACAGCAGATCGTAAACAAGCTATCAAAGATCAAGGTAGATGGTACGCCAGTATACAATCAGAAGGATTTTGAAGAGTGGTTTAATGAACTGAAAAAAGCTTAGAAAAGTTCCCCCTAAGTAGGGGGGATTTTTCATTTTCTATATGTTAAGATTATATATGATGATGTTTATTTTTACCTCAGGAGGTACTTATGAAGACTATAGCTTTTATCATTACCGGGCAGCATATACAGGGTTCACCCTGGTCTGACCTGGTAGGCAATACTAAAAATTATGTCAAGGCGACTTTTTCTTTTGATTCCACTTGGGATAATATGTTAAAGGTCGCTATTTTTACTGCAAACTCCAAGCAATACCCCGTGATTATAGAAAACAATGAGTGTATCGTTCCGGGGATTGCTATGAGCGGAGAATTTTTCGATGTAGGTGTATATGGTGGCGCCGGATCTACAAGACTCACAACCGATACCGCAAGAGTCAGGGTAGAGGAAAGCGTACGCCAGAAGCCGCCTTTTGATATGATCAAAATGTATGAAGACTTAAATGACAGGATGGATGATATCGAAAGTGACGAGGAGACAATAGAAACTGCATTGACAGGCAAGCAGGATAAAACGCTTGCGGTTCCGATCGTAGTGGGAGAGACTACCTGCACCACGGTCGAAGAGGTTTTGAACGCGCTCGCCAATCAGGAAGTGCTGTTTGATGATGCTCTTTCAGGAACATCAGTAAATGCGGTGCAGAATAAAGTCGTAAAGACTAAGTTTGATGCGGTAGATAATGCCGTGGATTTAAACACTGCACACAGAGGAAGCAAAGCGGCTTCTTCTGATGGTTCTCACGGTTTCAGAGTTGATCCTGCTACGCACAAACCACAGTACTATGACGAGACGGAAGAGGAATGGGTAAATACTGCAGGTTCTATCGATGTTGACAGCGCGCTTTCTAACAGTTCTGAAAATCCCGTACAAAACAAAGTGATCAAATCCAAGATTGATACAATGGATGCGGCAATAGCAAATAATACAGCCCACGCGTCGCAAAAAATGTCAGATCAGAGCGGGGCACACGGCTTAAGAGTAGAGCAGAGTTCTAAAAAGGTGCAGTATTATGATGCGACTAACGAGGAGTGGGAAGATGCCAAAAGCGTTGTTGACATTGACTCAGCGCTTTCTGATGTATCGGAAAACCCCGTGCAGAACAAAAAAGTAAAAGAAGCTATTGATGATATCAATGACAAAAGCGTAAATGATACCGCGGGTGCTTTCGGGTTCAGAGTTAATCAGTCTACAAAAAGAGGGCAGTATTTCAACGAGTCTACTGAGGTTTGGGAGAATATCGAGGACTCGGGTGGAGGCGGAGGAACTGTAACAGTCGATGATCAGTTTTCAACGCTTTCTGAAAACCCTGTCCAGAATAAAGTCATAACAAATAAAATAAACACGATGGACACGGCGATAGCTGCAAGCACCACGCACGACGCTACAGGTATAACCGAGACAGGTGGAGTTCACGGGTTAAGGGTTAACTCTTCTGAAAAAGTACAGTACTACGATACAAATGATGATGAGTGGAAAGACACAGCATCAGGCATCGTGATTGACTCAGCTCTTTCCAGTACATCGGAAAACCCTGTGCAGAATAAAAAGGTCAAAGAAGCAATAGATAATCACACCGAAGGAAGTGTTACTGACACGAACGGCGCTCACGGATTCAGGGTTAATTCCTCTACATTCAAAGGGCAGTACTATGATGAGACGGCGCAGGAGTGGAAAGATTTAGCCGGCGGCTCAGGCGGCGGCGTAGAAGTTGGGGATGTCTCGAGCTTTTCCGCAACAAAGTCTTTCAGAACAGCAACTCTTACCTGGGTTGATCCGACGGATTTTGTGGTAGATGGCAGAACAATAGCCGCGTGGGATAAAACTGTAATAGTGAGAAAAGCAGGATCGGTACCGACTTCTGCATCTGACGGTACGGTAGTTGTAACCGAGACTACAAGAAACCAGTATAGCTCAACAGGATTTACCGACACGGGGCTTTCGTATGGATTGGTTTATTATTACAGGGCGTTTGTATACACGACACAGGAAGTAGAGACCAAAGGTTCATCAATAAGCGTTACTCCTGAGCGCGGAGTTATATCTTTTGTTCCGACACAGACAAGCCAGTTTACTTATGACGGAACTGAAAAGAGTGTAAGTTTTTCTGACGGAGATAAAATTGATATCACAGGTTCCATAACAGGTACAAATGCCGGATCATACGCCGTATCGTTCGTTCCTAAAGAGGACTGGGAATGGTCTGACGGCATACAGGAGTCGGAAGGAATATCAGCGAGAGGAACACTTGTGTCCGCGTGGAGTATAGCAAAGGCAAGCGCTCAGGCCACGCTTTCGAGCGATAGCATAACTCTTGATGCGGATAATCTATCTGATACCGTAACAGTATCAAATGCTTCCGGATCGGTATCAGTTTCATCCGGAGACACAAGCATAGCAACGGCTTCAATAAGCAATGATACCATCACGATATCTTCTGTTGACGGTACAAATGGTACAGTAGATATAACGGTTTCTATAGCTGCAAGTGCAAACTACAATGCAGGAACAAAAACAATAAGCGTGTCGTGCGAGTTTACAACCATATACGGTGTTGTTTGGGATGGTAGCGCAGCTTCTAATATGACCAGAACCGATGACGCGGTAGGATTTACAAATCCGTCTCCCGCGGTTAATAACGGCAGCGGATCATCACCTTTTGATGATATAGCTCCTTGGTCGGAAATGACTGTTGTAGATGATGCAAATGCCGGCAAGCTCGTAAAGATTCCGAAGTTTTACTACAAGCGCACAATAACAGGCTCAACCTATAAACTGCAAATCTCTATGACGCAGGAAGAAGGGTTTAGTGTATCTCCGGCTCACAGAGACAGAGGTAACGGCGAAAAAGACATCATATATGTTGGAAGATATCACTGTGCGTCAAATTATAAATCACAGTCAGGCGGCACGCCGGCGGCAAACTACACAAGAGCGGAATTTAGAACAAGCATACACAATTTAGGATCAGATATATGGCAATGGGACTACAGCGTATGGCAAACGATCCATATGCTGTACCTGGTAGAGTTTGCTGATTGGGATTCTCAAAAAACCATAGGTAAGGGATGCTCTGCAGGTGGTAGTGCAGTATTTAATATGGGTGCAACTGACAATATGAACTACCACACAGGAACAGATCAGGCGTCAAGAGACTCATATGGATGCACGCAGTACAGAAATATAGAAGGCTTGTGGGACAATGTGTACGACTGGTGCGATGGAATATACTTTAGCAGTACAAACATCTATATAATCGATAACCCTGCAAACTTCTCAGACAGTTCAGGAGGAGTCCTGGTAGGTACGAGAGCAAGTGCAAGCGGATGGATAAAGGCTTTTGCTAAGTCAAATGTAGCAGGGTATGACTGGTTTGAATACTGCTCGGATAAAGACGGTGCCGAGGGCTCGTATGTATGCGACTACTGCAGCTTCAACGCCTCGGGCGTGGTGTTGCGCGTCGGCGGTGGCTATGGCCAGGTCGCTGCCTACGGCCTGTTCTACGCGTTCGGCAACAGCGCGGCCACGGACAAGAGCGCCAACATCGGCTCCCGTCTCATGAAAATACCCTGACGGGGGTGAATTGAGCAAAGCTCAAGAGGGGGAGCTTGCCTCCCCTTCATATGTAAACCGTAACAACGCAAACTAAGCGATCATATATAT
>Ga0326512_10000348_pt1 | contig 40052 bp, 68 predicted proteins | sample 1_2617_0518_D_FD_203652 | JGI IMG/M metagenome (GOLD analysis project Ga0326512, IMG submission 203652) | Bovine rumen microbial communities from UC Davis, California, United States - 1_2617_0518 | ecosystem: Host-associated > Mammals > Digestive system > Stomach > Rumen | place: USA... | reverse complement strand
CCCTGCTTAATTAGTGCTATTTTGCAAGAACAAAGAATAAACGTAATACATAAAAGAAACCCTCTCAAATACAGCGTTTGAGAGGGTTCTTTTTTCTTGAAAGATTTAGATAAAAACTATCAATTATTGCTATTTTCTAATAGCTGATACAAAATTTTTGTATCAATTTTGTATCAATTTTGTATTGAAGTGTCCTATAATTTCCCCTTGTTTGCGTCAAAATCAAAATCAGATGCGATAGATTTTTTTGCTTGATCTTTCTTCATAGCGTGTCGGTAAACCTGTTTCATGATCCTGTCAGATTTCCAACCACCAATTTCCATAACCAAAGCATCAGAATAACCCAGATCGTGAGAATATGATGCAAAAAAATGACGCATTTTATGAATTGAGAATGTATCTATGCCAAGTTTAGGCAATGTACGATACAAATATTTATCTATTTGATTTGGATATCCATTGTATATAAATCCTTGTTCTCTTATGGTATCTGCAAGGTCTTTAGGGATCACTACAGTACGGTTTGATTTGTCAGTTTTAGCGCAAGGTTTTACTACATAGCCACTTTCTCCCCGAACAAGAGCCTTGTTAATTGTGAGAATATCTCCGTCAAGGTCTGACAATTCCAAAGCGCATATCTCTGATAACCTTAATGATAGACAAGCAAGATAGATTGGCACATAATATCGAGTATCTTTAGCTTCATTAAGTAACGCTTTCACATCTTCAATTTCAGGAACAACGATATCTTTTGATTGTTTTTTAGGTAGCGATACTGAAAATTCTGACTTTGGCAGAAAGAATTTAATACATACCTTGATAAAATTAGTTGTGTTTATTACTGTTTTTGCCGAATGTTCTGCGGTAAAATCATTTATGAAGTTTTGCAACACATAATCGTCTATTTCCATAATATCTTTACATTTAAGAGTTTCTGGAATACTTCTAATTATACTTTTATATCCTCTTATAGTGCTTGGTGAAAGTACATTATTTTTTGAACTGATATATTTATTGCAAGCATCATCAAGCGTTATATGAGTGTCAGAAATGTGGTTTATTTTGTCCTGCATTATCTGGTAGGCTTCTCTTTGGGTGGGTTTATAATCAAGTGTAACACAATATGTTTTACCCTTCTCCATTAGCCGGATTCGGTATTTCCCTGATTTGGTTTTTTCGATTTTCATAGTTTATTCTCCCTGTACCATTGCAGATTCGTCATTTTTTATATATTTGTTAGATGATTTGAGTAATTCGGCATATTTAAGTAATTCCTTTTGTCCCTCTTCGTTAAATTCATAATAAATTTTAAGGATATTCATCAAAACATCATCAAAACTATGTTGTGATAAAAGTGAAACAATAGAATCTTCTAAAGAAGCAACAGGGATAATGGCTTTTTGAATTTTATCAAAAGTAGGATTCTTTTTAATTTCTTCATCCATTAAATATTCCATTGGAACATTAAGAAAATCACAGATTTTTTTTAAATTATCACGATTAGGAACGTGTTTTCCTGTTTTCCAATCAGATAAAGTAGAACGTCCGACTCCTGTTTTTTTTGATACGGCATAGTCTGAAAGATGCAGAGAATCCCGTAATTCAGCGTATTTTTCGTACATATCAAATCCCTCATAAAAAAATGCAAAAAGGTATTGACACGTTCGAGTAGTCGGAGTATATTATAAACATACTCGTTCGACTACACGGACGTAATAACAAGTTGGCAACTTCTATTATATCGAATAGTCGAACGGGTAACAACTACAAGATATTGTGGGAAAGGAGGGTTAGATGTACTACGAAAATTACGAAAAAATACGGCAGAAACGTGGCGTTTCTGATTATAAGGTAGCCGAGGATGCAGGGATATCAAGATCAACAATATCCGAATGGAAAACAGGAATACATACTCCAAGTCTTGAAAACCTTAAAAAGATAGCCAAAGCACTTGAATGTTCTGTCGGTGAGTTAATCGGGGAGTAAAGAGTAAAAGGAGATCAGAAATGAACGAGAAACGGAATGTCAAAGGACAGAAAGCAGCGGTTCTAAATTATCTGAAATCAGGGCATACGCTAACCACTAAAGAAGCCGTAGACCGATTTGGATGTACCAGACTTCCGGCAAGGATATCTGATTACAGAGCAGAAGGTTACAGATTTGCCGAGGAATGGGTAACAGGCGAAACCAGATACGGAACACCAACGAGGTTTAAGCGGTACAAGTTGATGGAATCCTAAATAGGTGGTGAAAGCAATGATTAAATTGATGGAACATAATATTCCAACATACAAGAAATTGTGTGAAATGTTGGAAAAACATAATAGGGTTGCTTTAGTACAAGCCACAGGAACAGGCAAATCCTATATTGCTTGTAAATACATCGAAGAACACAATCTTAAAACCGCAATTATCGTACCAAGTCTTTCCATTGGAGAACAATGGAGTAAATTAACTAATGCGGATATTTACACCTATCAAACAGTTTCACGCAGGAACAGTAGTTTAGATTGGCTTGGTGGGAAAGGATATCAACTAATCATCTGCGATGAAATGCACCATTTGGGAGCAGAAGAATGGGGAAAGTTTTTTCATAATCTTTCTGGGAAAATATTGGGTTTAACTGCCACGGAGATCAGGTATTTAGATGGTTCAAGGAATATAGTAACAGAGTTTTTTGAAGGAAATGGCGTATATGGTGTAAACCTTGCTGAATCAATAAATCAAGGAATTTTGCCTACATTCAAATATATATCTGTTTTATATCAGCCAGATTTTGAGAAATACAAAGAACTCATTAAGCAGGGATCAACGGAATCAAAAAAGAGCAAGGCAACTCATAGATTGGAACATTGTATGGAAAACTATGTGTCTATTGAACAAGCACTTTCTGAAAACCTATCTAAAAAGCATCATCATATTGTTTGTTTTTTTAACAACATAGATGAATTAAGAACACAGAAAGACAATATTTCCCATATGTTTCCCAACTATGAATCTTTTGAGGTTCATAGCAAAAAGACTATGAATAATGCAACCATAAAGGCATTTAAGGATAGTAAACAGGCAATTATTTTCTGTGTGAATATGTTGAACGAAGGAGTCCATATAGATGGAGTAGATGTTGTGATATTCCTGCGTACTACTGAAAGTCCTATTCTATACTTTCAACAGCTTGGCAGATGTCTGGACTCTAAAGGTGGCGAAGATCGAGTTGTTTTTGATTTTGTTTGCAATTCAGAACGAATACACGGGCGTATGCAATCATCTCAAATCGAAAATAGAAATAGTGATTTTGTAGAAAAAATCAATAAAGACATAATTACCAAAAAACGCATAATCTATAAGAACTATACCAAGGATTTATCGGAATTATGGGATGAAATCAATTCTAATGTATTTGCAGGGCGAACTTCCACATATTTCAAAACAAAGGAATGGTCTGCTTCTGATGATTTAGAACTGATTGAAAAATTTGATTGCATAAATGATGTTATTTTGACTTCGGAAAAGTTGAACAATGTCAGCAAAATAGCTAAAGAGATGGGTTATAGATATTCCGCAAGTGTAAGGCAAAGAATCGTTGAATTACAAAAGCAGACATTAATATTATCGTTTATCGATAATAGGATAGAGGAAGAGGAATGGAATAATTATCTTAGGGAAAATTTGCCCCCAAAAACATATAAGGCTCTTATTTCTGATTATCAGCTTGGGTTTACAGAGTCCGAGATCGATTACATCAAGGATAATGCCAATGGCAATTTGTATCTGATATCTGAGCATTTATGTCGCAATCTTTATTCTGTCTTTATGTTCTGCAAACGAAATGGAATATATGTTCATTATTCACCACGGCAAGAAATCGGACAATACCTTTCAGGTAAACTTGTCAAGGTGTTTAAGAACATAAAAGAATTGGAACAGGATGGATTTGAATATCGTATGGTTGAACGAGTGCTATTTGGAAATTGGAGTTCTTACTTGGGATTCCAATGGGATTTCCCATATCGGCAACCGGGTACACAGAGTTTTCCTATTCCAGATAATGGGGAAAAGATTGTTGTAACTTATTTTGATTGTGGAGAAAAAAAGGTGGCAGTTTTTAACTCATTTATGGATGCTTATAAAAATTTGGCAAAAGGCACTACTAAGCGAGGAGAAATTCTGAAAATGATGGCAAAGGTTTTGAGTGGTGAACTTTCACAAATTTATATCCGCAATTATTTAGTAAATATTGAATCCATCCAATATTTAGGTGACAGAGAAAAATCTTTAGAGCAGGAGAAAGTAAAACTCCTTAAACAATTAGAGGAAATTGAAAGATGCCAAGAGTCCATTCACTGACAGTTGAAAAAAGAATTGAAGATACTATATATGGAGCGATATATGCGTCAATGGGATTACACAATTTCAAGCAAAAAGACATATCTAAATTGTTAGGGTTGAAAGGCTCAACAGTATCAATTCATTTCAAAAACAAGTCATTCTCTCTGCAACAGATAATTGAGATTCTGAATTTTTGTGAATTGGAGATAAAGGTATGCGACAAGTGTTAATTGAAGGGATCATCATTTTAGCAATCGTTATTGCGTTTGGAATCCCGGTTATGGCAGAAGGTCTGAATCATTCAGAAGTGTTTGAGAGTGAGGAAGTCGAGTTCCAGAAAATGCACACAACGGCATATTGCTTACACGGAGTTACAGCCACAGGTGGTACGACAAGACCTCACATAGCAGCTTGTAACACGCATTTAGGTGAGATAGCCGTGATCTACACACTTGATGGGGAGTATCTTGGTCAGTTTGAGATCACAGATACAGGCAAGACCAACGGATTAAAAGCAGGCAAGGTGATTGATGTTTGGTTCGACACTTATGACGAGTGTAAACAATGGATGCGGATCACAGAAGGGAAGGTAAGAGTTCAATGGATAAAGGGGTTAGGCTGATATTAAAAATCGTACAGATATTCGCAGTATTCACCGCATCACTTGGGGCGGTTGCTTATGAGGACGGATATAAGTTTATCCCGGTTCTCGCAACGATAGTAGGACTTGCATTGTTTTGGTATTCGTTCTATTGCGAGTCTTGGATTGAAAAGCAGAAAGGAGAGAGCAGATGACAATAACAATTCCACCTTTTGTACTTGGCATCATCGTAACGGTGCTTGTAGAGTTCATATCACTTATCATCTGGGGAATGACTCACAGAAAATAGAAAACCGCTACCTGAACGAGTTAGGAAGAGGTAACGGCTTTCAGAGCAAAAGTTAAAAGAAAACGAGGTTTCTTTTGTTTATTTATATCACAGGAAGGAGAGCAAAGTCAAATGGAAATCAGGTTTAAGAAGATATCCCTTAAAAACTTCTGCGGAGTAAAGGATTTTGAGACAGACCTTTATGACAGAACGATTATCAAGGGTGTCAATCAATCCGGCAAGTCAACAATCAAAAATGCTATCTATTGGGTGCTTTTTGATAAGTTGGCAAACGGTAACTCTGCTGATGGCATAAGACCGAGGGATGAAGAGGGTAATGATATTGACCTTATAGATATAGAAGTAATCCTGACGCTTGATGCTGATGGGAAAGAGGTAGAGATCAAGAAAACACAGAAGCAGAATTGGATTAAGGACAGGACTTCTGAATTGCAAAAATTCAAAGGAAATAACAATGAATTTATGATAAATGGCATCCCTAAAACGGCAAAAGCCTTTTATGAGTATATGGAACAGTTTATTGATCTTGACCTGTTCCTTGCAGGTACTAACCCTTATACATTTCTGCGGTTAGACACCAAGAAGCGTAGACAGGTGTTATTTGACCTTGTAGGTGATGTGGATCAGGACATTATAGGTGCAGATGAGCGTTTCCGGGAAATAGAAAAAGACCTTATGGATGGCACAGTTGATGAATTGATTATTAGGGCAAGGAAAGCCATATCCGCATACAAAGATGAGTTAAAGGAAATCCCGGCAAGGATTGATGAAGTTAATCAGAGCATCGTTGAACTGTCTGATGAAGAAATGGAGATTCTTAGCAACACTATCGAATTGGAAGAGAGCAGGCTGAATCAGATAGAGGAAAACTCCAAATGTAGGGCAGAATTGGCACAAAGAATATCGAATAACGAAATTGCCTTGAAGAAACTTGAATCTGAAAAGGTGATAGCACAGCAGAAAGCAGAAGCTAACGCTAACATTCAGAAGTCAAAGTTGGAGCAGGAAATAGCCATAGCCAACGGCAAAATCGCTCAGACAATGAAAGAGATCGAGAACGCAAGGGCAAGACAGGCTGATATGGAAACTCTGATTAAGAAGTATTCAGAGGATGTAGAAACGGTCAAGGCAGAGACTTTCGATGGCACTAACCTTAAATGCCCGGTATGTGGCAGGAAGTACACGGAGAGCAAGATAGAAAGCCTTAAAAGGACTTGGCAGGACTCACAGGACAAGAAGATAGAACAGTTGCAACACCTGGCAGATGATACCGTATTAAGGCACAACGAGATTGAGGATGACATAGCCAAGTTTAACGAGGATATTGTGAGACTTCAAGCGGATATCACGCAGAAGCAGAACGAAGCTGCATTTGTCGGCAATATGCCTGCACCTGTTGAAGTTGAGGATCATAGCGAAGAGATAGCAAATTTCAAAGCAAGCATTGAAGCAGACAAGGCAGAACTTGACAAGATGGCTGTAGAATCCGGGGCAGACAAGCAGGAGAGCCTTAATAAGATTGCTGATTGTAAGGCAAAACTCAAAGCGTTAGACACTAACGAAGCGTTTAGACAGAGGATTGCAGAACTTACACAGGAACAGTTAAAGGTTTCACAGAAGATAGCAGATCAGGAGCGTATGCTTGACCTTCTGACAGACTACCAGAGGGCGAAGATAGACCTGATTACAGAGTCCATCAACAAATACTTTGATGTGATTAAATGGCGATTCTTTAAGCCACAGATTAACGGCGGTTATCAGGAAGTATGTGAGCCACTTGTAAATGGTGTATCAATGGACGGTCTACTCAATCACGGTGACAGGCTTTTGGCAGAGATTGACTTGTGCAGAGCATTTCAGAAGAAAGCAGAAGTCAAATGTCCGATTATCATTGATGATACCGAGAGTTTGGATTCTTGGAGAGTGCCGGAGATTGATAGTCAGTTAATCACTATCAGGCGAACCGATGACAAGTCTCTCACTATTGAGAGTTTGGCATAAATGACCTGAATACAGTACAAAACAGTATAGCACAGTATATTACAGTACAGTTCAATTTAGGACATTATAACTCAATTCAGGTCAACATACCCTGTCGGTAGGTGGTTAGACCGTCAATATCCTACAGTATATTAGAAAACACAACATAACATGACAGGAAAACACACCATACCATATAACAGTATTTTTAAGTCTATGAGTGAAAGCGAGGTGAACTGAATGAAGATATGTCAGCAGATCAACGGACGCAAGGTGTATGTAGCGGTAGATATGGACGAAGCGTTATCAAATTTTCAAGCGGTCAGGATAGCGAATCAGCATTTTAAGGAATCCGCAAGCAAGTTGAAATGTGAGATAGGCAGGGAAATCGGAAATAGCCTGTATCTGGATGATACGCCGGGTGAATATCCCAAGGGCAAATGCAAGGATGTTTGGGTAGTTACAAGAAAGTGAGGTAGGAAATGGCAAGTTTTGAAGTAGCACTAAAAGAGAATCTTGAAACAAATGTGGCAGCTTTGCCGGAGGGATTCAATCAGACAAGGTTTATGCAGAACGCATTAACATTTGTGCGTGACGAGAAGATTGCCGAGTTTTGCAAAACGCATGAGAACGGATCACAGCAGGTGTTGTCAGGGTTGATGCGTGGAGCATATCTTGGTTTGGACTTCTTAAATAAAGAAGCATATTTAGTTCCTTATGGAAACAAGTTGGACTATCAGACTTCTTACATTGGTGAAATCAAACTCCGTAAGAAGTATTCTGTAAGACCTATCAGAGATATATACGCTGATGTTGTCCGGGAAGGTGACGAGTTCACATATGAGGTTGTAGACGGAGAGCCTACACTTCACCACAAGCCACTTGTATTCAATAGCAAACCTATCATCGGAGCATATGCCGTATGTATCTTTTCCGATGGTGGCAAACTGATTGACACAATGAGCCTTGAAGAACTTGAAAATACAAGATCATCAAGTAAGGCAAGCACTTCTCCTGCATGGAAAAAATTTACATCGGAAATGTATAAAAAGACCGTATTAAGGCGATTATGCAAAACTATTGACATTGATCTTAATGATAAGCAGCGTTCAACTCTGGATGAAGAGATGGCACTTATTACTGATCCTGTCGAACAGCGTGACGCAGATGTAGAAGCACAGGCAAATACCGAGGATTTTGTAGATGTTGATGCGGTGGAAGTTACCGAGGATGCAGATGGGCAGGGTAGTTTCGTATGAGTTTGACACTTAAATGTTTAGGCACAGGATCGTCTGGGAATTGTTGGTTATTGAAATACGGAAATGAGGTCTTGATCCTTGACGCAGGAATTAAACCAAAAGATATCGTAAAGGGAGTGGATTATAACTTAATGGGGGTATCGGGAGTGTTAATAACGCACTCCCATGTGTAGACCATTCAAAGTCGGCTAATGATTTGGCAAAGATGGGATTGCAGGTGTTTGAACCGTACAAATGTGATGTGCGTCACAAAGTATTCGGTTCATTCAAAGTACAAGCCTTTACTGTGCCACACGGAGATTGTTTGTGCTTTGGGTTTTACATCAAAGTAGTAGACCACAAACTGATATATGCCACAGATTTTGAGTATATTCCATTCAACTTCCATAAGCAGGCATTAGATACCTTGATCGTGGAGTGCAATTATCAGGACGAGTATGTAGACCGGGATGCTCCAAACTTCGATCATAAAATACTCGATCACTGCGAGTTGCAAACTACCATAGGTGTTATCAAAGCTAACCAGACGGATTACTTGAAGAATGTAATCATCACACATATGGGAGAATCAACGGCTAATGCGATAGAATGTGTCACGGAAATAAAACGTGTCACAAAAGAGTGGGTGAATGTAGATTACGCAAGACCGGGAGCAACATATATTTTATCAAAGTAATTAAGTGGCGTAGGTACAGAAACCATTGTTTTGATTATGAGAAAGGAGAAATCCGTTGAATCAGGTAATCGAACCGGGGGAATGTGCATAACCACTACGCCACTTGATATAAATATGACATAAGACATAAAATAACGAAAGGAGTTAAGAAATGCCTTTACAAAATGGAGCAAAATGCGCTATGTGGAGTTTTGACGATAGAGGTAGTTATGCAATAGCATCATTAACCGCTTCTGGAAAAGACGCTACAGGCAAGTATGAGACAGACTTTTCACACAAGTTCTGTATGATCGTTGGCAGGGCATACGAAAACCTCAAAGGTACGGTTATAAATGAGGGAGAGCGTGTAGACATTAGAATCCTGTCTGATTATGAGACAGTTGCAAGCAATGGACACAAATATATTCAAGCTGCTTGGTCGCTCAAAAAGAGATGGGATAAACAGAATAACCGAGATCAAATTGATATCAAGATTGCCAATGCAGAGAGCATCCGCAAGGTGGAGAAGTCAGAGGATAACAATTCACAGAATCAGCATAATATACCTGTGTCGCAACCTACACAAGCTGCACCTGCACAGAACGGTAATATGCTTTCCGGCACAGTAGGTCTGGACTTCTTAAATGTGCCTGATAACAACTTTCAGGAAGAACTACCGTTCAAGTAATGAGGTGGACTTATGGGATTTGAGAAGATGAAGCCATATGCCAAAAGCGGATATCCATTCGTCACATACACTACAACAGGTTACTTTGTATTCAACTCTATACTGTCAGCGAGATTAAGAGATTTATACGGAGATATCTACGGAATAAACATCTTGTATGACCGGGATAAGAACATAGTCAGATTTCAGTTTGCAGATGATGGAAGTGCTATGTATGCGCTTCACAAGGATAAGAGAGGTCAGTACAGGGTATCGTTTAGGATCGGCATATCTATGGGGTTTGAATCCAAAAGATACTACTCCATTAAGTTTAACGATGACAGTTTTGACATTGATATGAACATCAAAACAGAAAAGGTAGGAGGTGGTAACGGTGTTAAAGGTAGGAAACCGGGCAATAGTTAGAGACATAAACCGTAACAATGTGCATCCACCGGGAACAAGGGTAAAGGTGCTTGCGGTACTCCATTCAGACAAAAGACCGTACTATTGCCAGAACGATGAAGGTGGCAGTACAGCTTACAGCTATGCAGAGGATGAGGTGATTAAGGTAGATGAATCCGAGACAGAGATATGCCATTGAGCAGAAAAACAAGCAAAGACTTCTTAAACTGAATCCTGATCTTGATAACGGAAGTGGTATTTACTTTCTGACAAGGGAAGAAAACGGCATCAGATATGGATATGTGGGCAAAGCAGTCAAACTGATGAACCGGATGTTGAACCACCTTACAGGTTTCCAACACATAGATTTAAGCCTTAAATCTCACGGTCTGTATGATGCACAAAAGAATCCTTACGGTTGGAAGTTAGGTTTTCTACACTATCCCGAATCGAAACTTGATGAAATGGAACAATATTGGATTCGTGAGTATGCAAATGCAGGTTATCAGATGCGAAATAAAGAAACAGGTGGTACTACAGGAAAAGCATCTATGGATAACCGAAAAGAACCTAAAGGTTACTATGACGGACTTGCACAAGGCAGAAAGAACCTTGCAAGGGAGTTAAACAACATCATCAGCAAGCACCTGATCGTTATGCTAAAGCCGGAGAAGTCATCTAACAAGGTGAGTCAGAAGCAGCTTGAAAAGTTTTGGGAGTTATTAAAAGACGATTAACAACTTATTCAAAACATATCAATATGACATACACAAGTTATTAGTCACATTATTAACATATTTGCTTGTATTTACAAGGAATTTTTAACTATAATGCAACCATAGGTTGGTTGCAAGAAAGGAGGAAAAATGAATCTTGAAAACATCGAGATTAGACAGTTAATCGAGAAAAAACGGTTGAAGTATTTTGAAATTGCTAATGAGATGGGCATTGATCGTTCTACATTAAGCCGTTGGTTAGGGGTTGACCTTACGCCGGAACACAAGAAAAAGATTCTGGATGCAATTAACAGGATTGAGATTTGAGGTGAAGAATGGCAATTTACAGAACAATTCAAATGTCATTTTGGACGGACACAAAGGTAACCGATGATTTTACGCCAGAAGATAAATACTTTTACCTTTACCTGATGACAAATCCGCATACAAATCTTGCCGGGTGTTATGAGATTAGCTTCACTCAAATGTCAATAGAGACAGGTTACACCAAAGATATCATTGAAAAGTTAATCAAACGGATGGAGCAGGTACATCAGGTTATAAGATATGCGAAAGACACAAAAGAAGTATTGATCCTGAATTGGAGTAAATATAATTGGACTTCATCACCGAAATTTAAGCAACCATTATGGTCTGAAATTGGAGAGGTAAAAGACAAGGAATTTAGGGCATTTCTAACGGATTTATACAATGGTAAAGATACGGTATCGATACCGTATCCATACGGTAGCGATACATCTGTTACTGTTACTGTATCTGATAAACATAATGTAAATCTTTTAGAAGAAGTAAAACCTATTCATAAAAGTAAATCTAATACAGATATAAATATAAATATATATAAGTTATTAGATGATACAGATATGGATGTTGAGGTTAAAGAGGTAATTAAGACGTGGGTGGATTACAAGAAAGAGCAATTCAAGTTTGAGTATAAGCCTATTGGGTTCAAGGCGTTGCTGACAGAGATTGCCAACCATGTTAACGAGATCGGGAAAGAAAATACGATCAGGGCGGTTCAAGTCTCAATGGCTAAAGGCTACAAAGGCATCATTTGGGATTTGGTTAAAAACAATAAGCAACCATCCGGGAGTTCATACATAGACGCAATACATAACAGATACGATATAGCAGATAATTGGTTAATGACAAGAGGTGAAGATGATGACAAGGAATGAATTTTACAAAATAGTTCAAGGTTTAAAGTCCATATATTCTGATCCCAAGTACATCGCTGATGAATTTGCTATGGATATGTGGTATGACCTGCTGAAAGATTTGACTTATGATGTTGCATCAAAAGCTGTAAGGGCATATATGCAATCCGAGAAGTTTCCACCTACACCTGCTGATATCCGCAACTATGCGTCAAGAATAACAAGCCCTGTCAGCACCGATATGTCAGAGATCAGGGCGTGGAGTATTGTTCGTAAGGCATTATCTAACGGTACTTATGGAGCAAATGAAGAGTTCGCAAAGTTCCCGGAGATCATCAAAAAGGTAGTTGGTACACCTGACAGGTTAAGAGAATGGGCGCAGCTTGACATTGACGAAGTTGAGAATGTAGTTGGATCACACTTTATGCGGAACTACAAAGCACAGGTAGAGATCAAACGCAAGGATGATGTGCTTGATGACGGATTATCAAATGCAATCAGACGGATGCGAGAGCCGGATGTTCCGTTGGTCGAAGAGAAACCGATATCTAATAACACTTTAATCGGCGTATTAGAGGAAGTTGCCACCAGAAGTGATGGCATATCCGAAAGCGTTGAGGAAGAGTTATCGAAATTCTATATGCAACACGGATAAGCAACAGAATACCTCTGTAACATCGTAGAAGCCCCGTAGACGAGTTTTTAGATGCTTATGCGATAAAATCCACAGGTTAAATTAAAACTTGATTTTAGGGGTGGATAATGCAAGATTAAGGGCATATCAATTTTAGGGAGTTTGAGAATGGCAAAAATGGATAAGACAACGCTTGAAGATATATACAAGCGGTACAGGATTGAAGATGGCAAGGAATTAAGGCTGAATTATCCCAAAGTCGAAGTCACAGTTGAAGAGAATAGCAGGAAAGTCAAAAAGACTTTCTGGGATATCACAGAGTATTTCCAAGACTTTGAAGAGGGAAAAGTTATGGGTAGAATCCATAAGTTTGAACAGTAGAGAAACAGGAGAAAGGAGTAAGAGTTTTGTGCGCACATTAAAGATATCTTTACTCCGTGGATCAAATGAACTATCAGGAATTTTTGAAAACCAAAGAAGTTGAAACCATACACGCAGGTTTTGACATTGAGAAAGACAAACTAAACGATATGCTATTCCCATTTCAGAAAGACATTGTGAAGTGGGCGTTACAAAAAGGCAAAGCAGCTATCTTTTCAGATTGCGGTACAGGCAAAACGGCTATGCAATTAGAGTTTGCAAGTCAGATACATCATCATACAGGCGGTAATGCCCTGATCGTAGCACCTTTATCTGTCACAGAGCAGACCAAAAAGGAAGGCAAGAAGTTCGGTATTGAGGTTAATGTTTGTAGGACTCAAAAAGATGTGAGGGGGGGCGTTAACATCACTAATTATGAGATGTTGGAGCATTTTGACGCATCAGACTTTCAATGTGTTGTACTTGATGAAAGTAGTATTTTAAAAAGTTTTACATCATCTACACGAAACTTGCTGATTGATATGTTTGCCTATACTCCATACAAGTTATGCTGTACCGCTACACCTGCACCAAACGATCATTCAGAACTTGGTAACACAGTTGAGTTTTTGGGAATTATGACCAGAACAGAAATGCTTGCAACCTATTTCATACACGATGGATCAAATACATCATCTTGGAGATTAAAGGGTTACGGTGAAAAGAAGTTCTGGGAATGGGTAGCAACTTGGGCTGTATGTGTCAGGAATCCGGCTGATTTAGGATATTCAACCGAGGGCTATGAACTACCCAAATTGAATCTGATAAAAGAAATCACAAAGAGTGAGCCGGGAGAGTATGAGTTAGTCGCAAAGAGAGCCGAGACATTATCAGAACGGCGAGAAGCCCGGAAAGAGTCAATGTATGACAGGGTAGATCGTGCAAGGGAACTTGTAGAATCGTCAGACGAAAGTTGGCTGATATGGTGCGATTACAACATAGAGTCGCAAACATTATCAAGGGAAATAGTAGATAGCGTTGAGGTAGTTGGAAGTGATAGTCCTGAATACAAAGCAAAGACAGCTATTGATTTTGCGAATGGTGAGATAAAGGTACTTGTGAGCAAACCGTCAATATATGGGTTCGGAATGAACTTTCAGAATTGCCACAATATGATTTTCTGCGGAATATCAGACAGCTATGAGCAATTCTATCAGGCGGTTAGACGGTGTTGGAGATACGGACAGAAACACGATGTAAATGTTTATATCATCACTTCTGAAAAAGAGCTGAATGTACTTGAAAACATTGAGCATAAACAAGAACAGATGGATAAATTGCAAGATAATATGATATCCCTGATGCACGATGTAACGATGAGTGAGATCAAACATACAACAAGGATAACCACGGAATATAAGCCGAGTGTAAAGATGGAGGTGCCAGAATGGATTGCTTAAATAAGAAAATCGGAAATGGGTATGCGCTATACAACGGCGATACCTGTGAACTTATCAGGGATATTCCTGATGAATCAGTACATTGTGAGATATATAGTCCACCATTTTCAAGTCTATATACATACTCTAATAGTGATAGAGACTTAGGGAATAGCAAGAATGATGAACAGTTCTTTGAACATTTCAGGTTCATTACAACGGAACTATTCAGAATCCTTAAACCAGGGCGTATTATGGCGGTTCATTGTATGAACATACCATCTACAAAAGAACGTGACGGTTATATAGGTCTTAAAGATTTTCGGGGTGACTTGATCCGAGAGTTTAAGGAAGTTGGATTTATATACCACGGTGAGATTGCAATCTGGAAAGATCCTGTAGTTCAGATGCAGAGGACTAAAGCACTTGGATTGCTTCACAAACAGATCAAAAAAGACAGTTGTATGAGCCGGATGGGGTTGCCTGATTACATCGTTGTTATGAGAAAACCGGGAGAAAACGCTGAACCTGTTACGCATACGAATGAGACATACCCTGTTAGTCATTGGCAGGAAGTAGCAAGCCCTATATGGGATTATGAGTTTAGCCCTGTTTGGTGGGATATTAACCAGAGTGACACTTTGAATATAGCAGCTGCAAGAGATGGCAGAGATGAACGACATATATGCCCTTTACAGTTGCCTGTTATTGAACGGCTTATAGACCTTTATACTAATCCGAATGATATAGTATTCACTCCATTTATGGGGATTGCATCAGAGGTTTATCAGGCGGTTAAGATGGGCAGGCGTGGTATTGGAATAGAACTTAAAGAGAGTTACTACAAGTGCGCTGTTGAGAATATGGAGATGCTTAATACAGAGAAAAGCCAGATGAATATATTTGATTTCATTGGAGGAAAATCAGATGACTAACGCAGAGAAATTCAAAGAGGTGTTCGGATTTACGCCTGATACAACGCCTTGCATTATACCAGATAAAGTTTGTGATGATCATATAAACAAGATTCTTAACTCCGGGGAAGATGCAAGTGCAGAAGAATGTTGCGACACTTGCCCATTCGGAGGATGGTTTAACAAGGAGTTCAAGGAGTGCTTTAAACTGTCCGAAGAGTTTGAGGATTAGGCTATGAGTGCGCCGGATGAAAAGAAATGTCCGAGATGCCACCAGACGGTAGGACAGTATGAGTATGGAGAGTTTTTAGGGAATAACAAGGTAAGGCTGTATTGGAAGTGTACAAGCTGCTATCTGGAATATGACGGTTCGACACACGACATTACGCCGGACGAAAACCCATTTGCAATCAGAGAGGATAAGGACGATGACAAGCGAGATTTGGGAGAAGATAGGCAAGGCAGAATTGAGCAAAGAGATGATTGAGTACACTTACAAATGCAAGGTATGTGGGCAGGAGTTAGTTACAGGCAAGCCTGATTTTCCCAAGATCAAATGTCCGAATTGCACAAGGAAGGAGCAGAAGTGAATGTATAAGATTTATTTAAGCGGAGCAATTACCGGGAACGAGTCATATATGCAGGACTTTCAGAGAGCCGAGGACAAGGTTAAGGAGTTTGTAAATGCGGAGATCATCAATCCGGCGAAGATACTCAAAGATATGCCTGCATCAACGCTATACAAAAACTATATGGCACTCTGCATTGAGTTAATCAGACAGGCAGACGAGGTATATATGATTCGTGGATGGGAAGAGAGCAAAGGTGCGGTGTTTGAAAGACACCTTGCACAGATATTAGACAAGGAAGTGACCTATGAGTTGCGATGATAAGTTAGGCATTAAATGTGCCTATTGCAAATCCACAAACAACACGGTAGCAGATAGCAGACCTGTAGATTATTGTGTCATCCGAGTCAGAAAATGTTTTAACTGCGGTAGAAGATTCACAACAAGGGAAGAAATCTCTGACAAGAAGAGAGACACAGTAACGATAAAAGCGATGCCTGATTGGGCAAGGAAGAATTGTGAAAGGAGCAAAAGTTATGGTAAAGGTTGAAGATTGGAGTGAACAGCACTTTAAAGAGTTGTCACGGCGCACAAGTAATTTTGACAAGAAAGAGTGGCAGGTTGTATTGAGAAATGCCCCGGTTGAATGTCTGTTCTACGCACTTATGCACAAGATTATGAGGGCAATGGACACGATCAAGAAGTATGAGTCGGTTAAGGCTGATATCGACAAGGCATACACAGATGATGATTTTGTTGATAATTGGCTGTGAGGTGAATAGGAATGATAGATTTTACAGAAGCCGAGAACGAAGTCATTGAGCAGATGCGAGAGCAGATAGCGGAACTCTTCAAGGAATATCCTATACATTGGGTAGAGGAAGCGTTTAGAAGAGCAGACGGTGAAGCGTTGAGTAAGTTGGTGAGGGTAAAGGAGACAGGGAATGAATAACAATTTTTCAGATATGGCAGACAACCAACTAATCGCATACGCCATAGAGTATGCAAGCCATTGGACAGGCGAGTTAGCCGAGTTGGTTTATGTTCTTGCAGGGAGAGTTAGAGTGCTTTCTGACAGAGTTAAGATTCTGGAAAAGGAGATAGATGACGGCAAATGATAGCAGAAGCGTTATATTCAAGCAGGTCTGATGAATGGACTACACCACAAGACACCTATGATGCGTTGGATCGTGAATTTCATTTTACCCTTGATCCGTGTGCAACAGCAGACAACCACAAGACAGAGTTGTTTTTCTCCGAAGAACAGGACGGACTTATGCAAAATTGGGGGGCATAGGGTGTTTTGTAATCCACCATATAGCAATATATCTAAGTGGGTTGAGAAATGTTACCACGAAGGGCAGAAGGATAACACAGTTGTTGTGATGCTGATACCGGCAAGGACTGATACTAAGTATTTTCACAAGTTTGTATATCACAGATCAGAGATACGATTTATCAAAGGGCGGTTAAAATTCAACAATAGTAAAAATAGCGCACCGTTTCCGTCAATGATAGTGATATTCAGAGGAGCAGGATGTTAAAGGAAGGGAGCGAATAAATGACACGGTTTGATATGGCGTCACTAAATCCTATGAATATGTCAATAATGGTTGCTTTCTGTATTGCAGGATATTTAGAGCAATCAGGCATAAAAACTTTTTCAGATGATGAATTAAAGGAATTTATGTCAGAAAACGCTACAGATATCGAGGAATGGTTGAGAGGTGAAGTATGACTAAAGAGCAAAAGAACGCAATCAACGAATTGCAGAGAATGAAGATGAATAAGAGCCACACGGGGAGTGAGTACAATGCTATCAAGACCGCAATTCAAGCAATCAAAGACCTTGACAAGATGAACGGCATAGCCCTTGACCTTGCATCAGAGAATGATGATTTGATTGAGAAGTTGGATAGCATAAGGGCAGAGATATCAGAAATGATTGAACAGGAAACGATATTCGATACCGATAATTCAAGAGCGCAGATAATTGCATTGGAGTGGGTGATTGAAACCATAGACAAATACAGAAAAGGCGGTGAATAAATATGTCAGACGTAGAATTGGTTATTAAGATATCTGAGGAAACGTATAAGGACATTCAAAGTCACGATTGGAAAAATGGGGATAGGTGGTATAGCGAAGAGTGGAAAGCCATACACAATGGTATATCTATCCCAAAAGGTCATGGGAGAATAGGTGATTTGGATATAATTCTTAATAAGGCAAAAAAACATCGTGAATCCTATATGGAAGCTGAAAATAGTAGTTATTGCAGGGGTAAGTTACACGCTTATGAAGCGTATGTGGAAGAAGTTGAAAATGCACCAACAATCATACCAGCAGATAAGGAGAGTGAGATATGACCAGGGAAGAAATAGAAAAAGCCACAGAGTTAATAATCAATCTGATGTAACAGTACGCAAGCACTCCCGATGATTTATGGGCTTGTGAGGTGGCAATCAAGGCTTTAGAGCGAGAACAGCAATTCCTTGATGCCGGATATAAGAATGGTAGGGTTGAATTTATGATCGGCGGGCGCAAGTTTATGGTAAAGGAGATGGCACAATGACAAGGGATGAAGCGGCAAATATACTTAAAGAATTCATTGACACTTACATAACATGTCACGGAGAAGAAGATACTGTTGCGGTTTCGCTTGATAATGTTGATGTTGAAGCCCTTGAAATGGCAATCAAAGCATTAGAGCAAGAGCCTTGCAGTAATGCTATTGACAGAGCCGAAGCAATCTATATAGCAAGCGGATATTGTCATCCTGCTAATATCGCAAAAGAGTTGGCTAAGTTGCCACCCGTACAGCCAAAGACAGGGCATTGTAGAGATTGCAAGTGGTGGAAAGATAGTGACGGAGCATATCGGAGAGGTATTGGGGCAGAAAGTCAATGTCCTATGAATCGCATAGAAGTATATGAGGGGAATGGATATTGTTTTTTGTATGAGCCAAAGATGCAGGAGGTAGAGGATGAAAGCTAAAGACCTTGCAGATGAGTTGTTAAAACATCCTGACTTTGATATTGAGTTGTCTTATATGACATTCAAAAGGGATGGAATACATACGCCATTCCCCGATACTTACAATTACAAAATAACAGGAGTTGCAGATATAGGGTATAGCGATAAGGTTATTATTTTAGATGGAGAACCGACAGATTGAAACAAGTTGCAATCAATCGAGTTTTTATCGAGTTTTAGCGAGTCAAGAGGTGAGGATATGAGCAAAGTAATATGTCCTTGTGTTGAATGTATCCATAACGGCAAACACTATGTATGTAAGGCAGATAAGGTTGAATTTAAATATCGCAATATGGCAACCGTTAACGAGGGCAGGGTTGATATGTGGATATGCAAACAATATAAGTTATCCGAATACGCCAAAAAGATAGAGACTATATTCAAGAGCGAGCCACAGGAAAGCGACCACAAGTGCCACACTTGCAAGCATTACACAGCCGGAGAGTATGACGGAAGTTGCGGTAGTTATATATGCAAGAATTATAGTGATTGGGAAAGTGAGGACATATGAGAAGTATATTTAAAAAAGCATTTTGTTTGCACGAATGGGTAAGAATGGATAGCACTTCACTTGGTTTTAAATATGTTGGAGCAAGATATATGTGGGTATGCAAGAAGTGTGGAAAGAAAACATTTTATCCAGATTATTAAAGTCAGAAAGTGAGGATCAGGAATGATGAGAGAAGAAAACAGAGTGGTTGAATTACTTGAAAAAACATATGCCGACTTTTGTAATTGTGAAGGTGGCGAGGGATGGTTAAGAATAGATGGTAAAGAGTATTCTACGGATGTTGGATATGCCATTGAAGGTATGGGTATATTCATGGAAGTTTTCAAACGAAGATTGGAGGAAAGTGAGGAAGTATGACCACAATCGAAACAATCAACCTTATATCAGAGTTATCCACTAATCTGAAATCTGCTACAGACAATGATGATGATTTGAAAGAATCTGACCGGGTTTATCTGAATGGCTTATGCGCCGGGTTGAAGTTGGCAAGTGACACGATCAGGAATGTTATGGAGAGGGAGGATGCTCAGTTTAACGATATGACAGGAGTATGAATTTATGATTTGCGAATTACCAGATAATATTGTTGAATATGTAAAATCATTGGATAACGCATATTTACACGATGTTTATGAATCACAAAGTACAAATGGTGGATATGGTCATCTTCTTTTCAGACAAGTTTTTATCACAAAAGCAACACGCCAATGTATAAGATGTGGTTATGATGAAATAAAACATCCTGAATTATGGGATAAATGCCAGAGACATACATATAGTGAACCTATATTTGTTCCGATTTTTTATTGGAGTGAATGGGATGGAAATGGTATCAATAGGAAACCATTAGAACAAACATTTGAAGAATGGGAAAAGACACAAAATCAATGAACGATTCTTTGACACGCAATCAAAATAAGCATAATCTTAAACCATCCAAGACGGATGTATTATTGTTCCTGCTGGGTTTTATTCTTGGATTTGAATTATCAGTATGGATTATTAGTATGATCGGAGTGTAAATAATATGAATCCCTGTATAGATTACTGTATGAATTACCTGAAAAGACCATTTGATTCTGATGTATGCAGTTGCGAATGTGAATATGGCAGAGCCGTTGTTAGAGAAAACGCTTACTTCACGGCTTTAAACAGGATCAAGATACTTGCCAGAGGAACAGATCAGGTCGATAGCAAAGACATAATGGAGATCATAGATAGTGTTAAAGTGGTTAAGTGAGGATTTCTGTTTTCTTGATGGAGATTTTTGCGACACCAAGATAGATGATTGTAGCAAATGCAGACGATATACCGACAGAAAAACCGAAGATCAGAAGATTCTGCCGTGGAAGAGTTCACCGATTGGATGCTTGGAGCATACGCAGAAGAGTACGCCGGAAAAGTAGCCGAGTATTGCAAGTCGCATAAAAATTGCGAGGATTGTTGCTTCTACAATGGCGTTTGCAGGCTTAATATGTTTCCTTTTAATTGGGATATGAAAGACAATTTTTGACTTGTTTTATATGGCACATAATGTTATCATTTGTTTGTAGTTAAATAAGGCACAAGTAAAGGAGATATGTTATGCCTACAGATGCAATTAAGCAAGCGATTCGCAAATATGAGGACAAGATGGAGAGGATTAACTGTCGGTTTGAACCCGGAACGAAAGACAGGATCAGCAAATTAGGCTACACGGCAAACAACTTCATCAAGTTAGCTGTTGCCGAGAAGTTAGAACGAGAAGAAAGGATTTTGGGGAAGAAATGAAAACAGCAAACATAATCAATCAGATAAACGCAGGAGTACATATTTTGCTTGAAACCACGAAGCAGAACATACTTATAGACTTGATACCGTATGCCCAAAGTGAGAATGGAATTACATTTGATGCGTTGAAAGATATTCTCGATAAGCGGTTTGACGAAGCAAGTAAGGCGGTTGACGAGGATGAATAGTTGCGAGTTTTGTAATAATATACAGAAATATGTTGAGATAAAACAAGGTGAGTTTAAGGGCAAGTATTACCCTGAAAAGAACATTGATAGTATTGTATATGATGAATTAAGAGATACTTTCGATATATGGTCTGACGGTGGTGGTGATTCGTTTCAAGCAGGTATTGTTGTTGAGGGTATCAGATTTTGCCCTAAATGTGGCAGAGTTCTTAAAGAAACATATCGAGCATAAGGTGGGGTATGCTTGTTTTTGAGAGGTCGGTATGAGAAATCAACGGATGGAATATGTTGTATCGTATGATTCAAAAGGTCAATTCTACTATTGCCATATGATCGGTTATCCTGATATCCCTGTTTCGGCAGCATAGGGGATAAACGCAAGGCTCAAAAGGTCTGCGATATGATGAACAGGAGCGTGGGAGCGAAAGAATGACAGACGGACTTGTTATAGATGACATTGATTTTAGCATAGTCGAGGAAGATATAGCACTTGAAGCATTAAGGCAAAAGGGCATATGGATTTCACCAGATTTACGCCTACCAAAAGAGGGCGTAGAAGTACTTGTGTGGTACAAATGGTATGACCGAGAAGCTGATGATGATTGTGAATGGTATGGCATATCATATTACTATAACGGTAAATGGTCAACAAGGCATCTTCGACCTAACTACCCCAAAGTGCTTTATTGGACACCATTACCTGATTTGCCGAATGATTGAGGTGATAATATGACCAAGCGTGAATGTGCAATAGTGGAAATATACACAGGATATGTGATGTGTGCAGGTGATGACCGCAAGTATGCTTATGAATACGCATCAGAACTGATAGGCAGGCTGAAAGAGTCGTTATACAAAGCACAAAGAAAATATGATCTATCTCATGATCGCATAATGTTACGATGTGAGCCGGGAACTATTGAAGCCATAGAAAAGTTAGGATATAAAAGACAAGATTTTATCCGGGCAGCTATAAAAGAAAAGTTGGAGAGAGAAACAAAAACAAAATAATAATATCAGGTGTAAACCGTCTGGACTACTCCGGGCGGTTTTCTTATGGCACAAAATAGGTATATATTGACTGCTTTTATATATGGCACTTTTGCAAGTAAAATCCATCTATAACAAGGTGGATTTTTTTATGTCTCTTTATATCCCTTTTAATTTCCCTTTTAAGCCCTTTTATATCTCTATAGCGTGTAGATGTATATTGATTATTTAAAAGTCTCTTTTAGGGGCAAATAATGAAGTTTTAGAGGTATATTTGATTTATATCCTATATTGGTGTATTTTGAAAGTGTAACATAAACCATTTACCGATACTTGACAGGGGTTTTTATATGCTGGATGTATTAGAAAACGATTTACAGGAAGAAAATATAAATAATTCTGTTGATGACGCAACTATTCAAGATATAATCTCAAATATTGATTTGCTAATTGAATCATACAAAACTAAAAAATCTATTGATGATCTATCTAATATCTCCCAACAACAATTTACAGGTCTTTTAGATTATATCAGGCTTAATTATTTTGTACCCAATAAAAGTATATTATATAAATATATCCGGGGTATATCTAATAATGGTACTATATCACATCAATATAATTATTATATATTATCTTGTTTAGTGGACTATTATATATATCTATGTCGTGATAATAATAAAATACCAAGTATATATGGTTTCTCACAATTAGTCGGAGTCGATAACGAAAATATATACGGGTGGCAGAAGGTAAAAGACCAATACCCGGACGCATTTGGCATTTACAAAAAGCTCCATAATTCGTATGAAAATGGGTTAGAAAACGGCGCACAATCTGGTAAAAACCCTGTCGGATATATAGCAGCCCTAAACCATCGTTTTGGATGGTCAAGTGAAGGTAAAACAAGCGTTACCGTTAACATAAATCGAACATCAGACCAAATTATGTCAACTTATAATCAAAACTTTATTGAGAATAATTCCGAAAATGGTCAATAAATGCAGTAAATTCAAGGGTTTTCGGTGTTTTCTACAATCTTGAATCTATCGGTTAAATAGCAATTTATCCGATAGTTTGAGTCGAACAAATGTTCCCACACTACCAACCCCTCTCCCTGTATAACACACGTTATTTTATAGGCGGTAACCCCCTCGACTACCTAAAATCCCAAAAACCCCTTACCCAGATAACATACATCTGACTAACTTATACTACCTGCCCATATAATATATATATTACTATAATACCCATACACTAAAGTAAAACCCTTTAATATACATAAACCTAACTCATATAGATGTAGTGTGTATATATGAATACCACTACACAGAGAATATATAAAGGTTGTGAGTAGGTTAAGTGTGTAGAGAATAGTTATACACAGTAAAGGGATATACAAGATCAGGATTCTAAAAATTTCAAAAATCTAAAAAAGGCTCTATTTATTCACAAGATATCAGCGTAGTTATTAACATAATCACTTTAAATGTGACATAGATATGACATAGAATAGTATGTGACATTCGTGATCTCCTGTTTGATATCTCCTTTCTTTAAGGCAGGTGGCTTTAGAAGAGTCATCTGCCGGAGAGGGGAAAGAGGGTTTAAGTGATGGAAGAAGTAAAGAAAGACCTTGAAAGATTCCTGCAAGCGCATAGAGACAGGGCAAAGTCTATGAGATTTGATGAAGATGGGATATATGGGATTGTTGAAAAGCAGACGGAGATCATAAAGCAGCTTACAGAGGTGTTAGCTGTAAAGCAGAGAGAGATAGCAGATGCGAAACACCTCATAACGACATTAGAGACAGAGATGAGAAATCAGGCGCAGGAATTAAGGGTAACCAAAGACCTGTTAAGTATAGCAAGGACAATAGATGATGGAAAATGAGGATATACAGGAAAGGTTAGACGATATCAAAGTGATTCTGGACGATTACGATGTATGGGAACACGATCAGGAGAATATCTTTAACCTTATCCAAGAGATCATAAGCGTTGTGAGGGGCGAATGATATCAGAGGATGTAGCAAAAATCAGAGCCAAGTGCGATGAGAGCCTAAAGAAGAAGGGCGAGAACAACATAGCGTATAAGCCGTTAAAGGACTTGTCCGATTATTGCTACATAGAATTGCGCAAGATTCCGTCTGTAGAGGATCAAAAAATCCTAACCGACCAGACGAAATTCTGCAAAATACAGGCAATGCGGTATGATATTGCCCATAACGATCCAAAGTACGCTGAAATCTATCTTAATTCGCTGTTAGCGGAGACTCCATTCCTTTTTGAATCGTATATTGAGTTTTTGGAGCATAAAAGACCACCTGCAAAGAGGTTTTATGAGCCAAGGCAGAAGGTATTGCATGATGTTGCGATGGATTTGCAATGGCTTGAAGATAATCGTGGAACAGGCAAAGCAAAGTTCTATGGACTTTCGATGCCCCCAAGAGTAGGTAAGAGTACGCTTGCAATAATGTTTCTTACATGGCGAATGTGTAAGCGACCAAATAATCATAGTGCGATGGGCGGTCACTCCGGGATATTGGCAAAAGGCTTCTACAAGGAAGTCTTAAACTTTATTTCTACGGAAGAATACGCATATGAGGATATGTACCACTATATGCATCCAGAAAGCAAGGTTATGTTGCGTGACAAGTCTGCGGATGAGTTCACGATAACACTTGATAAGCCTGACAGATTTGCGACATTAACCTGCCGTGGTATAGACGGAACATGGACAGGTGCAGTCGATGTATCAGATTTGTTGTATGTGGATGACCTTGTAAGAGACAGAGAACATTCCTTGTCACCTATCCGAATGGAGAATACCTATCAGGAATACCTGAATAAGATGGTAGACCGAATGAATGATAATGGAGCGCAACAGTTAATGATAGGTACATTGTGGAATGTTTATGATCCACTTGAACGCTTACGACAGCAATATGAGGGGCAAGAGGGATATAGATTCAGGCGTATTCCTGCTCTTGACGATAATGACGAGTCGAATTTTCAATACAGAATCAATGGATTTTCTACCGAGTATTACCGGGAGATGCGAGAAAAGCTGAATGATGCAGAATGGCAGGCAAAGTATCAGCAAAGACCGTATGTGCGTGAAGGTTTGTTATTCCAAAGTGATGAGTTGCGCTACTTCAATGGGATTCTGCCGGAGGGTGACCATAGGATAGTAGCAGTATGTGATGTTGCTTGGGGCGGTGGAGATAGTCTGTCTATGCCTATCGGTGCTGAATATGAGAACGGAGATGTTTACATTTTCGGATGGGTATTCAACAAAGGCACAAAAGAGACAACTATACCGCTTGTAACGGCACGAATTATGGCTCACGAAATCAGGGAGATCAGGTTTGAAGCAAACACAGGCGGTGACTTGTACTGTCAGTACATCGATGAAAAGTTAAGAGAACAGCACTACAAATGTTCTTGTTCTTCCCGGAAAGCACCTTCAACGATGGCGAAGGTGCAGAAAATCATAGCATATTCTGATGATGTTAAGCGAAAATTCGTTTTTTTATCAGACCAAAGACCAACAGAAGTACAAAAACAACAAGATTTGCAATATGGTGTCACACGATATGTGCGTGACGAGGAATATCAGAGCGCAATGGATGAGTTATGCACATTCGTAACGATAGGCAAGAATGAACATGATGATGCTGCTGACGGATTGACGCAGCTTGAAATGTTTATAGAGGGTGGAATGTTGGCACAGGTAGAGATACCGAAAAATCCATTTAGGGGGATGCTATGACCGGGAGAGATTGGATTGAGTTTGTAAGCGAGTCGCTAAAGAACAAGATAGACAAGATCGAAGCACAGGAAGAGAAGTTAGAGCAGATGAAAACCGACTACTATTGCTTAACGGCGATAATGTATGAGGTTGACAGGGTACAATCTTCTTGTGATGGAGATAAACTTGCGAAGCAATATGCTCAAATCGAGGAATTTGAGAAGAGGTTAGAAATCCAGATCAGGGAATTTGAGCGTTACAGAAATGAGATTCTTGAAAAGGTTTACACCTACTTGCCGAATGTGGACTTGTGCCGGGTAGTAGTTGACAGACATATCTTTTTTATGACTAACCAAGAAATGTCTGACGAATTAGGCATAACTGATAGAGGTATCAGAAAACGATTTGAAAAAGCATACAATTTACTAAATTCTATCTATGTTTTAGAAAAATACAGGAAAAAATTTGACAGTTCCGATAAAAAAGTTGTACTTTGATAGTGTGAGTAACTTTAATTAAGCACTTGTGGATAACCGCAGGTGCTATTTTTATGCCTAAATTTAGGTTGGTGAGCGATGGTTTTTAAGTGGAATCAGCCCATACAACACAATACTATGCCTTTTTCGGAGTTGTGCCACGATGTATTTGGACGCAAGATCATCAAAACCAACCGGGCAAAGATTACCATTGAGAATATTGCTGATGATTTAGCACAGGCATTGCCTTGTCATAACTCCAATGCCGTAGAAATAGACTACCTTGATCGGTATTATCGTGGGGATCAGCCTATTTTGTACCGAGTGAAGGTCAACAGACCAGAGGTTAACAACAAAGTAGTTGAAAACCTTGCACAGTACATTGTTGACACCAAAACATCTGATATGGCAGGAGAGCCTATTCAGTATGTACTTCACGGAACGGATGAACAGAAATCAGAGGAAGTGAAAAGGCTTAATACTCTGATGGAGTCCGAGGATAAGGAATATTACGACATTGAGTTGTGCCGTTGGAGATCAATCTGCGGTACGGCATACAGATATATTGGCAATAACCAGGCAAATGACAGACTTCTTGATGAAGCTGATTTTTACATTGAGACTTGTGATCCAAGAGAGACATTTGTTGTCTACTATCAGGATAACAGACCTGCTTACGGTGTAATTATCCGGCAGGACGAGAACGGAGCAGACCTTTACAATGTCTACACTAATGAGTTTTTCGTAGTCATTCAGGATGGCAAAGTAGTTGAAGGATCATTTGCCTTAAATGGCAATGGTGCTATTCCTGTCATTGAATATCCGAATAACGCAAGGCGTTTGTCTGATATAGAAATCACTATCTCAATCACAGACGAAATCAATAAGATGGCATCTGATAGGTCAAATGGCATTGAGCAGTTCGTGTCATCTTGGATCAAGTTTGTTAATTGCGCTATAGACATTGACACATTCCAACAGATGCGCCAAGAGGGTGCGCTTGTTGTTAAGTCCAACAATGGTGCAGAAAATAAGGCAGATGTTGACCTGCTTTCAAGTGAGTTAAATCAGACCGAATCGCAGGTAGCGGTTTCAGATTTGTTTGAGAAATTGCTTGTTATTCAAGGTCTTGCTAATCGCCAGACTTCCACAAGTGGCGATACCAAGGGTGCGGTTGAGTTAAGAAATGGGCATTATGACGCTGAAAAGAGGGCAGAATTGTCCGAGCCTATATTCAAGAGGGCAGAGCGTCAGATGTTACGGATAGTTCTTAACCGTTTACGCATAAATCAGGGCTTTACCTTACTTCCGAGTGATATTGAGGTGAAGATCAGCCGGACAAAGACAGATAACATTTTGACTAAGGTTGAATCCTTACAGATGATGCTTGATAGTGGCGTAAATCCTGACAGGGCAATCAAAACCGTTGGCATATGGTCTGATCCCGAACAAGTTGCATCAGAAAGCCGTGATAGGATAGATGCTTTGTTTGAATCAAAGATAAGTCAAGCCACACAGACCGAGGTAACGGACGATGGCGAAGATAGACGAACTTCATAATTACGCTTATCCGTCATCTTATCTTGACGAATTGCATCAATATGACAGCAAAGATCATTCACAGAATGAAATACACGTTTACGGTAATCGTGGTGCTGTCTATGGTGGACTTGATGAAGTACACCTTTATGGTGGCTATCAAACAGTTGCCGAAGATGAGATAAATACTCCTACTAATCGCCCACAGATTGACATTGATGAGTATTTTGACGAGATAGAGGATTTTGACGAGGATCAGAAGGAAGAACGCAAAGACCTTGCTAAAGACTTTCGTGATATTCTGATGCTCATTCTGATGCTCATATTAGCCGATTTAAGGGTAGGTAACGAGGTTAATATAGGATTTTACCATTCACTTGCCAAAAGTCGGTTAATGGACGCAATAGATGGCAGAATCAGGGCGGTTTCTACCAACATATATCGTGAGATTGAGGAATATATAGATACAAATGTTGAGCAGATACTTGACTCAACGATGCGTCACACAGACGATGCGTATTACTTTTCTGAAAGCAGAGCAACTACGATAGCCGTGGATGACGCAATGGCTACGGTCAATCTGGAAGAGTTAGACGATGCTATCAAGGCAGGTTACACGCACAAGATATGGATAACGATGCGTGATAACAAAGTCCGGCATAGTCACGAACTTGTTGACGGAAAGAGAGTCGAGATTGACAAGTCATTTAATGTTGGCAGATGCAAGATGATCGCACCGATGGTATTTGCGGAAGATAGCGATTTTCAGGATGCAAAAGAAACTGTGAATTGTCGCTGCCATTGTATCTACTCAAACAGAAAAACTGATTGAGATATAAATTCATAAAAGTATTGAGAAGTCCTTAACAGGGCTTCTTTTTATTTTATACACAATGTTGCCACAGCGTTATGTGGTTATAGCCAAAGATGAGTGAACATCGTTAAAAAATCGGGCAGAATTGGAGGAATTGAATATATGTCAAGAGAACAAGCCAGAGAAAACTTGAAGTCTATTGGAATCGAAGAGCCTACGGATGAGCAGATTACGGCTTATCTGAATATGGTTCATGGAGAAGCCAACAAGGAAAAGGACAAGGCACAGAAAACTATCGACACGCTGAAAATGCAGGCTGACAAGGTATCAGAACTACAGAAGCAGCTTGACGAGATCAACAACGCTAATCTGTCTGAGGTTGACAAGGCTAACAAGGCTACAGAAACCGCAAACAATAAGATTGCGGAGTTGGAGAGCCAGATCGAGAAGATGAAGTTAAAGGCTTCACTTGCTGAAAAAGGCATTGTTGGTGAGGACGCAGATAAGTTATTCGATACTGATGGAAAGCTGGATATTGAAACGCTTGGCAAGATCATTTCCGACAGAGAAAAGGCTGCTGCAAGTGCCAAGGAAAAGGAGATTTTGAAAGATACTCCGAATCCGCAGGGTAATGGCGGTAAAGCCGATGGTGAGGATGAGAAACCTGCTGACTTAAAGATGGCTGAAAAAATCCATTTTGTAAGTACAAGCATGGATTCCAAAGATAAAGATTATTACAAACTTTAAGGAGGAAAAAGACAATGGGTAGAGTTAAAAGCGAAACCTATGGACAGGCTGTTGGCGTGTTAAAGTTCTTCCCTTATCAGGCAAAGAAAGCTCTGATTCTTGAAGAAGGTGTAACTGCTGACGCTGATGGCAACAAGATCGTAAAAGCCGGAACACCATTTCCGAGTAACGATGATGCTTGCGAGGGCTATGTCCTTGAAGATATTGATGTTACTAATGGCGATGCTCCCGGTGCGGTTGTATTCGAGGGAACTATCGACAACGCTAAACTTGCTTTGAATGGGATCACCGTATCTGACGATGCAAAGGCAGCTACGCCGAGAGTTACCTTTATGGACTAATCAAGATAGGAGGATGAGAAAATGGCACTATTAAAAGATTATGCTACAGCCAGAGCCATTGGTTTTCTTTGGAATGGCTATCAGGCTTCTCTTGGTGAACCGCCTTATCTTGGACGCACCAAGTTTGGAGCAAGAAAGCAGAGTGGACTTGACCTTGCATTTATCAAGGGCAAAAATTCACTTCCTGTAAGCCTTAAAGCATCTGCTTTTGATGCACAGGCAGAACTTCGTGACGGAATCGGCTTTAGCCGTATTGAAAATTCTATGCCTTTCTTCCGTGAGTCTATTATGTTCACAGAGAAAGAAGAGCAGGATTTTGCAACATTTACGGCTGCTTATCCCGAAAGAGGGGATGAGATATTACAGCAGATCGTTAAGAAACCACTTGATCTTATTCGTGGAGCAAGAGTTGTGCCGGAGCGTATGATTTGGCAGTTGCTTGCACCTAAAGATGGCGTACCGAAGATCAATGTAGTTATCGGTGACAAGGCATTTAACATTGATTATATGACCGCTACCGATGCTGTAGCCTACAAGACTACCAACTTTAAGGAGATTAAGGGTGCTTCACAGTGGAAGAATCCCTCAACCGCAACTCCTTTACAGGATTTGATCGAGATTAAGAAGCAGTTTTCACTTGCTACCGGGTATTCCCTTGCTACATTCTCAATGAATGAAGAGACTTGGAATATGGTACTTGACGCAGAGGACACTAAGAAGCAGGTACAGGGCATCCTTGCATACCAGAACGGTATTCGTCTTGATGATGGTGAGGTTGTTCGCTATCTGTCCGGCAGAGGAATCAATGTAGAAGTTTACAACAAACTCTATGTTGACGAGCAGGGTGTTTCACAGTATTTCATACCCACAGGTTACATTTCCGCACAGAGCGCAGGTGTTAACCTTGGTGAGTTAGTATTCGGTACTACTCCCGAAGAGAGAAGCGGTGGCGTACTTGATGGTGATCTTTCCATCGTTGATACAGGTATTTCTGTATATTCATACACAACTAATCATCCTGTCAACACTCATTGTGTTGTATCGGAGATTGTACTTCCTACCTATGAGGGTATGGATAGCGTTGTTACCATCAATGTTAACGCAGGGAACTAAAAGAGCGAGGTGCTAACTATGATGACTTTTGACCATATGGTGAAAGTCAACGGTAAATGGTACAAGGCAGGCGAAAAGGTAGAGGAATCTTCCGTAAAACCTGCCTTGGAAAAACCCGTTGAACAGCCAAAGGAAGAAGCGGTAGAAGATATCGCAAAAAGGTCTAACAACAATAAAAGGAAATAAGAATGAGCGATTACTCAACATTACAGAAGATCAAGCTACGGCTTGCACAATATCATATGGATAATAACGAAGTAGTGTTTGAGTTCCCGGAGGAAAATCCGAAGATCGAAATGCTTATTTCCAACGCAAGAGAATCAATTATCAATGTACGGCATTATCCTGATGATTGGACGGATGACAAAATATCAAAAGACTTGGAGAAGTTTGAAAATGTCCTGATTAACCTTGTTGTATATGACTACAACAAAGAGGGTATGGATTTTGAAAACTCTCATACCGAGTCTGGCGTGTCAAGACAGTTTCAATCAAGAGCAAGGATTATGGCAGATGTAGTTCCATTCGTACATATCTTTTCGTGAGGGCAAGATGATACGCTTACCGAGAGCCAACAAGCAGAGTTTCTACTATGCAAATTGGAAAGAGAAAACAACAGAATACAAGACCGATGATGACGGAAATGTTCTGTATGTAGAAGTCAGAGGTAAGCAAGTTCCGATTGAGAAAGAGATACCTGCTCATTACACAGAGCCTAAAGCGTTTAAGGCATCTATGAATATGGGTGGTGGACGAGCCGAAGCGGTAGAGTTTGGCGTTGATATGAGTGACTATAGTGCGGTCTTAACGACTCCTAAAGGAATATTTGATATCACGGAAACAAGCCTTATATGGTTTGAAACGAAACCAAAGCACAAAGCAGACGGTACAGTTGACGAGAACAGCGCAGATTATACAGTTGCCAAGGTTCGGTCATCTCTTTACTACGACAGGTTTTTACTTGCCAAGAGAGCGAAACGAAATGGGTAGAACGAGAGCAAGAAGAACAATTCAAGCGGAGTTATCCGTTAGTGGCATTAACAGATTGATTGGTGAGTTGAAAAACTATCAGTCATCCATTGTTAAGGCTAATGAATTGTTTGTTAAGCGTCTTGTTGATGAAGGTTACGAAGTGGCAAGCGCAAGCGTGATTGAAGCGTTACCAACGATAGATACAGATAAACCTATCGGAACATTGGATATTCTTACAGACGCAAGCGGTGAAGTTGCAAGTTTAACCTTACAGTTTTCCGGGGAGCAAGCCTTATTCATAGAATTTGGTTCAGGCATTAAGTATAACAGGGGTAAAGGTAACCCTTGGTCGAGTCAATACGGATATGGAGTAGGCACTTATCCCGGTCAAACCCACGCTCGTGATGAAAACGGATGGAATTACTATGGCGAAGATGGACGGTTTCACCATTCATACGGAACTAAAGCCACAATGCCTATGTATAATGCGAGTACAAAGATGCGGAGAGACATTATAAGGATTGCTAAAGAGGTATTCCAAGGTGTTATCTAACGAAGTGTATGATCGAGTCTATACCATCGTTAAGATGTGTATGCAGGACTTAACAAAAAGAGATAGTGAGGGAGAGTCAGTTCAGAAATGGGCTGACCTTTTTTATACACGAAATCTGCACGATATAGATGATCCTGAACCACAATTACCCTTGTTATGTATGCGTCAGATAGGCGCACCGCAGATTGGTAATGATCTTATGCGAAACGCACAGAACGGAGTTGATTCTACATTTCAGGTCGAGTCATTCAGTTCGGTGTCTTACGATGAAGCCTACGAAATCATCAATGACGCAGGCAACATTTTTATCGAATTAGGGTATGCACTAACCTATGGAGTTATGGAATTACCCACAGGATCGCCTACATTATGGCGTTTCCTTGCAAGATTTAATCGTGTAGTCGGAGCAAACGACACACTATCATTATAAGGAGGATAAAACAATGGCAGTTGGAACAGCAGGCGTTTCCACTCTGGGCGTTAAGTTCGGATGGGGAATCGGATCAGGCACAACTAAACCGACAACATTTACTTGGTTGGAGCGTTGCAATACTATCGGCGGTATTTCTCTTGAAACCGAGCAGATAGACGCATCTGCACTTGAAGATGAAATCTCTAAGTACATCGCAGGTAGACAGGACACAGGTGGTACATTCCCTGTTACCTTTAACCTTTCAACAGAAGTTATCACGCAGCTTGAAGCAATGATAACCGCTTATAACGGTCTTGATGCAGGTCAGAAACTTTGGACAGAGGTATGGTCACCTTTCCTGACCGATGGTTTCTTTGCTATCGTTCAAGCACCGAAGCACATACCGCAGCCTGATATGGGGCAGAACGAATTGATGACAGTTGAGTTGTCATTCATTCTGGAGGACTACAAGGGTATGAGCGCAGGCGTTGAGCCTACTAACTAAGGATAACACCTTTCATTAAACTATATACCTTCCATCATTAGGGGTGAGTCAGAAATGGCTTGCCCCTTTTTGGTGCAACCATTTACCGAAAGAGAGGAAATCAAAATGAAAACATTTACCGTTAATGGTGTAACTTACACCGCAAAACCATTTACCTACAATACAGTATGTGATCTTGAAGAGATGGGCATTTCCTTACAGGATATGCAGAATAAGCCTATGTCGGTAGTTCGTGCATATTTTGCAATTTGTGCAGGCAAAGGATCAGATTTTGCCGGAGAACAGATCGAAGCTCATGTAATAGCAGGTGGCAGGTTTGATGAAGTCATCGAAACTATGAGTGAGGAAATGGATAAGTCAGATTTTTTTCGGGCGTTGCAGAGCAGAGAGAACAACGATCTTACGCCGGGAACGGAAGAGAAGAGCAAGAAGAAGTAAAGCAATATCCAACCTTGCGTGAGATGTTTGCTAAAGAGTGGTTTCCATATTGCTATGTAATGGGTATCACTTGGGATGAGTTCTGGAATATGAATCCCCGGATAGTAAACGCTTACAAAGAAGGATTTAGGCTTAAAAGAGAAGAAGATAATGCTTTTGCATATTTGCAAGGTGTATATTTCCGTGATGCTATTGCATCTACTATCGGAAATGTATTCAAGAAAAAAGGTGCGAAAGCGGTTGAATATCCGTCAAAGCCTTATGATCTATCAGAGGGTACTACGGATGATAACGAATATAATAGTGGAGCATTGACCGAAGCGGAGAAGCGAAGAAAGACAGAAATGTTATTCGGTACGCTACGGCTGATGCAAGCAAACTATGAGTTGTCGAAGCAACAAGATAAGAGGGAGAGTGAGTAATCATTCTCCCTTTTTTGTTTTATAGGGATAAAGATATGGCAGACCATAATGTAGACTCCTTAAATATTAAAATTACATCTGATTCGCAGAGTGCAACAAGAGCATTACAGGCACTTGAAAAGAATCTGCGGAGTGTCGGTAGCGCATTGTCTGATCTTGGTAGCAAGAGTAGTGGACTTGCGAAGTTTTCAGCAGGTGTAAATCAGTTATCAAACGCTATGAAGTCTATGAAAGATAGCGGAGTTGGTACGGCTGATTTTACAAGACTTGTTAAGAATCTGAATCAGTTGGCAAGCGTAGATTCTGCCGGAATAGATATGACCGCCAGAAGCCTTGACAAGATGGGGCAGGCTATGAGCAATATGTCTCTTCTTGCGTCAAACGCTTCAAATGTAGAGACATTTACCAAGTCTATAAGGGCAATGGGTTCAAAAGGCGTAACACAGGCTATTGACAATATGCCCCGGCTGACAGATGCGTTTAGAGAGTTACTTTTAACCTTGAATGAAACCCCTGAAATCAGAGGGGATATTATACAGATGACAGAAGCCCTTGCGGAGTTTGTCAAGGGTGCGAAGAGTTACGCAAATGGTAGTAGGTCTATAAGTGAATCTAACAGGACTACCATTGTAAGTATGGATGCGCTTAATGCGTCACTTGAAAAAGCTGGGCAGACAATAGGTAGAGTATTTGCGTCTATTGCTAAAGCACCATTCAAGGCACTTGGATTAGGCGTGAAAACCCTTGCTACAAGTTTAGGTAGTACAGTTTCAAAACTCCGTGATTATGGGAATAGAGTGGACAAAGCAACAGCATCTACAAGTAAGTTTGCGGTTGCTATTGGTACACTTTATGTGAAGTTTTGGTTGCTTATCCGTGTACTCTCAAAGTTTTGGGGAGCGATTAAGAAGTCTTTTGACTATCTTGAAACCGTCAACTACTTCAATTCAGCATTTCAGAGTGTGGCTGATCGTGCCGTAGATACAATGGGCGAAGCAGGAGAAGATTCTGCACAGGCTTATTTTGATGCTTTCACGAAATCCGCAAAGAGTCTGACTGCAAAGATGACAGGCTTCACCGTGGATAACGGCAACCTAAAGATGATGAGTGGTGCTAACCTTGGTCTTGATCCTAACACCACACTCAATTATCAGGCTACATTTGCACAAATAGCATCATCTATGGGCGTTGCATCTGACAATGCCGTGATCCTGTCTAATGTCCTCACAGAGATAGGTGCTGACCTTGCATCCGTTAAGAATATGGACTTTGAGGAAGTATGGCAGAATATGGCATCAGGTATCGTTGGTATGTCAAGAGCCGTAGACAAGTTCGGTATCAATATCCGTAACGCAGCTATGGAAGAGAAGTTGCTTGAACTTGGTATCAATGCCACAGTTAAAGACTTGTCGCAGGCAGATAAGGCGTTACTCCGTACCATAATGATTCTGGATGCGTCAAAGTATGCGTGGGGTGACCTTGCAGATACACTTGATACCCCGGCTAACCAGATTCGTATGCTGACCGCTAACCTGTCAAAGTTGGCTACGATGTTCGGTTCACTCTTTTTGCCGATACTGAAAGCCGTATTGCCTTACATCAATGCCCTTGTAATCGCTTTACAGCGTCTTATGGCGGTTATTGCAGGAGCGTTGCACATTGACCTGTCAGGAATGTTAAACGGTGGTTCTGGCTCAAATGAAGCACTTTCAGACATACTTGACGAGTCAGACGCACTTGACGATTCTTTAGAGAACGCTACAGATCAGGCGAAGAAGTTAAAGAACAATCTTCTTGGCATTGATGAATTAAATATACTTAACGATAACACAGATACGCTTAACGCAGAGGATATGACACCGAGTAGCCTGTTAGATATGGCTTTCCTTAATGCGGTGTCTGAATATCAGAAAGCGTGGGATGAAGCGTTTGCGAAACTTGAAAACAAGGCACAGGAAATCGCAGATAAGATTGTTGAATGGGCAAAGAAAGTATGGAAACCCATAGGCGAAGCGTGGGATGCTGTCGGTGATTATGTCATTGAAAAATGGCAATATATGGCAGGTGAGTTAGGCAAGCTGTTTAAGGATATTGCAAGGGATTGGGCAAGAGTTTGGGAATCCGATGCGGTAGAAAAGACATTTGAACACCTGTTTAAGTCTCTTGGGAATGTCTTTGAGTTTGTCGGTAACCTTGCAAGACAGTTTAGAGAAGCATGGAATGAGGGAGAAAAGGGTTACAAGATACTTCAAACCATAGCCAACCTGATTGAAAGAATCACAGCCCATATCGAGACAATGACAAAATCTTGGGCAGATTGGGCAGGATCACTTAACTTTAATCCCATTTTGGAGTCCATCTTGGGATTCTTGCAGGCAATCGAGAAACAGGCAGACAAGATACTTGGTATCTTTGATGACTTCCAAGAGTTATTCCTACAGCCGGGATTTAAGTATATGCTTGAAGAGTTCTTACCCGGACTTGTAGATGTATTTACCAAACTTGTTGATGGCATAAATTGGGATAATCTGCGGAGTGGTCTTTCAATCCTGTTCAAAGGATTAGAGACAATGGCAGAGGTGTTAGGCGGTGGCATATTAGGTCTGCTTAACAAACTTGCTGATATCATCATTGGATTTGTCAATGGTGGATGGATTAAGAATTTTGCCCTTGATTTTCAGGAGTTGGCTAATGCCTTAAAGAACGCAAAAGATATCAATGATGTAATCAATGCGGTATTTGATTTTGGCGAGAGCCGTGTTATTGATGCGTCTAAACTCCTAAATAGCATCGTAAGTGCCTTTAACGAAGCGTTTGATAAGATTGACTTCAAGAATCTTGGCAAGCGTTTAGGCGGTGTTATCAACAAGATATTTGAAACTATTGATTGGAAAGCACTTGGGAAAGCTGTTAGCAATGTTGCAGGTGGTTTCCTTGAAATCATTAGCAATGCACTTTCAGAGATAGATTGGTTTAAGGTTGGTACGGCTATAGGGGATTTCCTTGCCGGAATCGAATGGAGCAGGATCATCTGGAATGTGCTTAAAATAATCGGTACTGTCATAACAGGACTTTTAGCATCTTGGCTTGGCACAACGCTTAAAGCACCTTTAGAGACAGGCATTATATCCGCTATCGGTGCGGTGTTAGTAGGCAACAAGATATCCAAAGCCATTACAGGCAAGGGATTACTTGCTAATATCCTTGGTAGCATCATCGGTAGTAGTGATAAGTTAGGCGAGGAAAATTCCCTATTCAGCAAGATATTTGGTACGGCAAGTAAGGCAGCCGGGGCAAAGAGTGAGTTTGCACTTGCTAATGGCAAGGTAGCTGATTCGGTTCAAAAGTCAAACGGACTTCTGCCGATGGAATTACAATACTTTGCTCAAACACAGAGTAAATTAAGCGGTATGCTTAAAATCTTTGGTGGTGTGGCAAGTATTCTCGGTGGTACAGCCCTTGCAGCCGTTGAGTTCGGAAAACAATGGAATGATGGCGTAACACTTGCCAATAGTGCGCTTATGGCACTTGGCGTAGCCCTTGCCGGAGTTGGTGCGGTTCTTCTTGGTGCGCCTGCTGCGGTTGCAGCTGCGGTAGCCGGGGCGGTATTTGCTATCGGTGAGGGAATCCTGCTTATTCACGAACATTGGGATGACATTAAGGATTGGTGGAATAACACGGTAGTTCCCGGTGCAACCGAGTTATTTAATGGTCTTGCGGAGAAATTCAAGGGATTCGTTGATGGTATCGGCTTAAAATGGGATGAATTAAAGACCGCACTTTCCGAGAAATGGCAGGCTATTAAAGATGGATTTACCACATTCGTAGCTGAATGGGGTGCAAAAATAACCGAGTGGGCATCTACCAAGTGGGAAGAGATAACCAACAAGATTGAAGAAGTCAGAGCCAACATTCAGTTGAAGTGGGAAGAGATGAAAGAAAACTTCTCTGCTCACATCGAAAATTGGTCTGCAAAGATTGAAGAATGGGCATCCGCTAAATGGGATGCTATTACCGATAAGTTAGAAGAAGTCAGGGCATTTATCCAAGAGAAATGGACGGAAATGCACGACAACTTTACAGAGCATATCGGTATCTGGCATGAACGCATAACACAATGGGCAACGGAGAAATGGGATGAAATACAAAATAAGGTAGCCGAGATCAGAGATTACATCAAGGATCGTTGGGGTGAAATGCAACAGCACTTTGCCGAACATATAAGCCATTGGCGTGAATCTATAACCGAATGGGCAACATCGAAGTGGGATGAAATCACTAACACGATGGACACCATTAAGAGTGAGATTTATGACCGTTGGCAACTAATGAAAGCCGATTTTGACGAGTTCAAGGATCGTTGGAGAGAAAAAATCGTAGAATGGGCATCCGAAAAGTGGGATGAGATTCTTAATGCGATGACCAAACTCCGTGATGATATTTACGAAAAATGGGGTGGTTACATTCAAGACTTCACCGACTTTCTTGTTGAGTGGAGAGCAAAGATTAGTGAATGGGCTACCGAGAAATGGGATAGCGTAATTGAACGATTTAACGAATTGCGTAGTGGTATCAAGGAAAAATGGAACGGCATTAAAGAAGATGCGTCATCGTTCTGGGGTGAGTTTAAGAACAACCTTGGTGAATGGGCAAAGGGCGCAGCAGAGTCCGTAACGAGTGCCTTTAGCGGTATCAAAGACAAGTTAAGTGATGCGTGGAGCAACATCAAGTCAGGTGCTTCATCAGCGTTTGAGAATGTTAAGAAAACCGCAAGTAGCACACTTGATAACATCAAGAGTACGGTTTCAAGCGTTACATCAAGCATAAGTTCTTGGGGATCATCAAGTTCTAATTCATCGAGTTTACCGAGTTATAGTGCTTATGGCGCACAGGTTAGTTCATCTGTAAACAAGGTAAGTAGTTTAAGTAGTTCGCTTGATAAACTCAAAAAGAAACTTGGATTTGCGACAGGTGGTTTCCCGGAAGATGGTTTATTCTTTGCTAACCATAGTGAGTTAGTTGGCAAGTTCTCAAACAACAGAACAGCCGTCGCAAACAACCAGCAGATTACAGACGGAATCGCACAGGCTACTTATCAGGCAATGGTTAAAGCAAACGCTGAAACCAACAGCCAAGAGGTAGAATTACTCCAAGAGTTAATAAATGCGGTTAGAGCAGGTAGCAAGGTTGTAATTGATGGGCGTGAGATAGTTAATGCTTACGATACCAGAAAAGCACGAAACGGCTACGCATTTTAACAAAAAATTGACAGTTCCCCCTATTTCTATTTATTATAGTAATAGGTAGAAGTGGGGGAATATATGTCTTTCTACATTTGAAGATCATACGCAGGTATGGTCTTTTTTATTGGTGAAAATTATGGCAATGTCGAGTTTTCTAAATGTAAATGGATATGATCTTCCTTCACCGAGATATGGATTTCAATATGTAATACAGACTACCGTTGATGCAGGTCG
>Ga0326512_10000347_pt1 | contig 40087 bp, 46 predicted proteins | sample 1_2617_0518_D_FD_203652 | JGI IMG/M metagenome (GOLD analysis project Ga0326512, IMG submission 203652) | Bovine rumen microbial communities from UC Davis, California, United States - 1_2617_0518 | ecosystem: Host-associated > Mammals > Digestive system > Stomach > Rumen | place: USA... | reverse complement strand
GAAGAACTAAGGGTATTCGCTCACGGAATTTCATTAAGTCTTTTGTCAAAGCGGTCAGCTCAGCATTGGCGGTATGATAAAGACACGGCTACAGAAATTGAGTTTCTTGAACGGCTTTATGATAAGGTCAGCAGAGCCGAAGGGAGGGGACGAAAATGACTAAAGAAGAAGCAATAGAAATTCTCAAGACGCAAAGCTGTACTGACTGCTATTCCGCAGATGATGCGTACCATTGCCCGGATGGCGGTTGTCCGGTGAGAGAAGCAACACACATAGCAATCGAAGCACTTGAGCAGAAAATGGAGAGAGAAAGAAAAATGAAAAGAAAAGACTGTGTATTTTATCATTGTGAGCATCAAATGGGCGCAAGTATTGATTGTTGCACATTAAGAAACGAACTTGGAGATTGTCCTTGCACATTAAATTGTGAAAAATATGCTAATAAAAACTATGTATTAAAATTAGGACTTAATGAACTACAAAGAATGAATAATGCAGAGGGAAGTAGAGAGCAAACGAAAGACGGAGATTGGATTATTAAAAAAAATCTCGGCATTTTCGAGGCAGCAAAGGGAGGAGAAAAGAATGGAAAACCTGAGACCGTGTGAAGTTGTCGTGGAAAACATGGTGAAAGATGATTCCTTTTATGTTGATTCGTACAAAGAGTTAAGAAAAACAGGCTCCCTTGGATATGTCATTGAGACAGAGAGAACAAAAGCATTATGGCATAAATGGTATATCAAAGACGGCATGGTGTATGCGATTGTCGAATACGAAGATGGGAAAACAGATTGCGCTGTACTGGCCGAGGACATCCATTTTTTAGATCATAAGTTTGATGATTTTTTGTGGGAAGGAGAGATATCAGATGATTGAATTCAGCATGACGGAGACGCTGATCGTTGAGATGGCTTTATCTGAGTACCGGAAAAGGGATATGTGCCAGTCAGACCGGAACACCTGCGACCAGGCTTTTATGAAGTTGCAGCTGTCGAAAAAGGGACAGCAGATAAAGGAGACACTGAGGCAACACCCAGGAGAGTGAACAATGGATTATTATCACTATCACATGTTTTGTCCATACAATACAGGCAATGACGCCAATAAAGTTTGGTGCGATGGGAACTGCCGGATCCAGTTTCCGTCCATTGCAGCATGTAGGGAGTACCTGCAACACTACTGCGCGGATCCGGAAGGATATAAATCCTGTACAATTGCACAGATGCAGGAGAAGTGCGCTGATAAAAAAATAGCGATACAGAAAGAGGTGAGAAGGTGGAAGCGAGAACAAGCAAAGAACCGGCCAAGGAAGTGAGTATGCCGCCGGTCCCGGATGGGGCGACAGTGGAAGGACTATGGGAGAAGCTGCACCATGAGCGAGAGATGTGGCGTAACCTGGTCAAGCAGAAGGAACAGGAAAAAGAAGAGGGCATAGCACAGGTATACCGGGTGGCTTTCATGGTGCTGGCAAAGGTGTGTACGACCTTCGGTCACAAGAAGGGAGAAGAATACGTACTGGAGATCCAGCAGCCAAAAGGACTATGGAATGTTAAGACAACGAAGCTAAAAAGTGGAAACTACGAATTACACGCAAAAAAGATAGAGACCAGTTAGGCCTCTATTTTTTTGTCTTCCTGGAGGCTTATGAGGGGAGAAGCCTCTGCAGATCTGTGTTACATAGGCAGTATCAAGACAGAAAAGGAGTGAAGAAGATGATTACTGACATTAAGTCCAGAGCAATAAAAACTTTCGTCCAGGCCTTCCTGGGAACTCTCATTCCGGAGGTGTGTGCGATCCTGGCCAAGGTGCTGGAGTTTGACTGGGACAAGTGGTACGTGTACGTGATTCCAATTGTATGTGGTGCGCTCTCTGCAGGCATAAGTGCGGCATGGAACACGATACAGAACAGCCTACAGGATAAGCAGGGGTGAGTTGAGTGGCTCGCAAAGGCAAGTATCATCGATGGCTGGAACCGGACGGGCTGATCCTTTTGACAGGATGGGCGAGAGATGGTCTGACGGATGAACAGATAGCGTCAAATATGGGCATCAGGGCCAAGACTCTGTACGAATGGAAAAACCGGTTTAGTGAGATAAGTGAGGCCTTAAAAGCTGGAAAGGAAGTAGTGGACTTTCAGGTGGAAAATGCACTGCTGAAGGCTGCCCTGGAAGGCAATGTCACTGCACAGATTTTCTGGCTGAAGAACCGGAAACCAACCAAGTGGCGTGACAAACCGGTGGACGCAGAAGCTGAAACTATCCGGAATCATGTGACGATCACCTTTAGTTCCGAGGAGATGAACGCTTATGGAGATTAGGCTTTCACCGCCAAACGAAAAGCAGAAGCTCTTTCTCCGGGATCACCACAAACATGTAGCCTTTGGTGGTGCGAGAGGCGGCGGCAAGTCCTATGGGATCCGGATGAAGTCAATCTATTTGTCCATGAAACATCCTGGGATCACCATCATGATCATCCGTAAGTCTTATCCGGAACTCCGTGCGAACCACATCAAACCACTGAAGGCCCTCTGTAAATGCGGAACACCGGATGCTGCAGCCACCTACAACGACAGCAATAAAGAAATGACCTTCGCAAATGGCTCGACAATTCTCTTCGGCTACTGTAACGCGGAGGGAGATATCGATAGATACCAAGGAACTGAAGTTGATGTGCTCTTCCTGGATGAAGCAACACTGCTATCAGAAGAACAGATCAAGGCCCTTGTTGCGTGTGTGCGTGGCGTAAATGAATATCCGAAACGAATCTACTACACCTGCAACCCTGGGGGCAAATCCCATCAGTACATCAAAAGGCTGTTTGTAGACCGGATCTTTCTTCCTGGGGAATATCCGGAGGAATATTCATTCATTCAATCGCTTGTGACGGACAACCGGGCATTGATGATATCAAATCCGGATTATGTAAAGCAGCTGGAAGCATTACCAGAACAGCTGAAAAAAGCGTGGCTGTATGGTGACTGGGACGCATTCGTCGGGCAGGTGTTTAATCTCAGGAATGACCCGACGCACTATGATGACCATCAATGGACGCATGTCATCAATCCTTTCCCGATACCGAATCACTGGACAATTCTCATGTCCATGGACTGGGGCTATACAAAACCTTTTGCCTTCATGTGGTATGCGCTGTCAGAGGATGGTGTATTGTATGGGATCCGTGAGTATTACGGATGCACACAGACACCAAACACCGGCGTCAAAATGGAGCCGGCAGCAGTAGCGCAGGCTGTGAAAGAGATTGAAGCATCAGATCCCAATTTGAAACACAAACATATTATTCGGATAGGGGATCCTGCGATATGGGGATCCCAGGGAGTGAAGAGTATCGGAACATCATTTGAAGAACAGGGTATCTATATCGAGAAAGCGGACAACGACCGCATAAACGGAAAGATGCAGGTACACAATCGCCTTGCCTTCGATCAGAACGGATTTCCTATGTTCCAGGTGTTCAGTGACTGTAAACACTTTATCAGGACAATCCCAACACTGATATATGACGAAAAGCATCCGGAAGATGTGGACACGGACGGAGAGGACCATTTGTATGACCAGTTCCGGTACTGCTGCCAAAGATATGCAATCACGAAACCGCTCGTTAATAAGCAGCCACCGAAGCCCTACGATCCGCTGGATCCGCTCGATAACTACTATAGAACCAATGAAACTGACCGGTATGATTATTACCGGCATTACAGTTAGGAGAAAAACTTATGCCAATCAGAAGACCAATTAACCCAATGCGACCGGACTCGGACCCGATGGCCGTGCCGGAAGCAAATCAGCAGACTGACAGCATGCGGTCTGCTGTCAGTCCTTTGCCGGACGAAACTGGTGGACAGCAGTTCCGGCAAGACTATCAACCGGAGCAGGAACCGACACCACTGCCCACGACACGAACGGAGCTGCAGACAGATCCTACCTGGGATCCATCGGACAGAAACGTAGGCACAGTCATCCAGGACGCTCCAGTAGAAGAGACCTACCAACGGAACCCCATTGGAGTTGAGCAGATCCATGAGGCCCAGGCTGTCATGCAGAAGTACAGAGCCGCAAAAGCCTACCTGGATAACCGCGTTATCGAAGAAGAGAAATGGTGGGAACTCCGGCACTGGGATGTCATCAACATGTCGAAGACCGAGGAAGAGAAAAAGAAGGCGAAAAACAGACTCCGGCCTACATCTGCCTGGTTAGTCAACTCGATCATCAACAAGCATGCGGACGCTATGGACAACTATCCGGAGCCGCTGGTCCTTCCCAGGGAACTGGAAGATGAACAATCCGCTCACCTGCTGTCCAGTATTCTGCCGGTGGTGATGGAGTATAACGACTTCAAGAGGACGTACTCTGATAACTGGTGGGAAAAGCTGAAACACGGGACCGGAATATACGGGGTCTTTTGGAACAGCCAGAAGGAGAATGGACTGGGAGATATTGACATTAAGCAGATCGACATCACCAAGATCCTGTATGAGCCAGGGATAACTGATATTCAGGATTCAAGGAACGTATTTGTCAGCGAACTGATAGATACGGACCTGCTGGATCAGATGTACCCGGAGCATGCCGGCAAGATGTCCGGATCCGGGGCTATTGATGTTCCGCAGTATATGTATGACGCAAACATCGACCTATCCGAGAAGTCGACAGTTGTTGACTGGTACTATAAGAAGCGCATGCCATCTGGGAAAACAGTGCTGCATTTCGTTAAGTTCTGCAATGATGAGATCCTGATGGCCAGCGAAAATAACCCGGAGTATACAGAACGCGGATTCTATGATCACGGCCTGTATCCTTTTGTCTTTGATACGCTGTATCCGCAGAAGGGTACGCCGACCGGATACGGAGTTATCTCTATCTGCCGGGATCCACAGCTTTACATCGACCAGCTGTCGTCTAACCTGCTGCAGTCATCCATGATGGGATCCAGGAAACGGTTCTTTGTTTCAGACAGCACTAATGTAAATGCAGAAGAATTTGCAGACTGGAACAATGAGATTGTCCGAGTGACTGGCGAGATAGGCGACAACAGGATCAAAGAAGTGGACGTATCACCACCTGCTGCCATTTACACCCAGCTCCTGCAGATGAAGATCGACGAGATGAAAGACACTTCATCCAACCGGGATGTAAACGCTGGCAGCACCTCTTCCGGAATCACGGCTGCTGCCGCAATTTCAGCCCTTCAAGAGGCCGGTTATTGCGCTCTCGCCGCATAAAATGCGAAGGCGAAAGCGAGCCGTCCACGGCAGAAATGCCATGGATAACCAGTGCGGTATTAAGCTGGAAAGCCGTTTGCAACGGTAACCAGAACCGAAGGCTACAGGAACTGTAGTCAGGGGCAACGCATAGAAGGTGAAAAGATATAATCCTTCCACGAGACCGCACCACCTGAACAGATCATGCTGAAGGTGAAAAGATATGCTGGTCTGCATTGTAATGATGCAGAAGTACGGATAAAAAGCCGTGCGATAACACGAACGAACAAGACCTCTAGAGATATGATAGGCCGCTCCTATGACCGGTGCGCCGAGATCTACAACCTGTGTATAGAGCTGATACGCCAGTTCTATGACGCGCAAAGAGGATTCCGGGTGGCTGGATCCAATGGTGCCGAGTATGAGTTCGCCAGTATTGGAAAGGATCAGCTACAGAATCAGCTGATTGTTGACGAAGCTGGAAACCCGGTTAGGGACATGGACGGCAATGATCTGTACCGCCGGCCAATGTTTGACTTGAAGGTTAACGCCCAGAAGCGGAATCCTTTCAGCACGATGGAAGGTAATCAGCGCGCGCAGGAGCTTTACGGCATGGGATTCTTCAACCCAGAACACGCCCAGGAAGCAAAAGGCGCACTGAAAATGATGGAGTTTGAAGGTATTGATGAAGTGAAGCGGACTGTAGAAGAAGGGCAGACGCTGCTTAACATCGTGAAACAGCAAATGCAGGTCATCGACCAGCTGACTGGAGCCATGGGTCTTCCGCAGTTCCAGGGGCAGATCCCTGGGGCAGGAATGGCAGCACCAGCACCACAGCAGGGAGCCCCGGCAGGTGGTGGGGCAGACGCAGCATTGCAGCCTAAGACCACAAGCTATCAGCAGAGGCTCGCGAAAAGATCAACCCCGGACATGAGCCAGGCTAACACAGAAGCCGCAAATCCAGCAAGGAGATAGGACACTATGACAGAGATCCAGGCAACCGTAAACAACCGGCACTACAGACTGCAGGTGAGCAATCACGCAGAATCATCTCAGGTATGCACAGCTGTATCGACGCTGGTGCAGACGCTGGAAGGAAGCCTCTGTAACCATGATTCTGCAGTATGCCATTACAGCATACTCCAACCGGGGAATGCAGTGATTGAATTTCTGGCAGAAGATGAGTACCCGGCAGAAGACTTCCGGTGCGTACTGATAGGCCTGATGCAGCTGCAGAAGACCTATCCGGAAGAAATTGTGCTGATTCAAAATTTTTTTTCCTGAGATACGCATTTGAGGGGAGAACGCTCCCTGAACATGCGATAAATTTCAGGCATAACCTATAAACGACGGGGCAACGTATCCCTAGATCCGAAAGGAAAAACCTTATGAATTTAAATGACTTAACACTGCTCAAGGTGGATCTGTCACTCTTCGAAGGCGAAGGTGGCGGCGGTGAAGCCGGAGCACCGGGCGAAAACGCTCCCGCCGCCGGGGAGCAATCGGGCGAAAACTTACAGCAGCAGAGTGACGCCGACGCAGCTGCAGCAGAACGCACAAGGGCGTACAACGACTTCATCCAGCAGAATAAGGACCTTGACGATGCAAGGATCCAGAAGCTGGTAAAAGGACGATTGAAGGCATCAAGCGATCAGATCCAGACCCTGAAGCAGAGCGTTGATTCCTATCAGCCACTGCTTGACCGGCTCCAGACAAAGTATGGAACGGCCGATGTATCGGAACTGATTACTGCCATGGATTCTGACGCCACTCTTTGGGAGGACGAAGCGGACAAACATGGCATGACAACAGACCAGTACATGCAATTTCAGCAGCTGCAGCTGAACAACCAGCAGCTGATCCGGCAGGAGCAACTCAGGCAGGAACAGGAAGCAAACCAGCAGCAGATAAATGCATGGCTGGAACAGGCCGATCAGGTGAAGACGATGTATCCCGAATTTGACCTGGAAACAGAACTCCAGAACGAGGGATTCGCATCACTGATCCAGAAGGGGATCCCTATGGAACACGCCTATAAGCTGCTCCACATGGACGAATTGATGTCACAGGCAACCATGCAGACCGCAGCCAGGACCGAGAAAGCCATCACGGATAACATCCGGGCAAATGGTATGCGGCCGGCAGAGAACGGAACAAGAGGCCAGAGTGCGTTCACCACGACTACCGACGTAAAGAATCTTACAGCGGAAGACATGGATGATCTGATAAGGCGAGCGCGAAACGGCGAGCTAATCACTCTGAAACAAAGCTAAACCCACTGATCATTCGTGCATCCGCAGAAATGGAGTGAACGATATGATCGATAAGATTAATAACCTGATTCTGATCCCTATGATCCTGAATCTTTTTGACCCGGTCTACAATCAGACCAACAAAACCACGGACACCACCGCCACAACCGGAAACGACCTGAGCGTAGAAATGAAAACCTTCTACGACAAGGAACTGATCCGGTATGCAGAACCGGAACTCTACCATGACCAGTTCGGTCAGAAGAGACCCATCCCTAAAAACGGCGGTAAGACGATTGAGTTTAGACGGTATGCAACCCTGCCGAAGATGACCACGCCGCTGCAGGAAGGTGTAACTCCGCAGGGCCAGAAGCTGGACGCTACCGCCATTTATGGAACGGTTAACCAGTACGGTGGATTCATCGAGTTATCCGATGTCCTGATGCTGACCGCCATCGACAACAACCTTGTCGAAGCAACGGATCTGCTGGCATCCCAGGCCGGTAGAACTCTGGACACCGTGACCAGAGATATTATTACCGCCGGCACCAACGTAATCTATGCCAACGGCAAAGCAGCAAGATCTGCACTGGCCGTGAACACCGACAAGCTGACGGTACGTGATATTCGGAAGGCAGTAAGACAGCTGAAGCTGTTCAATGCACCGAGAATCGACGGAAAGTTTTATGCCGGTATTATCCATCCCGATGTCGACTTTGACCTTAACACCATGGGGGCACTCGCTGCATAAAGGAAGAGCGATGTGCGAACTCTCTCTGATTGACTTGGAACTCCTGAAGAGGACAACAGGGCGCAAGTTTAAATACAGCGTGAACGACTAAGTGAGAGAGCAGCCGAGAGGCTGAAGCGATAGTCTGAACTGCAACTATAACTGAACTGAGAAATTGCAGATTAACAACAAGCATGGACGACAACGATTGGAAATATCCGCACCAGTACGTGAACACCGACAACATCTATGCCGGCGAGCTGGGAGCAATTGCAGGCGTACGGTTTGTGGAGACTACCGAGGCTAAGATATTTGCAGGTGCCGGCGCATCCAGTGCAAACGTATATGCAACCATGATCCTGGGCAAGAATGCCTATGGTGTAACAGATATCGCAGGTGGTGGCCTGCAGCATATTGTTAAACAGCTTGGTTCTGCAGGTACAGCTGATCCATTAAGATTAGTGGCCTAACACAGAAATGTGTTTTGAAAACCTCGTGAACTCAGGGGAACTCTCATTGAGACAATCCTGATCCAAGCCTCTACTGAGGAAGGAGCAACGACTATCCCGGAAGGGAGTACACGCAAGCGCGTGGAAGTGCGAGGCATCCGGAAGGATGATGATATAGTCTGATCTCTATGGCGACATGGAGCAGCCGAAAGGCGGTACAAGCGTAGCGAACTTGTGCGAACGGAAATGTAAATCAGCGCGCAACCGTAGGCTGGAAAGCAATGAAGACCGCGGTTCGTTTGATCGAACAGTATATGGTAAGAATCGAATCCACCTCTTCATTCACAACGACCGAAACGAACTAATCAAACATAACTCCGGGGGCTTAAATGCTCCCGGAGATCTACAACGAAAGGAGCCACACATATGGCAACCACGAAGAAAACAGAAACTGCGGAAGCAGTAGAAACCAAAGAAGCAGATAAGACATCTAAGGAATATTGGGAAGAGAAAATCCCCTACAAAATTCCCTTTGATAGATCCAGCAACAACGAACCGGTATTTGTAGGTGTGAACGGTAAAACATACCGGATCGAAAGAAACAAGAAAGTCGAGATTCCGCGGAACGTGGCAGCGATCATCGATCAGTCCCTGGAGCAGGACTATCAGACCTTTATGAACGCACAGAAGGCAGAAACCGAATTCCTCGAGAAGGCAGGAAAATACGGGGTGTGATCCGTCACACCCTTTTGTATATACCGCAGGAGATATAACCATGGCTATTATTCAAGGCAGTAACATTCCGATTCGTTTCGTCTTTGATGACATTAACGACGTCCCTGGCGATGACTGCTCCCTGGTCCTTCGAAACGAAACCAAAGAACTGAAGCACTGGGGCAGGGACGAACTTTTGTTTTCGGAGGACGGATTCGAAATTGAAGCACAAATAACCCAGGCCGAATCCATGCTTTGGGATATCGGTCCATGCCTGATCCTGTTCAAGTGGCTGTCGGACGACGGCTATGTGATGGAGATTAGGGCAGAAGACACGATCCTGTCATGGCGTGATAGAAGAGAACTGATCCATGCAGAAGATCCGGAAGAGGTAGAGACATGAGCGTAAGAATAATCACACACACAACTGTAAGAGATGTCGAGATCCTTACAAATTCCATTGTCCGGAAAGGATATTCCCCTTTCAGAGATCCGGAAACTGGGACTTGGTTTGAATACGACGACATCAATCGGACTTACTATGACACAGAAAAACCTGCTACGGCGTATGACGCAGCTGTAGCTGATGGATATACAGGAACAGAAGCGGAATTTAATGAAGGCGTACACCTGTCTGCTGAATACGCAGATAACGCCCAGGCGAGTGCTACAGCTGCAGCTAATAGCGCAGAAGCCGCACAGGAAGCTCTTGATCAGTTTCAGACCGATAAAACACTGACGATTACTGACAGGGCCGCCGACTCAAAAACTGTTGGAGACAGGCTGAGCGCGATGGATACCACGATTGCCACAAAAGCAAGTAACGCCGCACTTAACGCCCTGGGGAATACCATCAATTCTACAAAGGCAGACAAAACAACAGTGAATGACCTGCAGGCACAGGTGAACACGAAAGCCGCCGCCGCTGATGTCTCTGCGCTTGGAGACAGGGTTACTACAGCTGAAGACAACATTTCTACACTTCAGACCCAAATGGCTACAAAGGCCAGCTCGACAACTGTCACCGCTCTGACCACCAGAGTAACAACTGCGGAGAGCAATATCACTGCATTGCAGACTGGCAAGGCGGATGCTTCTACAGTCACTTCACTCACTGGAAGGGTTACAACTGCGGAAAGTAACATTACTGCCTTACAGACAGGGAAAGAGGATAAAACAACCGTCACTGCGCTGACTGGAAGGGTGGCTACAAATGAGTCCGACATCTCGTCCTTAAAGGATAAAATAAGTAATAAAGCTGACGTTATTGTTTCTTCTGCAAGCGGTGTAATTGCCTCTTTTACAGATGGTGCGGACGGTCTGCCTTTAAAGAAAGCAACGTATTATATCGAGCCAAAACAGTCAGGAACTGGCGATCCGTCACCGGACAACATAAGACCGATCAGCGGATGGACAGGAATCAATAGTATAAGAAATGGAAAAAATCTGTTACCGTCATTATTATCCGCACAAACCATTGACGGAGTAACATATACACCACAATCTGATGGCAGTATTAAGGTTGTTGGAACATCCACTGGGGCACATCCATGCTATATATTAACCACATCTAATTCTGTCTTGCGACCCGGAATTGAGTATGTTGTAAGTGCAGGAAGTGAAGCATCTTCTAGTGGTGTTAGACTGACGATTTCGTTAAATCGTGGTAGTTCGACAAGATATGTTGAGGTGACTTCTAATGCTGAACGAAACTTTACTCTCAACGATGGCGAAAAGGCATCAGTGTATTTCCGGACAAATGGTGGTAGTACAAGTATAAATGCAACTTTGTATCCGATGATTAGAATTGCATCAGATACAGATGCTACATTTGCTCCGTATACTGAGCAGACGATCCCTATCACATTCCCCACGGAAGCAGGCACGGTATACGGTGGAAATGTAGTCATAAATGAAGATGGTTCCGGGGTGCTGACTATAGATAGAAAAACTCATACTGTGAGCAGTAGCGACACTATATACTATGGGACTAATCGCTTTAGTGTTTCTGAATTTGCGGACAAGAGGATTAGCACAGGAATTGATTTGAGTGTAGAATGCTCCCACTATTACCCCCATGTAGCTCCAATCACAAACCAAGGGGTAACAGGGACTATAGCATTTTATACGAATACAATCCATGCGTACATAGTGGATAAAAGGTTTTCTGATTTAAGCAGCTTTAAAGCATACGCTGATGAACAGGTTGCTGACGGTACACCAATTCAGATTACATATTATTTAAATACACCAACAACATACAACTTGACAGCCGAGCAGATCACCACTCTGCTTGGAGTCAATAACATTTGGTGCGATACAGGGGACACTTCTGTTGAATACCGAGCGGATACAAAACTATATATTGATGGTCTGATTGGAACCACAGACGATGATTACACGGCAAATCAGAACATCGCAAGCGGACAGTTTTTCTCGATTGGAAATCATTTGTACAGAGCAACATCTGCGATTGCATCAGGAGCAACGATTGTCCCGGGGACTAATTGTGTTGAAACAAATATAGCGGAGCAATTAACTGCTCTGTATGCATCATTAACCTGAAAGGAGTAAATTATGTATCAGAATTATGTAGTGGAAATTAAGAAGGACACAAACGGAGAATTCGAACATCAGGTCTATTGGCTGTATGATGAGGATGCCGACAAGGCTATGCTCAAAGCAAAATCAAAATACTTTGCTTTATTGTCCGAAGCCTGTTTAAGCAATCAGGCAGAACATGCGGTAATCCTTTTTACCAGTGAAGGATTCCCGATGCTAAATGAGTGCATTAAAAAGACTCCTGTGGTTGAGCCGACAGAAGAAGCCGAGCCTACTGAGCAGTAAATTGTGCAACAGAATAATTCAGATTAAAAAAGAAAGGGGTCTGTATGTACTGGTTATTTGGTCTAATCGCCGGATTTCTGTTCATCGTGATACGAAGGATTATCCGCATTCGCATTAACAGAAAAGGCATGATATACGACAAAGAAACGAGAAGTTGGCACAGACCCTAAAATCGTCATTTAAGGACGAGTTATGGCACTCTGTAATGGAATAGGTAGACATGAAGCAATGGCTTGGGAGTAAGCGAACCGCTGTGCAAGTAGCATCTGTCGAAGGTTGTGAAAAGATAAGCGAAACCATGCAAGGTGCAAATCCTTGCCAGAGTGCAAATAAATACGAGTTTGGCACTGGATGTGAACATAAAATGGGGTAGATGTTCTCGGATGTCTGCTTGCATTCAGTGTCTAAATTAACTTTAATCACCTGGAATATTAACTATAACATTAACTTTAAGAAAGAAAAAATATTTTTCAAAAACATTCATTTGAGGGGAGAACCATCCCCTCTTTTTTATTATTCTGCGATTGAAAGCTGAAACAAAGAGAACAAACAGAGGTATTAAAGATGGATAACACAGTCATCGTATCACTTATAGCATTAGCCGGAACGATCATCAGCGGAATTGTTTCCGCGATTATTTCAAACAGCCTGACCAAGTACAGAATTGGTCAGTTGGAAAAAAAGGTTGATAAGCACAACAACCTGATCGAGCGCATGTATAAATGCGAGGGTGAGATTGACACTATCCAGCATGATATCAAGAGCCTGCAGAAAGGAGCATAATCCATGAGATACATCAAGAAGTTAATCCCTGCAAAAACCTATGTGGAAGGTGCGCTGAAACTGCTCCAGCGGAACCTGGAGTACATCAATCGTGCGCCGTACAATTTGGGCTATTGCCACAACGATGGGCATATCAGCGGTGACTGCTGGTGCATTAATCCCAAGGTAATGGTATGGAGCATCGGCATTGGAAAACCGGTCTGGGAAAATAAAACTCCGGGGTTCTATTACTACACAGACGGGATCAACGCAACAGGTCTGCCTGACTGGGACGGGCAGAGCATTCTGAATGGATACTGTGAGGACATCAGCTTCAAGAAGATGCTGTCCGATAAGATTGCTCCTGCGTTACTGCTGAATGGTAATGCCACCCACATGGGCGCATACATCGGAGAATTCCAGATGCATGGAAATACATACAATGTCACGGAATTTACTCCGGCCAGCGGAATATCTCCGTACATGCATTCCTATGTTGACGAAAATGGCGGCAGATATACCTGTAAAGGCGGCCGGTTAATCTCCAGGTGGGCAAGAGCCGGCAAAATGGTTGGAATAATAGACTACACAGACAAAGGTGAAATCATGCCGACTCCGCAGCCGAGCAAGCCGTATTCCATTGACAACCTGGCAGTACATATCATGCGTGGTGACTTTGGATCCGGAGAAGCAAGAAAAGACGCAATAAAGAAACTTGGATACACAGATGCAGAGATTCAGAAGGCCCAGGATATTGTTAACGCCGTATACGCGAAAAAAGACCTTGACGTTCTTGCCTGCAGCCTGGCAATGAAATTTATCTCCGGCGAGGCAGGAGATGGCGTAACAATGCGCCGGCAGTGGATTGCTGATAACTATCCGAAGTACGACACGGAAACCCTGTTCCGCAAGACACAGGATAAAGTGAACGATTATCTGTCATAGTTATGTATGTGTATTACAACCCAAATCCAGCCGGCAGACATGTAGGCGATTGTTCCGTAAGGGCAATCTCCAAAGCCTTGGACATAGACTGGGAAACTGCTTACGATCTGATTGCTGATGCAGGCTACAGAATGGCAGATATGCCAAGCAGTAACGCTGTATGGGGAGCAGTTCTCCGACAACACGGTTTCTATCGGGAAACGATTCCCAATACCTGCCCGGATTGCTACACAGCAGAAGATTTCTGCAAAGACCATCCGCATGGCACTTATGTGTTGTGTACCGGAAATCATGTGTTTACGGTACAAAATGGGAACGTCTATGACAGCTGGAAGAACTCCTGGCTGAGATGGGCAATTAACTGTAGCTTATATCAACGGCGCAGCGCATAGGATGATTCTTTTTCATGATACCTCCTGATGCGTTGCGCCTTTTCAAATAGAAGGAGCTTGTGTATGAGACTAAGCAAGGCAATCGAACGGGCAGACCGCATGCGACCGAACAACGTACCGGAGCCTGATAAAAAGCAATGGCTGTGGCTTATTGAAACAGAATACGCAGAAATGATGGGGCAGGACGTCCCGGAGTGGACAGCGTTTGAAGATCCGGAACTAATCCTGCCGGCACAATTTGAGCAGGTCTATATCTACTACCTGGCTGCACACATTGATCACTATCAGGAAGAAATTGACCTGTATCAGATCGATTCTATGATGGCTGCTCAGCTGGACGACAACATCAAACGGTGGTGGGCGCGGAATGGCGAAACAAAGACTGCTGTTCCGGAGCGGATAAAAGGAGTGTGGATCTGATATGCGGCTGCCGAATATTAATACTCGAATACAGAGAACGTCTGCACAGCAGATGCAGATCCAGGGGATTAATCTGACTGAGGACTACAACCCCGGTCAGATGGAATCTTCCCACGGAATCAGCGCCAATAAGTATCCGTACATTACCACAGCGGATCAGATACGGCAGATAGAAACTGGCATTCCGGACGGATACCAGCCAATCTCCATGTTCGCCTGGGAAAAGCTGTTTGTGGTGTCTGACGAGCCGTCCGCAAAGGGTGGCTATAAGTGCTATTACGGATCGAAATACTGCGGAGATGTTCCGACGCTTGACGGCCCGAAACAGTATGCTGTCGTAAACAGCAAATTGGTTATTTGGCCTGATAAGGTGTACTTCAATCTGTACGACAACACGGAACAATCCTATTCGCTGACTACCGCGCCATTGTTGGCAAAGGTTATCTCCGGAACAGTAACTTACAGAAAGGCGGTGACTAGCTGATGGCAACGAGCGGATCATTTGGCTCATGGGTTCTTAACGCGGGATCAGGTGGATCAGTATCATTCACAGGAACGTGGAGCAGCAGCATATCCAGACCAAATACTAGCAATACCGCCAAGGTTACGGTAACCGCTAAAGTCACTGCTTCAAGTGGTGACTATGTGACATACCAATTGTATGTCAATGGATCAAAAGTAAAAGAAAGCACTGGATATCACGCCCCTGGCAGCACATATACACTTACATATTCCTACAATCAGACAGTCGGAGATGGTTCTGGAAGTTTAACTGGCAAAGTGTATGTGAGAACATACGCTTCAAAAGCATATTATAAAGATACCAGTACAAAGTCATACTCTCTGAGTTATGGCTCTAAGACCACATACACGATTTCATACAACGCAAATGGCGGTACTGGCGCACCTGGTGCGCAGACAAAGTATTACGGAACAAAAATCACGCTGTCCACCACAAAACCAACGCGGACCGGATACACATTTAAAGGGTGGGCAACATCTTCCGGTGGTGCAGTAGCATATGCCGCAGGCGCGACCTACTCATCCAATGCAGCAGCAACGCTGTACGCAGTTTGGCAGGCAAATACGACCTATACGGTAACGTATGACGCGAATGACGGTACTGGCGCGCCGGCGTCTCAAAGCGGATACAGCGGAACGTCTCTTACATTAAGCAGCACGAAGCCAACAAAAGCCAGCACATCCGTCACCTATACAGTGACATATGACAAGGTAGACGAGGAAGCAGTAATCAGTAAAGCCAGCGACAGCGTGACACGGACTACAACCTACAGCTTCAGCAGTTGGAACACAAAGGCTGACGGAACCGGCACAAAGTATACCGCAGGCCAGACCATCACCCTGTCAGCGAATTTAACGCTGTATGCAATCTACACTGATGCCACATCCGGAAACTGTACTCTACCGACCGGAACACTGGATCAGATGACGCTTGCTGGATGGGCAACAAACCCAAACAGTGGGGCCAAGGTATCCGATCCCTATACGCCTTCCGGAGACATCACGCTGTACGCTATCTGGGCAGCTGCAGGAACCGGCGGCATGCTTCGGTTTTTCTTACCAAACGCCGACGCAGTAGATGCCTTTACTGCCGGAACAAAGGTGCGGTTAGTAGGACTCAAGGACCGGGAAAATGATGGAATCTATACCATTGCTTCTGCATCGCAGAGAGAAATAGATGGTCAGTACAGAATATCTCTTATCTTTGAAGAGGACTTCCAAAACAGCGGCTCTCAGGATGCTTCTGAGACATATATAGAAATATATGGGGAAGGCACATATACGCCGGATATGGACTATATCTGCGCCAAGGACAACCGTTTATGGGGATGCTCTTCCAGAATGCGAACGATATACGCCAGCGCATTGGGAGACCCGACCGATTTCTGGACCTTTGCCGGTGATTCCCTGGATGCTTATCAGGTAGCGGTAGGAACCGCCGGAGATTTCACCGGATGCGTTGCTATGAACAATACTGTCATATTCATGAAACAGCACACGATCCATAAGATGATGGGCGATTATCCTGCAGAATATGCCTTGTATACCTACAACATAGACGGAACGTCAGAAAGCAATGGCCTGTCTGCGCTGAACTGCAACGGCATAATCATATATGTGTCCGAGCATGGTGTGGCGACATACTCCGGATCATCTTCCGGAAAGCTGTCCGTGGAACTGGGCGAAGGCAACATGACGGATGCGCTTGCTTCCTTCAACGGTGAACAGTATTATCTGACATTCCGCGACAAGGACGATGTGCAAAAGACTTATATATTTGACACCCGTTACAACGTCTGGATTCAGCAAGACTATGGCGATGTGATTGGTTTCACCCACCTGGATGATGACGACTATGTGCTGATCAATCATGCGGATACGAATGCGATCTACCATATCGATTCCGGGGAGCCGCTGGAAGATGACTGGCAGATTACCTTCAAGGACTTTTACGAATCCGCTTCCGGCAACTGGGGATCTACTTCCCACATCTACGAAAAGAAACGGTATACCGGTATCACGATGCGGATAGAACTGCCGGAGGACTCCTGGATTAAAGTGGAACTGAAATGCGATGACGGACGCTGGTATACGGCAGCGCGAAAAGCCGGCAAGACGAACGGAGCAGAAGACTTTCACATCGTGACGCCAAGGTGCGACCGAATGAAGATGAAACTGAGCGGACACGGACCGATGACGATCCTGTCCATGGAACGACAGTTCACAGTGGGATCAAGGAGATGATGAACGATGGCAATCATGCCCGATGAGATCAGAAATATCGATCAGATGCAAGTGCCGGATCAGATCCGGACCGTGTATGACTATATCAAGTATATGCATGAACAGATTGAATTCTGGGGGTCTGGACGAGGAAAATCTATGCAGTCCATGGAACAGCTGATGAAACAGGGATTTATTCATGCCGGCGATAACATCAATGTAGGTGCATATAACCAGTACATCGGCACAATGAGGGCAGGGGAACTCCGGTTTATGATACCGATATCGAAGCCAATTCTAGCGGCAGAAGCACAGCTGTATGCTGTGAATCCGGGATCTGAACAAGTTAACCTGGCATTCAATGGAACGCTGTTGAATCTATCTTTTTCAGATTTCAGTTCTATCAATACACAAATCAGTGACATGGGGGTATCCGTCCGGATGACATTTAACAGCACACCTTCCGGATTAACCAATGGAACACTGGTAGGAATACAGACAACAGCAATTAGAATGCAATTTACATAAGGAGAACAGAACAATGGCATGGAGCGGAACCTACAGCACAAAGATTGTTAAGAAACTCAATGACCTGTCCAATGCAAAATACGATCCGGTTTACGATAAGCAGATCAACAGCACTGCCAATCAGATCAGTAACTACGGACCGTACACAAGCCGGTATCAGCCGGACATCGACAATATCACTGGGCAGATCAACAACTACGGCACGTACAACTCTAAGTATCAGCCGTATATCGATGATTATAGCAACCGAATCGCCAACTGGGACTACGATCCGGAATCTGATAAAAGTTACCAGGCGTATAAACAGCAGTACACCACTGCCGGCCAGAAGGCCATGAGGGATACGCTGGGACAGGTAAGTGCGCGGACTGGCGGCCTTGCATCGTCTTACGCCGGATCTGCGGCCCAGCAGACCTATGACGGATACATGCAGCAGTTGGCGAGCATGATTCCTCAATTAGAACAGAACGCCTATAACAGAGCAACGAACACACTGAACATGTATCAGGGATTAGATCAGACGGATTACGGCCGGTGGAGAGACGCACTGACGGATCTGTATAACCGTGGCAACTACCTGAATGGTCTTGATCAGACCGAGTATGGAAGATGGGCAGACCGTCTGCAGGATCTGTACAACCAGAACGGCATGTACCTGAACATGGACAGCAATCTGTACAACCGTTTCCTGGGCAATCAGCAGATGGGATACGACCAGCTGTCTGCAATGCAGGACTACAACGATTGGGAATATCAGATGTGGCAGGATGAGTTAGCCCGGGCAGCAGCTGCAGCGAAAGGCTCCGGTGGTGGAGGCCGAGGCGGCGGTGGCCGTGGTAGAGGTGGCTCCGGTGGATCCGGATCTTCTTCAAGTAACAGCGGACAGGCAGTGACGCCGACTGCAGGTGCAGCCGCAGGCGCAGCTACAGCAGCATTAAACAAAGCATACTTAAATCCCACGACGCTGATGAATCCATATCTGAACAACACATATACATATGCAACTCCTGCACAAACCAGGGCAATGGCATTAGAGGCAGGCGGATCACCTGTAAATGCACTGAAAAAACTTTTGAACAAGAAATAGCGTAGAAGGAGAATCCAATGGCTAACTTTAACTTTTACGATCAGATTGCAAGAAAGAAAAAAGAGGAAGAGGAAGCGAAAAAAGTTTCCTCTTCTGCTGTATCTGGAACGCCGAAACCGCAGTCAAATGCACAAGCGGGAGCGGTTTCTACGGACTCAGGGTTGTATTATAGTCCGTTTGCCAATAAGCAGATGAAGAGAGCGCATGAACAGGCGACAGCCAGCAGGCTTGTTGACACATTTAATGCTTCATCCGCAGCGGCTTATCAATCCGGTGATTTCAATCCCAAGTCATATCTTCGCGATTACAATTCAATGATGAACACGTTGAAGAAGAACGCGACCGGAAACAATAAAGAGTTTAGCAACAGGCTGCAGAATCGTCTTACGCAGACCCGGAATACCCTTATGCCGGACGTGGCTGCTGCTGAGAACCTGCGGAATAATAGAAGCACTCCGGCACTCATCGAAGACCGGGGCATGGTGACAAGCCTTCCGAACGGCAAAGTAAATCCGGCGGCTTATCAGCAGTTGCAGGATCTTGCGAAATCCAGGGTAACTCAGTTCCAGCCGAAGGGACGGGTGCAGGGGATCTTTGCTCCGCTTGTGGACGCGAAACCACAAAGGGAAGATGCAATCAGAAGATCTGCATACTACACCGGCGTTGGTGCGCCTTTGGACAATGCTTCCATGGGCGATCTGAAGCGCATGCAGGCACAGTTTAATTATTACAATCAGAATCAGAAGAACAGCTTTAACACGGCCTACACTCCTGACCAGGCTAGAGCGGACAGTATTCTGAATGCTCCCGGATATAGGGATCTTGAGGATTACAACAGCCGGAAAGAATATCTCATGCAGAATCAGGGCATGACTGAAGATGATGCGGACAACTTCCTGCAGAACGGAACACTGCCGGACTACACCACCAGACAGCGTTCTCCTTTGCTGGGTGATAACCTGTTCAGTAATGCACTGGACAGATTAGGCAGAGAATTCAGCAGCAGAGAATTCAACAAGACGTATTCCTCTATGTACATGAATGAGGACTTTGATCAGAACAGTAAGTATGTCCAGCAGTTCCAAAGACCTCAGATTCCGGCATATACAGACGAGCAGTCCAGGAATGAACTGACACAGGAAGATAAGGATGCGCTTTTCTACGAATCCGTAAATGGCAACCAAGAAGCGTATGATTATTTGTATTATCGTCCGAATGCCTCTACCGGTGAGAAACAGCGGTACAGCAGTATTGCAGATAAATATTCATCCGGTGCTGAGAAGTACATGACCAAGGATGAAGTGGCTATGTTCAATTACCTGTACAACACGCAGGGAAAAGAATCTGCCATGAAATACTATGACGACCTGGTGGAGTATCAGCTGAATGACCGGCAGTCATATGCTGAGAATCAGGAATATGCAGAGCTGACCAAAGAAGCGCCGTTCTTCATGAATATGGTTTCAACCGCTTTGAAACCTATTACAGCAATAGGATCTACCGTTACACAGCTTTATGACCTGATTACAGGAGATCATACCATCAACGCAGGGGATCCAAAGTATAACCGTGTTAATTTTGTAAATACGGTGCGTGGAACAACCGGAGAAATGATCAGAGAAGCTGCAGGTGGTGAGGGCTTTACCGCTGATGCACTGGAACTATTGTATCAGGCCGGCATGTCTGCAATTGATAATGTATATGGTGTGGCCATCGGTAAAGGCATCACCAATATGTTCGGCATTACTGGGAAAACCGCGAATAGGGTTAATGAAGCTATTACGCTTGGCATCATGTCAACAGACGCGGCACAGAACGCCACCCTTGAAAATATCCGGAATGGCATGTCTACAGAGGACGCGGTCATCAATGGTTTCGCTGCCGGTGGCATTGAATTTCTGACTGAGAAAATCGGACTGGATAACCTCTTTGCTTCTGTATGGAAAGGCAAAAGCGCATGGGTATCCTGGGTGAAACAGATGATGGCAGAAGGCGGCGAGGAAGTCATGGGCAATGCAATGACCAATGCCTGGGGATTTGTCTATGACAGAATGGTGGGCCATGATGTTTCCGAATGGCGCAGGCAGATGAATGCCTACATCCTTGAAAACGGCCTTGCACCGAGTGATGAGAACCAGGCCTTTTCTGCTGTGTTCACTCAGCAGCTGGTAGAAGATGCGAAGGCCTTTGCTTCCGGAGCCATTTCAGCCGCCGGTCTTGGATCTTATGGTACAGCAATGGAAGCCTATGGACAGCATGCCACAAATGTAAACGCCAGAAACTTAGCTGATCTTACGATACTGACAAATCCTTCCATGGATCTGACGGACACCAATGTAGTGAACGCAATCATTCAGGAAGGAAAGAGTTTTGATCCTTCCTCTGCAGCATTCAAAAAAGCCTCAAGGCTGGAATCTCTGCAGGCGTCCGGATCCGGAATCTGGAACCGGGTATCCGAAGCGGAAGCCAGGGATCTGTATCAGACCATCGTGCAGGCTGAAGCAAACGGCGAACTGCGTCAGCCTTCCCTTGATGATCTGATTACGAATAGGCTGATGCACCCGGATGTGCAGGCAGTAGAACCTACACAGCAGACAACCTCTGACCGGAATGCCGGCGAATTTGTCCGTAACCAGGGAACCGGAACTTATGAATTCCAAAGTGAACACAACGATGCAGTGAATTCCTTGCAGAACAAACTGCAGGCAGACAAGGACGCAAGAAGAGTAAATGACGCCATCACCGAAGCAATATCGAACGGTATGGATCCTGCCAAGGCACAGTCAGTAATTAAGAACTATGTCCAGAACAGTACCCTGATATCTCAGGAGATGTACGACAATCTGCGTCAGGGAACATTAGAAGAGATAACCAGGATTCAGCAGAGAAACGCGGCAAGGGAAGGAAATAGACAGACAGCATTCCCAGGTCTGACTGCAAGACAGACTGTACCTACACAGACCGCGTTCCGGGGCAATATTGCGCTGCCTGCAGAACAGACTCCGAGGCAGACCGCATTCCGTGGAAGCCTGGACCAGCGACAGCAGGATACAGCTACCGTCAACGAAATCGCGAACAACTATACCCGGAGCGGATACACCAATATCGGAAACGTGTTCCGGAGCATGTACGATCCTTCGATCCCTGTGAATCAATACTTCAATGAAATGGGATCTGTTTACAATGCTGCCATGCAGGGACAGGAAGCAATTCCTCAGACAGCATTTATTTCTCCTGCGATGCGACAGGCTGCAATCAATGCGGCAGATATGGACCGTATGCAATCTTCCTTGCGGAACGCCGGAATAGAATTCAACCAGGACGCACAGTATCGGCCACAGACAGCCTTTAGCAATATAGACGAAGAACTGGAAGCCGAGATCGGAAACGCGAATCCTGGGCAGACTGGTGGATCCAGGACGGCATTTACGCCGGGTGAATACGCTACGGTTAGCAAGACCGAAGCGCAGGTTAATGCGGACATTGAACAGATCTATGATTATGCAAGTCAGGCCAGCGACCAGGGCGCATTGAATTATGCGGATGCTGTTGCTCAGAATTATACTGACGATATGGACGCAACACAGTTCCAGGCCGGAGCCGCTGCAATTTATCAGCAAGCGAAAAACGGTGTGGCATTAGAAGAAGTGATGCTGCCTAAGAGTAGTCAGGCGTATATTGGCAGTGACATAAAAGAAGCTATTTATAATGCAGCAATTGAGGATATAGAGGAAGGAGCGACTTATGAAGAATCAGGAAACGTATTTGTACCTGGAAGCAGCGAACGGAATGACCGTCCGGGTACCGCAGTCCAAGGCGAAAGAATGGAAAGCGGAGCAGGACAAACTGCGTTCACAGGGCGTAACATCACAGAAAATGCAGGATCTGAAAGCACAAATGGCTACCATCTTACAGGGCAGACAGCAACCGCAAAATCGTTAGGTATTAATGACGGAACCACACAGAATACGGTACAGCTTGTAGAACTGGATGATACTCCGGACAACCGGAAGATCCAGGCACTTGTAAAGAAATATAATAAGAAAGTGGTAGCCTTTGTTGGCAACAATCTGTCATTAGCCGAAGACGGCGAAGCGCGTGCCGCCATTAAGGGCGACACCATATATCTGCGCGTGGATCATCCTACCTTCTCTCCGTATACGCTGGTCCGGCACGAAGTCATGCACGCAGAGCTGGCTGCCAATAAAGCCAAGAAGATCAGCACAATCATGAACCAGCTGCGGAAGACATTCGGCAATCGGTTCATCAATGAGACGCTAATCCCGGCATATCAGGAGGCACTCCCTGGTATGTCTCTTGATGATGTGAAAGAAGAAATCGTATGCGATATCTATGGTGAGATGAACATCTGGAAGATGGACGATCTGCCCGGAATGAAGGATGCCTACAATGGTTTCCTGAGTGAGGCCGCGAAGATTGTATATCAGACAGTGAACGAGATTAATGCTACTGCTGAAGCCGTGGACGAAGTGCGGAATAACGGGCCGCCTGTGAAACAGAGAACTTCATCAGAAACCGATCAGGATATTGTTCCACGAATTCACAGTGAGCAGGAAATTGAAACAGCCAAAGGGACTGTCAATGATTCCAGATTCTCTTTGGAATTTGCACCGGACATTGCAGAGAAGCAGACGAAGTTTTTCAATGATCCTAAGAAGCAAGTTTCTAAACTGATCTTCGATAACACTCTTTTCGATGATGCGTTGGATAAGACTAATCAGATGGTGCAGAGAATGATCCAGTACAAGAATATTCTTCCGACAGATAAAGTTGGCAAGGTACTTGTGAAAAACGGAAGCTATGATGTTTCCGTGGAGAACACCACGATCTGCGTCAGAACGCTGGCTTATAACCAGTTTGTTGACATGGTACAGGACAAGCTGGACAGACCGCTCACACAGATGGAATCCTTCCTGGTATCGCAGAAAATGTATGACATTGCGGTAGATCCTCAGTGCTTGTATTGCTATGTTTCTCTCGACCGGAAAGCATACAATGAATTCCTTGGCAGATATATCGATGACAGGGATGCAGCACTCAAATCCTATGAAGCAGCAGGAAAGCCCAACGTAAAGTCCATCAATAAAAACAGTCCTCTGTTTGTGGAATTCCTGCATGGCCGCAAAGCTACCGATCCAATGCTTGCCCGGTATAAAAGCTGGTTGAATGCATATAATAATGGTGAACATTTGCTGACAAAATCAGATATCAAAACGGAGCTGAAAAGATCTGAAGTCATGCAGAAAGGATCTGCTGTAGAGATTGCCCAAATGAAAGACATTCTGGCTTATGCCCAATCTGCTTCCTGGAGCAAGAAACAGATGGATTATGTTGCCTACAATGGAGAAATCCTGAAGATGGGCAAACAGACTGTAAAGAATCTGAATGATCACTACGGCCTGCGGTTCTATTCCTTTTCTGATTATTCCGGAGCTTTCATTGTCGAGAACATGCAGGAAGTCATGGACGCTTCTCTGAAAGGATTAAAGGGTTTGGCATACACGAAGGACGTGGACTTTGCTCGGATATTTGCTGACACCGGTATGAACATCAATATTTCCGTCTTTGCTAAATACAATCCGGAAACAGAGCAGTACGAAATTGATCCTCTTCAGTCTGCTGATATTAACGATGCCATTGCCTTGCGAAATGAGAAGAAAAACGTGGGCATTGTTGTCGTGGCAACAGATACCGAGGGCGTACGTTGGGCAATGGAACAGCCTTGGTCAGACGTTGTCATTCCTTTCCATACCGTAAGAACTGGTAAAGATGTTGCTGACTTCTATAACTGGGAAGTGTTTACATCCAGTCAAAATGATGTCATAAATCCAGACAAGCAGAATCTTTGGGACGAGTATGTAAAGGGAACCGGAAAGAATCCGAAGAAGGTTTCAAAGATGATCTATCCCAGTGAGCATAATAATAATTATGACGATTACATGGATCTTATACAGAAACGAGGACTTACTCCAAGATTTAATGAATTCCGGTTAAACAACGACGGGTCTGTTAACCCAAATTATATGAAACTGGTTAATGAAACCAGGCAGTCTGCTGCGGATACGAACCCCATGGTCCCCAACTTCAACCTTGATGCAGCGAATACTTCCTTCCAGAAGTTTGTAGACAAAGGTGGTTACTTTGGTGGTTGGTATAACGATGACGTAAATGTTGATGCTGAAGCACAGACTGTTGCAGATGACATCAATGCCGGAAAGACAGCTAAAGATGTAGACTACGGCCGTCAGGATCTGAATCCTAAAGATGTTATGAAAGGTAGAAAAACTACCAGGGTCCATCAAAAATTCAGCACCGAGGTAGAATCCGAGGCTTTCAACCAGCGGTACATGGAACTTGCACAAGATCCGGAAGCGAACGAAAAAGAGCTGCAGCGGATGGTGGACGAGGCGGCTATGCAGATTCAGACCATTGCTACAGAAAAAAGAGGACGGATACCAAGGCCGAAACATCTTTATCATGGTACTAGATTCTTTGGTTTTACTCAGTTTAAAGATTCTGCACACGATGTACCGTTTATTTATACCTCGTCTGACAGAACAGTGTCAGCCCATTATGCCGGAGACAACCATTATGCCGGCGTACGAAACATAGGAAGGGCATACGAGGGCGGTACTTCAATTTCGTCTATTATCAAAGATGCAGAAACTGTGTGGGGGCGCAAATATCATATTGCCACAGACACAGAGAAAAGTGATGCATTTAATATGATAAGAGACGAGGCAATAAGAATTGCTGACAAAATAGATGAGTTGCATACAGACCTCGGGTTGGATTGGGAACGTGATAATAAACTGCTGAATAATATAGCATGGGTAGAAAATCTTTTTTGGGTTATGCGCGACTCTGACTTCACATCACTTGAAGAACTGAGATCAGAAGAGACTGGATATACCCCGGAAGACGTCCTGAATGATATTGAACGATTTGAGGATAATATTGCAGCGGTTAAAGAATACTATTCCGAAAACTATAGCAGATTCACCACAGAGCAGAAAAAGTATTTGGGTTATCTTGTTGGGTATGAAGTGGGCGATGCTGCAATAGATATCCGCGGAAAGATTGGACGCGTTCTTGAAAATGACACGCTGCTCATGGACGATAGTGGTTGGTTTGCTGTACCTGACGACATAAGGGATTCTCTTAATCAAATACATAAAATAGGCGCATACGATCTGTATGGAGATCTTGGGGACAATCCGTTTGAATTTGATGCAGACAGCGCACAGTTTTGGGCTGTTAAAGTTCCAGAGATAGGTGATGACTATTATTCGACAGACCAGATATGCAAATGGGCATACGAAAACGGATATACTTCTGTTGTTATGCGAAATATTTATGATTATGGAGACAAAGCAGATAATTATGTTTTCTTCAATCCAACACAGTTAAAATCTGCCGATCCTGTTACTTATGACGATGACGGTAACGTAATCCCCCTGAGCGAAAGATTCAATCAGGAAAATCCGGATATCCGGTACAGTCGTGAAACAAGCAGCGATGCATCCCTGGACAGAACCATGGATAGCGTGGCCACCGATCTGGAGAAACGTGTGCGTCAGCTGGAAAAAGAAAACCGGAAGCTGACCAGGGAATATGAATTTTCTAAAGCCCAGGCAGAACTGACTGCACATACTCCGGAGAGTGCCGCATGGCGCGATCATAAGTCCGTGATCAGCGAACGCGATGCCCGGAAGATGGCGAAGAACCTGATTGAAGTTTATGAAGGAACCATTAAAGCGGACGAGATTGTGACGGACCTGCAGTATTGGGGAACCTATCTGCTGACCAACAGAGGTGGCCGGCAGACCTATAGCAATGTGAATCGCGCCTTACTGCCAATCGCGAAGAAACTGATTGAAAGCGCACAGGCTGTAGTTGAGTCTGATGGTACTGATATCATGCGAGATATTAAAGCAACGACCATCAAAGTCAGTCCGCGAGTAGCTGCAGATATCGGTGACTATAACGAGTGGCGAAAGAAACATTTCGGCCGGATGAATATTTCTACTGCAAAAGGAATTGACGTAACGGAATACTATCAGATGTTACATGAGCAGTGGGGATCCGCGTTCCCAGAAGAGATTAACACAGCAACAGACCAGCTGCTGTATATCGCGGACTTCGTTGACAACTATGTTCCAGAAACGCAGAACCCGTATTCTTTTGATATGGCCGGAGCTACCCAGGCGGCAGCCTTGGATATCTTTAATTCCCTGCTGGAAGCACCGACCAGTGAACCCACGCAGGCAGATATTCAGACCGGAGAAGTAATAAGCCGGATCCAGGAGAAGGCAGAGAACCGGTATCAGGCAGCACAGAGAAGATCTGACAAGAAGATTGAACGCCTGCGGAATGAGAATAAGGCCCGGATGAACGCACTCCGCGAACGAGCGAGAACCAGTAAGAACCGACAGATCCAGCAGATTAAAGAACACTATAAAGAAGTTGCCGAGAATCGGAGGCTCCGTAAAGAGGACAGCGATGCCCGGAAGAAACTTCTGAAGATTGCTCAGAGATTAGACCGGATGAAAACCACAAAGGCGAATAAGGCTCTGATCAAGGACTTGATTGGAGATCTGGATCTTGTAGCTGTCAGACTGACTTCGGGCAAGGCTGATAACCTGCAGGCTCTTAGTGCCTGGTATGAGAGCGAAAAGGAAAATAATCCTGATTTTGTGACAAGGCACGACCTGATTGGTAAACAGCTTGCAAGGCTGTCGCAAAAACATATTGCAGATATGACACTGGATGATGTCCGGGAACTGACCGATGCGCTGAAGGTACTGGAAACAACGATCCGAACAGAGAAGCAGCTGATTGGTGTTGATGACGCTAGAGATACCCTTCAGATGGGTATGCAAATTATCAGGGATATTGATAATTCTCCCGGGACTAAGAAGGGATTGTGGCGCAATATCGATACTCTCATGGTTCAGGGAACACTGTCGCCGACAAGATTCATGCATCGTCTGACCGGATACGTAGAATCGGATCCTCTGTATCAGGCAGTAGCCGGCGAGCAGGGCCTTGCAGGTGGACAGAGAAGAATGCTTGACTACCAGAAGAAAGCTGGAGACCTGTTCAAAGAATGGCTGACCAATAAGAAACTGATGAAGTCCTTGACCGGCACAAAGGCACAGCTGTTGGAGTACGATGTACTCACTGCTGACGGACAGCAGAAACGGATCCAGCTGACGCCGGCAATGCGAATGACTCTTTACCTGGCATCGAAGGACCAGGGATGGATGGAACACATGTGTGGAAGAGATACACCGAACGGACATATTGCCGGCGGTGGAATCACTCTCCCGGATATGAAGTCTTACATGAAGGGGAATATCTCTGATGCATATGGAAGCAATACCACCAAGGTAAAGGTGACTAAGAGTTTTCTTAATAAACTGGCAGCAGACATGACTGCCCAGGAACGTGCCTTCGCTGACGCAATCCATGACTACTTCAATGGTATGTCTAAGGATTACCTTAATGAAGTATCGGAGCAGTTGCTGGGATGTCCAATCGCAAAAGTGGGTGACTATCTGCCGATCAGCGTTGATAAGAACTTCCTTGGCGCGGAATATGGAGCCATTAAATTTGATGGAACCATTGAGGGCATGGGCAACCTGAAAGAACGTCAGGGCAGTAAGAAGCCTGTCATTGTCCGGGATATTACAGACATCCTGAAGCAAAGCATTGAATCTACTTCTAAGTATGTAGGCCTAGCCATTCCGATCCGGAACATTAACAAACTCATGGGCGTGACGTTGGGCCACTTTGATTCTAACGGTGTGTATCAGAACTTTGAAGGATCTGTACTGGAATCCATTACAAACAAATGGGGCGACAAAGCAAAGGGATATGTCGAGAAGATGATCTCTGACCTGCAGACGCCAAACAACAACCAGGAAGATCTGGAGAAGACCTTTGCCAAAGTCCGGAGCAAATACGCTGGAGCCGTGCTGACATTGAACCTGTCAGTAGCAATGAAGCAGGCCGCATCCTATCCGACCGCTGCCGGTGTTCTGGGATGGCGTCCGCTTGTACAGGCCTTCCGGGATAACGGGCATGTAGACTTGGATTTGATTGCTAAATATACGCCGCTTCAGTGGTATAGGACCAAAGGATTCAGCACTCAGGAATTGGGCGACATCCAGAACCAGAACAACATCTTTGCGAACCTGCCGAAAGGTCTGAACTGGATCCAGGGCGTTGACTTGTTGACGACACGGAAACTGTGGAAAGCATCCGAGTTCTATGTCCGGAACAATAATCCGGGGTTATATAAGAAGGGAGCCGGTATCCACGGACAGAGTGATGCATACTACCGAGCAGTAGCGGATATCTACAATCAGGTGATTGAAGAGACCCAGCCGAACTACACCAGCCTGCAGAGGCCGGAATACCTGAGATCTAAGTCCGGAGTAGTTCAGACACTGATGATGTTTAAGACGCAGCCTATGCAGAACTTTAACGTACTGTATGATGCAATTGGAAACTTCAAAGGAAAGAAAGCGCAGCTGCAGAATAATGCTGACAGCGTAGAAGCGCAGGCACAGTATGCGGAAGCCAAAAAGAAACTGAGCCGGGCAATCACTTCCCAGATTGGACAGCTGGTTACATTCGCAGCAATGACAATGCTGTGGAATCTGTTCCGAAGAAAAGAAGAAAAGTATACCGATGAAAACGGAAACTTCAGCCTTGAGGTTATGGCCCAAAACATGGGCAAGGATATCGGATCCGGTATCTTCGGTATGTTACCATTCGGATCTGATGTGTGGTCCTTAATCAGTTCCCTGGCTTTCGGTGATACTTATTACGGATTTGAATCTGTGACAGACTCCGCGCTGGGTGATATGGGATCTGCAATTAAGACAGCCTGGGACGCAGCAAGCGACATTCTGACTTCCGGTGAACCGTTTGACTTTACGAAGTATAAGAAGAAATTGAAGACCGTTGCGTCTGCTGTCAGCAAAATGTTCGGTATACCGTTTGATAATATTTACAACACAATCACAGCAATGTACAAACGCGGGCGCGATGTGTTTGATGATCCGTATGACGCAGACCTGTATGCGCTGGCCTGGGATCTGGATCCGGCAGCTAATCAGAAAGCATTTGCGGAAGTAGGATACCGGGCATACCAAAACGGCGACAAAGAGAAGTACAATGAAATCTGCAATACGCTTGTTGATGAATTCGGATTTGATCCGGAGAAACTATCAAAGAGCATGAAAGATCTGTACGCCGTTCAGTACGCAACTGATCCGAAGAATGTGACGTACAGTGAATCCTATCAGCATCTGCTGGAGCTGTCCCGGACAAACAACGAAGAATATCTGGAAGAATATCAAAAGATGATTGACATGGGATTCACCGACAAAGCAATCAATGACGGAATTGAAGGTATCCTGAAAGTGGAGCAGGGCGTTGATAAGGTGACTGATCTGGAAGAACGGTTCACGACTCCGGCAGAACTGCAGGAGGCAGAAGAAGCATTGAAACCGATCCGCTCAACAAGCGTATATAAAAACGCATCCCCTGCAGACAAGCAGAAGCTGGAAGAATATGCTCAGACCTACGAAAACAGCAAAGCTGCCGGATGGACGAATGGTAAGGAAGCTGTTGAATCCGGAGCATTAACCTATGACGAATACATGAAATTCCGTCTGGCCCTGGACAAGGTTGATCAGCCGACTGAATCCGGTAAATATGGATCCTATACTAAGGATGAACAAATAGCGGCTATCAATGAAGTAGGATGGTCTGATGATCAGGCGGCGAAGCTGTGGGATTACCTGCCCAGCACAGCCAGCAATCCGTACCTTTCCGGGAAGCCGCAGGAAATTTTCGGGAAGCCTGTAGTGGAAGAAGAAACAACACCTTCCTGGCGAAAAGAAGCACAGGAGAAAAAGACATCCGGTAAGGACTGGATCAAGAGCATGACGCACCCGGAAGAGGAAAAGAAACAGGAACGGCAGACCGGAACTGTGCAATCCTCTTGGTTAAGTGGCTATGACTGGGATCCGGAAACTGGAACACTTCAGATCCAGGCGAACGGAAGATGGTACACGCACCATGTGACACAGGAAATGTTTGATGCATTCATGGCAGCACCTAGCAAAGGATCTTATTACAGCAGAGTTATTAAATACTACTAAAAAAGAAACGCCCCTGGAATTAACCAGGGGTATTTCTCTGCAACAAGCCGAGTTTTCAATATTGACTATAAACTACCTTGTGCAAGTATTATAGCATGCCTGTCACAGAATTGGAACACTAACCACGACAAACGGCTTAAATTCAATGCTTTAAAATGCAATATATTCATTCATAACAATTTCTACTGATCCTTAGAAAATAGGCGTTGATCCTTGATTTTACTGGGTTTGCTGCTGTTCCAAGTAGTTACAAGTAGTCCCTATAAATATCCGTCTGTGACACTGTTTTGGCACACTTTTGGAACGCTACACGACTTCCTGCCGGAGCAGTTCGATGTCTTCTTTCTCTTCAATCAAATGGCTATACGTCTTTAAAAACATCGTCTCTGAGTGGCCCATGTACTCAGCCTTTTTCTTCATGCTGACTCCCGGCATGTAATAGAGCAGGCTGGCTTTATTATGCCGGAAGGTATATAAGGACAGGTTTGTTGCCCGGATGTAATAAGTCCCACCCATGGCATAATTAATCTTGAGGACTATATGAAGTGTCATGTTCACCATTTCATTCCGCTTCAGAAGCGTCCCTTCAGAATTTGTGAATAAGTACATCCGCTTACTGGGCAGTTTGTTCCAAAAGGAGTCCGGAATAGGCAACCGCCTGGTGACGCCGGTTTTAGTAGTCTTAATGATAGGCAGGTTGTCTTTATGTGTCAGGGCCTTGTTGATCGTCAGCATCCTGGTTTTCCGGTCAAAGGAGCGCATATCCAGGGCATACGCTTCCCCTGGCCTCAGTCCGAACTGAAGAAGGATATCGACCATCAACCGCTCGTCCGGCGTGAACTTCGCAATCTTAATAGCATCCAGTTCCTTCTGTGTTAACGCTCTGCGAACGGATTTGCCCTTTTTCGGACGTTTTAACCTTTCGGCGATGTTCTTCTGGACTACGCCGTCAAATACCGCATTCCTCCATATAGACCCCATCAGGGACGCTAATTTCTCGCAGGTAGTTGGATGGCTCCAGTCGTTAGCGATAATCTGCTGTAAGTCTGTCCGGATGATCTGGGACATCTTCATATATCGGACTGGCTCCATTTTTTTCAGCATCTTCTCATAACTGGTCTGCGTAGCCGGTGCAAGATGTGAGCAGTTCGCATTCCACCACTTTCTTTCATACTCATCGTATGTCATTCCGGATGGGTTGCATTGATTGGCAAATTCAGCCCTAAGATCATTCTCACGCTGTCGCAGTTCCTGCGTGCCGTTGGCGTAGATCCTCTTCCGGATCCGCTTGCCGGTCATCGGATCGTAGCCGAGGCTGATTTGTTTTGACAACTTCTTTTTTGACATTTTGTCTTGTTTCTCCTTTCCCGTTTGCAAAAGGAGATGTATAATAAAAATGCCGGATATCCATAAAGCAAATCTCCTTTCAACGATATTGTTTTTTTATCTGGTAAAACCCATATTGGTTGCACCCATATCCAATTATTACAAGCGAAGGACCTGTGTCGGAGCGGGTCCTTTTGCTGTTTAGTCAACAATTAGTCAACAGCATTATTGTCGAGTTTTATCGAGTTCTATAAGCACTCGAAGCAGAAGCAGCTTATCTTCTGCCGGCAATTCGGAAACCATCTGAGCAATTACATCATCACTGGGCAATTCATTCATGTCATCTTCTCCTATTGTAAGTTTGTGCAGAGAAGAATAACTCATGTGCTGTCCAATTTATTACTCACTTGACGCTTCAAGCAGTTTAATGAGAGCCTTCTTCTTTTCAACCGGCAGCTTCTTGTACAGCTCCATGATCTGAAGATCCAACAGATCGAGATCCATGTTGCTAATCTTTTCTGCAATATCTGCCTTATTCATTGGAACATCAAAGCCCATCACCCACATCGGATCTACCCCAAAAGCCTTTCCGATTTTCATTGCTGTGATATTCCCAGGGGAATTTGTCCCGTTTACATACTGAGAAATGGAAGATTTACCAATGCCTACCTTGTCAGCGAATTCTTTCCTGTCCCCAGCACAAAATGTATCCAGTAAATAAATAATTCGTTTTCTGGATAGTTCTTCCATAACTTTAATACTTAGCTTTTCCATCATAATCTATCACCCCTTTTATCCATAAGGATTATACTGCATCGGTTCAAAGCCTTCAATAAAAAGTTTAAGAATTTTAACGAAAGTGGTTGACAAGCAAGGTTCAAAGGTTTAAACTCTAGACAAGTTCAAAGGTTTGAACAAAAGAGAGAATAGAAGAAAGGAGAGGACATGTCATACCAAAAACTTAAAGGCAGAATAATTGAGAAGTTCGGTTCACAGGAACAGTTCGCTTCCCATTTATCTATATCGAATCAGACCCTATCCAAGAAGATGAACGGCAGGTCAGGCTTTTCCCAGGCAGACATGATCAAGTGGTGCCGGGCATTGGATATAGATATCAAGGATGTTGGGCTGTATTTTTTTTGGGATAAAAGTTCAAAGATTTGAACAAAACGCAGAAAGGAATTGGATATGGAATCTAAAAAAAACTACGTAAGCATGAAACGATTCTGCCGGGAAACGGGATTCCCCCTGAAGTCCATGCAGAGATTGGTTCACAGCAGATTGGCCGGGGAGTTTACCTTCCGCACTTCCGGAGCAGTGAATGCGGTTATCTACATCGATGTTGCGAGATTCCAGAAACTGCTGGAGTCTGGGGAGGTTGGGGAGGTGCTGGAGGCATGACGAAGAAGATCTTAACCGTCGTATCAATTTTATTGTTTGTCTATCTGGCTGCCATCCTGATCAGCGACATCATCGAGGAAAACCGGCCGGATGTGGAGAAGGCAATCGCGCATAACATTAACGAACGACCAGTTTATGAATGCTGGTGGGCAGAATGAACATGAAAGGAGATTTGGACGGTGATTAAATACGAAGGCGAAGCAGTTGAGTTAGATGGAAAGCTGACAAAGCTGATGAGCGAGGCGACAGCAATCGTGCAGGTTGTTGCTCTTCAAATCGATAAGACAGAAGACGAGGCTGAAGCCGAAAGGCTGAAAGTACTCTTTTCGGATTCGCTGATTGATGCCATCTATCTGGATCCGGAAGAGTTCAGAAAAAAGATAAGGGAAAAACTGCTTGACGAGATTGTTAACGCTCTTGAAAGGAGTAATGAAGATGAGAACGCCAAGGATTAAGCTACGGATCCAGAAGGACGGAAAGACCCTGTACTGTATCCGTTTCTCCGGTGGTGCATCAAGACCGGGAGGATATCAGAATCCAGTGCAGCTGTGGTTTGTAGGACAGGATTCTCCGGAAGCGGCTTACGGTGGTGTTACCTTCGACAGCGAACGCCAGGCATGGTGGTTTTGGAACCAATATAAAAGAGAACATCCGGAAGAGTGTGAAGGTTGGAAACCAAGGGTTTATGAATTTGAAGCATAGTAATGAAAGGAGATTAAGCAATGGCAGTATTAGTAATGGTATATGGGCAGTCAGGAACAGGCAAGTCTACGTCACTTAGAGACTTTGAACCGAATGAGGTTTCCGTGATCAATGTATCCGGAAAGCCAATGCCTTTCCGGAAGAAACTTCCGACCTGCATCACCAACAATTATCAGGAAATCATGAAGGGCCTTCCGAGGATCAAGACGCCGTCCATCGTGATCGATGACGCGACGTATCTCATGGTAGATCAGTTCATGAGGGAAGCCAAGGTGACCGGCTACCAGAAGTTTACGGACATGGCCCTGAACTTTAACAACCTGATCGAAACAGCAAGGAACCTGCCGGCTGACAAGATCGTGTACTTCGTGGGACATTCCGAACAGGCTGATGATGGCAGGGAACACTTCAAGACTATCGGCAAGATGCTGGACAACTACGTCACCCTGGAAGGCAAGTTCAGTATCGTACTGAAGACCGTGGTGAAGGACGGGGCATTTTACTTTTCTACGAAAAACAACGGACAGGACACCGTCAAGACACCCATGGACATGTTCCAGACGGATCTGATTGACAATGACCTGAAGGCTGTTGATATGGCAATAAGAGAATATTACGGAATGGGGGTGAAGGCAGATGACAGTCAAAGAGTTTCTGCAGGCAATCCCGAACAGTGATACCACCAGCGTTCACATCTGCGGAACCTGGACTGGATCCGCAGAGGATCTGATGGGACTGAACATTCCAATCGATACAGCAGTATATGAAGCCGGAAACGGCATAAAAATCTATTTAAAGGAGAACAAGCATGAACAAACCAGTAAATTGGGATAACACGAAAATAGACGCATTTCAGGCCCTCACAGCAGGGGGCCACAAATGTGTCATCATGGAAGTAGAAGAGACCACCAGTAAGTCCGGGTATCAGATGCTGATCATCTACCTGGACACTGATAAAGACGATAAGCAGCCGAAGTTCTATCAGAACCGGCTCCTGTCTGATCAGCAGGCCGGAAGGATTGAAGAGAACCTGCAGCAGCCAGGGGTATGGAAGAAATACTGGAAGTGTAAAACCTATTTGGTCTATGACGAGCGGACCGACTACGGAACACAGAACCTGATGCGTTTTACAACGGCCGTTAGCGACAGCAATCCCGGTTTTACGTTCGATTGGGGACCGCAGTTCACAAGCTACTTCAAGAACAAGAAAGTAGGCGTAGTGTTCCGGGAAGAAGAGTATACGAAGATGGACAACACCTTCGGTGTGGCAGTGAAGCCGATGCGCTTCTGCAACTACAGCACAGCCGAGGAACAGCCAGTCCCAAAGATCAAACTGAAGCCGGAAAACCAGTCACTGGCTGATCAGTATCAGCAGTTCCAACAGAATCCCCAGCCGCAGCAGATGTCCTTCACAGATCCGCAAATGAAGAACGCAGCTAATGAAGGATTCATGCAGATTGCTCCGGATGCATTAGAGGATGAGGGCCTTCCCTTTAGATGAATACTGGCAGGCAATCCAAAGAAGAAAAGGAGATTGGAACTATGATTTACGTAGGAATAGATCCTGGCGCGGACGGGGGAATCGGAGTTATCGATACATTGGAAGACAGCGCAGAAAACTTCCTGCTGACTACAGATAAATTGATCGAGGTGCTGCACCGGCCGGGAAAGATGAAGGTGATGCTGGAAGAAGTACATGCAATGCCAAAGCAGGGCGTAACGTCCATGTTCAACTTCGGCAAGAATTTCGGAGTCATCCTGGGAATCCTGGAAGCCATGCGTGTACCTTATGATCTGGTTACACCGAGGAAGTGGAAAGCGGAATTCGGATTGAATGGAGATAAGAAAAAGAGCATCGAATGCTGCAAAAGATTGTTCCCATGCATCGACCTGAAGAAGTCAGACAGATCAAAGAAGGACCACGATGGCATGGCAGAAGCGTTGCTACTCGCGGAGTACGGAAGGAGGAAACTTAAATAATGGCAAGTAAAAGAATGTTTTCGTTAGACATAGTTGACAGTGACGCCTATCTTGACCTTCCGTTCTCCGCGCAGGCTTTATACGTACACATCTGTATGAGAGCAGATGACTACGGCCTGATCGACAATGCAAAGAAAATTCTGAGGATCACCAGGTGCAAGGATGCAGACCTGAAAAGGCTTGTAAATAATGGGTTTCTTTTGGATATGGGATCCGGGATTTATGCGGTTAAGCACTGGAATAAGAACAACAATTTGAGGAACGACCGGCAGAAAGTGACATACCACATGGAGACAGTCAGCAGGTTAGAGGTTGACAAAGATGGCTGTTACCGGTTGACAGATGACTGCCATACCACTGACATACCAATGACAGACAATGGTATGTCAGATGACATACCGCAGACATACCAGGCGTTACCAAATGACACACTAGGTATAGGTATAGGTATAGATATAGATAAAGGTATAGGTTTAGGTAAAGGTAAAGGAGAAGAAGAAGGTATAGATATACCCCCCTTTATCCCCCCTACCGGGGGACAGGAACCGGCTCCGCACAAATCCGCAACCACCATGATTGAGGAACGTCAATTCTCCATACGGGTAGAAGAGGCAGTCAAGGACTGGGTGAAGTACAAGACGGAGAAGCGACAGGCATACAAAGAGACCGGACTTAAATGCCTGCTGACGGAAATAGAGAACCGCGTCCGTCAGCATGGGGAACAGGCGGTTATTGATGTCATCCGGCAAAGCATGGGAAATAACTGGCAGGGCATTGCCTGGGACAGAATAAAGAAATCCCAACAGGAACTGGATAATGATTATCTGCAAAGGTGGTTACAGGCATGACAAGAGATGAGACGAAAGTGTTGCTGCTTCGTATGGCAGCACTCTATCCGAATTTCAAACCGAGCAATCTGGCTTTAGTGGTTGATTCATGGTATTCGGTGCTGAAGGATAAAGACGTGCAGATGATGGATGATGCGCTGACGGTATATGCCAACACAGATACTTCCGGATTCGCTCCGAGCATCGGACAGTTGAATGCATTGATTGCGAAGGCATCGGTTGCGGAACTGGACGAGGGAGAGATCCGTGACTATCTGATCCGGGCGAGCAGAAACGCGAATTATGGAGCTTCGGATGAATTCGACCGGTTGCCGGAAGACCTGCAGCGTGCAGTAGGATCTTCGTCTGTCATCCAGGAATGGGGGATGATGGATCAGACAGCGTTAAATTTTGCCTTTGACAAAGTAATCAAATCTTATCAGCGAGGACTGGAAGATAAACGTAGCAGATTTGCAACACCAAAGGGCATTACGCTGAATGTATATGACCGGATTGCTCAGAGAAGCAATTTGATGCTGGGAGACGATTATGACCACTGAAGAAATCCGGACATTACTGGAGAGGATCCGGGTGCATTACCCAAGGGCAGATGTGAATGCGTCTGTCGTTGACGAATGGTACCGATTGATCGGTTACATGGATTACTCCGAAGCATTAGGCCTTTTTGATGAATACCTGATGCTGGAAGACGGAAACAGTCATGCGCCCAGGATCCAGTGGTTTAAGAAGCGGCAGACAACAGAGGCAACGAAATACGTTCCGCAACATACCTTCAGCCGGCTGGACAGCAGAGGTCGGCTGATCGACAGCGAAGGACGTATGTACGCTTTCCCGGACCGGCCGGATGAACTATATCACTATGACGGCTCCGGCAGGATCCTGGACAGCAAGAATAATTTGGTGAGGTGAAAACAATGGGACATCCGAGAATCGAAGAAGCAATTAAAGACAAAGCAATTGAACTTGTACGAAAAGGCTACAGCGTCAGGGAAGCCGGCAAGATGCTGGGCATCAGCGAGACTTCCGTGTACCGCTGGATCAGGAAAAAAGAAAAGGAAGAGGCTGTGAAGCCGAAGAAAAAGAAGCAGCAGCCGGTGAAGAAGAATTTCCGGACGCCATATGAACAGTCCAGGTATTACGTGAGCAGGTATTGAAGGGAGATGAAATCATGAGAGACAAAGCAACTATCGATAAGATTTTCAAATGGGCAGACAAAAATCGAGCAAAGTATGAAACGGAATATCAGCTGTCCGGCAGCGCATCAGCTATGAAAACCTATGAACGCTATGCGGACATCTGTGACATCTGCGGAGCTGCTGCCAGGGATCTGTCCGATGAAGACGAAACCAGGCGGCGCATCAGGCGCATGCAGAATCAGATCCTCGACGGCTTTTATGACCTGAAGAAGGTAAACAGCTTGGACAAAACCTTTACGTGGGACGAAGTCGAAGAGTGGATGCGGAAGATGATGGTATAGGGGGTATAGAAATGACGCCAAGATTATTTTGCCTGATCCTGGGTTTTGCCATAGGTGCTGCGCTGATCGGTCTGATATGGATCGTTTGGTATGTCATCCACAAGGAGCCGGATCGGTTGGAACAAGGGAAGAGGACTAACAGGCCGGAGCATTGGACGCAGATAAAAACATTTGTGCCCGAGGACGCAATCAGAACCGGAAAGGTGGTTCCAAAGGTGGCACGATATGGGAACGACCAGGACATGGCTGACTGGATGAAACCTACTGAGACCGATAAAGCATTGCTGAAGTGGCGAGACAAGTACATGAGAAATGCAGATCCGAACGAGGTTGAGGAAGCAAACCGTTGGAAATGGCATAACGCTGCTGCGGATGAAATGATGCAGGACGAACTGGAGAAGATTTTGGAGAGGTGGAACGATGGAAAAGATAACTGAACAGGAGGGCGAGTGATGAGTAATTTGCCATCAAAGCCGTTTAGTAACGGCACAGAATATGAAATCTTTTTGTACAACTATTGTGAGCAATGCAGATCGTACAAACTGCGAGACGATGGATTCCCAGAGTTTCCAGAAAATGGTGGATGTCCGATATTGGATGCAATGGAAAACGCCAGATTCGATATATCAGCATTTCCATCAGATCATATCAGAGAATTGCATGATGCAGATACGGATGAAACAATCAGATGGCATGAATGTAATCGGTTCGACCCAGAGGATGAAAAATTAGCTAATGAAGCATTTACAAGAATGTCAATGGCGGTGATTCCGGGATTTAAGAAAGAGGAGGGCGAGTGATGACTGATTTAATTAACAGACAGGATGCGATTGCTGATTTACAAGGCAAAGACCCGTCAAAGATATGGGATACTGCTGATGTCGAAGTATGGATTAACTCCCTGCCATCCGCAGAGCCAGAACAGCGATACACTGAGGAAGAACTAAGGGTATTCGCTCACGGAATTTCATTAAGTCTTTTGTCAAAGCGGTCAGCTCAGCATTGGCGGTATGATAAAGACACGGCTACAGAAATTGAGTTTCTTGAACGGCTTTATGATAAGG
>Ga0326512_10000346_pt1 | contig 40292 bp, 56 predicted proteins | sample 1_2617_0518_D_FD_203652 | JGI IMG/M metagenome (GOLD analysis project Ga0326512, IMG submission 203652) | Bovine rumen microbial communities from UC Davis, California, United States - 1_2617_0518 | ecosystem: Host-associated > Mammals > Digestive system > Stomach > Rumen | place: USA... | reverse complement strand
CGTTAGTAGTAGTTTGTAAATTGTTACTCCAAATAGCCATTTTATAAAAGTTGGTTAAAGAATTAAATCAGTCCCAACTCCTCTACTTTCTTTTGTAACTTATCTAAAGGCATCTTCTTTGGGTCTTCACTTTTCTGTTCCTCTTTTCAGTCATAAGACTTTCAAGGGATAGAATAGTTACCACTGAGTTTGTTTTTAGTTTGTTCATCTAGTAGCCTTGTTGGGTCTATCTTGCTTAATACAAGATATTTTATGTCTTCTATGTCTAAGTCCTTATGTGCGTTTGCATAAGACAATAGTTCATCTTTGACATCTGCAAGGTCTGGATTATCAAGTAAGAATTTAGCCATCTCAGATTCTCTATTGCTATCAAGAGTCTTGTTAGAGTTGTTTAATTCTCTTTCAATAATCTTGCTATTAAATGAGGCATCTTGTATAGCTTCCTCCTTTTTCTGTTCGTCCACCTCACCATCTGAGTTCTTAAACTCAGAGTCTAATTCTCATGAACGAAGTTTCCTCAACTGTTCCCTAGCTTCTTCCAACTCAGTCTTAAGCCTGTCGTTGTCTTGTCTAAGTTCACTCCTTTGATGTAAAAGCTTTTTAATAGATTCTGGTGTCTTTTTTTCAGGCTCACCTTTTCCCTCTGGTTTCTGTTCCCCCATCTGCTCAGGTTCTCCCTTAGGTGCTTCCCACGCCTCTTTTGATTCTCCGTTAGGTGCTTCTCAATTTGGCTGCTGTGGCTCTTCCTTTGGTTGTTCTGGCTGTGGATTTTCTGTGTCCATTTGGCTTGTTGGTAGCTCTGCCACCATTTTCTCTAACTCATTCAAAGGAATTGAGTTGTAATCGGTCTGTTCGGTCATTTGAATTGATTATAGATAAATGTGCTATCTCTAGCGAACATGGGTCTACTCCATGTAGGATGCAATTTTCTTATGTGGATTGCTAACCACTGGATTAGCCGTCGCTAACCACTATATAGATGGCATGGAGACCGACCACCATACCATCTGTATATAAGTTAACTCATATCATTAATGATATCTTTAACGGTCTCATACAATTTATCTCATGCAGTCTCATCTTCTGCTAATCACTTTAATGTCTCTGGGAGGTCTAACATCTTCTGGTAAACTTCCCTCATCTTTATGAGGACAACTGCTCAGTTCGTAGGCTTCTCTATGTATCAGCTCTTTGAATTGAACAGATGTTCCTCAACGATGGCTTTATTTGCTTTCAGATATTCCTCTAAGACTTTCCAATACTTACTGTTTGTAAGTTCATATAGTTGTTTATCAAGCGTTTGCATTCTTAAGTTTAAGTTCTAAAACCTTTAATTGTGCTTCGTATAGTTCCTTTTTATCAGGGTCGGTCTCTACAGCCAACATCTGTTTTAGATTATCTACTCACACTCTTAACATCCTATCCTCTTCTTGTTTAACTTTTTCTTCTGGTAAGTCAACAACAGTTGTAGTAGTTGGTAATGGGTCTAACTGCACATCATCTGGTAGTTTTCAGTCCCCATAATAATGCTTAGCAAACTCACTATATGCTAACGATATGTTTCCATTAGTATATAATATGTTTAGTTTATCCTCTGGGATTCAGTATTTGTCCATTAAGAACTCTCTACTATTCCTTGATAATTCCCACATATTAATACCATAGAACTCACAAATTAACTTTACTACTACATCCATTACCCTATTAGTATCAAGCACTCACTTCTCCCTTAAGAGTTCTGGTGTGATATCAATAGCCTTAATTCACCGTTGGAGACAAGATTGTCTTATCCTGTTCCTCATATCGTTTTCAGCAACGATTGCTTTTGTAGCGTCTGTTGATTGTAATCAATCCATGTCGGTCTAATTAATAATTAAATCTCTTTGAAATAATCTAATACTATTTTCTTCTCTTCTTTAGATAGTTCATCTAATTCTTCACAAGCTACTTGATATGGAGTTATACCATATTTCTCTACAATAACTCTTACTTCTTCTGGTAAATCGTAGATTATAAATGTAACTTCTTTTGCCTTAGTCTTAAGATTCTCTTCAGCCCATTTTAGTAATACATCTTCTTCTCATTTCTTAAGATTGTATTTTGAAAGGTCTCTTTCTGGAGAAAGTAATTCTGCGTCTCTAATTCCATAGAACTCACATATTTTTTCTTTGGACAAAGCAACCTGAGGTTTCTCCTCCTTTTTTGCTTCTACCTTTTTCTCCTCCATCATCTCTACCTCTTGTTCCATTTCTTCTGGAACGATTTTCTTTTTAGCCATGTTATTATTTAATAAGGTTTAAAACAAACTTCATTCACTCAATGCTTGACTCAATCTCTACATCTGATTTCATCAATGCTCATTTGAGTTCATTAATCTCAGCCCATCTAGTTGTGTACTGAGTCTTAATCATTTCTGCAGCTTTCTCATCATTGTCTGCTCTCTTAAGAAAGTCTTCATTCGTTGCTAGCTTAACATCAGGGTCTTCGTATCCATTCTCCTTGAACCATTCCTTTGTTTTCTGGATTAGTAGCTCATGTGATTTCTTAATAATGTTGTGGGCTACATAGTTCTTGGTGTATGCCTGATGTAAATCCTTTAAAGCCTCTTGGCTTAGTAGTTCATTAACGTTTTCCATATCGGTCTATTTAAAGATTAAAAGGGCTGTGTTTTAAGTTGGTTATCTTTCTGAATCATATTGTTTGTTACTCAGTTCATGATTCATTGGTTACCAGCTTGTCATGGCATTCCTCACATAATAGCCATATCTCTAGCTTGTTGTCAACTCTGGATATATGCCATCTTCCTCATCTCTATAGCAGCTCTTGTGGCTGGCGTGTTTAATGCACTCTGGTAAATTGTAAGATAAGTGTAGTGGTCTTCATCCATGCTTCATATCTGCACAGGGATATTATTATTTAAGAGAATTACCTGCTCTTTAGCATCAAGCTCAGCTGGAGTGTAAGCACATGCTTGTTCAATCTCACTTTGACTCATTCAAAGTAAAGCACAATACTTTCTCTTCATGAATCTTTTCTCTGCTGGACTTGCTGTCTGGTCTGCCATAATCATGGCATATAGTTGAACAAACTTATCTAAGTCTGCTCTGTTCTGACTATCTAAGTCTCATCTGTTTACTATCTGGATTCTAGGGTCGTTTCCTCCTATGATATTCTTTCTAGTAAAGATATCTCATGCTGGACTTATTCATCTAGTAAGCTCTACATATTTCTCATCATTGACACTAAAGAAATGTTTATAGAACATATACCATAGTTGCCAGAACGTTTTCTCTCCCCATGCATTTATCTTATTTCCTAACACCTTATTAATATTAGCATTATCCTGTGCGATAGTTGCCTCAGATGCTGTAGTCATGTTAGGGTCTCATACTCACTGTGTAAGCTTAGAGATTCATGTATCACTCTCAGCTTGATTGCTTAATTGGTTCTGGAAGTTATATACATCTGGACTTAATCATTTCTCTGGTTCAATGAACAACATATTTCCTATGTTCTGACCATTTCAATCTACTGGGATATACTGTGGTCAAAGTACTCATTGGCTAAGTATCTTTTTAGATTTAGTATATATGTTTCTATCTAGGAACACTCTTCCACCTAAAGCCTGCTTAATAGCCTGTATTCTGATTAAGTTCATCATTAATGTTTGTAGCTTCTGTTTGTCCTCTACAACATCATATAGGTTGATTCCCCATGGGTCTCAATCATGTGGCTCTCGGTAGTTTAATGCTACAGGGAACTTAACATTACAATCTATTAGCTTCTCTCATTTTAAGATAGGCTTTACATATTTCATATCTAAGATAGCATCTCTCTTATACATCACTACTTGTAATGGTTTTCACTCATACATTGTGTAGTGTGTATAAATTGTTGTATCTTTTTCTACTGCTGTCTTTTCATTTATATATCTAGGATTTCATTTATCTTGTAGCTGTTGCTCTTGCTGTGGAGTTAATCCTGGTTGGATATCAACCTTTCTCCATATACCCTGTTTCTGCATTCTCTTTACTGCATCAACAGGCATCTTAGTTTCAAATCACATGTAATCAAAGTTCTTTATATGTGTGTGTCCTCTAGGGTCTGGATACCATGATAGTGGGTCTACTACTTTATAGGTAGGATTCTTCTTCTCATCGTCCCATCCTGTTAGCACTCTTATTCATACTCCCTTTAGGAACTTATTCTTTTGATTAATATAATCTTCTACTTCCATATCAAGATTATCATAGTCATATTCACATACTGATTGAAAATTCCTTGCTTCAATAAAATGGTACAAGTCTCTACTTGTCCATTTTACCTGTAGTTTATCCTGATAATATAGTGCTAACAAAGAGTTTGTTAAACTCCTGATAAGATTTACCTTTACCTTTTCATCTTCTGCTACCGTTTGGTACAACCAAGACCTTTCTCTGAATTGATTTCTTTTTTGAGTAGTTGCAGCCTCAGATGCTCAGAACTCTCTAAGTACCTGTGTCTTAACTTTCTCATAATCACTTCTTGTAAAGTCTGCCATGTATGGAAAGATATATTTAAAATACAATTATACTCTTGTGATATATAGAGTTTTTCCACAAAATCAAGAGAAAATTGAGATTCTCTTGATTTATGATTTTTTTTATTTATATGTACTTTTGTTATAGAAGTACGGCTATAATATATACATGTCTTAAACGGAATTAAATATCCTAACCAGACTAAGTTCCTTCTGGAGAATAATCTCTATCCAATCAAAAAAAGAGTAGCCATATTGGGTTACTCTTTTTCTTTATTAATTATATTTTGCTAACTCTTTATTTATGTCCTCTAACTTCTTCCTGTTCTTATCATTCATATAATGTAATATACTCTTGTAGTTCTCATCATTGGCTAAATGTCGTAACTCACTATTCAAATCTATTGCATGAACTACTTTAGTCTTCATCTCATTTAATCTCTTGATATCTTCTTCTGCATCCTCTTTTACTAAAGTATATACATAGAAATATTGTCAGTAGTTTGTTATCTCACTTAACTTATGCTTTAGTCCATATATGTTTTTTTCTGGTCTGCTTCAACTATCCTTTACACTCCTTTGTCCATCTTTATTAATAATATCAACTGAATGTCAGTTAGTTGAATATCAGAAATTAGTCCCATCTACCATTAAATCCTGCTTATCTTCGTTGTATTCTTTCGTAGGACAATAGTTTCAATCAATGGTGTATAAATTATTCAGTACGTCTTCTATAATGTCGTCATCGTATTTTGATAAACGAAAGTAAGCTAGTTTTCCGTACTTTTCTGTCAGCTTTTTATTATCATTCCACCAATCAGCTACTAATTTTACAGCACTCTGTACATACCATCCCTGTCCCCTTATCCTTCATCTAGTATAACTCATATCATCTATCTCTTTTATCTCATCATAGGAGAATTGGTAATTAGTCTGGTCTGAAGCCATTCATACTGCTGCAAAAATAGTACAACTAACATAACTCCATTTATTAGCATACTGATTATATTCAAATCTGATTTCATCTTTTTTATGTAGCTTTGGTAGCAACTCTGAATCCCCATTACATAACACATAGTCCTCTGGAGATTCTCATATACCTAAACATCCTAATTTTTCTTCCATCTGGTTATATTTATGAATTAAAAGTTCTCTAAAGTCTTCCTTACTCCAACTGTATCATTTCATTAGAATTTCATGTATTCCATATTTAATTTACTTCATCCTTTCTCATCCTTCTCTATTTCAATTATCCATCCTCAAATAGTATTACCTAAATTAAATCTTTTTGCCAATAAATTTTCTTTCAAAAAAGCGCCTGGCATAAACCCATGGATTCACCTATGCAAATCATATAGCGCAGTGTGATAATGACCTAATGCAAAGATGTCTGGCTGATTCTCTACTGGTAGACTATCTAGGTATTTCTTCATCTTATAATCCTTTGCATAACTTAGACTTCCTCCTCAATGATGTAGGTTTATATCTATTCAATTCAGCTTTAGCCTTGCATCATAGAATCATAGATGTATCAAGTCCTGTCTTACCTGTTCTATTGCTTTACAGATATTTACTCAGTTTTCTTTTAAAAATTTTTCTTCATGGTTTCAGCCGATAAAATACGTAGGTAATCATACATTTGGGTATCTATCTCTTATCTCTGCTAGCTGTTGTTCAAATCATACTGCACTCTGTTCAAATTGCTGTCCCTTATACACATTACAACCATCTACTATATCTCAGCAATGCACGAAACATTCTACTCATTTATCCTTAGCCCTATCGTAGAACTCTCATAACTCATCTACTGCAGCACCTCTAGCTCAGAAATGAGTATCGCTTACCAATCAGAACTTTAAATAGCCAGGCTCATTTAATACTTCATCTACTTCCTTCTTTGTGCTGTTGGCTATATAAGCAAGCATCTCCTTAATCTCTTTCTCTGAGTAATGCTCTAATAAGTCCAGCTTTTTCTTATCTTGTTTAGATAGCTTCTCCTCTTTAGGCTCTAATGCCTCTGCTATTCATTTCCTATACTTACTCACAGTTCTCCTATCTACCCCTAGTTCTTTTCATACATCTACATTAGTTACTTCTTCTGGATAGGATTGAATCTTTTTAATAGTGTCTTCATCTAGTTTACTCATGTGTGATTCTTTATAAAAAAAATAAAAAGAAATCTGATTTCCTTCTTATCTAATTACTTCTTCCTTGTACCATTCGTATGGGTCAAGTATATCTTTACTGTTCAAAACTTCTAACAACCACTCTTTCACATCTGGTCTAAGTGCTTTAGAAGAGATGTCCAGTGTAGTTATTAGCTGTTGTGCTATCATCTTGTTAGCAAATAGCTGATGAATAGCACGGTGATTTATATCAGGTATTACCTCTATGTTCTTGCTTACATTAGCTCAGCCACGAGAGGTCGGTAAGAGATGATGTCTACTGTATGACTTATCTCTCTTACTCATTTATTCTACTGCTAATATAGGATAAAACAACATTAATATCACTATAAGTATTATAATTCAGACCACGATTTCTTTTCTCTTCCACCTTCAGTTTCGGATTCTTTTGTTGAAGTTGTACTCGTTTTTTGAGGTGTTTCTTTTGCTCATTGAATCTTTGCAAGAACTAAAGCTGACATAGCATCATTCATGTGGTAGAATATTCTAGCATGTTCAAGATTTGGGGTGTATCAATCTTTCTGCAACCATTCCATAGCCATGATTCCATTCTCTTCTTTCTTTCTGTATATTTTAAATCCCAAGCTTGTCTTTGCTATTTTATATTCTCGCATCTATTGATTTAGTTATTTGCTAAATTCTCTTAATGCTTGTAAAAACTCCGTCTGCTGCTTGTTAATAGTCTCGTTGTACTTCTCTATTAATCAGTCAACACTCCTAATATATAATATCACAGTCGCAACAATAGAAGCAAATGCTATTGCCATAATCAAGAGGAATGTCCCTCTCTCTGAAGATGTAATCTTAGAGAGGGCATTGCCAGTTTCCTCTATAGTTCACTTCTCAATATTTACCATTTTGATTGTTTAATTAAAGAATTATTTTCCTTTAGAAGCTAATCTTGTTTCAAATGCTTTTAATATCTCCCATAAATCATACCATATAGTACTTCATGTTCATAGTGCTAATCATAATAATATCTTACCTCATGCTGTAATGTCTAATCAAAAATCTACAGAAAAAGCTGCTATTATACCAAGTATAAAAGCGAATCAAATACTGATAGTTGATACATACTTCTTCCTAACTAATCCAGTATACCCAGGTTTAGCAAAAGAAATAATCGTACTAATCACTGTAGCACATACAGTTAGTAGAGTAATAGTAGTTGCCATCTATATTATGTGAAGATATAAAAGATAACTTCTATCATCCCTATAACTATATTTTATAAATTTTCAATAGAAATTTTACGAATATAACCTATTGTTAACTACTATACCTCAATCATCTCAACTGACAAGTGGTTCATTATCAAAAAAGTATTCTGTACAGGTTCTGAAGTGTGAGTTCTCATCATGAACTGGTAGTCTCTGCTCTGTAGTTATCTCTCTATTCTCTGACTTCTGTGGATAATGGGACTGTATAATACTCTGTTCCCACTCATAATTATCCTTATCATAAAATAATCTGTTCATTCATAGCTGTGTCTTAGTTATCCTCTCCCTTAATGTACTCTTCCTATTAGTAGTTATATGTATTCACATCTCAGCTAACGCTTTCCTGATACTATCATCACTAACTACTGTCCTACTATCTGAATTATATGGGTCTCAGAAATGGTCATGAAACCTAACTAACTGCATAAACTTCATAATCTTGAAATCTCTCTCATCATATACCCAACTGTTTCAAGCATATGGCTTTCAAAGAACTAATCATGCAAAGTCTTTAATGTTCCAATTAACCCTCTTGAAGCTCTTAATAAGAAATACATTCCCTGTCTGGAAATCTTTCTGCCATAAACAAAAAGCAATACTGTCCCTACCAAAGTCTCGGCTTCAGTAAGTGTGTCTGCTAACATCATATACATAAGTACCTTTTGTTGCCATCTGTAAAAATAATGGATAAACTGCATTTACTACACTTGTCTCATATGAGATATCTACCTCCTGTGCTAAGTCTGTTGCTGTTCTGGTCATCTTCTGAAACTCATACCATACATTAGTCTTTAGTGGATGTAGCCTCCAAGGTAAACGTATCTTCTTGTTTAATAAATGCCTATAAGCTTTATGATTAGTCATTACTTTCCCATACACATTCCCTGTTCAGTTAGGTGTTCATCAAAATATCCTACACTCTGTAACATCCTTAGTCTTCTGTAACGCTGTCTCATCCCTAGGTCGCAGGGCAAACTCATCCATAAATACTACCTTCCTTCTTCACCCCGTTCAGAAATTCACTCATACATCTCAACTAATCTCTCAACACCCAGGTGCTGATATGTTCATATACTTGTTTAACATCTCCTTAGGCTTTAACTGTTTAGGTAATCTCTTAATCATATACCTTAACCTCTCAAACGCTGAGTCCATATTCCCCTGTGCATCAACATAATCCTCTTTGTAACTACCTAAAAGGACACTCCACTCTTTAAAAAGAAATCACCATAAAAAAATTCATAACATGGTTCGTGATAATCACATGTCCCTGCTCTTCTCTATCCATACATCTATCCCTAACTCTACAGCTTCTACTATCTGCTTAATAAAGTCATCCTGATATGGATATGTAATAAACGGTACGTGTGGCTTATCTAACCTAGGATTGTATGTCCATAAAAACATGTTAAAGAAAAAAATTGGGTCTTCCTTGCATTTCCTTATAAGCTTGACCCAACCCTCATCACTCGTATATTTAAGTAACTCTAACCTCTTCTCCTTATTAGCTTGCTGCACCTCCTTAATATATTCCTCCCTATCCTTTACACTCTTGCTAACATTGTCCCTCCATTTAAGTAACTTCTGCTCAAAACTTAATCAATCAAAATTTAAATCATCTTCATCTAACTTGTTCTCCTCTATATCCATTATCCCCTTTAGGGTGAGAGGTATCTTTTTTTGCGTCTCATTCTTCGCCTGCTTTACTTCTTCCATAGTCGGTCGGTTAAGAAGTAAAACTATTCGTAATAATCTAATAACATGTCATCTACATCCTTATGCTCTACCTCTGCCTTAATATCAGATTTAGATTCAATCCTTTGAGTGTTGTACTGCTCAGGACATCTAGCCTTTAATACCTTAAGTGAAAACTCTCCATCCTTGTCATTCAATACTCACTCATGTACCTTATCCTTAGCATCCCTTAATAACTTCGTCCTAGCCCAATCTACTCTTATCTTGAAATCTTCATCTGCTCTCATGTGATTGTAATATGTAGTAGTGCTGAACTTTGCCTGCGCACAAGCTTCTGCTATAGTGTAATCGTTCTCTATAGCTTCTAAAAATATCTCCTTCTGATTCTCTGTTATCGTATCATTGTTCGTAAAAGTCTTCCTATCCCTGTCCCATGTAATGTACCTCTTCTGATATACTCACTTTGGCATCTTGTTTAATATTAGTATGTAAATTGTGCCTTACATTGGCTACATTCGTTTCATATACAAATAAAAAAATTTTGCAAGAGATTTTTGAAAAAGGGGTCCCTAAAGATTTAACCCCCCTACGTACTCTATCTCCTCTTCCTCTAATGGATTAGGTGTAAACTTCATAAACATTAATGCTTTCTTCTCAGCTTCTTCCCATCATAAATCTGAATACTTGCTGGCAAAAGACTTAATCACTTCTTCCATCGCAGCCTTCCTTGCCAAATCCATTTCATAAAAAAATTTTAAGTGGTCTTTTAATTCTTCTCAACCACTTTTCTTTAACCCCTCCATCTCCCTTCTCAACTTTTCATTCTCTTCTTTTAATCAACTAATATCAACCTGTTGTCAACTTTTCTCAACCTGTTCAACATCCCTCCTAAATGCATACTGTCAATGATTTTTAACTATGAATCATCTCTGAATCGCCTTATCAAGCCATCTTACGTTCTTTCAATCTTTTCCATAAGCTTCTAAAATTGCCTTTTTTGTATCATACCACATTTGTAATTCTTACCTATATAAAATATTTATCTATACAATTATTGTAATCATTTCTCAACTTTTTTCAACTGTATGTTTTGTGGTCTTCTGAAATTAGTAAAAAATATATGTAACTATTTACCCGTGATTTTTTCAAACTTTCCCACGCGCGAACTGGACTTTCCCCCTGGGGGTGGTGTGCCCCCTATATTTTTTAATGGGTGGGGGGTGGCCCCTATATTTTTTTTGGAATCCTCTATTTTTTTAGCTCTTTGGAATGCTCTGATTTACCAGTTCTTAACTGATAGAAAGAGAAAATTAGAGGGGTTCTTTCTTTCTCTGGGACTAGTAATTAGAAGCTAGTAATTAGAAGCTGGTGTAGTAATTAATGCTGAGGGTGTAACTATTTGTTGCTGCTGTGGTGTGTGTAGCTTCTAGAATGGTTTGATGTTTTTTTTTCTTTTATATGGTATGCTTAAATGGTGGGGTTTTTATTTTTTCTTTGGGGGGGTTTTATCTTATGGGGTTTTTTATTCTTTAGGGGGTTTGATTCTTTCTTAGGGGTTCTTTTTATTCTTTGGGGTTGGTTCTTATTTAGGGGGTTTTGGTTGTTTTTTTGATTTGGTTTTTTTTATTTTTTTAGGGGGTTGGTGTTTTTTTGTTTTTGGGTGGTTTGATTTTTTGGGGGTTTTTTGCTGTTGGGTGTTTTTGTTTTACTAATTCTTAATTGCTTTTATTCATTCTTTTGAAATTCTCTTGATTTTTGTGTTGGAATGTTTATAACATCGCTGTCAATGATGAGCACCGCTGGAGGTGGTGCGGTGTAAAACTCCAGTTTTGCACTAGGTATTTAACAGTTTATAAGAAAGTATAAAAAAGTATAAAATCATGAGTTGATAGGTTTAACCTATCACCTCATAAAATCTTATGCTTTAGGGTGTGGGATTTTATGAGGTTTTAACCTCGTTTTTTATACTTTTACACAATATCACCATGAAAAACTACGAACTATTTCAAAGAGACCAGTTTAAACACTGTCAAGCTACAGAATGCAGACGGGAAGACGAAGACGGGAACGTTATAACAATTTTCTACAGTTATAGCTGTCCTGAACTGGTAAAAGTCAAGGGTGACTGGTATAGATTTTCTTTTGAAAATTCAAGAAAGGCTGGTTGCTGGACTTCAAGCCATACAACTTCAAAGCAATTAACTAGGTATTTTTGACCAGAATGGCGTGATTTACCAGTTATGAACTTGCAAGAGTTTGAGGATGAGTACTTTTACACAGGTATTGACTGACTTTACTAGAGTTTTGACGCTTTGGGGGTTGCTTTGTAACCTCCAACTGTCAAGGCTTTGACCTTGTTTTTTATACTTTACTAGATAAAAACATGAAAAACACTAAAGATTTACCAAAATGTGACGTCTGGACTGTGGAATTTGACCGTGACGGTGAAATGGAAGAGTATTTTTACAGGAACGAAAAAAACGCAAAAAGCAAATTTGACGAACTGGTTAAAAAGTACGACTTGCAAGTCAAGGGATGTTACGCAAAAGATGGACGAAGTTACTCAGTTTGGATGTGAAAAATCACCTTTGAAGATTAAGAGTTGATACCTTGCAAGTTGCAGTTTGTAACTTGCAAAAATCAACTTTTAACAAGTTGAGCTTTTATACTTTTACTAACATGCAAATGAATAAAAAAACACTAGAACTCAAGAGCGTTTTTGAGTTATCACCTGACGAAATGCAGGAATTATACCTAGAAGAGGGTGAGGAATTTGCACTTTTTGAGGGTGACCCCGATTATATGGTGACTCCTGAAGGTGAATGCATTTATTTTTTCATACGAAGTGAAAAAAACCTAGTTATTGTCTCAGATTATTCTGATTTTGATGATGAGCTTTTAGAATTTTGCAGGGGTCAAGATACAAGAGTAAGTAGAGGCGGTTACAATTCAAGAAGGGAATCATGAAATTGGGAATATTTAGAAAAAAACACGCGGGAATGATGGGAGGAATGCAAGAATTTGAAAATTGCATACCGTTGAGGCTGTGATTATGTTTACACGCTTTTTGAGTATGTAGAGAATCATGAATTATTTGAGTATTTGGATGGGTTTGATTTTGTTTGAGAATTTGAAGTTATAAATGCAATAGAGGATTTTTTCAAGAATTGAGAATGAACTAGCTGGGGTGAGTTATCCGAATATCAGGAACTGGCTAAAGAATGGATGGAGTCAAGGAATGTGAAATTTGATTAAATGGTTTGTACTTTGCAGGTTGGTTTACAACTTGCAAAAACAAGCTATTTGACGCTTGGTTTTTATATTTTATACTTTTATAGACATGAAAAATTGTAGAGGTTTGGTAATTGCTAAAGGTTACCTAAAAGAACACTATCAAAAAGAGTATGAAAAACTCAATGGATTATTTGGTAGTGATTGGTATATCTATCAGGATTATACTATCTATTATTTGGTGGTTGGTGAATGTGAAACAAGCTTTATAAGTTTAAAACTGGATTTACCAGAACTTATAGATGGTATTTGTTTTTGACTTTTACTTAGTAAACACTGAAAATAGGATGGAATGGATAGATATTATTTGAATGATACTAGGGGGTATTATTTGTATTTGTGGGATTTTATTTGGTAAATAGTAAAAAAATGACTGTAAAAGAACTTATTGAGGAACTAGAAAAATATGATGATGACGCTATAGTAGAGATTTATAAAAATGATGAATATACTGATGAAGTAAAAAATGTATTTGAAAGCGTCTTGACTGATTATTATACTACTATAATTATTCAAAATTATTAAGTAGTTTGTACTTTGGATGTTGCTTTGTAACATCCAAAAACAAGCTATTTGAATAGACGAAGACCTGAGTCTTCTTAGCTTGACTTTTATACTTTATACTTATTAAAATGGAGAAAAAAGACCTTATTAAAATCCTAGAGGATTTGCAGAATCATTTACATGATAGAACAGCACGACCTGAGGATGTACTTGTAGAGCTTAGAGATGCTTTAGAGGATTATGGTTTAAGAAATCAGAACTCAGAACTACGAGAAAACTATAAAACCTCAGACGAACTACAAGATATGCTTAGAGAGGCTATAGACCAATGAATCAATAGGCTTTACTACTTTATAGGTGAGGCTAACATTTACGACGTATCTATTATGTATGTTGATAACTACTGAAATTGTGAATGAAAAGTAACTTATAATGATTTGTGGAATGTGATAGAGAATATCCTAGATGGTTTGGATAAGTAAAATTCAAATTAGATGGTTTGATATTACAGATGGACAATTTATCCACTCAGATATTAAACCATCCAAATTTGGATTTTCTGGTACGAAAGGAACTGGGAAATCTATACACTTTTTATACTTTAATCTATGCAAGAATGATTAAAATTATTTGAGACACCATCGTAATGGATGGTGGGGTATGAAAACTCAAAAAATTATGAACCTTTAGGGGTTGAGTTTTTAGAGTTAAAAGAGACCCTGAAAAACACACAATGCGTAAGTTAAATGCGTATTGATTTAATGTAGATTGTTTAAGAATGATTTACACGGCTAACCCTGATGCTAAAATTGAGATTATCCAAAAAAATGTATTATCAAAATTAACAATCACAGTAAAAAATGCGTTAGAAGTCTGAACTTATTTATCATTTAATGGAGAATTGCAACTATTTGTAGGTAAGGATAAATTTAATTCAGTAATGTAATTAGAGATGGTATTCTTACTTATAATGTTTGTAGTTAGTGTAATAGGTAAACTATTTAAGGCTAACGAAGACCAAATAGTTGGTGCATCATTTGGGGTGCGAATTATGGTTATTATTTTAATGATAGTAACATCATAAAATTCTCTTGACTTTGATAGATAAATGTTTATATTTCTAATGCTAGTAAAAGTATAAAAGCAAAAAGCCTATTAACTGATGGTCGTTTGAGTCGTAGCAAACAGCTATCAGAGTTCAGACGACCTACTACGACCAGTTAGTAGGTTTTTTGTTTAAATTTTATTTCTTATTCTAAATAAAATGCATGTACTAGATGTAAACGAAATCTTTGGAATGACTTTCTATACATACGATAGGATTTTAGAAGAATGAGGTAAAAATTGACCAGATGCTATTGCTTTGTATATTAAGTTATTAAAACAAACCAGGATACAACAAACAAACCAGACAAAATCTTTGAATGTGTTTTTAAAGGAATGATTATGATGGGGAGATGAAAGATTAAAAAAAGCTAGACAAGTTTTAAAGTCTTTGGGGTTGATAGATGATGTAGTTATTAGAGATGAACTATGAAAAATGGCATGACACTATGTAAGGGTAAATTTCTTAATCAATGAACAGAAAGTTAGAACGTTAGGTAGTACCTATAATCTATCCACAACTGGACTAAACCACGACGTGGCTAAACCCACATCTGGACAAACAGACACAAATGCTTTAAGTAATATAAATATAAATGCTTGAAGTAATAAATTAAAAAATAATCAAAACAATGAAAACACTCAAAGCACTAACACTCAAAGCACTAATACTTTCTTTCCTAAACAGGATAGCGTCACACCTACCCTGGAGGATGGCGACTTGACATTTGAAGAGATTTATAAATTATTTTATCACAAGAGTTGACATAAACCTAGTGAACAGAAATGCAGGAAAGTATTTGAAAGCTTAAACCTAGATAAAGAATGATACGAAATGTTAGTAAAAGATTTGAAGTTATTTAAGATGGAATATAAATATTGAGTTAAAGACCAGAAATACCGACCATGATTTGAAAAGTATGTTTGAGGGTTTAATGCTGAATGAGTAAATGAAGAGTACAGATTAAAAGAGATTATCAAACATCATATGGAGAATACTGAGGATATAGAAAAAGGTAAGAAGAGATATAAAGATTTATGTGATATGTTTGGTAAAGAAGTTGTAGATAAATTAGTAAAACAATATGGTAAAAACAAAAACAAAATAATATTAAAAGCCGATTAATCTTTTATATTTTTATTAACAATTAAGATGAAAAAATGATTTGTATTTCCTAGTGAAAATTTTAACAAGCCAAAGAGTGACTTTGGTGTAATGATGAGTGGAGAATTGGTTACTATAGTTGCTGAAAGTAACTCAGGTAAAACCACATTTGCCATGGATATTATAGATAGGAATTCTAAGTTAGGTAAGAAATGCTTTTATATTAACTTAGAGTTTGCTATTGAGACTATGCGAAAAAGTAGATGGTTATGGTTAAACTGAAAGAAGAAAGAGAATCTAACAGACCTTGCGCCACTATCTGAAGAAGAAGAAAAACAAATGGATAGTTATGTTAAACAGAATTTAAAGAAATTTGATTATTATAATAATCCTAATTGAATTAGTTTAACTGATTTAGAAAAGCTTATATCCGAGAAAGCTTTAGAGTGATACGAAATGTTTGTGATAGATACATTTAGTAGAATAGAATGAAATCTTAACTCACAAACTGCAAGAACTATGCAAAATAAATCAATGGAGGTATTACAGGAACTAGCGCAAAGATTGGATATTCTAATAATTGTATTACATCATACGAATAGACAATGAACATGGGAGGGTAGCCAAAAGATTATGGATTTAAGTAACATGTTTATAGTAATAGAAAAGGATATTGATTGAGAATTTCAGGAATATAGAAGATACAAGCTTATGAAAGATAAATATACAACTAATCAAGAAGTAGAGTTATATTATCATGGTTGAAAATATGAATTTTAGTTTTTAATCCAGATTAAAATGCGTAAAACAAGTAATTGAAATATAATATATGCACAGACAAATGATTATTGTGCAATAGGTACAACTAATATCCTAGAGACAATATCTAAGATGATTTGATACTGATGGACTTTAATAGAACAGATAGATGACGATGAATCAGTAATGTTATGTTTTGCAAAATGAGATTTACTTAATGAATTGCAATAAAGTTTTTATTTATTAATCTAATATATCATGTACAAGATTAAACTTTTTACATCTCAATGAGAATTTTTTCTTAAAACAGATGTAACATCTTTGCCTGATGATAAATTTATAAAGGCAACAAACTCATTTTGAGTTGAGTATTATGTTAATAGGGACGAGATTAGATTTTATAAGGTATATAAATGTGAATGAGAAGAGGAGAAATAAATCCAGAATCATTTAAAATGCTGTGGAAAACAAAGAAGGCTGCAGAAAATATTAAACCAATTCTTTTAGAGATAGTAGATAACTATTGGAGAAAGACATGAAAGCCACAAGGGAAAGTAACACGGAAGGATTTAGCCGACCGTGTTTTTTCAGAATATTGCAGACTTTATTATGCAGATGAGAAATGATATGTTACATGTATAACAAGTGGAGTAAGGATGTTTTGGAAAGATAGTCAATGCTGACATTTTGTATCCAGATGAGTATTAAAGTACAGATACGATATTAATAATTGTCACCCTCAAAGTTATGCTGAGAATGTAATACTATCTGGTAACTATAAAGTTTATACCCTACAAATGATTAAGATGTACTGATTAGAATATGTGGAAAATATAGTAAACGATAAAGAACTACGAACATATAATCAAATTGAATATGAAGAAATGATAATGGGACGATATAAATTTATAGTGGAGAAAAAAGAATTGATTGAAAAGAATAGTTAAACACTGTTATTCAAAAGAATAAAAAAAGTATTAAAAAAGTCTTGCATTTTAATTACAAATGTGTATATTATATGTGTTATCATTTATAAGATAACTTTTTATACTTTACTATTACAAAAATGACCGACGTAGACTTAGACTTGTTCAACAAAGAACAACGACCATGCAATTATGATTATGATTGCTTAGAGTTTGGTGAGTACTTAATGAGTACATGAAAGATTGACTTATCTGATGAGCTTTATGAGGCAAGAAGAGATGAGCAGGTAGAATTAGAAATGCAAAAATCTTTATATCTTAATCAATTACAAGATGCTTAAATTCAAAATCAATAAAGACAAATCAGATGAAAGATTTGAGTTCATGGAATGTGAGATAGAGAATGGGTACATTGCTATCATCAAACCATTAGAGAGTCCTTTTCCTATGTGTTCAGTATTTATTAAGAGAAAAGCTTTCAATGATAATTGAAGTGAACTATGATATGTAGAGATAGCCAATCATGAGGCTACTAACTATGAAGAGGCAAAAGAAATTGCAGAAAAAATTTATGAATCTATTTATGACTTTAACCTAAAGATAAAATGAAGTGAACAATAAAAGCTGGATTAACCAGAACATATGCTTTAAGGCAATATGAAAACATCAAACCGATGGTAGAGATAGAAATAGAATTTGATACCGATACAGATAAAGAGTTTGATATGCAAAAGACATTAGAGGCATTAAAGATTAAATGTGAAGAGTATATAAACAAATTTAATCCAGACGATTCTAATCTACCATTCTAATTAAATGAGCTGGGTATCTCAATAAACTACCCATTTATTTATTCTTATTATTATTTAAAATGACTTGGTGAAATTATGACAGTTCAAAGAACTATTTAAAAGCAAAACTAGAAAACTTTGGTAAGGGGAATGAGACTCCTTTTTTTAATATCCTAAAATGGAATTGAACAGAGAATGAAAGTATCTGACAATGAGCATTTATTGAATGAACATTAAAACATATAGAAGTAAGAGACACTCAGTTCTGACCATATGCTACATTAGAGATAGAGGATGAAGAAAACAATTCTATTAAGTGGGGTATGAAACTAGGTAGAACAATGAGAAATATATTGTTTAAGTTATATGTACCTGCATGATTAAATAAAAAGATTAACAATATTAATCTAAAGACTGGAGTGTATAATGAAAAGAAATATGTATCAATACTTGTTGACTGAGAAAGATATGAGAATCCATTCTATAAATGGAATGAGGCAATGGCTAAGTATGATATATCAGATGAGATTACAAGTAGAGTAAGAGAAGTTAAAGACCCTGAGACATGAGAAGTAGTTAAAAGAGATGAAACAAAACTAGATGAATGGGTGATTAATACAATCATACCTGCTATTAATGATGCATTAGTTAAAGAATGAGATAGCTTTTGGGATAATGGAACTGAAGTACCAGTAGCAGAATCTATAAAGAAAGCAAACAAAGTAGATGAAGAAATGAATCTTCCATTTTAAATCTTAACCTATATTTCAAATGTGAATGTGAAGATGAGTAGTGATAAGGTATGCGTTTGCAGATATTGAACCAAGAATAACAATGTACTGTGTGCGTAACTGATACACAGATAAACAGTTCTGTGAAAAAGTAAAGATAGCACAGGGTACATTGAATAACTGGAGAAAGACATGAAGCATACCTATTACAATGGTACATAAACTAAAGAGATATATACCTATAGATTTTATGGAATTAAGACCAGTAAATACAAATGGAGTGGAGTAACTTATTAGAGGAGGCATCAGCCATTATAAATTCAGAAATGCCTACAAGGAAAGATATGGTAAAACTTAGTAGGATAGAGTTTAATATGGCTGTGCTTGCTAGCAAAACATCTACTGAGGCTTTATCTGAAGAAGAACAATACAACCTTAGAAGGTCTGAGGTTGTATTAGAAGAGAAGGGGAGAAAGAAACCTATAACAGAGGCTACAGAGATATGAAAGTTCGTAGCAGAAAAAGAACACTGAAACTATAGGAGTCTAAAAGAAAAAGCTAAATGAATGTGGAACACAATCAATTCAGTTAGATGATTTAAGATATCTGTATATAGCGTAGAAAAAGAAAACGATGAATCTATGTTCAGTAATTATAAATGATTGGATTGATAAGATTTTATCTTTTAAACAATGTTATGAGTTTTTTAGCAGCAATATTATGATGCTTTTTATCAGGTGGTACTGTACTGGTTTGTCCAAATCCACCACTTGACTATGGTATGGTGGGACAAGTGTCCACTCAGCAATCTGTACAAGCCTCAGAAGAAAATCAACCACAAGAAGAACTACCTTTTCTTGAATGAAAGTGAACTTGGTATGATTATAAGTTATGAGGTAAGTGGTATAGCAAGTATAATGATACGTGCGCAATGAAGGTAAAACCTAGATGATGACATTATAAGGTATGTGTTAAAGGAACGGATAGATGTGTAGTATGTAGATTGAATGACCGATGACCTGCAGAGTATACAAACAAGGTTATAGATTTAAGTTCACATGCTTTCAAACAGTTAGCACCTTTATCTAAATGAGTAATAGAAGTTTTAATTTACAAGATAGACTAATGATAAGAAAATTGATTTTAACTATATGAATCCTGCTAGTATTATTCTGGTTCTGGATTTATATTGAAACCCATTTGGTAAGTTAGGAGATGGATTGCCTTGTACGTGGTGTGACGTATATAAAAGCCCCCAAGTCCAGATTCCTACAGTGGAGACGCTGTAGGGGGTATAGTATAAGCCTTTCATGGTCTGGCAACCTACTCCACCCAGTATGGTATAAAGTAAAAAAGATAAAGAACCATTAACATTGGCAGGGGGTGGACTGCCTTTTAAATTATAACTATTAATAAGATGTCTATAGAACAACGAGCAAATGACATGTGAGTAAGTGATTTAGTAAATGAGATTAAAAAGCTAAGAAAGGAGAATGACAACCTTAGATGTAGAGTGGAAGATTTAGAACCAAACTATGACAATCGGTATAATCTTATTAACCGAGAAAGAGAAGACCATCAAAAAGTTGTGAATGGATTGTTGATAAATAATTTTATTTTAATACTAGCTGTGGTTGGTAATTTAATTGTATTATTGCTTAAGTAATCAGACTTTTATATTATTTACCTATGAGAATGAAAAAAGAAAAATCTGAATGAGTGGTTATAGGTTGAGAAGACCACAAGAATTATATTGATTTTGAGGAATATCTAAAACTCCAAAAAGAGAAAGAGGAACTAGAAAAGGAAGTAGAAAGATTACAGAAAGTCTTATATACAATAACTTGAAGCCGAGATGATGGAGAGCCAGATTTGTATGAAGATGTAGAATGAGATTTATGTTAATCAGACTTATTTATTACATTTATAATTACAGACTTTTATATTTATTTACCACAGACTAATGAAAAAAGAAAAATCTGAATGAGAATGAATAACTTACTTATGAACTTTTGCAGGATATGAAATATTAACGAAAGCTAATGAAAATATTGTAGCTAAATCTGATGAGAATGGTGAGTGGTATGCTGTAATGAATACTTGAATGTTCCATAAACAAACTCACTTATGCAAGACACGAAAGGAGTTATGGAGAAAAATAAAACATAATAAGGATGCTAAGAAACTATGTCAGATTTTTAATAGAGATTTTATATAATCAGACTTTTATATTATTTACCAAAAGGAAATGAAAAAAGAAAAAGCTGAATTAGAAAGAGAAATAAAGAGGAATAAAAATGGTCTTCTTATGTTGAATAGAGTGTTAGATAAAGAAGAAGTTGAGTGGTTATATAAAAATACAAAACCTATACATCAAGAGTGATGGATTAAAGAAAATGGGAAGATGGTGTATTATTGACCTAATTGAGAGAAATACTAATCAGACTTTTATATTATTTACCTATGGAGATGACTAAAAAAGAAGAAAAAAAATCTGAATGGTATTGGGAGATATGAGATAAAAAAACGAATAAGCCAAATGAAGTTATAGCTTGGTTAATAGTAGAAAAAGCTAAGTTAGAAGAAGAAAATAAAAAGCTGAAAGAAGACAATAGATTTCTTACAAAGATTAGCAAAGAATATATGGAGAAAGAAGGTATTATAGAAGTTACTGAATTTACAGAACTATATAAAGATGACTTAGAAAAAGAGAATAAAAAGCTGAAAGAGAGAATAGATGAGTTAGAAAAATGCAATCTCAATCTACAAGAACGGTTGGACAGGAAAGAAGAACTGAATAAGAGTTATAGAAAGGAGATAGAAGAACTAAAAGCACCTCGTAATATACGAAATTCAGATGAGTGGAGGAAAACACACCCATTTGGTTAATCAGATTTATTTTATTTACTTTATACCTATGGACAAAACCTGTAACCCAGAGCAACTATACGAGAGGAAATTCCCTAAGAATGAATTGCCCCTAAAAGAATGTGCCGAATGTCTTTTTAACGTTTTATGTCTTGATTATTCTACCTATGATGAAAGTAATGATTGCGTGCAAGAGATGTCAGAAAATTATAGAGAAAAAGGGGAGTAGAGTTTTATGTATAGCTTGTTCTAATAAGAAAGATAAAGAGATAGCAAGAATATATAGAGAGGCACATAAAGAAGAAATCAGAACGAAGAACAGAGAAAGAGCTAGGCAGAAAACAGAAAAACTTAAATGGTGACAGTAAACAAAAAGCTGAGAACTAACTCAGCTTTTTTAAATTATTTTTTCTTTCATCATCTTCCACAAGGCATTAGTATATTAGTTAGAGAATAAATCATATATTAGTAGTATCCCTAGTACTACACATAGTGTAAAGGTTAGACTTACGGTCATCTCTTAAGTTAAAAGATAAATCTGATTATAGTCCATAGTTAGCTTTTGTTTGATTGTAATAGTCTGCTACTTCTTGTGCAGTTCGTGCTTTATTTTCAAATATCACATTACTAATGTAACCATTCCACCACCACCATGATGTAGTACTTCCTCCTATATAGAAATTAGTTCACGATGTAATAGCTGTGGTAGTCCAATCTCATTGACTTACTCAATTAGCATATAATGTAAACTTAGTCCCATCATATACTACTGCACCTCCCCACCGTTGTTCCCTTATTGTTTGCCAAAATTCGTGGTCATCTCATCGTTGTTGAATTGTGTTATTGTCATCAAATATACCCAATTTCAACATTCTTCATGTACTACCTGTCTGTCACGAAAAAAATACAATTTCACTGTCGTTACTTGGTGTATAGGAAGCGTTATTATTATAACAATACCATAATATTGTTCTTGGAGATGCTCATTGTGGAGTTTCTGCTATAGTAGTACCTAGCCTTGAAGAACTACCATTGAAACTAGCACAATCAACTCATTGGTAAGTTCAGAATGTGACATTATTGTTAGTTAGAGTATTTCAGTTCCCACTTTCATCGCTTGTTGTTGTAGTAGAAGTGAGAGGATAATAAGCAATAGTATTAGCTCATGGTTGCCATCTACCTCATCCACTTGGTCGTATCTTCTGCTGTCAGATATACATTCATGTTAGTTTATAACCCATATTAGTAACTATAAAGAGCTAAATAATCTTGTATTTCCTGTGCTGTTCGCACCTTGTCTTCTACTATAGCCTCATCCACATAACCTTGTATTGTGTTTGTATAGTTATCGTGATTTCTACCAAATACAGTCAGTCAGCCAGAAGGTCACAATCCACTACCATTACCACTAGCACCAAAATTCGCTACTAGACTACCATCTATATAACCCTTTACTGTGCCACCATCGTATGTAAGTGCATAATGATGCCATGTATTTAATGGAGAATAACTATAACTCTGTGTATCCCATGCAACATTCTCTCTTAGATGGTTAAACTGTACCTGTGTATTATTTTGATTAAATCAAATTCCCCAAGTTACTTTAGTAGAGGCGTTGGCTATACTTATTCACATAGGATGGTCGTTAGTATAATGAGTTCATGTAGGTTTCATGAAACACATGATAGTAAATTGTGATGGGAAACTTTCTCAACCTCAGAAATCTGAATATAATCTCTTTCAGTCAGAATTATTATATCAGCATCATTCACTTACTCCACTTGCATTATATACTATTCAGTTATTAGTAACTGTGTGTCCCTCGTAGTCTGTAAATACTGCATCAGATTGATTCATATTGATGTACCATAATGTGTTGGCTGTTGGTTGCCATCATTGGTTATCATCTACACTACAACTAGCAGTGAGTCCATTCACAGTAGTTGCTGTAATAGTACATTCTCATGGAGTTACGCAGGTTACTAATCCTGTTGTACTTACTGTTGCTACTGTTGAATCTGATGTAGTCCAAGTTATTCTTTGGTCGCATACATCAGGAGTAAGAGTTGCTGTAAGCTGTTCTGTTTGTCAGATAGTAGTCAGACTTATAGAGCTTTTATCTAAAACTATACTTGTAGGATTAGGTATTCATATATAAGCATTCTTTAGTTCTGTTTCTGTGTTGTTTGGATATAGATATACTCCCATCTCTATTCAATTGTAAGATAAATTAAATAAATTTTTCTCTAATCTGTTCTAAACTAAGTCCTTTGTAGTAATACCAATATACAACTCTGTTTCTTGGTATTCATGTTTCTCTTGCAAATTGTCGTACTCATACATTTCTTCTTGTATTATTAGCTTGCTCAATATTCGTAGCCCATCTGCAATTCTCTTTACAGTAATCTCAATCTACATTTATTCTGTCTATTGAGGTTTCCTTCTCTCAATATTTTTCTACATGGGCTAAATAACTTTCATACATATCATCTATAAAGGATTGGTATGTTTTTCGTTCACACTTTATCCCTCTGGCTCAATATAGTCTGTATGATGGGGATTTAGGATTATTGCATCTCTGTGTCATACATCTATAAATGTTGTAGAATCTAGATTTTCAGAGTCAATGTGTCATGTGAGAGCATTTTCTACATCAGCAATTGCCTGCAAGTAAGCTAGGTCTGTCAACATAATGTATCCATCAGCATTTTAAACATTTTACCTGTTCTCTGATTCTATTGTTTCTACGGTAATGCTCTCATGTAGCCTGTAGCTTTCAATAGACATTTCATTTAATCTCTTTTCTTCTAAATTCTGCCATGTTATTATAGTTATGGTATAAAACTTATTTTGTGGGAGAGGTATATATCCATAACATACATACCTCAATTACGGTAGCTAACCGACCAATTATTCAATGACCAAATACAAGCAGTTGCTATCATAAGTACCTAGATTTCAGTAATCCGTTTCAAGCCCTGCCCATATCTTCATTCAGCTTGTTAGAATGTTATTAGCTTGACTACTTACTACTACATCTCATCCACTAGGTGCTGACCAAGTAGGAGTTCAGCTTACATTAGTTAATACATCTCCGTTATTTCATCCACTAGGTACTCCTGTAGGTATAGTTCATCAGTCAACCAGACTTTTATTATTTGCTCACCAAGTAACTAAATTTCATTGAGTAGGAGTAGCAGGTAGAGTTAGAGCATCTTGCTTACCACTCCAAGTAGTCTTATCTGTTGCTGTTACGAATTTATTTGTAGTGGTAGAATCTGAAATATCATCTGCATCTAATACTACTGCTCAAGTCTGAGTGTTTACACTAGATACAGGTGCTGTACTTGGCGCTGACCATTCATATCCATTAGCTGTCTTAGTAAGAACATCATCTGTAGTTCAAGCATTATCTGGAGAGAATCATTCTGGTAATAGATACTCATCACCATCGTGCATTATCTTGTTTAGTGTGTTTGTCATTACTTATTTGAAAAGAATTAAATCTGATTAACTGATTCCGTAGTTAGCTTTCATTTGATTGAAATAGTCTGATACCTCTTGTGCTGTTCGTGCTTTATCCTCTATGATTACAGCTCACATATAGTTATTTCATACAACAGACCCACTATAAGAACCTCATATATAGAATGGAGTAGTATTTGCTACGCTATTTACTAGGCTTTGCTTTGGATTAGCTGTTTGGACTCCATCAAAATATACATAACATCCTGTGGTATCAAATGTTACGGCATACATGTGCCAATTGGTATCTACTGTAATAGCCACCATAGTATCTTTGTCCGTAGTATTTCAATACCTAACTTCAAAATTATTACCACCTCATCCAATCCCACTTCATCCCCAATCTCCAGAATATTGCCACATTAGAGAGAAATTTCATCAACTAACTTTAGATTTATTCCAAAACACCATAGTATATGGCAAAGATGTTACTGCCATACTAGCAGTACATTTAGAGTTATTCATATCACAGCATTTTACTCCATCTACTGTAGTCAGATTTGTAGAGTTACTTGTTAGATTATAATTGTTACCACTATAGTCATCATAGTCATCAGTTAGTGGTCGGTAACCTAATGTATTAACTCATGGTTGCCATCCTCATCCTCCACTTGTAGAGTATATAAAGTAATGCTTTCAATCACTAGCTGCTCATGGTAGTAATGCGTTGTACTCTGCTTGTGTTACATATTCTATCTCGCTTCATCACCCACCTCATCATGCTCACCATTGAAAAGTATCTTCATCTACATATTTAGGTACATATCATACCTGAGGCGTGCCTGTTGCTTTTATTCTACATGGTTTTACTTTTGTTGCCATTATTTAGAATGATTAGTTAGTAAATTTTTTAAGATTCTATTGTACATCATGTTACTATTCCTGTGGTTGTACTTGTAATAAGAACTGTAATAAAACATTTCTTATCAGAAGCTGTAGGTAATGCTATATTTAATGGATTAGTAATTCAATTTCCTAAACCAATAGTATATGTTTGACCAGCTGCAACAGAATCAATATATATAGAATATGTTACTCATGGATATGGCACAACAGAAGAACTGATTCTTAAATTATTAGTACCACTTGTAATCTCAGATACAATTTGTGTTAGCATAGTACCCTGAAATGAATTAACTGCATTCTCTGAAGGTCATGGTTCATATAATTTTAAAACATAATCTTCGCTATTTAACTCTTTACATATTCATTGTGAAGAAGATATAGAATATCAGAATGATGCTCTTCAATAATATGTTGTATCGTTATGTCAAACATTAAATACCAAGAATCATTTTTCTCCAGTTCATTCTGATGTAACAAATAGCATTTGCTTACGTGTTCATAATGAATTTGAAGGAACTTTCTCTCATTCTTTATAATATAAATTATAAGTTGTTTCATAGAATCATTCTGCTAATTCCCATATGTTAGCATCTGCATTTAGAGTCGTTACTCCACCTCATCATCATGCTATAAATGATTTCATTGTGTTTAAAGTAACTTTACCATTAGCATTATTATAAGCATATACAAACTCTTCACTTCATGTAGGATTTGTAAGCGCTGTTAATGCTGAAATCTTTGTGTTTGCCATTGTTTAATAAATAAGAATTTAAAAGAAGTTAAAATGTTTAAGCTATTTCTTGTACCAAGATATTTCCATCCTCAGTAGATATATTATCACTATTCTCTAATAGGATATTATATGATTGTATATAGAAATATATAGTACCATTGTCATAATATATCTGACAAGCATCTCATGATGGCTGTGTGCTTACAACAGAGATACTTAATCAGCTATCTTTGATTATCTTACCAGTAGCTCAATCAAATAAAGCTATATTTCCATCAGTTGCACTAGCTGGTCATTTTACATAATCATCTAATACAGTATTTAATGCAGTGTTAGTTACGTAATCACTAGCATCACTTAACTCAGCTACAGTAGTAGGAACTAATATATTAACAGTCTTATTGGTTGTGGCATTTGCTGTAAATGTATCTACTGTAGTTCAGTTCCTTTGAATAGTTAATGTAGCATCTCAGATAGTAGGAGTATTTATGAAGTAGTTATAATCATACACATTCTGCTGTACATTATTTGGGTCATATACAGCTTTAAGCATATCTCCAATACCTCATCACATAACAGGCGCATGCGCTACCCATATATATGCAGCCTCATTACTACCTAATGAAAGGAAAGTAATCGTCTCTGTATCTGAATCATAAGTATAATCTATCCCTAAGAATAGTAAAGTTCCTGAGTCTGTAAATACTAAGAACGATGTATCTGTAGCAGGACTGTTTACAAATGTATATGAGGCACTACCAGCAGGAACATCCTCTCTATACCAAGTACATCAGTATGGTATATTAACTGTAGCCACTCATTGCACATCTGTAACTGTAGCACCTCAGACAAAATTAATTGTATCAGCGATGCTAACCTGCGTTACTCAGTTTTCCTGTACAGCAATTCATTGTATTCACTTAATCTCTCAATGCTCTCTTACTGCCATTTATCTACAGATTACGGATAAAACATCATTAGCTGTTCATGTTACATAGAATACATTCATAGCATGTACATATGTTGAATAGTCTAATGTTAAAGATTTTCAAGGGAATATTGGATATTGCTTATCTGCAGTATCTCCAGTATTCTCAGCAATATAGATAGGTGCACTGTTACTATCTAATGCCTTAAACATAATCTCTGGTCTTAACCCTCTTCCATAAGCTTCTGTAATTCCATTAGTGTCCAAATTTTCTTGTGTTAAATCACCTACTCATGGATTCACTACCTCTATCTTCATCTCATTACCAGTCATTGTGAATGTTCTAATCATTATTGTTTCTTTTACGAAGTAAATCAAACTGTGCTCTTAGCTTTAAGAAGTCGCAAGACAATCTATCATATTCCTGCACCTTCTTATCCAAATCTTTTTTCAACTTATCCCTCTCTTCCTTAACTCATAATATCCCCTTGTCTCTTTTATATAATTCAGATTCCTCATACTTTACTATCTTACCTTTCTCATAGATTAACTTATCATTTATATCATAGTTCACTTCTTCAACTGAATCATAACTTAATCAATTAACTATTGTCTTACTCTTCTTTATGATTCATCAGTTCTTTATATATACGTATATCATCCTACACCTCAGTTAATATAACAGTAAAATCATATTCTAATACTGCATGCTCTCACTCTTTAGCTTTTAGAGTTATACGTGGTGTGTATTCTCAGAATACTAAAGATGTTTTAGGGAACATATATTCAATAGCTCATTGATTAGGTGATGCTTCATTTACTACTATGTTGGCAAGATATTGTTTTCATTTTAAATCATCATCCGTTATCGTTTCTAGTTCAACCATTGTCTCTGAATCTGTATCTACTATTCATTCATACCTTCTTGTTAAAAACTTTCTACCCTCTCTTAACTTTACATTTATCTCTTCTATGTTTTTGTTTAGTTCTTTTATCTCTTTCTTTAATCACTTGATTTCTTTATCTAGCTTAGAAAAGGACGCAAAATTATTTCACTCTGCGCCCTCATATTTCTTAGATATTGAATCTATCTCTTTTACTAATTTGTCAAATAGTCCATAAAACTGAGTGATAGCAGCATTTATATTTTCATGTGCTTCTAAATGCGTGTCTTCTCACTCTTTCGGTCTTATCATACTTACTTTCTTGACTTGTTCCATAGGACTAACTTTCACTTATAAAACCATTCTAACTTTGATTTAATCTTTACAACTCTATTCACTACAATATTCAATGTCTCATGCTTCTCTCCATAATTCTTATCCCACTGCTTAATAAATTTATTCTCCCACATATATACTGTATTCAAGATGTAAAGTGTCTCACGCTCTTAATGCTATCCTCTTATCAATAGTATCAAACAGTTTATCATTTACATAGATTTCTACCTTGTCGGTCTCTAAATACTCTTCTAGTGTTTCATTCAGGACATACTTTCAGTTTATCATAGATGCGCCAAACGCCTTACCTCATACAATAACCTGTATGACATCAGGCATTAGGCTCATTATGTCTATCCTTTCATTCATTACATAATATTTTATCTGATAAAATCAAGTGCTTTTTGATTATTACTCCCAATCTTCTTTTGTACTTGTAGTCTCCCAATCTTCTTCTCATCATAGAGATTCCCAAGCCTCTGTTTCTCCTGTTGTTTCCCACTCTTCTTCTTTCTTTGTTGTCTCACTTTCTATCTCATCAAGGAATCTATAGTACAATAGCTTTCAGATAATAGGCACATATTGTACAAGGTCTGTCATCTCATCTGCATTGTGCTCAGTTATCGCCTCTAAGAAGTTCTTTCCAATTCATATCATAGGTGGCTTAACCTTATTCATAATTACTCCCCACAATCCTTGCCATTGATATGTCTTTTTATCGTATAATGATAGATTCCATATCTTTAGCCATGACGCTTTTCATTCATTCCATACTTCATTTAACGCTTCATCTATTCATTCGTTTAATAATTTCCATAACGCAGTCTCATCTGTATCTCATTTAATCCAGTCTTGTAAATCTCATATAGCGACTCAAAACAATGCTAAAAATATAGATACTTCCATTAACCATGCTCATGCCTTTACTGCTCACTTGGCTCACCTTCAGTTATTCTTATAAACGTTATAAGCTCATTGCACCAGCATATCTATTCTCTTAATAGTGAACGATTGCAACGCATAACATAATCTAACCCAACCATTATTAAGATATGCTGTAGGCATAGATGATGTATAGATAGGCTGTGTGCTTCATAGTTGATATAGAAGGTCTGTTAAGATATCTATATCTATCTGTCAGTTTGTCATATAACTATCCTCATCAATCTTCTTCATGATATGTTCCATTGTGTCTTTTCAATACATCTCTTCTAATCTCTTCTTTAGGTTTGCTCTTTTTGTTGTATCAGTTCAATCTTTATTTTTCTTTGCCTGAGTCTTTAATGAATCCCATGCTGCATTTACAAATGCAGTTTTACCTAATCTATCTATAGCATTAAATAGTGATTTCTTAAAAAACCAATTAGTTATGTTTCATTTTCATCTGAACATTTCATAAGAATCCTCTAATCATAGTTCAGTATATTTTATTCCAGCCTTTCCAAAGATAGCTTTCACAACATTAATTAGTCATCTCTTATCTTTAATGATAGCAACAGCAAGGTCATCCAACTGATTAATAGCTGATAGGAAGTTAGCAAGTGTGGCTATGTATGTTAAGTTCTTTAGTTTAGATACAACATTTGGAGATGGCTTCTTGTTTAGTATTGCTAATACACTCTTCTTTAATTCTTCTAAGTCTTCGTTAGATATTTTTCCTTCATCAACTAATCATTCTACTATCTCAGTAAATGATACATTTTCTCATTTAAGTCAAGCCTCTTCCTTCAATCATCATAGGAATAACTGCCTTTGAATTGCTGTCTCCATGTTGACAATATAATTATCTAATGTTTCCATTGGGTCTGCATAGAATTCGTATATTCCCTCTCACCAATCACTTAGCTTTCATATCTTCCTTTCTTTTGCATTCTTAGATGTAGTTCATGGTTGCTTATAATCATTAACTAATAGATTTCTAATCATACCTTCCTTCTGTTCGTCTGTAAGATTTTCATTCCTTCTAATCTTTGATATTCTATTTAGTAGGTCTTCTCTTTCTTTTTGAGGAACTCATGTCTTATCGCTTATATATTCACTTAATCATTCATAATCTGTTACAGTTCTAGGGAAGTATAAATCGTTTAGTGTAATAGATAATCATGCATCTTTATACTTTTGCCCAAGCTCAGTTAGCATTGCAAACATATCGTTGGCAGACTCTTCACTTATTCAGAATTTCTTAAATACTTCTTTTAACTTCTTAACCTCTTCCTCTTTATATTGTGCAAGACTCTCTTCAGTTTGTTCTGAAGCTAATGCTCAGTAATCTAATAATGCTTTCTTTAACTCTAGCTTGTCCTTTTTATTTAGTTTTGATACTGCTTCAACAAATGGTTTAGCACGTTCTCTAAACCTATAGATATTAATCTCACTCTGTGTCTCCATCTGTACTATTCTTCACGCAACTCTAGGAGATATATTATATATTCTAGTTAAGGCTGGTGTGAACGCATCTTTAACTGCTTGTCATACTTCTGTATTCATAATTCTAAAGGCTTTCTTCCTTTTCTTAGGACTATCTGAAAACATATCTTTAATAGTTTGTGGAGATGTCTGAATATCTCCTCACATAACTTCATCCAATACTCATGCGTCTAGGTCTTCATCATATGTTTCATTTTCTTTGTCTGATTCTTTACCAGCTTCTACTATCTTTTTGTAATTGTCTCATAATTCTTGCTGTTGTTTAGATTGTAACTCATTCTCTTTTACTAAGTCCTTATATCATTCTTCATCAACATTAGCCATTGCTTCTTGTGTTTCATCAGTAGAAGATTCTATAGGACTTGCACTTGGAGTTACTATTACTTTAGGAATTCATCTTCTTCATGTTACTTCTCAACTAACTATTTTATCAAATGCTTTCTTTAATTCTTTACTTAATGGTTTCTTTTTGTTTCATGAGAACAAATCAATTATACTATTAAAGAATGCTACAATCTTTTGTACAAAAGTTTTAGGTCAGTTAATTTCTCTATCATGTAAGTATTCTCAGAATGCATTAGCCAACCATTCTTCTGCAAACTTATTTGCTAACTCTAATTCTTTTCAGCTCTTATATCCATCTATTCAGAATTCTTTCTTAACCTCTTCTATTGCTTGGTTTAGGATATCTTGTAACTCAGCTTGTAACTCAGCATCGTCAAGCTTCCCATTCTTTATAACATCCATCATAGCATGAAATACCTCATGTCAGTATAATGTTAGCTCTTTATTTGATTTATCATAATAAACTATTCATCAATTGTATAATCATCTTGTTCCCATCTTTGATGAATCAACAAAACGTATCTTAATTCATATTCATTTTAATAGTTGTTGTACTTTATTTCTTAACTGCTGATTCTGTTTAGAATCTCATACTATATATCTTCAACTTGTTTTGTATGCATAATTTTTAGCAAAATCTGTATTCCAATATTCTGTTCCATTCTTTACATCTTCTACAGATTTATCAAAAGATTCTTTAGAATCTGATATATTCCATCCTCATTGAGATACCTCACCTTGGTCTATGCTGGCTTGGCTTTCTCATTCTGGGATTGATTCCTCTTGTTGTGTGGCAGGTAATTCTTCTCAATATATACTCATATACTCCTGGATACTTTTATCTATCTCATTAATCTGATTGTCTATCTCCTGTAATCTTGTCTCTAGTTTAGAGATTTGTGTTTTATTCTTTTCTTCTCAGCTCTCTCTAAGAGATTCTAATTTATTCTCAACTTTCTCTTTCTCTTCATATAATTTAGTTGTTTCCTCCTCCTGCTTCTCTACATATTTAACATCATATTTTATAGTTTGTGATTGTTCTTTAGTCAATCATTTAGCTTTAGCCCACGCATCCTGTATGATACTATTATCCTCAACTCATCATCTTTGTGCTGCTGCTTCAAAATCATTAAAGTTGTTAAATTTTTTTGCTTCCTGCTCTAGTATTTTCACTACCTCATTCCTATTGCGTGTCTCTACTACTCATCATGCTCATCATCATAATCATGCAATTTGCATAAGTAGATATGTGTCAGAGAATATCTGTCACAATTCTTTAAGAGAAATTTCATCAAGCGAACCATAAGCCTGTTTAAGCCATGTCTGTAATGCCTCTGTAGATACTTCTTCTAATCATTCTGTTATCGCACTTCATTGCCAGTTGGCAACAAAACTAGCAAGAGCATTCTTAATTCAAAGCATCTTAGAGATAGATGTTTTCCCTTTCATGAATGGCGCTAACTCTAACATATCTCATAGGGTTTCTATTGTAGCTTCTGTTGTAGCAAGCAATGAAGCAAGGTCTGTCTTTTGTTGTCAAGTTAAATCTCTGAAGTCTGGGTCTTTTACAACATCTGTTAGATTCCTTTTATACGCATCTCAATATACTGTAGTAAATACCGTTCATGCTGCTATTTTTGGATTTTTTGTAATAACGGCTGTAGCAAATGCTGGTAGCATTTGTGCAACTATTTCTCATGCCCTAGTAATAACTACATCCCAATTTGATTCCTGCAGAGCTTGTCGTATTCATTTTCATGATTCTGCCCACTTTTCTGCCTCTTTTTTTGATTCTTGATATCATTTATCTTTTGATAGTCGTTGGTCTCGTGATTCTAATTCATCAAAAATAGTTTTAAGTGTGTTGTTCCTTTGTTCTTTTATTTTAGTCCCCATTTCACTATTGTTTAATGTTTGTCATCAGACTGGCAAATCAGTAGTTCAATATCTTTCTAATAATCATTGAGCTGTACTAATTCAAAATCTAGCCGTATCTATAACAAGATTCTTTCATTTTTCAAATAAGTTTGATTCTTTAACTGTTTCTCAAAATTCTTGCGTTATCTTTTGTGGTATTTCGTATAACCATTTATTTATAGTTCAAGCTATTCAAGTAGGTTGTGCCTGTCAATTTAACATATCTGGCACTTCAGCTTTTTTTAATGGTTCAACTCTTGTTTTGCTTCCTAATAGATTCATAGCCTGCTCTCTTGGTGTTGTCACTGTTGGAGTTACTGTTGGTACTGATAACTTAGATATATCAACTCTTGTTACAGATGGCATCGCTTTGGCTGTATTCGTTACCTTAGGAGTAGAAGTAATCGTTGGTGTCGTTGTGCTACCACTCTTTGCTGCAGCAGAAGAAGATGCTGCCTGCTGTTGCTTAGCATTTTTAGAGTTTGCTATCCTGGATTGTAGACTTCAAGTCCTAGTTGTAAATCTTTGTGCTTCGTCTGCCATTTATGTTTAGTTTAATATTAAATTAATGGTTCTTATAATAAGTTAATATTGCATTCTTTCACTTATCTCAGAAGTTTATTCATAATTCTTCAGCAAGCTTCGCTGCTTCCTTCTCTCTTTTTTCTCATCCTACTGACCATCACGCATCCTTCATTCTCTGCATAATAAGGTCTACATTATCATCACGAACTCTCTTTATTCTGTTGTTTATTTCTGCATCAAACTTAGTTCTTGCAGTTGCTCATAAGGCATTATATAAACTTTTGTATTCTGATGGTGTGCATATCTGCGCCATCTTTACCATAACTTCATCTTCATTTAATCACGCCGAGAACCCATATCTCTTAACATTACCCTTATCATAACTTCATCCAACTTCTCAGTTAATTATACCAGCCTTTAGTTTCTGCCATTTATCATTATCTGTCGTAGTTCATCATGAACCACCACTTCATCAACTACTCTTTCCACTTCATCATGAACTTGCTTTAGCAGCTGCAGCTTGTCTCTGTTGATAAGCTTGCCATGCTTGTTGTGCTGGCTGTTTTAGTTTATCTGCATTAGCATTCCAGAACTCATCTAATACTGCTTTCTGTGCAGCACTTCTTTTATTGTATTTGAAGTAGTCATTGAATGCGCTTCTATCTCTAAATACATATACATCATCAGAGTTTGCTATATTAACTAAGTTGTCTGCTATCTCTTGTAATCTTGTAGGGTCTGATGATTGATAATCATATGTATCAGGAGTTTCTCATAGTTTATAGAATTGTCAAGTAGCCTTATCAAAATATCCAGCTTCTTGATACTTGCTTCCACTAACGAATTGATAGTTGTTTGTTGTGCTTCATGTTCAAGTACCTCCATAGATATCTATTCATTGATTGATAGCATCTAATAACGTATCTACTTCTGAGAGTTGATTATCAAGTTTTCATTGTGCAACTAATAAACTATTGTTCAATGTTCTTAGTTGTGTTTGTAATTCTTTTGTCTGCTGAGAAATATAAGCACTAACCAAATCCTCTGGTGCTTCACTTCATAATACATTCCTAGCAGTGTCTGATATAGTCCATATGTTATCCTCTACCTTATTTATCTCTCACTCTATATTTTCTATCTCATCTTTATTGGCTTGGATTAATGGATTTTGCAACATACTTGCAACTATAGATACATAGGCTGCAGTGTCACCACCTAATCATTCTATCTTTTTATAAAGACTTTCGTTATATTGTTTAATAACACTAGCATTCTTTGCGTACTCATCTGTGAAATTATATTTAGTGTAATTGCTATTAGTCTCAGATTTAGTTAATCAGTTATAGATACCACTTCATACTGAATTAATATCTTCTACTGATGTCTGATTCTGTAATATTCATTGAACTTGTGCATATAATGCAGGTGAATAATTCTTTAGGTCTATCATACTTTGACCTACTGGATTAATACTATTGTTGCTTACTGCACTAGCAATCTGCTCTGGTGTCATTCCTGATAGAGATTGATAATCCTTATATCTGTTATATGCTGCAGTAGTGGCTGCTCATTGACCTGATAACTGTTGTCAGTTCATAAGCTGTGATAAGAAATAATCTGTATTATTTACATTGTTGTAATCCATCTTTCACTGCTGTTCCATCTGATACTGATACCAGTTCCTCATTGTTTCTCTTTCTTTGTCGCTTCTTCATTCATAGTTATAGTTGAATGTATTAGCGAAAGTGTTCCAATCAGAGAACTTACTAGGGTCTTGTGCATAAGCTTGGTTTAGATTACCAACTATTTGTTCTTGCCTATCAGCACTTGTATCTCAGTATCCCCAACCACCTAGGTTTCATTGGTTGCTCTGGGGTTGATTTGTTTGTGGTTGGTTGTTAAGAGATGCGTTATAATTATCTATCCACTGTTTACCTTCTTCATTCACTCTATCATAGAGTTTAGTCTGATTCTCTGGAGTGAGTCATTTATACGCATCTATAAACTGTTGTTCTGTCATTGCCATTTAGTTAATAGTTATATGTTAAAGCTTATATTGTTGGAATTTTATACTTAAATATGTTTCCTTGTATATCTTTATAGCATCATTTGCTTGTACTTTCATATACACTGAATCTCATTTTTTGAGTTCTATATTTGTCTTCTGCTTTCATCAAGACATTATCTCTGGTAAAGATGAGCCTTGATAATAATCTTGTATTATGATTCATGGGTTAGTTCATAGCTTTCATACTATTATTTTAAACCATGTAGCTGAGTTTGTTTCTAGTGTCCATCAATAAGATATAGTATATATTCAATCTTGTAATATATCAAATGTATATACATTAGGTAACACTGTATTGTCTGGTCTAACTGTAGTATAATTCTGAGAAGAATCTACCCAATCAAAATCTATATAGTTATCTGTATATCATGGTGAAACTATATATGTTTTATCTTCATCTTGCCAAACTGTCATTGTATCCTGTGGCTGGGTTTCAATACTTCTTCACGCCTTACCAACTCTTAATATCCAGTTCTCTCTATCATAAAGTGTCTTTTGACTTTCAAGCATAGTATCAGATATATCTAGGAAAGATATATTTGGAATCTCTTGGATTAGTCACGCAGTATTTTGTTTAAGATATCATTCTTTTCATTCATCAATAAAACCTTCATCACTTGTGACTCTTTTGAAAGCTTCATCACTTGTGACTGTTATGTCTTCAGTATCTATCTTTTCTATCTTATCTATACTTTCTCATGTAGTCATAATATGTTAGGCTATGCTCATATAAAGTAGGTGTCTTTGATGTATTATTTGTGTTTAGGTCAAATCTGTATTCTAACAAATTCCATGTCTTATTGAAAGGACATACCATCATATCTTCTAGTAGGATTCAGTTTCCATTCTCTAATAAGATTAGGTCATCGGCTTCTTCTTTTCTTAGGAGTGATTCCTGCTTATCTACTTGTGGAGTAGTTGGCACTACTATATCATAACAATTAGTTGTATCTGTGAGTTTCTTTATAGGAAAGAAGTTAGATTTATTGTATCCAAAGGAATCTCTATCATATCTATAACTTAATTCCATGTTTGTGCCTGATGGCATGTTATATGTTATAGTTGCCTGGTCGTTCTTCTTGAATAGTCATGCGCATCATCAATCAAATACTCTACCAATTAAGAATCAACTAGATTGATATTTAGCTGGATGAAAGCTCATGTCATAGTAACGAACTATATAATTGTTTCAGTTTTTTACGCAAACATACAATCTCTCTCAAAATCTGAACAACGACTTAATTGGTCTGCTTTCTTTAAACTCTATACATCCTCACCATAACCATCCATTATATTCTGTGAATGTCCATATTCATTCATCAGTAGCAGCAAACAAAACTCAATCAGAAGACATTATCTTTGGCTCAGTCCCTGTGAATACTTTCTGGTTATCCCATGTTTGTGTCCATCTAATATCTGTCTTGCTATATCATGATATCTTTGCTAACTTTAGTTCTCATTCTGCAAAATTGAATAGAGCATAGTCTACTCATTGGTCTGATGTAACACATCCATCCATTATGTATAATCATTTGAATGATACAGTCTGAATAAGTCATGTATACTCTACATCAAACGTTCCTTTTGCATAATGTATTTTTGTATTAGCTCAGTCTGTTACATATATCTTTAGATAGTTTCATTCTTGTGTTAATCAGTATACAACGTATGATTTATCAAACTTTCTAACCTCTTTAAATATTGGTGTTCATGTCTCTATAGACATTCTCCATACCATATTTAAGTCTCATATAAGTAAGAATGTGTTGGCATAGTTTAACGCACAATGAACATCTCATAGAAAGTCTCATGGAGTTATGTCTGTGTGTGGTCGTGTCCCAGATTGTAGTGTGCATTTAAAAACTCATGCAGTTCATATAATATATACATCATCTCAAAACTGCATTCATATAGGTGCTCTCGTAAATGTCTTATTGATATTACACACCTGAGCCCCAGATTCTACATTATAAACATCTCAGGCTGTATCTACCATAAACAACTGAGTCCTTCAAAGAATAGATGCAGTAAAATATGAAAACTCATTTGAATTTGTGCGTATATCAGTAGCACCTCATGATAAACAAACTCCATTCTTCATGTCCCTAATATTCACGTTCTCTCAATACTGAAATTGTGCAGCATATCCAGATTGCCTATCCTGTGATGCTCATCTATACCAACTATTCTCTAAGTATTGTTTAAGTTTTATAGACATGTTTTAGTTCATTAATCATCTTAAATTAGGTGTGTGATATTGTGTAGGTTGAATATATCTATCAGATAATTCAGCCATCATCTCGTTCATAGCCTGATAATAATCTTGTTTAAACATCATAACATTCTTTGTATCATTAACTGCTTTAGCGTTATCCCAACTCATTCACATTAAGATTACATATATATATTGCCAAGGGATTGTTAAGTCATCTTCAGAATCTGTTGCCAATACATCTGGAGTATTAGCAGCATATCTAATACGTAATCCTCATTCTACATCTTCTGTTGGAGTAGGATATAATCTTATTTTGCTTTTTCACTCAAACTTGAAATATGGTCTCCAATGAGATGCATGCTTAGAATACCACTCTAATGGTTGTTGTACATCTCAGTCTGGGAATTCATCAGCCTTTACAAACTTTCAATTACCTGTATAATCTATGGATAACTCTAAAAGTTTTCTTAGTTCTGGATAATCTGGAAGTGTACTCTCTAAGCTACTTCCTGTTGGTAAATCATATAAAGCCTGATTAGCAACTAGATTGATATCCATATATTCATCAAAATAGTTATCCATAATGAATGTCGCTATCTTTCACTCTATCTCGTGATAACGTCTATTAAACCATTTTAATGCTACATTAGCATCTAGGTCTGTCGCATTCCTAGCATTATCATTCATAAAGTCTGATATATATTCTCCTATTAGTTTTGCCATTGTTAGATGTTTGATATAAAATCTTTCTCTTTTATGATACACCTACCGAAACAGATATATCATAAAAGGGGACACGATTAGGTGTCCCTCTTATACTACCAAGAGTATGATAAGCTTGAAGCAGATTCAATTCTAACCAATGCATCTGGTTGTAAGATGATTGCGTTGAATGCAACTTTAGCTCAAACATATCTTCTTTGTGCCAATGGGTCTGATTTAGAAGCACCGTCACCTACCATGTAGCTTCTTAATCCTTGTAAATCAGCAACTCCGTAAGCACCTTTTCACATTACGTATGTAGGATATACAGTAACTGTAGAAGCAAATGTTTGGATGAAAGAAGAAGATACAACTCTTACGTTGAAAATCTTTCCAATTTCTCCTTTAACTAACTGTGCTCTTCCAGCTTCAGTATATTTAGATAAATCCATGAATCCTCCAGCAGCAGTTCCTGTTTGTAGGTCAAAGATTACATTAGGATGTGCAACAGCAATGTATCCATCTCAGAATACTGGTGCAGCTTTTGTTGACAAGAAAGCATTAGCTTTAGCCAAGTCAGTTGCAGTCAATAAATCTGTAGCAGCGATAGTTGCTCTTGTTGTAGCAGCACCTGCATAGATAACGTTAGTTCCAGCAGCAAGTACTCATTGGATTACTTGGTCAATAATACGTGCCATGTTTTCTCCAATAACTTTAAGAGCATTAGATACCATAGGAACTGGTGATACATCCTCAAGAATATCTGAGATGATTGCATACATACCGTATTGTTTTGCATTCAAAGAGATAGTCGTGAAAGTAATAGCAGTGTCGTCTGGTGTTACTCATTCAGTCAATGAAGCATTAGCAGGTGTAACTGTTAATTTGTTACATCTAGTCCAAGCTAATGTGTTGTAACCTGCAGGTCGTGCTGGTTTTTCTCACATATCATAGAACCTTAAATTAGGTTCAAAGTTTTCTAACACAGTTCTATCTAACCATGTTTGTAATAATTGTCCACTAGCGTTAACTGAAGTAGTTGTAGTATCGTTAGTAGTAGTTTGTAAATTGTTACTCCAAATAGCCATTTTATAAAAGTTGGTTAAAGAATTAAATCAGTCCCAACTCCTCTAATTTCTTTT
>Ga0326512_10000345_pt1 | contig 40299 bp, 53 predicted proteins | sample 1_2617_0518_D_FD_203652 | JGI IMG/M metagenome (GOLD analysis project Ga0326512, IMG submission 203652) | Bovine rumen microbial communities from UC Davis, California, United States - 1_2617_0518 | ecosystem: Host-associated > Mammals > Digestive system > Stomach > Rumen | place: USA... | reverse complement strand
ATTCGCATCTTCATAGTTCTGTAATCTCCATGTTTAATTTCTTACAAAGCTCAATAGCTATCTTCAGTGGCATTGAATAAGGTTTGTTAATATACTTATTAAGTGTCACTCGACTTATTCCCATCATCTTTGCCAGTGTTTCTTGATTAAGATTTCTCAGTGCCATCTGAGCTTTTATCTTTCTTGTTCCATCCATAAGTTGGATTCTCCTTAAAACTTAACTTTTAGTTGGGTTAAAAGGCAAAAAAACACAATCCTTCGGAATATTACAAAGATTACAATACTTTTCAAACTGTGAAGGTTTAGGTATTGTCTTTCCAGTTTCCCAAGAAATAATGGTAGTTCTTGCCATATCCATCTTCTCAGCTATCTCTTCTTGTGTCATTTTAGCGTTTACTCTAGCCGCTGCCATGCTTATCTGTAAGCCCATTTATTTACATCTCCTTTCGTTTTTATTTTGTTGCTAAAGTTAATATACCAAACTTAAAGTTTATTGTCAACAAAAAGTTTATTTTTTTACAAAAAGTTGTTTTATTACCCAACTTAAGGTATAATATAGGTAAGAAAGGAGCATTATAAATGACTGAAGAGAAGATAAATAAAACAATAGGGAATAATATAACTTACTATTTAAAAGCCACTGGTAGGTCAATGACAGACCTTGCTAAGTATCTTAATGTTTCTCAAACATCTGTATCTAATTGGTGTAAAGGTGTTAAGATTCCTAGAATGGATAAGATAGATAAGATATGTTCTTATTTTCAAGTATCTCGTTCAGATATTATGGATGATTTTGATTATGTAGCAAAAGATACTGAAGGTAACGAAATTTTAGTTGAACATCACAACGTTAGAGAAGAAGCACAGAAATTTATAAATAAAAAATTGTTCGCTTATACCGCTGGCCTTGAGGAACATTTCAAAAACGCTTTAGATTTATATGATAAGTTTGAAAGAGCTGATAATGATACAAAGGATATTATTATCAAACTTTTAAAAAAATCTGAGTAGCGTACCTATCTATTGCTGAAAAATGGGAATTGATTAGGGAATAAGGGAATTGATAAGTACGCTCCCAGTATCATTATTCTTCAGACAGTAACTCTTCTATCTGTTTCTTAGTCTCGTCATCTGCCTGAAGATATAACTCGATAAATTCAACCACATCCATTTAGACCACCCCTTTAATTTGATTCTAGGGTATAACCCACACATATTAAAGTTTTATGCAGCCTAAGTGGATTCTTTATATCAAACAAGGAGAGAACAGATGACGAAAACTAGAGATATTATTATCAAACTTAAGGAAGTTCGTGAGGAAAAGGGCTTATCCTATGGGGATATCCTAGACCTTATGGAAAAGAATGGAGACTACCTGGCTAAGTCCACTCTATCAAAATTATTCTCTGAAGGTTCTGAAGACCTTAACTTTAAGTATGAAGAGACTATAAGACCTATAGCTAAGGCTTTACTAGGCATAGAGACTATCGAAGTAGATGATGATATGGATATCCAGGCCATGAAGTCACTTCTTAAGTTTAAGATTCAGCGTATTGAAGAACTGGAACATCAGATTGAACTCTTAAAAGCTCAACTGGATAAAGAAAAACTTAAGTACCATGAAAAGTTAGATAAAGAAAGGGAAGCATCTAGGAAGTCTATTGAGTTCCTTAAAGAACAGATTAACTATAAAGATAAACGTATGGATCTATTATTACAAGCTGTTCAAGATAAGGATGTTCGTTATGACGAACTATTGAAGGTTATCTTATCTTGTCCATGCAGAAAGAAGGCTGAGTATGAAAAATAAATGGAAAGTAATAGCACTTATAGAAGCATTAGTTTTATGTTCTCTAGTTATTGTTTCATGTAAAAGGCATCACGACTATGATGATGAAACTAATATTACATATAGAGAACTAGAAGACTATTCTTATACTTTAGCTGGTATGGAAGAAGACATAGACACGCTTTATAGAACTTTAGAAAGTGGTGGTATATCTGATGACGAACTTGAAACAGTAACATACGACTGGAAAACACACTCTAATATGATGGATTCTATTGAAAAGATAGATAAGGTTTATAAAGAAACACAAGATATTTTTTATGGGTACTTAAAGGAGCTATAAATTATGAAAGCAACTAAACTACCTTCAGGATCATATCGTTGTCGTGTTTATATTGATGGTAAATGCTACAGCGTAACTAGAAAAACTAAAAAACAAGCCGAAATAGATGCTATTAAGCTACAAGCTAATACTTCTTACACTATGGAAAATATGACGCTAGATAAGGCTATTTTGAGCTATATTGAGAGTAAAACATCGGTACTCGCTCCATCGACCATAAGAGAATATAATCGCTCTTATAGGCTTGATTTTGACGAAATAAAGGATATTCCTATCAATAACCTTACTCAACCTATTATCCAGCGTTTTATGAACACTCATGCTGCTAACAAGTCGCCTAAAACTTGTCGTAATATTCATGGCCTTTTAGCAGCTGTTCTTAGGATGTATAGACCTGACTTTGTACTTAATACTAGATTGCCCCAAAAGAAGGTTAATGATATCTATATCCCTTCTACTGAAGAGGTTAATTTTATTATGCATAACTGTGAAGATGAAGATTTACTTAATGCAATTCGTCTTGCTGTGTTTATTCCATCTCGTAGATCTGAAATAGCTGCTCTTACTTCTAAAGACCTTCAGGGTAATGTAGTACATATTCATTCTGCAATGGTATTAAATACATCTCAGGAATGGGTTATTAAAGGAACTAAAACTAATGCTGGTGATAGATTTGTAGAACTACCTCAGTTTGTGGCTGATAATCTCACTAAAGAAGGTTACTTAGTACCTATTAGCCCAAACATTATTACCCAGCGTTTTGAAACATTACTAGCTAAACTTAATATAAATTCATTCCACTTCCACTGCTTAAGACATTATGGCTGTTCTATTCTTCACTATTGGGGCTTCCCTGATGCTGAAATTATGAGAAGAGGTGGATGGAAGTCTGACTATGTTATGAAGCAAGTATATCGTCATGCACTCATAAACGAGACTAAAGAACTATCCAAGAAAATCAATGACAAGTTCGAGCAAACATTCCTTTAATTTTTTTGCTCTTTTCGTGTCGGTTTCGTGTCGGTTTAATGTAAAAATATTTAATATTTAGTTAAAATCCTTTAACAGTAATATCATTATCTTTTACAGTATTTATAAGGCTTTGGAAGCAATCCCTTATAAACACTGCATTTAACGATAACCGCACTTGGCAGGAATCGAACCTTATTTATTTTGCCTTGTATCCCTTGTAAAATAAGGCTTTTATATTATTTCGTGTCGGTTTTGTGTCGATAACCATTAGTTTTTCGACTTGCTAATAATAGCATATTTATATTTTATAGGCAATCAAAAAGACCAGCTAGCGATACTGGTCTTTTCTTCCAGGAGAATATTTTATGTTTGCTTATGTATGGGAACATAAGATAGTTCGTGGGGGGAGCTAGGGCAGTGGTGTTGCCCTAGCGGTATTGGGTTGACAATACACTTTTTTATGTATACCAGGATTTTTACTCTTTTAATATACACCCACTTTTCAAAATAGTTTACCTTTTTGAAAAGTTTTTCAAAAAATTTTACATGGCCAGCATTTGCTTTATCCATGCAACTTTTTCAACAAAATCCTTATGACTTTTAACCCATGCATCTTCCATCTCTTGTGGAACTTCAGGATATACTCTCTTAAGTTCCTCTATGTCCTCTACTGCCATCTGATGCAGCTTCTCTGCATGGTCCAGTTCAGTCTGAGCCATTGCTTTATATGTGGCATATCTTGGTGAACCTTTAGCCTTATACCAAAGGCTCTTCTCTGCGTAGTCTTTTGCTCCGCATAGTTCATCCGCTATACCTTCTACATATTCTTTAATCTTTTTCATATTTCATCTCCTTAAAATAGGGCAGCTGTTACACTGCCCCATACACTATGCTGTAGCACTTGCGTTAGCTACCCACTTACCCATCTGTCCAAGAAGATACTGAGACTGAGCTGAATTAACCGCAATGTTATTAGCATTGTTAAGCTGGTTAGTAAGCTCAGCAATCTGATTATCCTTGATAAGGGTTTTAATTGAGCAGCAGCACTGCTCCATATTGAAGCCAAGCTGATCTAACTTAGAACCAAGAACATTAGTCTGATTCATTATCTGCTGTCCAATGTTGTTGAAGCCTTGGATAGCATTGATCAAGTTCGTATTGTTCTGATTCATTAAAGATTCTGTCTGCTGTGTCACTACTCTTGCTGTCTCATAGTTGTTACGCTCTGAGCTTAAGAGTATTGACTGCTGGTTAAGCTGTGAAGTCTGAGCTGCGTTGCTTGCATTTACATCTGCCATTGTAGCAAATCCAGCCATAGCTGCGTTGTTTCCACCGAATCCACCGCCAAAACCGCCAAAGATAACGGCGATTATTAAAAAGGCGAAGATCCATTCTGAACCCATTCCTGATGATTCACCCATAGTATCACTTCCTTTCTTTAATATTTATGTGATTTTGCAAAATCTAACATTATACGACATTTTGAGACACGCTTAGACACGCTAAGGCATTTTTGGGAATTGTGACTGTATCTCATTCATCTTTTGATTCATATCGACACCATTCTTATTACATACATCTTGTGCTGCTGATTGAAGGTTATCGAAGTTCATACCCTGAAGCTGGGGATGGTTCTTAGCAAGGCCTTGCATAAATGTTTTAGGTGATTCTCCACGCATCATAGCTCCAAAGGCTTGCATCATAATATTTCCTTTACCGCCGCCGAACATATTAAGTAGACTGTTCATCTTCACCAGCTCCCTTCTTTACTAATTCATCTATCTTAGACTTAAGTTCATCAAACTCTGTTCTGCTTACAAAGTCGCTAGTCTTATCTTCAGGCTTCTTTATGGTATAATCACACTCGATTATACTTTTAATACCGCTTGCATCCGTCTTAACAAAGTAAAATGTATCTTTGCTGTTATCAAAAAGAACATCTTCAGTGTTAGGATTCATCTGATACACTTCAGCACTTGCCCTACCGCTGACATACTTTATATTCTGATTTTCATTGTTTTGTGGGAATTGTGGTAGAAAATTGTTATAAGGATACATAATATCACTCCTTTCTATACTTTAAGAGTAATATAAAAGAGACACACCTAACATATACGTTAAATGCATCCCTTTTATAAAAAAGAGGTATGAGAAATGCCTTATTTTAGCACTCTTTTTATCTTGTCATTGACCTTAGTTGATATCTTCCTTACGCAGTCAATAGATATATTATTCTCTTCTGCAATATTCTCTTGTGATTTTCCCCTTGCTCTTCCCTCAAATACTTCTATTTCAAGATTAACAAAGTTACACTCTTGTCTTAAGAAGTCCAATTCCGATTTAGTAAATCGGCTTATTATCATATTTACCTCTTATTCTTATGATACTTTCTACTTTCATTGTTAATGATAGTGTTATAGCAAGCTATTACTGCTGTACCAATGGTAAGAACTTCCTGAGTATGTGGGATATTAAGTGTAGCTCCTATCACTCCATACAATGTAAGAAGTGCTGGAAGTACAGTATTTCCTACATATTTTAATATGTCGTATGTTTTATTACTCATTATGCTGCATCTCCTTTCAGATTATTGATTCTTCTATCATTAAGGGCTTTCTGATGACACCCTTTAATAAATATGATTGCTTCAGTTACTTGTCCGTTACTGATGTTATTATCTGTAACATACTTATCATATGCATCGCAGCTTGATATGATATGATTCCATACTTCCATAGTGTATGTACGATTAGGATAGTTAAGCAGCTTGTCTTGGAACTGCAATATATCATCTCGATAACTCATAACTATGTGGTTATCTAATTTAGATTCAACCCCATCTACCTTAACATTGACCTTTTTAATCTCATTAAGAAGATCCTTATTAACCACCTTACCGATGCAGCTAATAGGGTTTATCTTTATCGGTGTAATCTCAATGATGACTGATAAAATTGTTACAACTAGAATAATTACTCCTGATGACATTCTTAACTCTCCTTAAACTTTTTCTTTGTTGCACTACCGCATTTTCCATCTACTTCTAAGCCTTTATCAGCTTGGAACTTCTTAAGAGCATATTCTGTAGCCTTTCCAAAGTCTCCATCTACTGTTATTGCTTTTCCGTTTTCATCTTTATAGCCTAAGTTCTTTAAGTACCACTGAACCCATTTAACTGATGTTCCATGCATACCTTTTTTAACGACTAGCAGTGGCTCTTGGTAAGGATTCGATAAGGCAAACACACTTGCATTATGCTTAGTTCCATTATCAAGCACCATAACTGTGTGATGTCCTTCTTTAACCAGGATATCTCCACGCTTAAGATAATCTGTACCTTTAAGGAACTTAGCTTCAGTAAGAAGCATAAACTTACCAGTGTCCTTAAATCTCTTCTTCATGGTTTTAGTTGTTGGTGCATTAGTGCCATACTCTATTGGTATTCCAGCAGCTATAGTACATACTGTCATAAATGCACTGCAATCTGTCTCACACTTAGCCTTGATACCACCAAGTGAGCCATATACCTTAAATTGTGAATACAAGCTGTTTCTCTGATTTTGGTCATAACCAATATTAGGGTTATTGCATCCAGCTTCGCATATTGTAGCCATCTTATCTGCAATTACTGGGTCTACACATCTAAGAAGATATGTCCATCCACCCTTGTATTCATACCAGTTACGGATGCATACTTCTTTTCCGTTCTGATCACCAGCTGCACCATTCTGTGCTTTTCCTCTTTCATCTATTGAAGCGTGTCCTATTCGCATATTATCTCCTTTTATTCAGGAAACGCTACTAGCTTCCTAATAACGTTTCCAGTACATCCTTCTACATCATGGTAGATGATTAAATAGCTGTTTTTCCGTTTAAACTAACCGCCCCTTTCAGGACAGTGGGGGATTCGAACCCTAGTTTCTCCCATCTGCTAAATTTTTATTTAACTTAGTTAGATTGTTATATTTCTACTTCATTTTGTTCACCTCTATGGCTCAAATATCCATACTGTGCTTTCTCGTTGTTCCTCGCTCATTTATCTCAAGAAATATATTTTTATTTAACTAGGTTTAGGTTATGTATAAAGTTGTCCGATACGGAAGCAGAGCGGAACGCCATTCGAGTAGTTAGCGTAGTCGCCGTTGGCACTACCATCACTGTTGACACGACAGAAGATACGGGAATCGTCCACACGTGGAGATGACTCCCACCAAAAAACGGCAGAGCCATTTGTACCTTGATGTTTGATACGGTCTGCGTTTGTATCAAAGACAGCGTAATGTTTGTTGACGTTAGCATTTTCTGTATTAGCAGAAAAAGTAATAGCACCAAACATTTCATACTCAGTAGGTAACCAAAGTTTATCTGAATGCTCTACTAACGATGTAGATTGTGAACCAGCACTTGTCTTATGTGTTTTTTCTACAAGAACATCTTTAACTGCTTGTGGTAAAGTTTCATAGATAGTTGTATTAAGAGTTGTTCTTAAAGCACAACTTACCCAACCACCAGCATTAGTATTAGAACTATTCATAGAACGTGTTGTTTGTAAACAATCCTTCGAGATAAAATCTACAGTACCTCTTGGATAGTAAGCCCCTGCTGTGCCTTCTCCATCATTAATAGATACAAGTTCCATTACTACACGTTCACCACTTGTAAGTTCAATAGTCTTAGTATCTCCTATTTGATAGTAGTTACCTAATGTTCCTGCCGATGCTAACTGTTTAAGCATTGCCCATGAGCAATCTTCCATATTTGCTGGTACATCTCCACTTGGAATTGCTGGAAGCCAACCATTGGCTACATACCAAGATAAATTATCATTTATCTCATCTACTGCATCCTGAACATCAGTCGCCTGAAGCCCACTTGATGTATTGTCATATGATATTGAATCTGCATCAAAACTCATGTTTTCGATTGCATTTTTTACTGTTACTACTTCATCATCTAGATCATCTATACCCTTATCTAACTTATTAAGGTTAGTAGCATTAAGTGGTGTACTTGTGCTAGGGTAGTTCTGAAAATTAACTCTTGTATAAGTCTTTACTGCTGGCATTGTTTACCTTCCTTTCTATCCTAATGGATATCCTAATTTTGCATATATATCTGCTATTGATGCGTTGATATATGTTAAATCAACCTTCTGTGTTTCAAGCTGTGAAATATAGTAATAACCTACTTGTAAAGCTCCATGAGCTGTTGCTATATCTGAAATAAGTGTTGCATCGTCAACGTATGTATAAGGTACTGAAGTCTCTGCTATACCACTTACCCATATATCAGGTACTTCCAATGTGACGATATACATTGACTGGCCTACCTTAAATGCTTCAGCATCTGCATCGTTAATGGCTGTTACCATATGATCATAGTCTTCATAGCTTAATGCTAACTGCTTTCCATTAACTGCGTTGTTAAGCACGTTGCAAGCTCCTACAAGGTTTGTAGCGAGTGGTACTTGTAAATCTGATATATTACCTTCAGCTGCTGCTATAGGTGCTAACTGTTCATCTGTGTACTGCTTAGCAAGTCTAAGTGTAGGGTTCTGACTTTCAATCTCTCTTATGAAGTTCTGTATATACTCTACTGTGTAGTTCTTAGCTGCTATTGTTGTTGCTTCAGCTGCTTCTGCATTAGTTTCAGCTGTTTCAGCTTTACCCTGAGCTACTTCAGCAGCTGCCTTTGCAAGTTCAGCCATTGCCTGAGCATTTTCAGCTGCTTCTTGTGCAAGCTGCGCTGCTTGTCTTTCGTTGATTGTTTCAGCAAGCATCTGTGTTAATGCTGTATATTCATTCTGAGACTGTTCACCAGTGTTAAGTGTGTTATATACCTGGATATAAAATGCTGGTGTAGTTACAAGTGTTTCATCTAGCCATGTAACCTCAAGCTCGCATTCAACCTGACCGGCTACATTAATCATCTGTGTTGTGATGATAAACCATATGGTATCGCCTACTACAGTACAGTCGTTGTAAAATGTTCTACCATCTGACTTTCTACCTTTAACTACTGCCTTAACTACGTTGTCAAGGTTTACCATTCCACCATTATTTGTAAGAGTGACTTGCACTCGTCTGCTGTTTGTATCATTTTTCTTAACGCATATCTTTGCTTTATCAACTGGCTTATTAAGCTCAAGCGTAATATGCTGTGTAATATCTTGCTGCATTGGCTTTGCTCCTTTCTTAATTTCAGTATAAAAAAGACCCATCTTTTAAGATGAGCCTTTTTAGGAATTTTTTGTAATTATTATTATTTTTTCTTTACCCAGCCATCGATTTTCTTAAGAGCTTTTTCTCTACTCAATCCGCAAGCCTGGTATGCTGTCGCAAGTGCTGACTTCATATTGATTGCTGCTGATTTATCTGAGTTGTAAAGTTCGATGTACTGTTCTCTGTAATGGTCTGTTATTGATTTACCGCCATTAAATTTATCAGTGCTATATCCGTAATCTTTCATTTCATCTATAGCTGATATAATTGAACTTCTGCTTTTATCACTTCCATCAAAATCATCTATAGCATCGAATACTTCTTTATAATCACTCTTACCACTTTCTTCACCATCATATTCCCACTCTTGAACTTTGAAGTGTGCATCATCTTTACTGAAGCCTATTTCCTGAAGATATTCCTCAGCTGTTTCCTCAGATATGTCACCAGCTTTATAATCATCCCTAATCATATAGGTAACACTACCCTGGTCTTTTGTAACCTTTTCAGGATCAAGTGTAGAATATAGCTTATCGAACTTATCCCAGTTACCTTCTTTCATAGCTTCATATAATCTGTGATTATTCTGAGTTTTGCTTCTGTCTACACCAGCTTCAAATGATAAGAACTCACCATTTTTAATATCCTCAGCATGTAGTCTAAATGCATCATACAACTTTTCCATGTTATTAAGTGGTATACCAAAACTGAGTGATGCATCCTTCATAAGCTTCTTAAGATACTTTTTCTTATCATCAAGTGAATCTTTTGTGCCAATGTTATACAGATCGGTTCCTAAACTGGTAAGATTGTCAAATGTTGATAACTGTATTCCATACCATTTTTCTTTAGTTATCATAGCCATTATATAACTATACAACTCAGAACCACCGATAAAGGAACCAGCAAGTGAACTTCCTACATCTTCCCAATATCTCTTCATTATTGATTCTAATGTAAGTTCATCATCGTCATCTCTGAATGGGTTAAGTCTATGAAGGATAGCGTTTGCTATTGCTCTCATTCCTACGAAAGTGCAAGCTGCAACAACTTGTGATGATACAGCTCTAGCAAACTGTTTCTTTGCCTTATTATACTTAGCTTCATTCTCAGCTGTAGGGTTAGCTTTGTATTCTCTAGCCTTTGCATTAAGATTACCAGTAGAATCAATAAGTATACCTAAATTCTGCATAGGCTGTGTTTTATACATAGTAAGAAGCTTTACTAACTCACTATTGCTTCTTAAGATATCAGGTCTCTGAAGTGTAGTATAGTTAGGCTGTGTTCTTTCTACTGCCTTATTAAACACTTTAGCCACTTCCTTATAGAACTCATCAGTTCCTGGTTTAAGACTAGGATTGTCTTTACCTACTCGATACTCAGAAGCTTTCCACAAGGTTGCTACTGTAGTAACATCCATGTTTTGAATCCAGTTAGTAGCTTTTTCAACTACTTTACCAGTAACCTTGTTCTTCTGAAGCCATGTGCGCTGATTCTTAAGGTCTCCAAGTTCTTGAGTTGAATTACCAAGATTTCTGTACTTGAGAAGTGGTGTATACTTCTCCGCTGTTTCCATAATTTCTTTAGTAGTTCTACTTAATCTCCAAAATGAACCAAACTCTGTAGCAAAGTTTACACCAGCCTTTGAACCTAACGCATGAAGTATAGCATCGTGTCCAAGTTCTGCTGCAGCTGTTGGAAGTGATGCAGCCTGAGACCATGTTACCGGTATGTTAAGGGTAAGCGTTGCAGCTGCATGATTACCTCTTAAACCAGCTAGGAGTCTACTTCCGTTCTGTCTTCCCATCTGCAAATCTGTAAACAAGTCACTGATAAACTTATTACTTCTAGCACCGAACTTAGTTCCTATAGCCTTCTTTACTGAATCTTTGTAACCGCCAAGTGTTACTCCGTAAACCTTATTGAAGTTTCTTATAGGTATTGCCATTCCAGCGTATTTAGCAAGCATCTTGCTATGTGCATTAAGCACTCTATCAAGTCCTTCAAGAACTATAGGGTTACTTCCATTTACTCTTTCCTTAAGGTTGCCCCATCCTTCAATGGTTGCATCAAGCTTAAGACCTTCCATATCTGATCTAGTGAAGCTTGGGTCTGACTTTATAGGGAAGTAGTTGTCTACTACAGCCTTAGCATAACCATTGAGCTTTATAGAAGTTTCATTTATCTTCTTTCCTGAGTATTCATGGAAATATTTCTTAGCACTCTCTACCCACGCTCTTTCATATGGTGTCATATCCGCAAGGAAGCTGTTTATAGTTGTCATACCGGCTTTTTCTGCCTTAGATTTTACATCATTGTACTTCTTCCATAGCTCATCACGTTCATAAATAGTTTCAGCATTGTTAATCTGCTTAAGAATCTCACGCATTTCAGCCGTATCAACAAGCTTAACTACTGTTCCTCTTGTATATGCATCAGCTATCTTTCCTTGCTGGTAAAGCTTTTCGTTAGGAAGAGTAAGACCGCCATACATAATATGCTTCATGTTTTGGTCATTCATCATATGAAGTGCAAGTGAAGCTCTAAATGACTGAGGAACTTTGATTGTATTACCGTTCTTATCCTTAAATGGTGTTTCTATCCAGTCCTTCTTATTATCACCTTTGAACTTATCTGCAAGCTTCTGATTCTCACTTCCTTCAAGAACATCTCTCATAAGGTCTGATACATCAAATTCTATCTGCATCATCTTATGTGAGCCTTCATTAAGGTCTTCATACAGCTTATTTAACGCTGAATCATCCTTATAGCCTGATATTCTATTAAAGAATCTCTCTGCATTAACTGAAGCTGTAAGATAGCTGTTAGCCATATTAGCAAGCTTGCCATCACCTACACCCTTAGTTGCATTAACATCTTCAATAATACTCTTTCCAGTATCATAGATATTAGCTTTAATGTTTGAATCTATGAACTTAGACATATTCCTTATCTGTGTCTGAAGTGCTTTACAGATATCGAATACTTCCTGAAGCTCATTCTGTGATAACTTAGCTATGCTTCTTCCTTCAAACAGTTTACCAAGTCGGTCAATCATCTTCTGAAGGTTAGGATCATAATCAGGATTTACTTCCTCACCGTATCCCTTCTTTATAGCTTCATACTTCTCACTAAGCTTTCTTAGCTTCTCAGCCATATTGACTGATTTTCCAGTATTAAGGTCGATATTGTTAAGAACATCTATTGTAGCGTTTACAAGTCCTACTGGTACATGGTGTCCTTCTGTAGGGTTAGTTATACGCTTAGACAAGTCGTTGACTATTGACTTTATCCTATTTCTAAGGATTGTCTTCTGTCTGCTTTCAGCTGCTTTAAGCCTTGCGTGCTTTCTCCATATCTTGCCTACTTTAATATCATCCTGAAGCTTAAGTATTCTTCTTCTGTATCTATCCAGGTCTCTGTCGATATCAGCAGTAGCTACTCTATCCATAGCGTTTATCTCACGCTCAGCTTCAAGTCTCTTAAGCTCGTTTCTGAGCTTATCGAGCTGTATCTTACTCTCTTCCTTCTGCTTATTAATGATTTCTTTATAAGCCTTCTCTGAAGCAGCCTTATAGTCTTCTATCTGCTTCTTCATCTGCTTAGTAATATTCTCTACACCATTCAGCTTAAAGTAGTCAGTATAGATATTAAGTGCAAGGTCGTAAGCCTTATCTGAAGTTGACATACCGCTGTTATCACCGATATCTCTCATTGAATCCAGTGCATCAGCTAAAGCAAGTATCTGTGTGTTGCTGTTCTCGTCAGGATCTAAATAGTAACCTGATGCTTCACATATATCTTGCCATAGCGAATCAATATTCTGACCGTTGTCAGTCACATTGATTCGTGAGCCTATAGCCTTTCTGAAGGTCTTCATACTTCCGTATGTATTAATTACTTCAGCTCTCTGCTGGTCGTTAAGTCTTATGTTTAAATCCTTAACATACTTTCTGAAGTCGTCATACTCAGCAAGTTCATTACTCTGTTTTTCAACTATTGGCATAGCTGCATCACGCATTACTCGGAGCATATCATCATAACGAACATTGTCTCTGTTATTCTCGATGTATGCGAATATAGATTCAATGTTATTTGCTATATATTCTTTGCCAGTAGAAGTGCCATACTCTCTCTGATATTTCTCAGCAAGTCTAAGTGCATCTGCGTGAGTGAAGTGAGCCTTACCAGCTTCCTTAAGTTTCTGAAGGTCGTTGAAGCCTTCCTTAAGAATATCAGCAGTATTCTTTGCACTTGTCTGTGCTTCTGAGTTCTCCCATGTATCTTCATTGAAGAAAATGTCATCATCTGCATCAGTGTACTTCTTTGAATACTTAACACCGGCATCCTTCTCAAGTGCTTCTATCTTTGCTCTTTCAATCTCTTCGTAAGCACCTATAGCATTAGCAGCAATTCTCTGTATCTGTTCAGCTTCCTTATCATCTACTGCATATTCGTATGGGTTCTCATACATCTCTTTAGCTATATCAATGTATGTAGTGTTACCCTTTGCAATATCTGCTGCAATATCACCAGCGTTATCAATATTAAAGCCTTCATCTATTGCATTGTAGTCATCTAGGAAGTCTGCAAGTGGTAAAATGCTTTCAGCTACTGGCATATAGCGGTCTACTTCTCTGAAATCTTTTACCTGGTCATCAAGTGACTTCTTAGATTCCTTAGTATCGTTTACATTTTGTTCAGAAGATGATATACTATTATCAAAGGATGACTGTTGCTGGGCATTAGCTAGACTATTGTCTTTGACTACCCCAGCGTGTGCAGTGTCCTTTTTGTTTTCATCGAAAACATATTCATTTCCATCAGGTGTAATAATTCTATGCATTTTGTAATATCGTCTAGTTGTTTCTTTTATTACAACTGCCATATTACCTCTTTTACCATTAACAACAACTGGTGCTGCAAAAGTAACTGATCTTACACCTCTATTATCATAATTCTTGTTATCTTTAATTTTAATTCCTTTTTCTACTACATCCGGAACTAACTCCATAGCAGCTATTTCAGCATTATCAAAATGTCCGTAGTTACTAGCTTTTTTAATATCTTTTTCAGTTATTTCATAAGTTCCTAATCCTTTTTTATAAAAAATATGTCCTATTTTATTAAACTTATCATACAAATATTTCAAAATATTGTTTCTACTTGTATTTTGAGGGATTGAAACATTTATGTCAGCAACTGGTGTCATTTTATTAAGCTCATTTTGATATTCTCTAATATCTCTTTTTATGTCTCTTTTTGAAGGTTTTACTTCTTCTTCAGATTGTTTTTTAGAGAACTTTACTTCATCATGGCTATTAAGTTTAGCTAATCTGTCTGCTTCATCACCAGCCTTATACTCTTCATAAGGTATACCAGCCTTTTCAAGTGCTTCTTTGAGTTCTGCTGAAGAATTATCAGGAATAAGTACAGTTCTTATTTCATCAAAATTAACTATTCTTTCAGGCTTAGATTCAAAGTATTGGATTGGTAACTCTTGTAAACCTTTTTTTAGCTCTAATACTTTATCGAAAATCTCAGGTGCAAACTTAGTTTCATCTTTAGCAAATACGCTTCTTGCTACATCTTCAGTAATTGTAGTCTTCTTTAATAGCTTTGCTAAAGTTTCATTAATATCCTGATCTGCTGTCCAGCCTGACCATCCATTAGCTGCTTTAATAGCACTATCAATATCAGTAATAATAGTATTAAGTTCACTAAGTTTTGCATCTACTTCTTCACGCTGAACCTTATTGAGCTTTCCTTCATTTTTCTTGATATCTTCAATAGATTTATACTCTTTAGTAATAGCACCTCTGAGATTGCTTGCACCGCCGAACCATCCCTTTATTGCATTTTTATCTTTAAGCATTAGCTTAAGCATATTTTCAGCGTTGTATGGGATATGGAGCTGTTCAAAACTTCTTCTACCATTGTTGGTAACTTCACTTACATTAGGTTTTCTGAAGTATTCACCTTCATACATATCAGCATCGTTTATTGCATCTTCAATAAACTTTCTGAACTCTTCTTTATTCTCATTGATATATTTGTTTACATCTTCTCTATATGCGTTTTTATCCCATTCAGTTCTTACTTGATCATTAACAATATCAAATATATCCTGATATAAGTTCATGTATGTTCTAACATATGCATCATCTTTATCTTCTAAGAACTTATTAAGATTTTCAGCTGAATCATCTATATGTTCAAGCATCTCTACATATTTTGCTCTACCCCTATTAACAAATGATAATTTTGATTCAGGATATGCAGCTTCAGCTAACTTTTTCTTTAATTCTTCATTGTTTGCAACTGAATATACAGAAGATGCGTTGCTGTCTTTTAAGATGTTTAATATCTCAGCTGTTCTTGGATGATGCCAGTTAGTATATGGCTTCTTTTCAATCTCAACACCATTGTCTTTAATAAACTTTTCTTTTACCTGGTCATTATCAAGGAATTGTCTAACAATATCCTTCATATCCTTTTGGAATGTACTTGAATAGTCACCTGATAAACCTAGTTTGTCATGTAAAGCATTTAATTTCTGTTGATTAATTTTCTTTACTGTATTAGGTGCTGTAGAAGTCCAAGCATCACCCAAATAACCTCTATTAGCTTTGTTTAATTTTGGATCAATAGTATTCCTATCGAATAGAACTGATATAGTTCCAAAACTACCAGGGTTATACTCAGGCTTTGTTACCGCAATAGGAGGCATAGGAAAACCACCTAACTTAAGGGTTTTAAGTAGGTTTTCTTCTGATATATTGTGAGCAGCAATTAAGTCTTTAGTCTGTTCAATAGGCTGCTTCATTGAAAACTTCTCAGCTGGTTCATACTCTAATCTATCTGAGAATACGACACCATTTTCAGTTTTTGTTGTTGGGTATTTTTCTCTTCTTTCTTCTTCTGTTAATTCTGATCTATCTTCTGTATCTCTTGCTTCAATTTCCCCAGCTGTCATGTAATATAACTCGCTTGCTAAGTCTTTTCTTACAAGATTGTCTTTTGCAAGCATATATTCAAACTCTAAATCCTGATATCTGTCCATAAGTTTAGGATATTTGTCATACAGCTTTTCTTCTATCTTATTTGCCTTATCAAGATAGCTTTCATTCTGAGTTTTACTAAATTCTTTCAGCAAATTATCATATACTTCATACTGGTTTTTAAAGTCTTCAGAATGGTCTAAAATACTTTTCATTTCTTTCTGAAGGTATTTATATTTATCATATTCAGCAGTATCTTTAACCTGAACAAGTGGATTTTCATAAAAATCAACACTTGCCCCAGGAGACATACTTTCCATTCTCTGAATAGCGTGCTGCATTTCATGTAAAAGCACTTTTTTCAAGCCTTTTATATCCATTTTGTATTTTTCATCTACAACTATTTTATTTTCTACTGGTTTATAAAAACCTTCCTTAGCTCCATTAAGTCTTTCAAATGAAACTCTGACAAGTCTAAGTGTTGGATAAGACTTAAATAATTTATCGTGAGTGATAACATCATCAAGTCTTAAATCCTTCTTAGTAAGGTATTTATTAAACAAAGTATCAAACTCGTCTCTGAATCCTTCATATTCTTCCTGAGATACATTTTCATAAAGTAATTTATTTTCTAATTCTTTATATCTCTGATAATCTTTGTCATTAAGGTACTTTGCATCACCTCTTGGGTATACCTTCATATCATCATCGCTGATTTCAAATCTCCACTTACCATCAGCACCTCTGAACCAGCCAGTATTTTTGAAAATATACTGATAACTCTTGCCTTCATCTAATAGTTTCTCACCTTTAATCAATTCTTCTTTGTTATAGTCTTGAGCCATATAACTAGCGAAAGAATACTTAATTACATTAGCTTCTTTAGTGAAGTCTATTGAACTATCAGCCTTTGTTGCAGCTTCATAAGCATTTACCCATAAATCCCTTATTTCCTCATACTTAGCAAGGTTCTGCTTTTCAAGGTTCTTCATTATTCTGCCTTCAGCTGTTCTTGGGTCTGCTGAACCGAATAACTTCTTTAAGTCCTTAATTGTCTGATTGAGCCAAGAGATAATCTTGTTAGCAAGGTTCTTGTCATTCTTACATACTCTATCAATAACTTTCTTATCACTAAGGAAGTTCTCAGCTGCATCTGCTACGATTTCTTCATCAATTTCATTGTCTGCATAGCCTTGCTTCTTCTTAGCTTCTACAAGTCCTTCATACTGTCCTGATTCCTTAAGGAAGTCTATTACAGCCTTCTCATAGTCGTTGTAAAGGTTTGTTTTTTTCTTGAAGTAGTGAGTAAGTTCGTGAGAAAGTACAGACATAAGAGCCTTATCAGCATGAGAAGAAAGCACAAGGTTATTTGTGCCTACTAACTTACCATTGTATTCTGTATTGTTGTCTTCTATTGTAATGTTAAGGCCACTGTTAGAGAACTGACTTGCTATAGCATTGACTACGTTTCTTTGTGGATCACTAGCAACTACTTCACTTCTCTGATTCTCTTCCTTAACTCCGTATGCATACATATCATTAAAGAATGAAGCTGGAAGTTTCTTAGCATAGTAACCAACATCACCACCCATATTCTGAAGTGATTTAACTGTGCTTATAAGAGTTGATTTATCTGTACCAGCATCAGCCTTACCAGCCTTAATCATTTCAGTAGTGATAGTGTTATATGCCTTAAGGTTCATTGCTGGGTCAAAGTTCTGAATATAAGCCTTTGCACTTGCTCCATCATTGAATAATGTTGTTGCATTGCTTATAACTACACCTAACGCACGATTCTTTACATAAGGGTTATTAACCTTGTTACCATCGTTAGTAACAATCTGTATATTTCCCTCTTCATCGTTAACTACATCCTGGATATCATTAAGTGATTCAATAGGCATAGTTCCTAATCTTTGCTGTGCATTTCTTGCATAGTTAGAGAGTGCAACTACTTTCTTTGATTCATCTGCTGTTTCTACGTTGTTTTCTGCCCCATTCTCAGCAGTTTCAGTGCTAGGTGTAACATTCTGTGTCTGAGTTGAATTAACGTTATTCTTGGTCAATTTTAAGGCATCGTTTACAGCTAACTGTCTTTCATACGCTGCATCTAAATCACCTTTAGTAATATCAGACAATACCTTTCTTACTGGTTCAGTCTGAGCAATATCGTATTCATCTTCAGTAAGATCTACTTGTGCAATAGTTTTAACAATAGCAGCCTTTGCTTCTTCAACCTCTTTCTTACTTACACCTTCATCAATAAGTTTGTTTTCAATCTGCTGGCCTATATTGTTTTCATCAATAGTATCTCTAACTGTTTTATACTTCTCATAAGCATTAGCAGTACCATTCACTACCTTTTCAGCAAGTTTAGCTAACTTAGAATCCTTTGAATTGACTGCTATATTAGCAATAGTCTTCTGTGCTTCTTCACTTAACTGGTTAGTGTTCTTCATTCCTACCGCTGTAGTAACTGCACCATGATAAGCGTTAGCAAGTCCACCGGAGCCAGCACCAGCACCAAAGTCGTAAGCTGCTTGCTTAAGATGGTCGTTGAATACTGCATACTGAGCATCTTCTTCACTCATGCCCTTAGCCATATATGCTTCAATCTCTGACTTAATCTGTCCTCTATCAGATAACTGTGAGTAAAGAATATCAGCAATGTCATTGATTACATCTGATTCAACTTCTTCAACACCTTCAAATAAAGCTGATTTAAGAATCTGTCTTATGCCCTTCTTATCAGCTGAGAAGATTTCTTCCATTGGAATCTTTTCTGTTATGATTTCAGCACCACCAGCAACTGTAGACATAACCATTGCATCTGTCGCTGTGTAGCCTTCATTAAGAAGCTGCGTATATGTTTCATTAGCAGCTTCACCACCCATAAGGATAAGGCTTAAGTTGTTGTTACCAAAACCTAATCTATTAGAAAGAACCATATCACCCATAGATGTTCCTACATCATAACCAAACTTAAGAAGAGGATTGTCTATGTTGCTTCTAACAGTTCCACGCATAGTTGTATTCATCTGTGCTGGAAGGTTAGCAAGTGAGTTTTCATCGTTAGGATTCCCACCGATATACTTAAGTGCATTATCAATTTGTCCTATTGCTTCTAAAGGCTTAAAAGCTATAGAAGAAGCTGTAGCTAAAATAGGATGTTCTTCAGCGTATTCCTTTGAGAATCCAGCAAACATAGCTGTTCTCTTCGCATCAAGTCCAAGTGTATCAAGATACTTGTTAGCTTCTTCATTGGCTTTACTATTAGCCATTGTTTTAGCTTCTTCTTCAGAAGCACCACTGTTAATAGCTTCTTCATATGCCTTGTCGTATGTAGTGTTATATAAGTAGTTATAGTTCTGCTGTTCTTCCATAGAAGCATAGAAGGTATCATCAAGTGCATCTGTGATACCTGAACTATTATCATTTATTGAAAGATAATTAGCTGAAGCATCTAAGGCCTTATCCTTTTCAATCTGATTACGTTCAGCAAAGTCTTCATTCTTACGATTTCTTTCAACTAAAAGCTGATAACCTCTATTGCCTATAGATTCCTTAAGTGCATCTTCATCAAAATCTTCAAGCATCTGCTTGTCATAATTAAGGTTAGCTTGTCTTGCTATACTATTAGCCACACCAGGAGCTGGTATTAACTTATTTACACCAACACCTAATAAACTATGCATGAGTTTTTCACCACCATAGTTATACTGTTCTGTATCTCTTCTTAACTGTTCTACTTCTTCTTCAGTAAGGCCAAGTTCTGCTGCTTTGCTTTCAAGTGCTGCATCATACTTTTCTTTATTCTTGCTTAAATCAAGGTTTGTCTTAGCCCTTTCGTAGTCATACATAGCCTTGTTGTATGCTGCTTTATCTGTGTCAAAAGGTGAAACATTGTTAAGATTTTCTTCAGCTTTCTTTAATTCTTCTGATCTATAGTCATTAGCTGCAAACGCTTCATCGAATATACCCTGAACTTTAGGGCTAACATTACTGCCTTTTCTTTTTACATTGTTATCAGCAAGTACCTGGTCAACATCTATTTCATCTTTAGATCTTAAAGAATTTTTTCTGTCTTCATAATGCTTACGATTAAGTTCTGCTATTTTAGAATAATCTGCATTGTTTGTATTCTGATTATCATTTTTATGAAGTGAATCATAATGCTTTCTATTAAGTTCTATAGCTTCATCATATGCGTTACTGTTATTCTTAAAATTGCTATTCTTCTTCATAGCATCAAAGAAGCCTACGTTATTAGTAGTGTTTCTATTAATAGCAGTATGTGTACCATTATTATTTTGTATATATCCGTTATTCTTTTTCATTACATCGAAAAAGCCCTTGTTTTCTTTTGGACTTTCACTAGCCATCTGAAAACGAGAAGAAGAGCCTTGGTCTTGGCTCTTCTTTTTCTTCTTTTTATCTTCATCGTAATATGTATATCCCATTGTTATACTCCTTAATACTCACTAATCATCTTCATAACTTCTTGCTGTGATATTCCAGCATATCTTGCTATCTCAGGAATACTTAGCTTGTCAAATGACATACCTAATTCTCCTGAAATTGAATTAGCTTCTTCTTTAGATATCTCGCCTTCACTAGCAAGTCTTAAAAGATGTCCCATTGCAGCATTTTCACCATCAGGGCCATAAGTATTATTCATAATGTAGAAAGCGTAGTTATAAGCATCATTCTGAGTTCTTTCTTTGTAATCCTCTCTAGCTTGCTTGAAAGTATCTACTTTTTCTTCCTCAGCACCCTTACCAGCCTTTGCAGCACCCTTACCAGCCTTTGCAGCAGCCCTAGCAGCAGCGGCAGCTTTAAGAGCATATTCCTTAGCCCACTGTTCATCTGCTACCTTGTCTCTTTCCTTCTGATAAGCAAACTGCTGATTCCACTGGTCATCTGCTACACTGTCTCTTGACATTTGATATTCAGACTTAAATGCATCACTAGCAGCGTTATAAGCATTCTGATAAGCTGTGTTATCATCTGCCTTAGAATCTCTGTAAGACTGATAATTATAGTTTCTGTCATCGTTAGCGACACGATAATTGAACTCGTTTTCTCTGAAGTCCTGATCCCAAAGAGTTTTATAAGCATCAAGGCCATAACTTCTATCGTTCTGCCATATACCCATTTTTGCATTCCACTGACCAAACTCTCTATCTTCCTGAGAACCTACAGCACCATACTTATTCTGAAGTTCATTGCCTTCCATCTGATACTTTTCCATAGCAAGTTTCTGTAATTCAGGTATCTTGTCGTTAAGTTCCTTAAGATAGTTCTGATAAGCCTGAGAACCGGCTGTTTCTGCGTAAGTATTGCCATACCCACCAGTTAATGCACTAGCCTGAGCTATAGTGTCCTTCATAGCAGTCTTTCCAGCTTGCATATACTGGTTCTTATAGTTCTGATATAGTGGGTCTGCGTTGAAGTCGTAAGAAAATTCTTTCCTATTTACAATCTGATCTAACAGATTATCAATAGTTCCCTTATACTGCGACTGATAGTCATCAGGTCTCTGTGCTAATATGTCTTGCCACTGCTGATACGCAGTCTGTGTGTTTGCTGTTGGTTTAAACTGTTTATATGGATTGTTAGCAGTAGCCTGAGCCTTAGCGTATGCATCCTTAGTCTGCTGACTTACATACTGGTTAGCTGCGTTCTGCACTGCTTCATTCTGAAGATTTCTAACTTCTACTATCTTCTTAGTAGCGTTAGTGCTTGCTTGTGATGCCATGTTCTATCTCCTTCCTACTTTTTATCATCAATTTGTCTGATTAATTCGTTTTCATGCTCATTAAGTTTCTCTATGAGCTTGTATATATATGCATTCATCTCTTTTATTACTTTGTTAGCTTCATCCAGCGTTGTAATATCCTTCTGAAGCACTCTTGGATATTCGTAAGGCATCATACTTCACTACCCCTTTCAAGTTCTGTTGCAATGGAATATATCTTAGTCATTCCCTTACCTTCTATTCTTAGTCTGTAGTGGTCACATCTCTTAACTTTAAGAGGTAAAGAGAATGACTTCTTACAGTCTGATATCCTATTAAAGAGTTGTTCCCACTCGCCTGAAGAATCGTACATAATTGATATTGTTATCTCGCTTGATTCTTCCATCAGCATACGAACTATAATCTTTGTTACATATTTCTCATATGGTGATTCAAGGCCTAAATCTCCACTTTCTGCGAACCACTCAACTAAGTCTTCACTAATAGTTGTGGTTGAATATCCAGGGAAGAGATTATCTGAAGGATAGTAATACAGCGTATCCCATGACATACCAGGATATAACGCTGTATCACCACTATATGAAGGGGAAACCCATAGCTTATTGTTCTTATCGCACATATAGATACCGCCTTCATATGAAGCAAATCCTACTGCTCCTACGTTATCTTCTATGTGCCATATGCCCTTTTCTGTGTCATATACAAACAAGTGATACTCAAAGTTTCTGTCTCTCATTGAGACATAGTATTTATTCTTATAAGCACCGCCTACTGCTAGGTCGTACTTCTCTGTTCCAAATACTGCACCGATATTAGTAGGCATAGTTCCGTTGTATACGCATACACCATCAACGCTCTTGTAATAGAGTGATTCGTTGATAATCACTAGGCTTCTTTCAGAGCCTTCCTCTACACCCCTTAAGGCTGTCCAAGATATCTGAAAGTTAGAAGGCTGAGTACCATATAGCTTATGTACTCCACGTTCCTTAAAGAAGAGAACATATCCACCATAGGCTATTGCACCAGTGAACTTTCCATCTGTCGCTATAGTTGCTGCATATGAATCTGAAGCTATACCACCGAAGTAGTTCCAGTTTGCTGGATCACCTAGCTTAGATACATAGATTTCATGGTTTGCACCGCTGCATCCATAAAGTCTGTTGTTGTACTCACATACAAAGTCCATATCAGGAACTTTCCTTGAGAATGTCATGGTATGGGTGTTTGTATATGTGCCTACATCTAAAAGGCCAATAACAACGATATAATCATTGCCTTTAGCCTGAATAATCATTGAAGTATTGAAGTCTTCATAATCACAACCGGTTATCTTAACTGCATCATCTTCATTGAAGAACTCACCAACGTGAGAACCGGCTATCTTTACATAAGTTGTTGGAACTGATACCCACATAGACTGATTAGTTGAGTATTCCTTCAATACTACTGGGTCACTTGAAGTATCAAGCCATAACTTATCGTGTGAAGGTTCTGTAGTTCCTACATATAATTCAGTGTTGTCATACACTGTTCCATCCATCTTACATAGGCTTAAAGTACAACTAGCACAACTTACTTCCTTATTAAGAGTAATAATCTCGTGTGATTCAGTGTTGTACGCTATGCAATCAGGGAAAACGCAAAGTAAAGCACCCATTCTAACGAACTGTCTATAATCAGCGTTCATTGTTAAAGTGGTTACTTCACGAGTATCTACATATAATTTGTTGTCATCTACCCAATAAAGGTGTTCAGAACCATCAAGGCCAGTGCAATCAGTTAATTGAGCAGCAAATCCTCTTATATCTCTAGGTGATAACATTGGATAGTTGTCAGAAGTCATATTCTGCATATCGTACATCTGACCATTGCCAATTCTTGCATTATGGTTATAGCCATTGAATATGCTTGTTACCGTGGTAGATAACGCTTTATTAGGGATATCTTGTAATTGTGATAGTTTCATAGCTTAAAACCATTGTCTTTCTTGTGCTTATGGTTCTTGTTGTACCAGTTAGCGTATTCCTGGTAAGCTACGTTATACATAGCCATATCATTGTTGTATCTAACTGTTTCTCCGTTCCAATAGTCAATCTTTGCTGCAAGCCAATACTCATAAATCTTTTCATATGGCTCGCCTACAATAAGTTCTAGTGAAGGGTCTGTCTGTTCACTGTAAGGATTCCAGTCTATAGGTTCTTCATCTTCATTAAACTCATGTGTTGCAATGATTTCGTTATAAAGTTTTCCATCTAATTCACTTAACCAGGATATCTTCTGAGGATATGTGTACTGGTTAGGTTTTAGATTATCTATATTTGAGATAGCTTCTTGTAAAGTCATCGTTATTTTCCTCTTAAAATGGGGGGAATATCCCCCCAACAATTAAACCTTTTCTGCTTTCTTCTGTGCTTCTGCAATAAGGTCTGCAACATGATTGTCCATAGCTTCTGACTGCTCAATAATCATTGCAATACCTTCAGGTACTTCTACCTCTACACCACGCTGAATAACGTAGTTATGACCATTTCTAGCTACAAAAAGGTCATCCTTATACTTTCCGTTGTCCTTGAAAAGTTTAATCTTTACCATCTTTTCATTAAGTGGGTTGCTTGCTACATTCTTTTCTTCTGCTTTTGCCATTTTTATTTTCCTTCCTTTCAAAATAGGGAGAGCTTTTACACTCTCCCTTATTGATTAGTTAGCAGCTGCTGTTGAAGAGTAGCTTGAAAGTGATTCAATACGAACCATATACTGCTCAACAAGTCTTTCAGCTGTCTTAATAGCCTTCCAACCTACAGTAGCACGCTGGTTAAGTGGGTCTGTTGTACCGCCTGAGCCAAGCTGCTTAACAATATGCTGAAGACCACCACCATGTACTGAAGTCTTACCAAATGCATGAGCGCCAAGTACGATTGTTCCGTATACTGCGAGATTTCCACTTCCACCATCTGATGGACAAGTAGCATCCTTCCAAATCTTTGCTTCAGTAGATTCAATGAATCTAATGTTGCCGATTTTACCGATTTCACCATCATAGATAGCTGTAGGGTCTGCGTACTTGTGGATATCAATCCAAGCTGGGCTTGAGATAAGGTCATACTTTGTATCAGGATGGATGATTGCAACGTATGAATCATCAATGTAGTCAGCATTCTGTGAAGCTAATGCTCTTGCAGCCTGATTGAAAAGGTCTACTGTGAGCTTATCTGAAGCTGTGAGTGCTGCTCTGTTTGCTCTACCACCGGCATAGATTACGTTTGTACCACCAGCAAGAACATCTCTTGTGATAGTATCAAGTGTTCTACCAGCCTGAGAACCGAGAAGCTTTGTAGCCTGAACTACGTTCTTATCGATTGCAGTCATTAAGAGTACATCTGACATCTCAATGAAGTCACCGTACTGATGAATCTCTGCTGTGATAGTTGATACGTTAAGTGTGTTACCAGTAGGTGTTACACCTTCTGAGATTGGTGTAAGAGCCTTTGCAAGTGGTGAATACTTACGGAACTCGATTACCTTACCACCATTAGCTGGGATATCGTAATCATCACCGAACTGATCATGTACTAACTTAGGTTCTGCGAGGTCAATAAGTCTGTCCTCGTAGTATGTCTTCATTTCTGCGGAAAGTCCGCTATCAGTAGTCTTGTTTGTTACAAAGAACTGTAAGTTAAAATACTTTAATGCTGTGTTTGTCATAGTTTCCTTCCTCTCTGTGTAAGAGGTTAAAGAACTATCTTCTCACCTCTTAACACTCTTCTTTCTATTTCTGCTCTATCCGCTTTAGTAAACGAATGAACATCTGATTTTGTAAGTGCTGAAGCTCGTGAGGAAACACCATTCTCTAATGGTCGTGAAGCCTTACTCTGAAGGTTGTTAGCCATCTTCTCTGTGACTGCTTGTGCTGTCTTAAACATTGCACCGCCCATCATTTCATCAAAGTGAACTGCTTTATAAGCAGCTTCAACCGAACCATTATGCTTAAGTATTGCTACAAAATCGTCATTTGCTGCTTCTTCAGCAAAATCAACATTAAGACCATACTTTTGATTAAGTTCTGCTGTCTGCTCCATCCACTTAGAATAGATCTGCTGGCTCATCTGCTGTCGTTCAGCTTCTTGCTGTGCATTACGAAGGTTAGCGTTTTCACGTTCTAACTGCTTCATCTGCTTAAGCTGCTGAACTGTAAGCCCCTTATCGAGTGCTTCTTCCTCATAATATGCATCATCATCTTCAATGGCTTTAACAAGTCCTTGCACATCTGAACTGTCTTTACCATATTTTGAAGCGAGCATATCGAGCATTGGATTGAGGGCATTGAGCTTTTCTTCATTTGCTTTAGCTGATGAGAACCTTTTGTTAATGATGTTCTGCACTCGCTTATCAAATTCATCCTTGTACTCACCTTTGATAAGGTTTTCAAAGTTTACAGCCTTGTCCTCTGATGCTGCGGTACTAGTCATCACTTCAGGGTCGTTACCCTGACCGCCCATGTCGTCTGAGCTTGGTTTTCCATACTGCACATTGGCGAGTGGATTGCCTTTACGACCTCTTGTTGGAGAGCCGACCTCACTTACTGGCTGTTCAGCATTTATACCGCTAGTTCCAGCAGTGGCAGAACCTGAGCTTGTGCTTGCTCCTTCCCCACCACCTTCACCAAAATACTGAAGGTTAAGTTTTAATTTCATACCATCGTTCCTTTCCGAAGTGTCAAACTATAAGGCTTTCTGCCCTTGTTAAATCCATAATAAAAAAAAGGCCTTGCACCATGCTTAGCCTTTTTAGGAAATTTTTATATATTTTTTATAATTTTCTTGCAATAAATCATAGCCTTGTGTGATAGCTTCTATGCCTTCTTCCACACTGTTATGAATCAAGTCACATTCTAGGCATATATATCCGTCTTTTTCTCTTATATGCGTTGTGAAGTTTATGATTCTGCCTTTATCTGCTTGATTCTCCATGTAGCTTATCAGCGTAAAGGTAAGGGTTGATAATGCACAGCATACCAAGTCCTTACCATATTCTGCTGAATCTGCGTGACCGTCTATCACTATTTTGAAATGTCTATCACTGATAGACTTTGTTATTTCTGTCATAGCTTATGAAGGTGTTGCTGCATTCTGTGCCTGATAGCGCATCTTATCAGCCTGAGAACCTTCACTCTTGTCTATGTCTACTGCCTTACTGTTAGTTTGTATGTTATTAACTCCTTCATCAGTATTCTGAGCCATATTAGCTGCGCCTTGTGCCATCTGTGGGTTTATCATTGCAGCCATCTGAACTATCTGAGCTTGTAACTGCTGAACCATATCGAATAGTGTCTGATTCTGCTGAACTCTTTCAATAATCTTGTCCTTATTCTCAAATTCCATCATGTTAAGGCAAGCAAGTGTTTGGTCTGCGTTATTAGGTGCGAAGAATCCAAGATTATAGAACTGTAATGCTAGTTCATTATTACTCATCTTAGAATATGCACTCTTCTTAGCCGGTGCTACAGATAAGTCAAATATAGGCAGTCTACTTCCTAGATCTATTCCAAACTCTGTGCCTTGCTCTTGTGGTTTGAGCTGTGAGTTATCAAAAGACTGGAACTGAATATCATTAGAAGTGTTACCAGTAATACGGAACATTCTAGGTTCATCATAGAACTGTCTCATAAGTTCGATAACAATATTACATATCTCAGTAAATGCCCTATAAGTTCCCTTATTGATATCTCTTGAACCCTTTGAACCAGCTTCCTGAAGCGCAGCTATAGCTGATGCAGCTGTTACACCTGAAGAGGTTGAACCCTGGTTTACATCTCTGTTACCACTTGTTTCCTTAAGCTCATTAATTTTATTCTCAAGAACTGTAACATAAAGCCCATTAAGGTTAGTCTGTGTCATAGGCCTTATAGCATCTTCTCCAAGATTACCACTTACACGAACTAAAGGTTTGTCTGTATCAAGCAATTCTTCTTCATTGATACCGCCATCTTCTCTTACAAAGTATCTAGGCTTGCTATTTACCAATGCGCTGTTAAGAATAGCATCATCTAATCTGTCTATGTATTCCTGAGCATTCTTCATTATGTCGATAAAACCAAAGCCTACTGGTGTACCTTCTTCCGGGAAGAGAGTATCGAACACAAAAGGATATAGGCCATGGTCATAGTAACCGGTATCTCTGTATCTTTCATCGTTCTCAGATGCATATAGCACTGTTCCATTAACATACTTGCAGTAATGCACTATTGTTCGAGTTGTGTTTGTTTCAAGTGCATTCTGTGAAGGAACATCTATCTTGTAATACCAGTCCACTACAGCACTCATATCTGTAGTATCTACAGTATCGTCATATATGTACTTTGATACATCTATGCTAGGATAAGACTTATTTACTATTTCGAGGTCAGGATAAGCTTGTTTTAGCCTTTTATTGCTTATCAGCTGAACTACAAATAGATTCTCACTATCCTGGATATCTGTTATGCCTGATTCCCAAAACATATTAAGGATATCCATCTTCTTAATCTCTATATCACCTAAGCCATTATTCTTGTTGCTGTTCCAAAAGATACCGTATACACCAGTTCCTTGCTTAAGTTTGTACCATGCTTCATCATTAAATGTCTGTTCAAACTTATTCTGCTCAAGAACTACTGGCAGTATGCTTGTTAATATCTTTGAAGTAGCTTCATCATCTGCAGCTCTTGGAAGTACAGTAGCTTCAGGATAGTTATCCATGATATCAGCGTGCTTGTTTACTAAAGAATTGAAAAGCCACTGAGAAGTTGCAGCTTTAACATTCTTCTTAAGCTCACTTTCATCCTTAAACTCTTCCCAGTGTCTACCCTTGTACCACTGTTCATTAGATACTATCTTCTGTTCAAGATTAGATTTACCAGCCTTGTACTTTTTGAGGATTTCATCAGCCTTAGCTATTTCCTCTTTACCTATAATCTTAGGACTTTCTTCTGCTCCGTACTGCGTATGATCTGCATTATGAGCATTAAGTTTCTCACGCTCAGTCATAGCTCTTTTAACTTCATCTAGTTCAGCCTGAGCTTGCATAGCTTCTGCATCTAACTGAGCTTGCTGCATATCTCTCTGCTGCATTCTCTGCATTGTTGCAGCCATTTCCTCTTCAGTAGGTTTCTTTATCTTGTCAGCCATTATCTTACTCCTTTATGTACATAATCTGCTGTTGTGGTTTATATACCGGTGTAGTATCTTTGTTCTTTATATCAAGCTGTTCAACCAGCTTATCATTAGAAGTATCTCGCCTGATTGTAGGTGTTAATGGATGCTCCATAAGTACATACCTTATTGCATCATATAAGTGGTCTTCTTGTTCTGTATCTATATCCTCAAAGTGAGTTGTTGAGTAAACAAGGTTAGGAAGTGTTCTGATAGTTCCCTTACAAGTATTAAATATCTGATACATACAGTCGCCTTCATCATCAAATGCGAATCTGTAGTGATACTGCATCTTGCCTGGTAATCTTTTATGGTCTCCCTTCTCAAAATAAAGAAAGTTTGGAGACCTTTCCATCATCCTAGCAACGGATTCACCTCTTGATTCATCAAAAATTGCTGGGTCTGCAATTCTATGTATTGTTTTGCCTTTAAGCAGCTCATGTTCTTCTTCATACTGCCTTAAGTGGTGAGCTTGTGTTACTGGGTCTTCTTGTGTACCAGTGTTAGCAGTCTCTGTACAGAAATAGTATTCACCTATCTGATATAGCTTGCCCTTTTCATCTACTGCAAAGTAAACGCTTGCTGAAGGCTTTGCATAACCAAAGTCGAATCCTTGATATATTCTCCAATGACCAGGAATCTTAAATGGATTGATAACGTGTGTCCATCTTCTATCATCATAGTGAGCTGGGTCGTTCTTCCATTCTGTAAATACCTGACCGCTGAATGAATCCCATGAACCATATAGCAATGCGTTTCGTTCTGCTTCAGGAAGTGATGCAAGCGTTGCTAAATAGTTAGGGTCGTTCTTTAGTAGTTCTTGGTTATCGAATACACTTGAAGGAATAAATATTCTATTCCTAGCCATTGTCATAGTAGAACCATCAGGCTTATACACTGTGTATTCATCTTTAATAGGTGTTTTAGGTGGTGCTGGTGTGATAAATCTCTGTTTAACCCATCCTAACCCTTTACCATCAGGGTTAGCTGTTGCCCTTACATATACTCTAGTTCCTTGCCCCATCGGTCTATTTCTCGATAAAAGGAACATATATTGTGTATATGTAAAGTGTGTTACTTCATCAAATCCTATGAAGTCATACGCTTTACCATGATAGTTATACTTATCATTCTCACGTTGCATATAACCAAAGAAGATTTTTGCACCGCTAGGGAATAACCAAACTTTTTTATTATCGTTATATTTTGCTTTAGGAAAAGCCTGAGAATAAATCTCTTGTGATCTACTGATAAGTCCTTCAAGCTGTGGTACTGTGTCTCTGAAGATAATTGCTCTATAACATGGTATATTCACTTGCCTAAGTGCTTCACATATAAGAGCATCACTTTTACCACCACCAGCTGCACCACCATATAAGACTTCATACTCTGTTCGAGCCATAAACTCAGCTTGTTTAGGTTGCGGTCTCCATATGACCTTACTCTCCATCCTCTTCCTCTTCATTAAGTGGTGGAAGTAATACTATGCCCCCACCATTACTTATAAACTCTTCCTCTTGCTGTGCCTTCTTGCGTTCTATCTCAAGTCGTTCTCTAGCAAGTTCCATTGATACTTGCTCAGCCTGAGTAGGTATGTCATATACATTCCTAAGCACAGCGGTTAAGTCCTTCATAGCTGCAGTTAATTCTCTCACTGCCTTTGAATCCACCTTCTTAGATATCTTCTCTTCACCAGTGGTTATATCTATCCTTCTGAAGAACTGTTCGGTATCATCCATAACTGAATGAATAACATTAGCCATCTTGTCTGCGCTGGAAGCTATACTCTGTAGGTGTTTAGCACGTTCATTAGCAGCTAAATCGATTGATTTAGCTACCATTTTGCTACTATATGCTTGTCTAGCCTTAACCCATTCGTGAGACCTTCCATTATTGACCACACTTCTATAAGGAATATTGTATTTATCAGCCATTTCCCTATAGCTTATGTTAGTAGTGGCATATTCTGTTTTAAGTTCATCCCAGTTAGGTTTCTTTCTCTTAGCCATATAAATACCTCTAACCTTAATCATATCTATCTGTTATTTGATATGCTTAGCCTTTTTAGGAAAAAGCAATAAAAAAGGACACCTTTATGTGTCCTTAATTGTCGTTTCAGAAACGACATTATTTTCCAGCCTTAGCCTTTTCAGCCACAAATCCTTGAACTTCTATACCGGTAAGGTCTAAGCACCACTGGCGCATAGATATGTTTTTCTCAGCACACGCACTCCATAAGCCTTGTGTATATGTAAATAGATCATGTACCTGGTTCTCATCCCATCCAAACTCTTCTACTAAGCCTATAGCTATTGCAGCATATACTGAAGGTGTAACATTCTTTATCTCTTGCTGAACCATCTTCAGCATATTTATTCTACCTTTATCCATCTTTCCTACCTTTCATAGCTGTAAGGCATATTTTATGCATACAGCTGCTTTGTTCTACTTCGCAATATTTGTGCTTGTAGGCTTTTTTAGTTTCTGCATTGTCAAATATCCACTGTACCTTCTTGGATAAACTTCCTTCACATAAGATGCAAAACTCTTTTTCACCTACATAGTACGGACATTTAACTTTTTTCTTGTTATACCAAAAATTGCTCACAGATAACTCCTTCCATACCTTGCCCTGAACTCTTCCCTAGTTCCCTTTTCAGTTTCAAACTGAAGCTGCCCTATAATCTTGGACAATGCTTCAGCTATATGATTTCCATGTATGCAGTCCTTACCCATATTGTGGCAGTTGTTACATAATGGAATTGTTAGTCCGTCTTGATCTGCCAGCTGACGTAACCCAGTACCGAATATCAGATGATGAGTACATTCAGCCGGCTTGCCACATATTAAACATATTTCAGTGTATTTTGTTATCATACCCTTCTCGCTCCAAGTAATACTGAGCAACATGATGAATCATTCTGTGTGTTAGTAATGCTTCCAGGGAAGGTGCTTCACCACGTTCTATAGCCTTATTGCAGTATTCCCTGAAGCTCTTGTTGTTGTCGTATATCTCTTTAATGTTAAGCAAAACCTTTTAACCTTCCTTCCAATGTCCAATAGTCGCCATAATTACCATACTTGAATACTTTTCCACTCGTATATGTTTCACAGATAACCATTACTGTTCCTTTATGCTCTCCTATATCTTTTAATACGCTTTTAAGAGTAGGTATCTTATCCCAGTCTGTTGTTTCATCTAAACATTGTCTTAATGCTTTACGCTGGAAGCCTTTATTATTCTTCCATAGGATATCTATATTCTCATATATGAGCTGCTCTTCATCGTCTATTTTCATTTCTTACCTCTTAACTTTCTTAATCTTGCCTTCCATGTTACTTTTGTGATCACTAATCTTGGTAAGAATCCGCTATACTCAATTTTTGATTCATAACCTTCATGCTTAAGCAGCACTTTTAATCTCATTAACTGATATCCACTTGAAGATTCAAAAACATCACCTTTTCTCATAAGCTTTACTCCTTTTTATTTGAGTATAACATTGGATTTCTTACCATCTACGTTCTGTTGCATGAACTAGGGTTCTTTCGGTCAAACCTTTTCTTCTTAATTTTGAGTATTAATATCGTTGCTATCACTATTATGGTCATTCCCCACATAGGGCTTAATACCCATAACCATGACCAACTAATAACCTTACAAAGTTTTAATATAATTAATGCTAGCTGTAATAAATCTAACGATGTAACTCCTATATTATTCATTCCTTTACCTCACTTTCCATCCTTGCACCGCAGTTAGGGCAGTAATTATATCTACTTGAAGCTACAAAATCACAATTATTACATACTGGATATATATTATCGTAACCACCTGATCTCCAACTTGCAGTCTTTTCAATGCCTTTCTTACCATCCTCAAAACCACACATATAAGCTTTTTCTAGCATCTCGTTAAATTCTTTGGTAATTACTAAACGAGCCTTCTCATGTATTTCATCCATATCCTTAAGTGTTTTAATATTTTCTTCTGTCATTCTTCCACCTCTTCTGCATATTCTTCAGCTAAAACACAGTCATACTTGCTACTTTCATCTAAGAAGTTATCAATAAACCATTTAATTGCAGCAGCCTGAGATTTACTAAGTTTTATTGCCATTGAGTAGCTTCCACTGTTACATACATATACTTCTTTTTTCATTCTTCTACCTCACTTTCCATATACCCAAATATATCTGCGGTTGGTACGCTATAATTAATCTTAATTGGTTTATGAAACCATATTCTAGGCACACCATAATCGCTTGGTATATCAAGATTAAATATTTGTTTTTCAGTTATATCAAATATCGTGAACTTATCAGCTTCTTCGCATAATTTATACCAAACATCACTTTTAGGTCTTTTAGCTAGAATAATTATGTTGTTGTACCCATTCTCGCCCCAAAAACCATCATATATACCATTTGATACGATTAAAAAAAATTGAAATACTCCGCCTTGGATAGTTGGAGCAGTTGCAATTAACTCTTTTAATTTATCTGTCATTCCTCTACCTCTTCTTCTTTTTCCATCTTTGCACCGCAGTTAGGACAATAGTTAGCAGAACATTCTTCATCTTCGCTACTACCATCAAGCCATTCTCCACATTCTGAACAGACTACACTTTCCATAACACATCCGTTTTTACTAACTAACACTTTATGTTCAGGATATTTTCCAACCCAATACCCTACCTTTTCAACACTCTTTACACCATCTTCAAAACCTTTTTCATACTGGTTTCTGTCATACTGTAAAGCCTTTATAAGTTCTTCTGTGTTTATCTTGTAGCCTATCTCTTGTGATACCATACAAGTAACTCTATCTTCCTCTTGCTTCATTTTTGTATGTATTTCTCCGCTAATTCTTTCTATTAATGATTCGTACATATTTATTCCCCTTTCAATGGTTTTAAGCTCTTAACTATGATTTTATTTTGAAATCTTTTTAATATTTTTGAGTATTCTGAATCACTAATACATAAATGCATATGTAACATCTTCAGATTCTTTCCCATTTCTTCTATCCATTTAGCATCATCTCCAAGCGTAAATCCTTGTTCATTTGCTTGATTTTCATATGTATCAGCAAAAATACTATGATGAAATCCAACTTGCATTATTTTTCTCCTTTCAAATTTGCACCTCTGAATATCACTATCATTGAAGGAAACGGTGCTGTATTCTTTGATTCATTAAATCGTAGTCGGCCTTTTATGAATCTTATCTCGCTTCTCTGATAGATATAGTTATGAAAGTATCTTGTATCTGTTCTTGAAGGGAGCAGCATAACTACCAGGGTATTATCTTTCCTAGTCTCTCTATATGCTTTTTCAACCCACTCAGATATCTTGCTATATGGGGGATTGCACCATACTCTGTACCCCCCCAGTCTTTTTCAAGGCCATTGTCTGCCTTGCTGTAAAATGCTTCGCACTTGTGATTATCTTCACTGGCACAAGCATCTAAGTTAAAGTTAAATTCTGAATCAAATAGATCAAATATATGCTGCGGTGTTTCCCATTCATCAGAATTACTTTGAAATAATATTCTACTTACACTCATATAATTCCTTTCATCCCAAACATTTCAGGGAGCATCACGTCTTTTCTCCGTTGGTTAGTCGGTATTTTCATCCAGCCTATAACCACATGATTATCGTTACATGGCTTCCATTCATGTTTCCAGTTATCCCACCACCACCATTTATCCTTAGCCCATGCATAATATCCGCTATGCTCATACTTTTTATAGTTGTTAGCAAAGCACCAGTAGATATCCACTTCATCAGGATCTTCTTCATCGGTGTAGTGCCATATATCACAGTAACCATCTTCATCAAGCCATCTTTGTGAAGGCAGCTGCAAATCATAATTCTTTCTGTACTCCGTTGAAGTCTTTAGATCAAATATGCTTATTTGTCCTTCAAGTTCTACATCATCCCATCCAGCCATAAGCACCTCTACAATCTGTCTAGTGGACAAGCATTACCTTCTTGAAGCCACTCACACTCGCAGTCTTCATTGCAAGTATCTGAATACTTACAGAAGTTATCGCATATGTCATTACAAACATCTTCAATAATCTTATATACTGGCTTTTCACTTTCATTTTTCATTCTCTATTACCACCTTCCTATAATTCCCTTTATGCTTCGATATCAACGTATATATGCTGTCTTGCTTTATTCCGCATATCTCAGCTAGTTCCTTTGCTGTATCTGTCACCACCAAAGGCAGCTCATATTCATCATTGCTGACTAGCAAATACAATATCGTTTTCCCATTTCTGCTCATAAGCATCTTCCTCAGCTACTTCTTCAAGTGCATATGCTTCAATCTTTGAGAAGCACATCTCTAATGCACACTCGCTACAAAACTGTCCATCCTCATTCTCATAAAGTTCTTCGCACTCCTTACCGCAGTCATCGCAAGTAAGAACTGCTCTAGCCTTTAACTTTCCTCTGTAATCGTAACTATCTTCCCAACTAACCATATCTATTTCTCCTTTCTCAGATTCCTCATTGTCTCCTGAGCCACTAACTGGCCATAACTTAAATGCTTCTTCTCAGCCTTCTTCTGAACTTCATCTATGCTTGGCACTTTAGCAGCCTTCTTAGTCTTAACTTTCTTCTCCTGGTTCTCCTTGTTGTAACAAGCCTTGCATATATATCCTTCAATCTCGCTTATTGGCTTGCTTTCTCCGCAAGCTGGACAAGTATATAATTCCACTTCCTTACCACCCTTAATCAAATAATTAGCTATTGCCCTATACTCCTGGTTCAAAGCCTTGATAGTAATATCTATCTCATCAAGCCTTCTAGTTAATGTATCTTTAACAAACCTATCCATCTGTACCCATTTCCTTTATAGTCTTTTCAAGTAATGCCTTTTCAAGTTCCTTCATGTCGTACTCCGTTTTCTGTTCCTGAAGGAACTGTGATTTACTCTTACGCTCGTTCCTATGCCAAAACTCTACAGCTGCTTTCCAGTCCGTTATCTTATTCCAGCCTTTATCTGAGTAATAGTTAAAGAATCTTTGAGGATCTACATTGAGCTTTTTATCAGAGATATAGTTTTTTAGTTCAGTCAGTGTTGGTACTTCTAACTCTTTCTCTTTCTCTAACTCTTTCTCTATACTCTTACTCTCGTTATTTTTTGTTACAGACTCCGTTACATTTTGTAACGCTTTATCCTCTACTAAACTATTCTTATCTAACCTATCCTTACCTAACCTATACTGGGTATCCATTTGGTATCCATTTGGTATACCAACAAGTGAATAAGCTCCATTTTCTTTAACTTGAAGTAGGCTTTTTTCTTCCTGATACACTGTTTCCTTATATCTGTCGTTTCTGATATAGTTGTTTATTTTCCAGTGCTTAATGACGATCACTCCACTTTCAAACGTAAGTACAAAGCACTTAACAATTAATAGCTTCATGTCATCATCACTTGCGCCTATCATTCTTTGGATTCTTTTAGGATTGTTTATAAATCCATCATCATCAGCTCGCATTGATAAATGAAAGTACAAAGCTTGGCTGCTCATTGGCATATCTAGGAAGGCATCACTATCAATAATCGTTTTTGCGAACATTCTTCTTTCTGCCATTAAATCTCCACCACCTCTATACCCAGGATGTACTTCATAAGTTTTCTCTTTATGATGTATTCCTTTGTTTTCATTCCCTTAACATCTTCAACAACTACTTCTCCGTCTTTTACATACCAAAAGTCCGCTACATAAGTTAATGGCCTTTCATTCCTTATCTTTCCCTTCTGACTTTCGATAAGTGTGAATCTATATTGGAGATGTAAGTCGGATATCTCACCAGCACTTTCAAGCAGCTTTAATTCTTTGTATCTGTTCATTTCCTTGATTGAATCAAACCTATGTCCGTCATATATCTGCTTGACTGCTCCGTATTTACTTCTACGATTCCACATATTCCCTAACCGCCTTCCAGCTTTCATATTTTTTATCCATAACTTCCTTACTTGATCTAAGAAGTTCGTTATACTGCTGAATCTTCTGTCTTGCCCTTCTTACGCTTTCAAACTTAGGAAGCCCTAACTCATTCTGTCTAAGTAAACAATCCCTAAACTTGTATGTATCTACATCAGGATTCATTGTTGTGCATACTAAATAGTAAAGTAATGAATCACTGTTCCTTGCTGCTGGTGAATCAACCAAGCATCTTTCTACTACGTTGTGTATGTCTTTAATTCTTTTCATTAGCTCCACCCCAATTCTTAATCAGATTATCTATTTCTTCTTGTGACCAAGTATCTATGCCTATTTCTTTTGCATCTTGTACTGTGCCATCGATTAACACGCTCATTTCCTTAGTGTCATAACCTGAAGAACCAAAATAGCATCTTGCTGTTACTACATCAGATGTGTCGTATTCATCTAATATCTGAAGGTATTTAACTACCTTACTGAAGGCTTCAATAGCTTCACGCTTGATAATCACATCTTGAAATACTCCATATTTGAATAGCTGTCTTAGATAGATTGTGTCTTTATCACTTCCTAATACCTTTGCTATCTCAGTACAAAGTACCCAAAGGTAAGCATTAGCATTTAATGATCTATGGCCTTTGTACTTGTCTATATCAAGCGTGACCTTCTTGTTATGCAGTTCTGTTAAGTCTTTATCTTCAGATATCACCAGTGTGATAGTTCTATCACCTTCTAGTGTTCTTGCTTCGCTAATTAGTTCTCCGGTTAATCTCATGTCCTATCCTCTAATTGAAGGGTATCTCGTCATCAATATTCTCAGGTATGTTTATAAAAAGTTCATCAGGTGCTGGTTTAGCTTCACCCTTGCTTTCGCAGAACTCATGTCTGTTTACCAGTACATCTGTTGTGTATCTCTTGTTACCATCCTTGTCTGTATAGCTGCCAGTCTGTATTCTTCCTTCTACTGCTATCTTCATTCCCTTATGAAGGTACTTCTCAGCAAAACTTCCATTCTTTCCAAGTGCTACGCAGTTGATAAAGTCTGTGTTCTTATCCTTATCACCTCTATCTACTGCGATTGTGTATCTTGCTATTGCAAGTGGTTCTGCACTGTTTGTGTACCTTACTTCAGGGTCTCTAGTAAGTCTTCCGATAATCTGTACTGAGTTCATTAAGCTATCTCCTTTCCGTTCTTCTTAAGTAAATTGATATAGTGCTGACACATCTGAGCTGTCATCTGATTAAGGCTTTCTACCTTGTAGCTTTTACATAGCTTTTCTACATTCTCTTTGCTCATTCCGCTGTCATTTACATACTTGATTACCTTTGCTCTTAAGTCTGCTTCCTTAACTGCATCAGGCTTCTTTGTTTCAGTTGCTTTAGCATCCATTCTGTGAACTTCATCTGTATCTGCATCCTTTGTGTCATCCAAGAGGAACAGACCATTTAAGCAATACTTTCTTGCATATGAGGAAGCACATCCAGTTATCTGATCTGCACTCATTCCTTTGTGGTCTCCTATCTCTGCATAAGCTGTGTTCGATAACTTATCTCCACTCTCTGTATCTATGAATGTTGCCATTGCCTGGATAAAGATTCTGTCGCCTATTGCATGAATCATGTCCGATACTGTAAGAGCTACTTTGTACTTCTCACCATATGGCTTAAATGCTTCAAGGATTGCTTCGCAGTTTCTGTAGTTGTACTTACCAAAGCTGTTGTATAAGTTCTTAGGTGCTTTCATCTCAAGCTGTATCTTCTGTAACTTTTCATATATTCCCATAACCGTTCTCCTTACTTAATTGATAAACTTTCCTTACTCTCTAACCTAGCCCAGCCAAGTTCTGTGCCAGCCTTAAGTGCTTCCTTAACCTTTGTCTTATCAAGTTCAGGGTCTGCAAACTTGATATACTCTGCATCCACTTCGTTGATATCAAAGTTATCTGCTAAGACTACTGAAGGTGGATTCTTTCTGATACTGAAGCTATATAGCTCAGTCTTAAACTTGAGCTTGTCTGTAGCTCTCATTGCCTTTTCTAAGGAATCCTTCATACGCTGTATATTGTTTTCAAGTGATTTCTTTCTAAGCTGCAGTCTGTCTATCTCTGCCTTAACCTTGTATGCTTCAGACTGAAGCTCCTGGATAATAATTGCGTAATTGTCAGCTTTCTGTTCAATCTCACCTTCAAGGCCTTCCATTGTGTCTGCTAATATCTGTTCATCTGTTTCAGGATCTTCAGCAAGTGCTAATAACTGCTGAAATTCTTCTGTAAGTTCATGTAATGTCATTTCTATTTCCTTTCTTTATTTCCTTCCATAAAGCCTTCTGCAAAAGGTACTAATTGAAATTCGTTTATAATTATTGTTTTTCCCCTTTCAGTTAGTTGATATAGATAATCACTATTGGGAACTCTCTCTATATCCACTACTTTAGATAGTTCTCTAAACGCTTTTTCTGCTGCTTCTGTCATATCTGTTCTCCTTATCCATCTGCACTTACCCACTGGATGTAATACTCAGTGCCAAACTCTTCAGCCATCCGATACATCTGCTCTAGGTTCTCTACATAGATATCTATGCAAGTTCCATCTTTTAACCACTGCGCTGAACCGGTATCATTCACTTCATAAGTTCCTATGTAGTAACCTTCCAAGCTGTAAAGGATTGCTATGTCTCCCATATGCTCTTTATTGCTTGCACAGCTTCCTATATGAGTTGTTCCACCTGATGCAGTTTTGTTACCGTTTGGATTGATATACCAGGTAACGTGTATAGGTTCTGTAAGTTCTTCCTTTGGTGATACATACTCACTTGCTGGTGGTACATACATATTGGATTCTTGCCTTACCATCAGCACTAAGATAATCAGTAGCTTTAACATTCCTTTTCTCCTAGCTTCATCAGTAGGCCACCGACTATGATTAGTCCAAGTGGTACTAACCACCATTCAGAATCTGCTGCACTGCATCCAACAAAGAATAAAATCATCCCTACCTTCATCTTCATAGTTCTGTAATCTCCATGTTTAATTTCTTACAAAGCTCTATAGCTATCTTCA
>Ga0326512_10000344_pt1 | contig 40334 bp, 62 predicted proteins | sample 1_2617_0518_D_FD_203652 | JGI IMG/M metagenome (GOLD analysis project Ga0326512, IMG submission 203652) | Bovine rumen microbial communities from UC Davis, California, United States - 1_2617_0518 | ecosystem: Host-associated > Mammals > Digestive system > Stomach > Rumen | place: USA... | reverse complement strand
AAATAGGAGCATAAACCATGAACAACATTGATTCTATGCCGCCGAAATGTCATGATTGCCCTTATTGGGAGATATGCGAAGAACCGTATATATGCCCAACGCAAGATGAAAAGAAAGAACTTAAATAGGAGCTTATATCATGGGTGAAATGATTGTATTATTGTTCTTGGCCTTGTTTGCTTTGTTCTATATCTTCGGTGGCGTCCATGCTTTATATGATGGGTGGAGGCCATGGAAACATGGTATACGATGGTGGAGATTTGAGCTTAAATAGGAGCTTATGAATATGAAAACTTGGATTGATGAGCTTTATATTGAAATCAAGGCTCGTTGGAACAGGATTCGAGCCGAGAGCGGACATTCTGAAGAATGCCGCTTTCTCGTCCATCTGATGGAAGCAATAGAGAAAAACACGGATGATTAAAATAACACAATAAATCAATATGAGGAGGCGGTCTGATGAACATTTCCGTCCGCATCACACGGGACGAAAATGCTGAATATTTCGGCGTAGAAGTAGGTGACGTTGTACAAGTCCCCTTTGAGCAGTATGTTGCCGGAGTGGTCGCTTCCGAGGTTGGAAACAGCGCATTGGAAGTCTGCAAGGCCCAGGCGGTCGCCTCCCGGACCTTCGCCGTCTCCAAGGGCGCTCTGTCCGGCAAGACCATCACGGACACGTCCTCCAAGGATCAGGCGTACCGGGCGGGCCGCCCCGGCTCTGGCCTCTATCCCAATGCCGTGCAGGGAGCCAGGGCCACCGCCGGGCAGATTCTCACGTACAACGGCCAGCCCATCAACGCCGTGTACAGCGCCAGCAATGGGGGCCGGACGGTATCTTCTCAAGAGCGCTGGGGCGGGGTCCGGCCCTACCTGATCGCCCAGGATGACCCATGGGATAACGCGGAGAAGCGCACGGGCCACGGCGTGGGGATGTCTCAGCGGGGCGCGAAAGCAATGGCCGCCGCCGGGAAGGATTACCGGGAAATCCTCGCGTTTTATTATCCCGGAACAGCACTGACAGCCATTGGAGAGAAAGGGGATGATCAGAAGATGGTGACCGCCAAGCAGTTTATCGAGCAGGTCAAAATCCCGCTGAATGAGGGCTGGGGCTACATTTACGGGACCTGGGGCAGCCTGTGGACGAAGGAAAAACAACAGGCAGCGACCAGGGAGATGACCATCAAGTACGGGTCCCGCTGGATCGGAAAGATGGTCACAGACTGCTCCGGCCTGGTCCGCTGGGCCCTGAAGCAGTTGGGCGTGGATGTAGTACATCACGCCACGTACCTTTATACTGACTGGTGCAAGGTAAAGGGCCAGCTCCAGAACGGCCGGCGGACGGATGGGCAGCCCCTCAAGCCTGGCTCCCTGGTATTCCTGAAGGGAGCAGAAGCAAAAATCCATCACGTCGGAGTCTACGTCGGTGACGGCATCGTCATCGAGGCGAAGGGAACGCAAGCCGGGGTCATCACGTCCGGCCTGGAAAAATGGGACCATTGGGGAGAGCTGAAAGTGGTTGATTACACCAACGGAGAAATCGTCCTGCCCTCTGACGCGGAGGCGAAAGCAGCGGTCCGGGCGGAGGTCACGAACCCCGGCAAATGGCTGAATCTGAGAGCACGGCCGGATTCTGACAGCCAGCGGATCGCTACCATCGACCCCGGAACCATCGTGGACATTCTGACGGAAGATCAAGGCTGGTATCAGATCAGGACCGGCGGACGGATCGGCTGGGTGGATGGCAAGTACCTGACGATTCTGTCCCAGGAAGAAGAACCGGAGCCCCCGGAGGAAGCCCAGGAAACGGCCCCGGAGAAAGTCCCCGTGGAGGTCCGGTCCTCCGTCATCACCGACCTTGAAACCATCCTGACGGGCCTGTCTGACCTGGAAAACCTGGTCGCCGATGTACTAAGGAGGTTATAACATGCCGGTATGGGTCATCTGTGTTATCGGTGTAGTCTGTGCCGCTTTCGTCGAATGGCTGATCCTTCTGGGAAGAAATCGTCGGCCATGATCAACTCGCCGTGTAAAGGCTGTGAACGGCGGACGGTCAAGCCCAACTGTCACGCCACATGCCAGGATTACAAGGACTTTGTCATCAAACGGCAAGAATATCTTGCAGCCAAAAGGAAGGACAACGTTATCTGTGAATATATCGACCAACTAAAACGGAAAAGGTGATGCCATATGGACAAATTAACCCCTGATATGCTCATGACGTTTCTGATCGTCGCCGCCGCCCTGGTCGCTTTCGCCCTCGCGTGCTTTGCCCTGGTGGACAGGATCAAAAAGGCGCGGGAGCCAAAGGATAGGTTGGCTCAGTGGCAGCAGGAAACGGATGACAAGCTCCAGAACGACAAAAAGCGCCTGGATTCCCTGGAAAAAGGGCAAGGCGTGATGTTACGGGGCATCAATGCGATCATCAGTCATGAGATAAACGGAAACTCAACCGAAAAGCTGACAAAAAGCCAGCAGGAAATCATGGACTATCTGATCAACAGATGAAGGGAGAATGAAATAATATGATTAACTGGAAAGTACGTCTCAACAACCCCAATTTCTGGCTGGCTATCATTCCAGCCGTACTGCTTGCCGTACAGTTGATCCTCGACCTCTTCGGGGTTACGATGGATTTCGGCGAGCTGGGAAACAAGCTCAAGGCCATCGTCAACGCTGTGTTTACCGTCCTGTCCATCATCGGCGTCACCAACGACCCGACCACCGCCGGCCTCAAGGACAGCTTGAGAGCCATGACCTACCAGGAACCTTATCAGGATTGATCAGGATTGATTTTCTACTCCCCCGCTTCGGCGGGGGCTTTTTTCATATGCTCCCCGCATATCCTTTCGCATATTTACAAGACGATTTATCATATGCAGAATCGACATATATCGACATATCATTTTTGCACAAAAAAGCACCGGAACCCTGAAAGTTCCGGTGTTTTCGGTGGCGCGCCCTGGGGGACTCGAACCCTCGGCCTTTTGATTCGTAGGCAACCAATACAATAGACGGATATTCTCATGTATCAGGGCTATTCGCCGTTTCTGTTATGTTTTGCATATTGTTCCGCATATTTAACGCCTCGTTTAAGCGGTTTTTGGCTTCTTTTTCCCGCTCTGTTCCGGGGTGGTCGTAGATGCGGAGGATCATCGTTTCATCGGCATGACCCATCCAAATAATGGCTTGGTGCATGTCCACGCCAGCGTCCCGGAGCATGGTGCAATAGGAGTGCCGGAGATCGTGGGGCCGGATGCTGACGGGATGACCGGCGGCAGCGGAAAGCGCCTTCATGTATGATTCCCATGCCCACTGGAAAGAGGTTTCCGACATCATCCCGCCGGATGCGCTTTTTGCGATATAGCCGTCTATTTGCACCAGATGCGGTTTTAAAACGTCCGGCACCGGGACCGTCCTTCTGCCCGCCTCCGTCTTCGGAACGTCCAGAACGGGACGGTTTGAGTTAAAAGAGACGGCCTTGTTGACGGTAACGGTGTCGCCGTGGATGTCGGAGGCTTCGAGGGCCAGCACTTCCCCGCGCCGGAGGCCACAGTAAAGCATAATGAGAGCGGGAAGCTGCATCCGGTGAGGCGTGGTCAGGATCAGCTCCCGCTCCTCCTCCGTGATGGCCCGGTGTGTGCCTTTCGTTCCCTTGGGGGGCTTGACGGATGAGGCATTGCAGGGGTTTTTCCTGATATAGTTAGCATCGACGGCGGACTGGAAAACGGCTCTGACCAGGATGCGGGTTTTGTGGATATAGGAGGATGAGCGATTTTTGAGGGAGGCCAGCAGCTCGGAGATATGATCGCTGGTCACGTCCCCCAGTTGCTTGTCGCCGATCTTATCGAGGGCGGTGCTGAGGATGGACACATAGCAGTTATACGTCGTAGGCTTTACGTCTGCTTTGTAGACGGGGAGCCAATAGGCAGTATACTCGGAGACGGTCTTGTTAGCGTCGAACAGGCCCTCCGCCTCCTGCCGCTTGAATTCATCCCGCTTAGCAAAGGCTTCATCTTCGCTGTTGCCCATGAACTGGCGGCCTTTGTAGACGCAGCAGTATCTTCCGTCTTTGCGCCTTTTTAGGTGCTGTTTTTTCGGCCGGCTCATATTATTTCGTAAAATAAAGGTAGACGTTCATATGGTAAACGGGCGTACATTCGATTCTCAGCTCGCAGTTTTCAAAGGTCGCTGTGATCGTCTTTGATTCCTGGGCGCCGCCTTTATCGACTTCCGCCAGGAAGGTTTTTTCATCCTTGAAAATGCTCTCCAGTATTTCGCCGTCAAAGCTCGTCTTTTTGATCGCCGGGGAAAACTCTTTCGGCTCCCCAAGTTTTTTGACCAGTTCCGTGTAAAGGAGATATATATTTCTTTCGTTCTTCGGCTCTCTCAGCATATCCTCAGATGAAATCATCAAGCGCCATTCTGTGCCGGAGGGGCGGTTGACGAGTATCTGTTCAATCGGGACATCGTAAAGGTAATAGGAGGTCGTTTTTACCAGCGTATAGGAAAACCGCGAATCATCCACTTCCTGATCCGCCAGCGCCTCCGCCACCTTTGTTTTTGCGGCTTGGAAATCATCTTCCGCCGTCAGGCCGAACGGGTACCAGGTTTCCGCAAAAGCAGTCCCGAACAGTAAACAGACCAGCATCAAAAGAGATAGCACCTTTTTCATCGTATCGCCTCCACTTCCTGAATCGACTTGCCGTTATATAGATCATCGTTGATGATGTGCCGCATTTCATGATCAAATGCGGCCTTTTTTGCTTTTGGGGAAAGATCGTTGTTGATGTAGATGGAAGGGAAGCCGTCTTTATCCACCCGGACGGCCCCGTGGATCGTCGCCGGGAGCTTCACCAGGTACACACGGTATTCATCATCATTCAATATTACCACTTCCCTCTTCCAGCGCTTTGAGCATGGCGGCAGCAGCCCGAAGATGCTCGGGCTTCGCGTTATCAGCAGCATCAAATAAGAGGCGATAGGATGGGTCACGGCGTAGCCTTTCACGCATGGCAATGATTTCGGCGTCTTCTTCGTTTTGAACAGAGGCTCCCCTTCCGAGAACGGTTAGCTCGTCTACTCCGAAATACTCCGCGAGCTTTTTCAACCTTTCCCCGGAGGGGTCCTTCTTTCCTGATTCCCAGTCACTTACGGTAGGGCGTGAAACTTGAATGGCTATGGCGAGTTCTTTTTGTTGGATTCCGGCACTTTTTCTCAGCTCTTTCACGATATTCATTGTCAGTCCCCCTTTCCGTTTAGCTAATTATAGCATAGAAATAAGCTAAATACAAAAAAATAATTTAGCTTATTGTCAAAAATCATATTGACAATTAGCTAATTATCATTTATAATATCTTTGAAAGTAAGCCGAATGTAAACCGGCTGGGAGGTGAGCAGTTGAACAGAGTAAAAGAAATCCGGGAAAGCAAGGGCATCACCCAGAAAGAGCTTGCCTTAGCAATCGGCGTTTCCTGCCCATATATGCACGACCTTGAAAAAGGTGCTCGCGGTGCGAAACAGGAAACCTGGCTGAAAATTGCTTCCCATCTCGGTGTTGCCGTTGATGAACTTTTGCCGGAAGAAAAGAAGGTGAGCTGATGCAGGACCTACTCTCCACCGAGTACATCATGGAGCGATATTCCATGAAGCGCCAGGCAGCAGCGAAGCTGATGAACAACAATCTGCCCGTAGTGAAGATCGGAAAGCGAATCTTCGTCCGGGCGCGGGACCTGGAAAACTGGGAGCAGCAGAAAACCGTCTACCCCGTAACGCCGATCCGAACACCGCGAAAGGTGATCAAATTAGAAAGGAAGAGGGCAACATGAAAGACAAGAAGCTGGAAATCATTTACCGGATGATCAGGAATGGCTATCACCTGATGAACCGCACAGCGGAGGAAATGGCAAGTATCTTCACGCTCGAAGAACTGGAAGAATTCGAGCGGAAGCACAACGAAAGGAGGGAAAAGCAGTGAGTGAGTATCTGGAACTGGTGCAGGACACCAAGGAAATGACCCAGCGGATGACCCTGAAATGGGACGTAATCTCCTGCATCCTGATCGGCCTGATGGCCCTGCTGGCGATCATCGGCCTCCGCCTCATTTGGGAAGAGCACCGGGAGCGGAAAGAGCGGAGGCTTCAGGAAACATACACCGGGTATGAGTATCAGCCGACCGTGACCGAAACCGTGCAGTATGTGAACGGCGTGGAATTTCACCGGATGGGCGTTCCGGGAAAGGGGGTGTAAAGGATGTGTAACAGCTATCAGGATTTGCCGGATGCCCCGTGGATCAGGGAAGCGGAAATCTTCGGGCCTCCGGGTGATGAGGAAATCACGTTTTCTTGCCCGGTATGCGGTGCAGATGAGCCGGAAGATTTTTACTTCGATAGGGGCGGGGATATCTGCGGATGCTCCGAATGCATGAAGCGTAAGGATGCTTACGAATACATGTATGACAAGTTGATGGATGAAAGAAGAGCTTATGCCGGGTACAGATAAGAAAAGGCCCTTACGTCAGCCGATAACGTAAGAGCCACGAAGGCAAGTGAAGCGAGGGCAACACGAAAAACCTTCATACATATTATAACACAAGATCATAAATGAATACAAGGGGGAAACATAATGAGCGCTTATGAACTGTTGAGCAAGGTCAATGTGAACGAACACACCGAGAAGAAGAACGGACTCACTTATCTCTCTTGGGCGTGGGCTTGGGGGGAGCTTCTGAAAGCCTTCCCGGACAGCACCTACACCATCTACGAGAATAAGGATGGCTGGAATTATCACACAGACGGTCGGACATGCTGGGTAAAAACTGGCGTAACCGTGGATGGCAAAGAGTACATCGAATATCTTCCGGTCATGGACTTCAAAAACCGGAGTATTCCGGCGGATCAGGTGACCAGCTTTGATGTCAACAAAGCTATACAGCGGAGCCTCACAAAAGCGGTAGCCCGTCACGGGCTGGGCCTCTACATCTACGCCGGAGAGGATTTGCCGGAGGGAGAAGAGCCGGAACCCGTCAAGGATAAGCTGGAAACCTCCAAGGAAGATCAGGAAAAGGAAGAGGCGAGACGGGCTACTATCGGCGTTCTGATGCAGAAGTACGGGCTGGATAACCCCGGTTTCAACGCCATTTACAAGCAGTATTGCTTGAACGCCCTCAAGGCCCCGGCGACTATCCTGATCAACAAACTGACGGACGAACAGTTTGATACCATGATCCTTACGGTTAACGAACAGCTTAAGAAAGGAGCCGCTTAATGAACAAACTTATCATCATTGGCAACCTTACAAAGGACGCAGACAACCGTGTCACGCAGACCGGGCATGCGGTTACAACTTTCACGGTGGCGGTCAACCGCCGCCCCGTGAAGGAAGGCCAGCCGGAAGCAGACTTTTTCCGGGTTACAACTTGGGACAAACTGGCGGAGCTTTGCAAAACGCTAACTAAGGGCAAAAAGGTGTGTGTAGTCGGCCCGGTTAGCGTCAGCCTTTACCGGGCGCAGGACGGCAGCACCAGAGCCAGCCTTGATGTGATGGCAAACGAAGTGCAGTTTCTCAGTCCGAAAGAACCGAAGCCTGAACAGCCGGGTTATGTAGCAGTTGATTCTAACGATTTACCGTGGGGCTAACGGCGAAAGGATAAGCTATGGCACGTTCTTATCTTAAAGTCTATTTTGATTTTGATGAAAAAACGGACGAACTCAATGACAGCGAGAAAGCACGTTTGCTCTTGGCTATGCTGAGATATGCACAGACGGGAGAAAAACCTGTTCTCACAGGCAATGAGCGCTTCCTGTTTTCCACATTCAAGGGCGAAATAGACAGGGATATTGCCAACTACAACACGAAGGTTTCCAACGGAAATCTTGGTGGTAGGCCAGCAAAAGAAAAACCTGGCGAAACCGAAAATAACCTAACAAAACCAAACGAAACCGAAGCAAAACCTAAAGAAACCAAAACCCTTAAGACTAAAGAACAAGATAAAGATATAGATATAAAGACTACTAAACCCCCTATATCCCCCTTGTTCGCCGATTTCTGGAAAGCATATCCGAAACATCAGGATCGTCAGGGTGCGCTCAAGGCTTTTGAGAAACTAAAACCGGATCAGGAACTACTTGACCAGATGCTCAAGTCCATCAACGCTTGGAAACAGTCTGAGCAATGGACGAAGGACGGCGGTCAATACATCCCGATGCCGACCACATGGCTGAACCGAAGACGATGGGAGGACGATCTCCCTCAAACAGCGCAATTCAAGCCTGTTAAAACCGTCAGCGCACAGCAATACACCCAGCGCGATTACGATGAGAACGATTTGGAGGAACGGCTTGGCATAAACGACCTGTTCAGGAAGGGGGCTTCCTGATGACGGAATCCTCCGGGACGTATTATTCCACCTTGCCGGACGGTCGCGTTTTGCTGGCCTGTACGCTGCCGGACGGGGCTGATGAAACGGAAGCCCGGGTGCTATGGCAGGATCGGGAAGAGATCAGTGGGGAACAGCGCAGAAAGATATTTGCGATCTGCGGGGAAATCGCCCAATGGTCGGCGCACGATCCAGAATATGTCCGAAAGAACCTGACGGCGGATTTCCTTCGGGCGAACATCGAACGGCTCCAGTTGTCGGCCTTAAGCCTTGCGATCTCCGGCAACTGCGACAAGGGAACCGCCAGCCTGTTCATCGACTTTTTGATTAACTTCTGCTTGGAAAACGAGGTTCCGACCAGCAAACCCTTGCAGGAGTACGCTGACGATCTGGAGCGGTACACCTACGGTGCGCTCCTGCACAAGCGGTGCGTGGTCTGCGGGAAAAGGGCCGACATCCACCATGTGGATCAGGTGGGCATGGGCTACAACCGGAACACGAAACCGCAGTTAGGTGCATTAGTGATGCCGCTGTGCCGGGTGCATCATTCCGAATTGCACACTATCGGCAGAACGGCGTTTGAAAACAGATACCACACAGTCCCCGTCCCGATGGACAAACGGATTGCCGGGAAATACAATATCAGTGGCAAAGCCGCATCATAAGAAAGTGAGGGCAACGCGATGCCTGACAAGGCAGCAGAGCGAAGAAGAAAGCAACGGGAAAAAGTGATTGACATGTACCGTTTCTTTGCAAAAAGTTTCTGGACGGCTTACAAAGAACACGACCAAACTGAAATGGATAAATGCGCGAGCAGAACATATAACTTCCGGCTTGGCGTTACAATGGCTGATCCAAAAGGTCGCTGGTATCATCGGTTTTCGCAGATTGACCATGAAACGATGAAAGATATGGGTATTGATGATACACCGGAAATTAGGTGGACGGAGGAAAGCGAAGATGTGTAAAGACTTTTCTTTCCTGCACCTGATGGGAAATAACGGGTGGTTGTGGCAAACTTATGATGGCTGGTATGATGATGAATATTACAAGTACAAATCAACCTTCCTTGGGCTTTATCGTGTCGAAGTTCTTGCTGTTGTATCAGCAAGCTATAAGCATATCCGCATTGACGGACATCTTGGCGTTATGTGGCTCGAGGTAGCCGGATATCCAGATTGTGAAAGAGACGAGAACAACGGCTTTAGTTATACAGACCTTCAGGACATGTTGACCGGTATGCGACTGGCAGAAGAAAACCTTGTTCGTTGTGGAGTGCCTTTCACCCCAGATTATCATTTTCATGGTCCAAACAGGGCAAATCTGAAGCGCCGGAACGACGCTACACGTAAAAAGCTCAACATGGAATACTTTGAAAAAGAAGCGTGGGAACAGGCAAACAAAGACGACTAAAACACGGGAAAGGCGGCTTCATGATGGCTTTTCGGATTTCCTCAGCACACTATGGCTGGCTTTTCAACATCACAAAAGACGGGGATCTGAAATGGACGAAAAACAAGGCAGGAGCGGCCCTGTTCCCGGACAAAAAGCGGGAAGACGTTCACGCCCTGCTCTGTGATAAGGGGATCAGCCATGACATAGAAGACAGCAGTATAGGCTGGTTCGACACGAATTAACAGACCACAAAGAACGTCAGCGGCTCAAGAGAGCAGATGTCAGACCTACGCAGCTTTTTCATGACGAACCCTTCACAGGGTTTCCTCCTTTCGATTAGGGATTGATACTCCTTTCTATCCGCAGACGGAGGATTCTTGGAGGGCGGGCGGGTATGCAATCCGAAATCTGCAAGCCCCCGGCGCTGACCGCTCAGAAGCACGGGACTGCCCCCGGGAAGGGCGATGACCTTCAGAAAGTCTCAACCGCAATGCTTCTGCGCTGACGTTCTGAATTATAAGGCCGGATTAAGGCTGACAGGGAGCGGCTATCCGGCGCAGGAGATAACATGAGATGGCTTAAAGAAAGCAAGTACCATAACAAAAAGGTCAGAGCGGACGGCATGACCTTCGATAGTACCAAAGAGTATTCCAGGTGGTGTGAGCTAAAGCTCATGGAGAGGGCCGGGGAGATCGTAGGGCTGAAACGTCAGCTCAGGATTGAACTTGTCCCGAAAACGAAGCTATACCGGGCCGTTACGTATGTCGCTGATTTCGTGTACTTTGATAAGCGGGCAGGAAAGACCGTTTACGAAGACGTGAAGGGCATGAAGACAGAGGTTTATAAGATTAAGAAAAAGCTATTGTATTGGAGACACGGTATCGAGATCAAAGAGACTTAAAGGAGGGCAACACAGGTGCTTTACATGAACCAAAAGCCCGACGAATGGTCGGAAACGGTTCTCCGGCATGTTGGCAAGAATCTTCGGCGGCTTCGGCAGGATGCCGGGTGGACGATCAACCGGATGTACGCCGAAACCGGGATTGCGCGGATCACTATCATGCGTTGGGAAAGCGGAAAACGGTCTCCGAAGCTGGACGATCTGCTATGGGTCTGCAAGTGCACCGGGTGGAGACTGTCAGAAATCATTGGAGGGGCGAAATGATCTCGGAGGCAACAAATACCAATCCCCCATTTTGGCGGGAATGGCGGCAGTTGGGTCACGCGGTGGTGCTCCGGGCCGTCTACGATTATGCAAAGGCTAAGAAAAAAGCCGTAAAGGACAAGGACGGTTTTTACTACGCCCACGAAGTCGGATATTACGAAAAGTTCTTCCGCTCCCAATATTTCGCCCATATTTGCCCGGACTATGACGGTCACAAGTTGCTGGAAATCTTGGAGGGTGGGAAGTGGCGGAGCCTTCCGAAAATTCACCGGGTAACTCCGCCGCCGACCTATGTAGTGTGGGAGTATAAGCCAGTAGAACAGCCCGACCCGAAGGGCAGAGGGAGGAAGCGCAAGTATGGGTGAGACATGGAACCGCCAGCAACGCCGGAAAATGGCCCGGTATGGCATCGGACAGGAAGCGTTGAACAAAGGCATTGACGAGGCCCTGAGACGGGGCGAGGAGAACGCCAGCAGATCAGCCTTCGCCGGGATGATCCTTGCTCTGTATCAGGAATTCGATTTCCCGGCTGACCGCATCCACGATCTCGCCGTGGAGACCATGAAAAGGATCAACGGGGCGTACTGCGCTACCGAGCTGGTGGAGCGAGTGCGGGAGCTGACCGGGTTTGACGTAGACCAGCCGCTTGATGAGTTTGAGGCGGATATAACACTGATGGAAGACTGAAAATCAGGTATGAGTTAGTAGGTAGGAGGTAGCAAGTGAAGATTACTCTGGATGAAGGGGCCGTAATGCCCCAAAGGGCGCACAAACAAGACGCTGGCCTTGACCTGTTCAGCCGGGAAGACAGGGCGATTCTTGACGGGGACAGCGCAGTCTTTGACACGGGCGTTCACATCGAATTACCGCCAGGAACCTACGGCAGACTGGAAAGCAAAAGCGGCCTGAATATCAATTACGACATTGTGTGCCTTGGCGGAACCATCGACGAGGGCTACACGGGGAGTATCCGGGTGAAACTGTATAACCTTGGGAAAAAGCCATACATGATCCGAAAAGGGCAGAAGATTATCCAGTTGACGATCATCCCATGCGTCAGGCCGGAGCTGGAATTGGTGGACAGATTGGAGGAAACCGAGCGTGGAGAAGGTGGATTTGGAAGCACCGGCCTGTGACCGGGTCTGTAAGAACTGCAAATGGCGGTCCGATGATTTCACCAGCGTTTGCGTAAACGATGCCTCTGATCATCTGGCCGATTTCGTGATGCCAGATGATGGGTGCGAGGTATGGGAAGCAAAAGAGGATTAAAAGCAGGCACGTTCCGCGCTTGCGTGGGGCGAGAAATCCGCTGATCGTTCGCGGTCGGTGCAGTGCCCAACAAAGGAGGTTCTACAATGCCGGAAGAAGTAGGATTGAAATATACCGCTGAGTATATCGCAGACAAACTTGAACAGTTTTCCGATGCCGCTTATGGCTGGAATATCGACGGAATGGTTGTTGGCATGAAAGTCGTTGACTTTGAACGGCTGATGGACCAAGCTGCAGAAATGATCCGGGAAAAACAGCAGGAGGCCGATGATGCGTCTGATTGATGCCGACAAAATGCGGGAAAACTTGCTGTGGTGCAAAGAGCAATCGAGCCAGTACGATGATTATTGGGACGATGTTATCGAGCGTTTGGACGCACAGCCGACCATCACTTTTGCCGATCTTGTTGATAAAAGAGCAAGAGAAATGGAAAGAAAAAAACTGGAGCGTTGGTTGGAGGATCATCAGAATGAACAACGTTGACGAAATTATCATGAGCCTGTCCGAGATTGCCGACCAGCCCACAGAGGACGGCATGGTGGACGGCGTGAACCAGCAGACGATCAGGGACGCGCTGGAGCTGATCAACTACCAGCACGCACACGTTGAGGCGTTTATGCAAGATCAGAAAGAGAGAATAAAGCCTGTGCTCAGCGACAGGCAATATGAAGATCGTCCTTTGCACTATGTACGGTACAGCTTCTGCCCGATTTGCCATCAAACCCTTTCTTGGTTATACAACCGTAAATACTGCGGAATATGCGGTCAGGCGGTGAAGTGGGATGAATGACATCGAAAAGACCATCAGCCTTTTGAAAGAAATCGCCGATTATTTCTATGAGTGCCGGGACAACGCATCATTCGGAAGTAAGGCCGAGGAACACTTCTGGGAACTGCAAATGGCGGCAAAGGACGCAATTGAACTGATCAATTATCAGCATGAGCATATTGAGGCGTTTCTGGCAGACCAGAAACCTGTTGAGGTTGAATATAAAAGGATTGACGATGACTATCAGGCAATCGAAGACGAGTTCACTTGTAAACGTTGCGGGGCTTTGTGGATGATACCGAAGGAAGATTTGAGGTATTGTCCCAAGTGCGGAAGGGCTGTGAAATTGGATGGCTGACCGTGAAAAGGTACTTATAGGGCTTGAGCATTGCAGACGAGGGCCTGTTGGATGTCAGCAGGAATGCCCGTACACAAGCGACTTTGGATGTAGATCACAATTGGCGGCTGATGCGCTGGAACTGCTGAAAGGCAAAGAATCCGAATGGCTGGAAGATTCCGATCCCGGACAGGAATACGGAACAACATGGGCTTGCAGGAAGTGTATGCACAGCATCCATGAGCGGAACGTTTGGAATCCGTATGACAGCGGTTACAAGTATTGTCCACATTGTGGAGCGGAAATGAAGGTGAAATTGGATGAATGATCAGAAATACGATCTGTATATTGACGGGGAGCTTGCCGCCGAAAATATGGAGCTGCAATATGCGGTTGTGTTCATGAAAGCGTTGTTTGAAACGTATTACAACGAAGCGGCGGACGGGATGGAAGTAACGGTGAAGAGGAGATGGGCCATGCCGGAGGAAGTGAAAGACGATGGCAACCGCAAATAGCATTAAGATCGAGATAGAACCAGTTATAAAGCCGGGCGTTGCCAATCTGTGCCTTAAAGCACTTGAATTGTTCATGAATCAGAACCCGGAGCTTGATATTATCGGTCAAAAGTTGCCTGACGGTACTACGATGCTGAAAATCGTAGAGCGCAAATATACTGAACCACCGAAGGAGGACAAAGACGATGCCTGAAATGGAATCCTGCTCCCACGTTTGGATATACGATCATACCGATCATGATACCGTCTACATGCGCTGTCCCTACTGCAACATGGTGCGGATGGCAATGCCTGGAGAACCGTGCCACATCGTCAATCAGGAGCTGAAAATCCGGCACGATGGAGAGGAGGGGGATGCGTGATGCCCTACACAGTATACCGCGTGGAAAAAGGGATGCCGGATATGATCATCGGCGTCACCCAGACCCCCAACGAGGCCTCCGGGATCATCGAAGAGGACCGGCAATGGCTGGGCCGGGAGGCGAGCTACCGGTGGAACTATGAGGGAGCAAAAAGAGATGACACAGAACGAATTGATCCTTGAGTATCTCAGGAAGCACGGCTCCATCACCCAGGCCGAGGCCGCCTCCCGCCTCGGCTGCTTCCGCCTCTCCGCCCGTATTTACGATCTCAAGCAGCTCGGCCACCGCTTCACCCGTATCAATGAATCCGGCCTCAACCGGTTCGGCACCCGGGAAACGCACGCCCGCTATTTCCTCTCCTCCCGGCCCGTATAGGCCATTCTTTTACGTTTTTGTCGATGAATTTACGCGGAAAGGACGGTAAAATCAACGTGAAACATCTCTCCTACTCCACGATCAACACAGCGAGGGATGGAGTAAACGAGCTCGACCGGCTCCGGCTGGAAGAAAAGATGTCCCAGATGAAAATCTCCCAGCTCGCCGATATGCCCGACGATGGCACGCAATACTACCGCATGTACAAATCCGGGGACATCAAAATCAGCAAATTCCTGCGCTTTTTGAAGGCCCTCGGCTATCAACTCGTCATCATGAAGGAGGACTGAAATGGAGCTCAAAATCGAATACCTTCCCCTCGATGCCCTCATCCCCTACGAGGGCAACGCCCGCAAGCACGCCCCGGAGGACATCGAGCAGATCAAGGAGAGCATCTTGGCGGATGGCTTCAATGATCCCATCGGCATCTGGAAGGGCAATATCATCATCGAAGGCCACGGCCGCCTTCTCGCCGCCAAAGAGCTTGGGATGGAAACCGTCCCCGTCATCCGCCTCGATCATCTGACCGATACCCAGCGCCGCGATTACGCCATCCGCCATAACCGCACCGCCGAGCTTTCGGGCTGGGACTTCGGCAAACTGGAAGAAGAGGTCGCCCGCCTGGAGACGGAGGGGATGGATTTATCGGGGCTCAAGTTTACCTTCGACAATCTCGCGGACCTGGATGATCTTTTCGCCCCGGATGAAGAGCAGGCGGAAAAGGAGCCCAAGAAGGTACAGTGCCCTCACTGCGGGGAGTGGTTTGTGCCATGAAAATTTTTTTAGCGGGGGGGGTACAAGGTAACCTCAAACCACTGTGGAAAATGATCGCACAAGGGAAAGGCTGGGACGAAGGAATTGCGTGTTTTCTTGGCCGGAGTAGAGAGCCGTCATTGGATACCGTCCCTGATGGTTAGCGATGAAGTTATTCCTTGCAGGCAAAGCCCCGTGGAGATCGGGGGGGGGGGTACGACCAGATCATACATTCCCACCGCCCTTATATCCTGGAATCCTTTTTTTATACCGATTCCGATACCGAACGCCTCATGCCCTACTACGGAGATTTCCTCCTCGACAGCGGCGCCTTCACCTTTATGCAGGGGAAGGGCGGAAAGCCGGACTTCGATGAATACGCTGAACGATACGCCGATTTCATCATCCGAAACAAGGTCGAGAAATACTTCGAGCTGGATATCGACAGCGTCGTCGGCTATGACCGCGTGAAGCAGCTGCGGTCGAAGCTGGAGCGGCGGACGGGCCGGCAGAGCATCCCGGTGTGGCATAAGTCGAGGGGAAAAGATGAGTATATCGGGTTATGCAGGGATTATCCCTATGTAGCCCTCGGCGGACTGGTGGATGGAGCGAAGCAGGGAGAATACGCACGGGTCCTCTGGAAGTATTTCCCCTGGTTCATCCGCACAGCTCACGAGAACGGCGCGAAGATTCACGCCCTCGGCTTCACGTCCCTCGACGGCATCCGCCAGTATCATTTCGACAGCGTCGACAGCACGGCATGGACGACGGGCAACCGCTTCGGCTATCTCTATTACTTCGACGGCCGGACGATTCAGAAAAAGGATAAGCCATCCGGCTACAAGCTCAAAGATTCCCGGCTCGTCGCCCTCCACAACTATACCGAGTGGATCAAATTTCAAAAGTATGCGGATACGCATCTTTGATATTCGTGGTTTGCATCAACCCACGTAAAAAAACAAAGGAGTTTCTCATGAACAGCATCTATCTCTTTCTCGAAATCGCCGCCTGTTTCTCCGCCGTTCTCCTGTTTGAAAAGGTGTTTGGAAAGCATGGGCTGATCGCCTGGATCGGCGTTGCCTCCGTCCTCGCCAACATCATCACCGCCAAAACCAGCAACATTCTCGGCCTGGACGCGGCGCAGGGAACCGTCCTTTTTGCGAGCACCTTCCTCGCCACGGATATTCTCTGCGAGAAGTACGACAAACAGGCGGCAAAAATCGGGGTGTTCGTCGGGCTGTTTTCCTCCGTTGCCCTCATCGCCGCCACCCAGATCGCCCTGCTCTATTCCCCTGTCCCCTATGATTACGCCGACCCCTCCATGCAGGTTCTTTTCGGCCTTAACCTCAGGATCACCGCTTCCTCTATTCTGATGTACCTCATCGCCAATATGGCCGACATCTTCGTTTTTCAAAAGCTCAAAGAGATCACAGGCGGGAAATGGCTCTGGCTGCGGAATAACGTAGCGACGATCCTGTGCAACTGTGTGGAGAACTTCGGCTTCATCTTTCTCGCTTTCCTCGGCGTATACTCTGCGGCCCAGTGCTTCGAGATCGCCATCGCCACCAGCCTGATCGAGATCGTGGCTGCAGTCTGCGACACGCCGTTTGCCTACATCGGCAGGAAGATCAAACCATTACAGATTCGGGGGTGATACCCATTGATGATAACAAGCGGGTGAACTGGCAGAGCATCCGGGCGGAATATATCAGCGGCGGGATCAGCTACCGCGGGATTGCCAAAAAATACGACGTTCCATTCGGCACTGTCCGCCACCGCGCCCAGGTGGAGAACTGGGTGAAGGAAAGAGAGATCGCCGAGCACAAAGTCAACACGGTTTCAGCACAGAAAGCCGCTGATGCCGCCGCCAATAATGCCATCATCGCCGCCGATATCAAAAAGTCCCTTTTACTCCGTCTCCAGCGTATCGAGCGGAAATACCCCTTCGATGCCACCGAGGTCAGGACAAAGCAGGGCAGCAATTATGTCGTCTTCCGCCTCCGCGATCTGACCGCCGCCTATAAGGACCTGACGGAGGATATGCCGAAGCAAGCCGATAACGCCACCCTCGATAAGCTCGACGCGCTGCTGCAGGAGGCCTGGGATGCTGCACACTGCTAAACAGGCCGAGTACCTGCGGGAGGCCCACCACAGATGGAATATGAAGGGCGGGGCGACGCGATCCGGCAAAACCTACATGGATTACAGATGGGTCATCCCCAAGCGCCTCCGCGAACGCTCCGGGAAGGAAGGCCTCGACGTGATCCTGGGCGTCACCAAGGCGACCATCGAGCGCAACGTCCTCTCCCCCATGCGGGATATCTACGGCGATACCCTCGTCGGCTATATCTCCTCCGACAACACCGTCACCCTCTTCGGCGAGCGCGTCTACGCCCTCGGCGCGGAAAAGCTCTCCCAGGTTTCCAAGCTCCGCGGCGCCTCCATCAAATACTGCTACGGCGATGAGGTCGCCGATTGGTCCCAGGATGTCTTCGATCTTCTGAAATCCCGCCTCGATAAGGAATACTCCCTCTTCGACGGCACCTTCAACCCGAAGGACCCCCTCCACTGGCTCAAAGAATTCTTAGATTCCGACGCCGATATCTACTACCAGCAGTACAGCATCGATGATAACCCCTTCCTCGATCCCACCTTCGTCTCCGAGCTGAAAAAGGAGTACGCCGGGACCGCCCTATACGACCGCTATATCCTCGGCCTCTGGGCCGCCTCCGAGGGAGCCCTCTTCACGATCTACCCCGAGTATACCGATGATCCTTCCCTCTTATTTGACGGCATCGCCCACATCGACGCCGCCTACGGCGGGGCGGATGGAACGGCCTTCACCTGCGCCAAGAAGACCATCACCGATTCCGGCCTCAAAATCTACATGTTCGGCAAGCTCCGCAACCAGCACATCGACACCCTCATGGATGTCTTTATGGACGATATGGCCCGCCTCCGCTGCTCCCCCCTCTACATGGAGCGCAACGCCGACAAAGGCTTCGCCGGCCGCGAATTCCACCGCAAGGGCCAGCTCGTCCGCCTCTACGACGAGCACGAGAACAAATTCAAAAAGATCGCCACCTTCCTTCGGAAATGGTGGCCGAATATCGTTTTTTTGCAGGGGACGGATAAAAAATACATCGAACAGATCATGGCCTATAACGAGGGAGCGGAGCATGATGACGCGCCCGATTCCGCCGCCTCTATCTGCCGCATCTTAGACAACCGCTCCGGCCAGCCCTACCACTCGATCTTCTGACGAAAGGATGTGATCCCCTTGAAAACCTACCAGGACTTCGAGAAGGCGGAAAACAAGCTCAAATTCATCACTTCCGCCATCAACGAGTACCGCGCCTCCGATGACTACCTTACGGCCCTTCTGGCGAATGACTACGAGTGCCAGCGCAACACCACCATCGCCCAGTATGAAAAATATCTCTATTCTCAGACCGGCAAAAAGGTCGTCGATTTCACCGCCGCCAACAACCGCCTCGCCTCCAACTTCTTCCACCGCTTCAATACCGACCGCTGCACCTATTCCCTGGGCAACGGCGTTTCCTTCACCCGCACCCAGACGATCACCGAGGACGGCCGGGAAAAGCAGATCGATCTCACCAAGCAGGCCCTCGGCAGGGATTTCGACAACGATCTTTATAAGGCCGCCTACTTCGCCCTCATCCACGGCGTATCGTATGTCCGCTGGGAGGATGGGAAATCCTTCGTCTTCACCGCCGATCAGTTCTGCCCGTTGTATGATGAATTTACCGGGGATCTGAAAGCCGGCATCCGCTTCTGGTCCCTCGATTGGGTCAATAAGCCCGTCACCGTCATCCTCTATACCGAGGACGGCTATACCATCTACCGCACCAAGGACGGCAAAAAGGGCCTCGACCTGATGGAATACCAGCCCCGGAAGGCCTATAAGGTGCGCGTGCGGGAAACGAAGGCCGACGGCCCGGAGATCATCGGAGAGAGCAACTATCCCTCCCTCCCCATCATCCCCCTCTACGGCTCCAAGCATAAGCAGAGCACCCTCATCGGCCTCCGCCCCAAGATCGACGCCTATGACCTCATCCAGTCCGGCTTCGCGAACGACCTGGAGGAGTGCGCGGAAATCTACTGGATCGTCAGTAACGCTATGGGCATGGATGACGCGGACCTTGCACAATTCCGCGACCGCCTCAAGCTCAACCACATCGCCGTCGCCGATACCGATAACTCCGGCATCACCCCCTACACCCAGGAAATCCCCACCCAGGCCAAAGAGACCTTTTTGAACCAAATCCGCGCCAGCATGTACGAGGATTTTGGCGACGTGGATGTCTCCAACATCTCCTCCTCCTCCCGCACTGCCACCGAGATCAACGCCGCCTACCAGCCCATGGACCAGGAGGCCGATGATTTCGAGTACCAGATGATCATCTTCATCCGCAAGCTCCTCTCCCTCCTCGGCATCGACGACGTCCCGCAGTTCAAGCGCGGCAAGATCAGCAACCAGCTCGAACAGACCCAGATGATCGCCCTCGTCACCCAGTACCTCGACCGGGAGACCATCCTGAACCTCCTCCCCTTCATCACCGTCGACCAGGTGCAGGAAATCCTCTCCCGCCTCGACCAGGAAGAGGGCCGGCGGATGGATGACAAGCCGGATGATGAGGATGATGAAGACGATGAAAGCGGTGAGGCGTAATGTCCGACCCCGGCACCCGATACGCCGATAAGCGCCAGCAGGCCATCGAACGCCGCATCCATGCCATCTACCAGCACGCCATCCGCGATATCATCGACCGCCTCAACGCCCACTCCGCCGCCATGTACGAAAAGGACCGGGAAAAGCGGGCACAGCGCGACCGCGGAGAGATCACCCCCAAGCAGTACAAGGACTGGCTGCGCGGCCAGATGTTCGTGGAAAATATCTGGAAGGATCAGATACAATCCGCCACTTCGGTTCTTCTGACCGCCAACAAGCAGGCGAACGCGATCATCGAGGGCGAGCGCCGCGCCGTTTTTACGGAGAACGCCAACTACCAGGCCTATCAGATCGAAAAGGACAACCGCGGCGCCATCTCCTTCACCCTCTACGATTCCGCCGCCATCACCAGCCTTTTGCGCGATCAGCCGGAGCTGATCCCCCCGAAGTACGTGAACGGGAAGCGGGACCGCGCCTGGAACCGGGAAAAGATTTCTTCCATCATCGCCCGCGGCATCATCACCGGCTCCCCCATCCAGCAGATCGCCGATCAGATCGGCCGCGAAACCGGCTCCGGCAACGAGAAGGCCATGCTGCGCTACGCCCGCACGGCGATGACGGGGGCACAGAACGCCGGGCGGATGGAGGCGATGAGGGAAGCACAGGAAATGGGCCTGAAAGTCAAAAAGACCTGGATTTCCACCCTCGACGAGCGCACCCGCCCCGCCCACCAGATGCTCGACGGGGATACCGTCGACGTGGACCAGCCCTTTTCCTCGATCTTAGGCCCCATCATGTTCCCCGGCGATCCTGCGGCGGATGAAGCCAACACCTGGAACTGCCGCTGCACCCTGGGCTACATCTACCCCGAATACCGGGAACGGAATACCATGCGATACGACCAGGAAGCCGGGAAGGATATCGAATATATTACCTATCCCGAATGGAAGCGCAGAAAAATGGAAGCGCAGAAAAGAGGAGGTGATTAAATGGCTCAAAAAACCTTTGCCCTCTCCGTTATCTCCCACCGCCACACCGTCGAATCCGATGTCACCAAGGCCATCCACCGCGCCCTGGAAGCCTGCGGCGGGAAGGGGGAAACCTACGCGAAGAAGCTCTGCCCCGTCGATACCGGCAACCTGAGAAACAGCATCACCCACCAGCGCGAGGGCGATGATACCGAGCTGATCGGAAGCGATGTCGAATACGCCCCTTATGTCGAGCTCGGCCACCACCAGGAGGTCGGCCGCTACGTTCCCGCCATCGGCAAGCGCCTCGTCCGCCCCTTCGTTCCTGGAAAGCCATACCTCGCCCCGGCCCTCAAGGACCATATCAGCGAGTACGAGCAGATTTTTGTAACGGAACTGAGCCAGCTATGAAAAACGCCCCGCCCCCGGCGGGGTTTTTTCATGCCCTGACACGATTTTACGTTTTTGTCGATGAAAAACGCGCCCCGATCCTTTAAAATTCTTTTCAGCAGGGCGAAGCACTGCCCTACTCACTCCACTTGGGCCGAAGCACTGGCCCCGAAGCACTGGGAGGTTTTTGTATATGTCGTTCACCAGGTCTTTTTTGAAATCCATCGGTCTCTCCGACGAACAGGTCCAGACCGTCATGGAAGAACACACCAACGTCACCGACGCGCTCAAACAGCGGCTCGAAGGATACAAAGCCGATGCCGAAAAGCTGCCCGCAGTCCAGAAAAAGCTGGACGCTCTCCAGGGCGGCGAGGATTTCAAAGCCAAGTACGAAGAAGAGCATACCGCCTTCGAGAAGTACAAAGCGGACGTAAAGGCAAAGGCAGATTTGGACGTGATGAAGGATGATTTCCGCCAGATTTTAACTGCGGAAAACGTCAGCAGCCGGTGGATCGAACCCATCACCCGGATGGAAGATTTCTCCGCCATGAAGCTCGACGAATCCGGCAAAAAGCTCGCCGATCCCGATAAGCTGCGCCAGATGGTCCGCCAGAAATACTCCGACTACATCGCTACCGAGCGCACTGAGCATGAGCGAATCGCCACCCCGCCCGAAGTAAAGGGCGGCCCCAAGCTCACCCGCGAGGATATCTACAAGCGGGACGATCACGGACGTTACATCCTTTCGACCGAAGAACGACAGAAAGCTATCGCTGAAAACCCGCAAGCGTTCAGATGATATGAAAGGAGAATACCATGGCCGCTACCAATATCGAAACCCTGACCACCCCCCGCGATTCCCTGCCCAACAGCTACGGCACCGGTGCCAGCGCCGTCACCGCCCGTGAGATCGATTTCGTCACCCGCTTCGGCAACAACTGGGACGCCCTCCGCGCCATCCTGGGCATCATGCGCCCCATCCGCAAGGCCCCCGGCACCCAGCTCGTCACCTATAACGCCTCCGTCGCCCTCGAAGCCGGCAACGTCGCCCCCGGCGCTGTGATCCCCTATTCCAAGGCCACCGTTACCCAGGCCGCCATGGAAGACATCGTGATCGAAAAGTACGCCAAGGCCGTCACCGTCGAGGATGTCGCCAAGTACGGCGCGGCGATCGCCATCGAGAAGACCGACGACGCCTTCCTCAACCATTTGCAGAACGTCGTCCTCGGCCGCTTCTACACCTTCCTCGCCACCGGCTCCCTCACCGACAACGCCACCACCTGGCAGGCCGCGCTGGCGAAGGCCCAGGGCGAAGTGCTCAATAAGTTCGCCACCATCCAGAAGGAAGTCACCCAGGTCGTCGGCTTCGCCAATATCCTGGACTTCTATGATTATCTCGGCTCCGCCCAGATCACCGTCCAGAACGAGTTCGGCCTGTCCTATATCAAGAACTTCCTCGGCTACGGCACCCTCTTCCTCCTGCCCGCTACCCAGATCGCCCGCAACAAGGTCATCGCCACCCCCTCGGAAAATATCGATCTGTACTACATCGATCCCGGCGATTCCGAGTTCGCCCGCCTCGGCCTCAACTTCACCACCCAGGGCGAGACGAACCTCATCGGCTTCCACGCCCAGGGCAACTACAGCACCGCCGTCGGCGAATCCTTCGCCCTGATGGGCATGAAGCTGTGGGCGGAGTACCTGGACGGCATCGCCGTCGTCACCGTCGCGGGGGCTTAATCCATGAAATACATCACGCTGATCTACTGGACGGATTTGCAGGATGACAACCATCCCTACAACCCCGGCGATGAGTACCCCCGGCCGGGCCTGAAGCCCGCCAAGAAGCGCATCGCCGAGCTTTCCGGCAAAGAGAACCGGCGTGGCGAGCCCCTCATCAAAAAGGCTGAATGAAAGGAGTGAGAAACCGTGCTCCAGCGCATCTGTGAATCGATCCACAACTACTTCATCCAGGAAACGTATATCGGAACCTTCACCATCGCCTCCGGCGCGGTTTCTCCCCTCTCCCTTCTGGAAGGGCAGCGCTTCTGGCTCACCGGCAGCGCACTCAACGACGGCATCTACACCTACCACGCCGAGGGGATCACGAACGATGATGACAACCGGCAGGCGGATCTTTTGGACGAAACCTTCACCGGCACCATCTGCGCCCTCGCGATCCCCCGCGAGCTATCCGCCCTCGCCCTCGAAGTAACCGACTGGCTCGATCAGTACGGCAAGACCCTCGCCAGCCCGTACCAATCGGAAAGCGTCATCGGTGTCTATAACTACACCAAGGCGACGGCCAGCAAGGTCGGCGGCGGCAGCGGGATCATCTCCTGGCAGGATGTTTTTGCCGACCGTCTCAAGCGGTGGAGGAAAATCTGTCTATGAGCCTGATTGAAGCAATGATGGTCCCCTGTCTCAGGTTCGAGCAGTCCGCCGCCGCTGACGGAGTTTTGGGCCGGGCCGGAGGCTGGCACCCCACGGTGCCCTTTAAGGCCACCATCATCAAGAACGCCATGAACGAGGAACAAAGGGCCGAACAGCCAGCCGTCAAGGAAACTTTCACCATCGTTGTACAGAAAGGCTTCCGTCTGACCTACAAAGACGTTTTCCAGCGTCAATCAGACGGCCAGCTTTTCATCGTGACCGGCAATTCCCTGGATTCTGAGGCTCCTGAGGCCAGCACCATCCAGATCGGCAAAGTGACCGCTGAAAGGTGGGAGCTTCCTGATGCTTAAAAACGCCCAAACCCTGACCGAGTGGTTTTCCGGCTTCGGCCTCCCCGTTTATTTAGAGTCCGATGTCCCCCACGATGCGGATACCCCTTATATCACGCTCCCCCTGGTGGACCCGGACTGGCGCTCCCAAATCTCCTACCAGCTCTCCATCTGGTATAGGACCCAAAGCAATTTACTGCCCATCCAGAAAGCAGACGAAATCCTCGCAGCGATCCATGATGGCATCCGCCTCTACTTTGACGGCGGCCTCCTCGTCCTCCGCATCGATCCCCATACGCCCACCCAGATCATGGCCGAAGGGGATTACCGCTGCGCCCGCCTTTCCCTCGTCCTCAACGCCTACCACCTTCCGGGCATCTAAACCCGGAGAAAGGAGCAAATAAATGCCCGCTGGTATGACTACGAACCTGACCGCCGCCGGTTTTAAGAAGCTGATTCTTAATGCCGGTGCTTTCATTACCGACTTTGATCCCTCCTCCTACGATACCGTTTCCGACATGAAAGCGGCCCTCGCTACCGCCCTCGCCGACAGCACGAAAAATCTCGGCATGACCCGCGGTGACAGCTCTTTCAACGTCACCCGCGAAATGCGGCAGACGGAGGCAAACGGTATCCGCTACCGCTTCGTCGGTGATACCCACGTCGATTCCGCCGACGCCTACCTTTCCACTACCCTGATCCAGGTCGGCCAGCCGGATGTCCTGAAGAACGCCATCGGCACCGTCACCGTAACCCCCTCCGGCAAGAAGACCACCATCAAGATGAAGACCCGCATCGAGGAGGGCGATTACCTGAATCACCTCTGCTGGGTCGGCGATGTGGCGGACGGCGGTTTCGCCATCATCCATCTCCTCCACGCCTTCAATACCGCCGATCTCAATATGTCCATCACCGATAAGGGCGAAGTCTCCCTCCCCGTCGAATTCCACGCCTTCCAGGGCAGCGTGGAGGATTACGATTACGCCCCCTTCGAGATCATCTTCCTCGATGTAACCCCTTAACCCCGGCCCTATCGGGGCTCACGTTAGGGTCGGGGTTAACTCTGGAACCGGAGTTTGATCCACAAGTTTTCGAGTATACCGTGGACGTGCCAAGCGATATGACGAACATTCCGGTCACCTTTACCAAAGCGGTCTATGATACCGTTTGGGGCGGGGCGGATGCTCTCAATACGTCGAAAGCAAGGAAAGACGGTCCCGCGGTCAGCGTCCCTGTAATTTCAGGGGAACCTTCCGGTGGCTTTTCCAGTTGGGAACCTACGGACACAATGCTCCACCAAAGCACCCTGGAGCATACAGTAGAATGGACCTTTGAAAATGCGGAAGCATATATCACCACTGTCTCCATAAACAGCGGCGGGTCTATAATAACCACAAAGATCACCTTCAACAGAGTATAACCACCACAGCGGGGCGGGGATTCCCGCTCCGCCATCTTTTTAGGAGGGCAATTTGAAACTTTCCGAAATGACCAACGATCAGGCCGCCGAAGCCATGATCCGCCTCGCCGAACCCATCGGTGCGATCTGCGATGACGAAGAAGCCGTGAAGATGATCGACGAGTACAAGCACCGCTATAAAATGCCCCTCTTTTACGCCGTCGGGAAGATGATCCCGACCCTCGTCGGGTATCTGCTGAAAAAGCGGAAGCAGGAGCTTTATGAGATCATCTCCATCCTCTCCGGCAAAAAGAAATCAGAAATCGGGAAAATGAACTTCGCCGAGACTGTTTCCATCCTCCGGGATTCCTACGATGACACCCTCTCCGTTTTTTTTCGCTCATCCGGCAAGCAACTCCTGAGCGCCGTCAAAAAGTCGTCTGCCATCTCCTCCGGCACGGCTGGCACGGCTGGTACGCCCTGAGATGCCTGCTGGAAGAAGACGAGAAGCAGCGGAAGTATAACGATTATATAGCCATCGTCCAGTCCCTTATAGGCCAAGTTCTCTGCGCCTACATGGGCGGGGACTGGCCCCTGCCGAACTACGGCGAATTCATGTACCCCGAACGCCACAAAGAAGACACGCAATCCTATGAGGAAATCCGCCAATCCCTCATCTCTCGTCTCACCCAATAACCAAGGAAAGGAGGCGGATCAATGGACGCATTTACGCTGGTTGCACGGCTGACCCTTAACCGGGATGAATTTAATCAAGGGCTCAAGCAGGTCGAAACCGACATCAACTCCGACGAGAACAAAAGTATCTTTTCTTCCTGGGGCGTGACCGTCGGCAACCTTGCATCGGACGGGATCAAAAAAGCTCTCATGGAAGCCTGGCGCTTCGCCAAAAGCGTTTTCACTACCGGCATGGATTTTGAATCCATGATGAGCTCCGTCAAAGCCGTCGCCCAGCCTACCGAGAAGCAATTCCAGGCCCTCAACGAGCGCGCCCAGGAGCTCGGCGCTTCCACCAAATTCACCGCCACCGAAGTCGGCGAAGCCTTTTACTACATGGGCCTCGCCGGTTGGAAAACCGAAGAAATGCTCGCCGGTATCGACGGCGTCCTGAACCTCGCTTCCGCCTCCGGCGAAGACCTGGGAACCGTTTCCGATATCGTCACCGATGCCCTCACCGCCATGGGCCTGACCGCCAACGATGCCTCCCACTTCGTCGACGTTCTCGCCGCCGCCTCCACCAACTCCAACACCACCGTCGCCCAGATGGGTGATGCCTTCAAATACCTCGCCACCACCGGCGGCGTCATGAAGTACAGCATCGAGGATGTCGCTTCCGTTCTCGGCCTTCTGGCGAACAACGGCATCAAGGCCGGGCAGGCCGGCACGTCGATGCGGCAAATCCTGAATACCCTGATCAACCCATCCGATCAGGCGGCGGAAGCCATGGAAAAGCTCGGCCTTTCCCTCTTCGATTACAGCGAAGCGGGCGACAAAATCGGCGGCCGAAAGCCCCTCATGCAGGTCGTCCAGGAACTGCGCGAGATTTTCAAAGAAGCCGATTTTGACCTCGAAGGCAAGCCGCTCGCCGAAGTGCAGGAGAAAATCGACCAACTGAATGAGGAATGGGACGCGCAATACGCGGGCCTGAAAAAGAACAACGCGAGCAAGCGGGAAATCGAGGACGCTTACAATAAATACCTCGAGGATTTCAAGGAAATCGTCAATTTCAACGAATCCTTCCTTTCCAAGCTCGGCGACATCGGCGGCCTGCGCGGCATCTCCTCCCTCTTCGCCCTCATGAACGCCACCGATGATGACGTGAACCAGCTGGTCGAAGCCGTCAACAACAGCAGCGAGGGAAACGGCGCCGCCTATAACATGTCCCAGATTCTTCTGGACAATCTGCAGGGCGACGTCACCATCCTCAACTCCGCCATCGACGGCCTCAAGATCGCCCTCTTCGAGGATGTCAATCCCCTCGCCCGTGAATTCGTCCAGACCCTCACCGAAGGCGTGACGAAGGTCTCCAACTTCATCAAGCACGGCCAGCTCGAATGGACCGCCGAGGATGAGAAGAACGAAGCCATCGGCAACGCCGAGGCCGATGCCGCTGAGGCCCAGGGCATCGTCTCTTATATGGATACCCTGATAGAGAAATACGGCCAGGCCGCCACGAACTCCGGCGAATGGGCCGACGCGATGGCCCGCCTGCAGGAGCTTTTCCCCGACATCAACGGGGCCATCAAAGCCGAAGGCGATAACTTAAAAGAAACCACCGAGAGCATGCGCCAGCACATCGAGATGAGCAAGCAGAAGGCCATCGAGGACGCGAAGCGCACCTACCTCGCCGATCTCCAAAAGCAGTACAACGACAACCAGGTGGCCCTCGGAAAGCTCGAAGTCGGCCAGGACTACGCCATCCAAACCCAGCTCCAGGATGCCCGCCGCATGGCTGAGATATATCTGAGCAACCGCCAGTCCGCCGAAGCTATGTTCGGCCAGGGCTACCGCGCCACCACCGATGAATTCGCCGCCTATAACACCGTCGAGGAAATCGTCTCCGCCCTCCAGTCTGGAAAGGTCGGCCTTGACAGCTTCATGGCCTATCTCGAAGCCTCTCAGGATGAGCTCGACCTTCCCACCCTCCAGGCCCTCCGCAAGCAGTACGAGGAATCCCAGACCACCTACGACAGCAACGAGCAGCAGATCAAGGCCCTCACCGATGAGGCCATCAACCTGCAGACCCAGCTCTCCGTCGCCGAGGCCGCCATCGCCCGCCTCGCCGAAGCTGCCAACAGCTCCGCCGACGCCCTCGCTGCCACCCCCGACATCCCCGCCGATCCCGGCGAGCACGCCGCCGGCAACTGGTTCGTCCCCTATAACGATTACCCCGCCCTTTTGCACCGCGGCGAGGCCGTCCTCACCGCCTCCCAGGCCCGCCAGTTCCGGGAAAACGCCTCCGGCGCGAACCTCGATATTTCCGCCCTGACCTCCGCCATCGTCGGAGCCGTCCAAGAAGGCCTCCGCGACGCCCAGGTCAACGCCTATCTTGATGGCTACCGCCTGACCCGGGAGATCGGGCGCCGCCTGAATGACCAGGTTATGTTAGAGAGGTGATGGCATGAAAACCCGCTTTGAAGTTTACCTCAACGATATCTCCCTTTCCAGCCTCAACGACAATCTCGCCATCACCGATATCTCCTACCCCGCCCCCGTCATCGATCACACGGTCGCGCAGTACGCCGGGCGGGACGGCGGCTTTATTTCCAGCAGCCGGAAATCTGAGGCTGTTGTGGTCATCACCTTCGAGCTGCACATCTATAACACCCAGGACCGCCAGGCCGCCTGCCAGGAGATCATCACCTGGGCCCGCTCCGGCGGCAAGCTCCAGACCTCCGACCGCCGTGATCAATTCCTCCGCTGTGTCTGCCGGAAGCTCCCCTCCATCGAAAGCGCCCTCAAGTGGAACGATCCCCTGACCATCGAATTCGCCGCCTACGCCATCCCCTACTGGCAATCCATCCACGCCTCCGAAACGACCCTCACCGGGACCTCCGCCACCGGCAGGCTATTTGTCCCCGGCAACGGCAAGGCCAGCGCAGACGTAAAAATCACCGCCTCCGCGGCCCTTTCCTCCCTCACCGTGGGTTTTGGCTCCACCTCCATCACCCTTTCCGGCCTCACCGCCTCCGCCGGGGATGTGATCACCTTTTCCCACGATGAAAACGGCACCCTTTTTATCAAGCAGGGCACCGCTTCCCTCCTCCTCCGCCGCACCCCGGCCTCCTCCGATGATCTGACCGCCGCCTGCGGAACCGTTCCCATTTCCATCACCGCTTCTTCCTCCATCGAAGCTACTTTCAGCGTAAAGGGGGTGTGGAATTGAATGTAGTTTCCCCCATGATCCTCGATTCCTCCGGCAGCGTCCTCCGCCGGATCGACCCTGCGGACGTGTCCCTTGATCTCCAACTGGAGCCGCTTTCCAGCGCGGAGATCGAGCTGAAACCCGGCGATACCATCCCGGAGCGTTCCTGGGTCTCCGTTTACACAGAACACGGCCTCGCCGGCATCTTCCGTTCCCGCCCCCAGCGGGACAGATACGGCGAGCGATCCTCCCGCGTCTCCCTCGTCCACGGGGCCTGTGAATTAAACGACTACCTGACCACGAAGGGGGGCGACCAGCAGCAGGACCCCGCCAACACCGCCATCGCCTATATCATGCAGTTTTACTTAGGCACCCACTGGCGGCTCGGAACCGTTTCCGCTACCGCCCCCGTCGTCTACCAGCTCAACGGCTCCGGCGTTTTGGATGCCATCGCCGAGATCATGGACCAGCTCCCCGGCTATATGCTCACATTTGATCAGTCCGTCACCCCGTGGACTTTGAACGTCCTCCCCCGCCCCGAAACCGTCTCCGCCGAGGGCCGCCTCTCCCGCAACATCTCCTCCGTCGAGATCAGCCGGGATGATTCCTCCCTCTGCACCCGCGTTTACTACGGCGAAAACGATCTCTTTGTCGAGGACGCGGCAGCTATCCAAAAGTACGGCGTAATCGAGTACCGCATCACAGAATCCGGCCTGGATACTTCCCAGCTCGCCGCCATCGCGCAAGCCTATCTGGACAACCACAAGGAACCGAAACTCTCCGTCTCCATCTCCGCCATCGACTTTTATAACGCCACCGGCGAACCCCTCGACCGCATCGCCCTTGCTTTTAAGTACCGCCTCGCCATCCCCGACGCGGAAACGGAAGAAAACCGGGTGATCGAAGCCATCATCTGTTCCATCCATTACGACAGCGTTTCCAGTAACAACCCGCAAATCACCCTCGCCTCTGACCCGGACACCATCATTACCTTTTTAAAAAAGCAGCGCCGCTCCGGCGGCTCCGCCCGCCAGCTCGCCAAGGAAGAAGCGGATAAGCAGTACCAGCACTGGACCACCGAAAACAACGTCTACAAAGAATCCGTCTACAAGATCATGGGCGTTAAGCTGGATGAAAACGGGAACGTCGTCTATCAGAAGGACCCCGTCACCGGGGAGCTGATCCTGGACGATGCCGGGAACCCCAAGCCCGTCTACGACCCGAACAGCGGCGGCAGCCTCTCCGGCGTCACCCGGGAAACCGCCCAGAATTACACCCGCCTCTATGAGCTGACCGGGGTGAACGCCCTGGGCGAGAACGAGACGATCCTGACCCGCGTCCAGCAGGACGCCCGGCAGTACGCCATCGATGCCGTGCAGAATAATATGTCCGGGTATCTGCAGATCACCGCTCTCAAAAACGAGATGGGGAACGTCTTCAAAACGTCGGACGGGAAGACCATCGTTTCCAGCATCGTCACCACGATCAACGGCGAAAACAGTGAAATCTACCTGAACTCCGATCACGTCAAGCTGAAGGACGGGTCCATCATCACCGCCTCCACGCTGGACGCGAGGCTGGCGAATATCGATGCGGTCGTTGCGCAGACGATTTCCGCAGGAACCTTTCTGAGCGCAAGCACCGGGAGGTTCAACACTCTCTGGGTAGAATCACCAGGAGCGAACGGCGCGACCAACACCGCCCAGGTGAACAACGCCGTCAACGGACTTTACGAATACACACCGACCGAAGAAGGAAAGATCGGGTTCCAGTTCACCACCCTGGCGAACCCGACAAAACAATCCATAAATTTTAATATTGCCGACACGAAATACTTCAAGGACCGTGTCGGCATTGAAGCTACCGGGCTGACCGTTACAGAGATCGGGCAAACGCCCTATAACAATCATTCCGCGGAAGCCATCACCACCCCGGAGATCAAGGCCGGGACCAGCGACAAATACTATCTGATCAGCGCCACCGCGAAAGACGGCACGACCACCGTTTATAAGAAGTTCACCCTTCCGGCAGCCTCCGCCCCGCCGGTGACCACCGACCCGAAGATCTCCAAGAAGTCCTGGGCCTCCGGCCAGATCCAGTTGGACGCCTCCTCTGATCCCAATGATCCCGCCTCCGTGACCATCGCCCTGACCGGCGGGACCACCGGCAGCCTAGACAGCGCGGCCAACCCCACCAAGATCAGCTTTGACATTTTAGAGAGCGTGAACGGCTCCACCGTGGACACCGGGGCCGACGTCGTTGCCACCGTCACCCGGCAAGCGGCCACCATCAAGCTGGGAACGTCCAATAACGCCCCGGCCATCGTCGCCAATACAGTTGGCCGGGCCACGGTCGGCGGGCAGGTGATCCAAGTCGGCGTGACCGCCCTGAAAGTCACCCCGGGAACTGCGACCCCGGGGAAGAGCTGGAACAGCTCAACCCACAAATATGACCTGACGGCCTCCGGCTCTGTTTCCATCGGCTCTTCCTCCCTGGCCCTGATCCAGGGGACCGATTCCTTCACCCCGTCGGACGCATTTACGTACGGCTTCAATCTCTGCTTTAATTCCGTGAGCCTGTCCGCGTCGAAGACCACCCTGAACCCCGGCGAATCCGTGGACGTGATCCCGAACATGAAGGGCACCTGGGACGCCGCCCAGGCCCAGGCGTTTTCCGGCAAAAAGATTACCATCCAGGCCGCCCAGGCCGCCACCGTCACCCCGAAGGTATCGAAAAAGTCCTGGGCCTCCGGCTCCCTGACCTTTGAAGCATCTACCGCCTCCGGCGATCCTACCAGCGCGGGCGTGGCCCTGGCTTTTGTCATCCCGAACAGCAACAACGGAAATATCTCTGTGGGCGTCGTGGATAAGGCTTCCCCGTATTCATCCGCCCAGCCTCACAGCGTCTTAAGTAAAACCCTGACGCTGACCTGCGGGGATGATTACGCCGTCGTGAAGGACGGGAACACCACCGTTGCCCAGGTCCCGAACAATAAGACCGCCACCCCTATCACCGTGAATGTGCAGAAGGGCTCCTGGTCCTCCGGGGCGATCCAGTTCACCACCAACCCCGCCAGCGGGACGGGCGCGAACGTTTCCCTTTCCTTTGTGACCGCCCAGAACGAATCCAACGGGAACGCCAATATCTCCGTCGTGGACAGCTCCGCACCCTATTCATCCTCCCGGCCTCAGACGGTCCTGTCAAGGCCGCTGGTCCTGTCCTGTGAGGATGACGCGGCCTACCTGAGAGACGGCTCGAAGATCATCGCCAAGGTGCCGAACAACAAGACCACACCGACCGTCTCCGCCTCCATTGATTTGATCGAGCTGCGGACCGTCGGCGGCGTCCAGTACCGCTACGACAAAACGGAGAAGGACTTCACCATCTACGTGCAGGCCAGCGGAACGAACGTATCACCGAAGACGGACGGGCAGCTTCACATCGGCGGGTCCGCAGCCTTCAACCATGGCCGGGACAGCGTAACCATCACCAACGTCGAGCGGATCGCGTCCTGTGCCATCGATGAGGACGCGCAGACAGCAGAGCAGGACGTTCGCTTTACCCTCTCCAACGGGGAAACCTATACGATCCATGAGGATTTCTCCGACGTGTACCGGGCCGGGCGAAACGGGACCGCCATCGACACCTTTGTCGATTACGCCGCGGACCTGTCCAGCGGGGGCGTCGTGTTTGATCCAGGAGTAGAGGAAGACGCCGACGGCGATCCACTGCGGATTGACCTGTCTGACATCTACCAGGCCGGTCAGAGCTACACGCCGCCGGTCAAGCACTGGTACACCTATTCGCCCACCGGCGGGGACGTGCCGATCTACGTGCAAAGTGTTGGCAGCAGCTCCGGCAGTTCAGGTTCCATCGGCGAAGCAATCGGGAACCTGCTGAATAAGTTTACCGTATCTACGACTATCGCCTTCTACCCGTACACGCCGGTTGAGGTAGTCGGAACCCTGAAGGGGTATACACAGGTCACCTATAACGGAACTACCTATTTGCTCGACCCCTCCAACCTGACCCAGTCCGAGACGGACCTGTCCGTCGGTCACAGGGTCGGTATTAAGGACCTGACTGTCACCCGGACGATTACCCTGTCCAGGATCGTCCACACCGCCGGAACGAACAACAGCGTCACCCTGACCGTGCAGCGGGAAGGCGAACGCAACCCGTCCAACGCGGTTTCCTCCTATGTCAGCCTGAGAGAGTTTAACAACCTGACTGTCAACGACAACGCGGGCAATTATTTCGATTATCTGTCCTATCTGTCCGGCTACTTTGCCAGCCATGACCCGCAGGTTTACGGCGACACCATCAACCATAAAGCGGTCTTCACGGAAACCTATACAGAGAACGGCGAAACGGTTACGGAGTATATCGTCGTTTCCTTCGACAGCTACGCTTATGCCGACGAATCTCAGCGCGTATGGTGGGAGATCACCAACTATTACAACAACTACGGATTCGACACCCCCGTCACCTTCACCCCGGCCAATGGCCCGGAACAGACCCTTGCTTATTCGGAGGGCTACAGCAGCCTGACGGTGAGCGGCGAGGATGCGTCCACGTACATTCCGGGCGACATCACCTACGCATGGAACAGCAATTATTATCAGCAGATGACCTGCCGCTTCCGCGTCCGCTGGCACCTGAGCGACGGGAAGACGGAAGACATCATCATCAAGAAGGTCGCACACATGGAAGAAGCGCCTTCCCCGGATGCGTTCACCGGCTACGTGTACGCCACCAAAGGCGGCAGCGTCAAGGTCCGCGCTACGGCTGGTGGATCGGAAATCGGCAGCCTGACCCCGAATACTCAGGTCACCGTCCTTTCCAAAGAAGGATCGTATTACAAGATCGAGTTTGAAGGCGTTCAGGGCTATATGGTTTCCAGCTACGTCATCAACTCGTCCGGCAGCCCGTCCAATTATAAGTATACAGGCTGGGTGAAGGACATCGCCTATGTTGAAATCGTCGTGGCCAGCAACGGATCGGATCAGATTGTCCACGCCGGAGGCTACACGGGAACCATCGTCATTGACCTGGCACCTGCCGGCATGGGCAAGACCAACTATCGAAGCCTCAACGCGATCAGCGCCTTGTATAACTCGTTCTCCCCGGCGATCACCGGCAGCCTGAGCTATTACCTGGGCACTGTGAACAATTACGGCAACCTGGCAACGCACAGCAAGAATATCTACAAGAGCAACCTGACGCACAGGCTGAGAGCTATCGTCCACTATGCGGACGGCACACCCAGCGACAGCGTGATTCTCCAGTTCACCAGCGTACCCGTCTAACAAAAGAAAGGAGCTCCCACAATGACCATCTATGAGCTGATTGAAAAAATGATCACCGACCTGCACAACACCGCCGCCGCCATCCTCCAAACCGCCGGAAACATCTCCGCCCTGCGCGACGCGCTGAAACAGGCAGACGCCGCCCGGCTGGAAGCCGCGAAGAAGGCCGAGGAAGGGGCCGAGGAAAAATGAGGAATATCAAGCTGCTGGACGGGACCGTCTATCAGGTGGATCGGGCCGGGGCTGCCGACGGGCAGCTCCGCCTCCGGCTCCTTCCGCCCTGGGACCTGGTGGAGGTCGTGACAAAGTTCAAAAACCCGGAGCTGACGGCCAAATTGGAGCACTACTTTGACGGCACGGAGACGGACCACGTGACGTTTGAGCACTATACCGAGTTCACGGCCCTGGAGATCGTCGGGGACAAGCTGCTGATTGTGATGAGGGAGGCGAAAAATTGATTATCATTGAACGGACCATGACCGCCGCTCCCCTCCGGGATGTGGAGGCCCTGCCGGTCCTGCTGTTTGAGGGCGAGATCAATGCCCACCAATTCCGCATCTCCCCGCCGGAAAGGATCAGCTTTGCCGGACACTCCGTCACCGCCCGCATGATCCGGGCGGATCAGACAGAGGTCGGCATCACCGGCTGGCTGGATCAGCGGGGCCGGGCCAATATCGTCATGACGGCTGGGTGCTACGTCGTTCCCGGCAGCTATAAGCTCTTCATCTACGTCGTGGACCCCACCGAAGGGGACGAGAAGACCGTCTGTGTCTATGCCTGCACCGGCTCCGTCATCCCCACCGTGGGTGAGAATGGCCCGGCTCCGGCGGCCCCGACCATCATCGAGACGTACCCGGAGGGGGCGCTTTCTGCCCTGGAAGCCCGGATCGCCGCCGTGGAGACCGGGGAAGCGTTCATGCCGGCGCTGGTGCCGTTTTCTGAAAGTTCCATGACAGCCACCAGGGCTTATACCGCCGGAGACCTTATCGCTATCGGGATGGAGCTTTATCAGACCAGGGAGGCCATCGCCGCAGGTGACGCCCTGAGCACATCAAGCAATGTCTATAAGACCACCCTGCGCCAGTATCTGAGCGGGTCCGGGAGGGCGACCAGCACGCTTGCTCACGCGGAAGGAACCAGCACGGCCACCGGTAACACGGCTCACGCGGAGGGAGGAAATACCACCGCCTCCGGGGCCGTTTCTCATTCGGAAGGATCGGCTACTATTGCTTCCGGCGCACACTCCCACGCGGAAGGGGACGGAACCTCCGCAACGAAAGATTCCGCCCACGCGGAGGGATACCAGTCTACTGCCAGCGGACGTAATTCCCACGCCGAGGGTGAATTCACTGTTGCCAGCGGCAGTAATTCTCATGCCGAAGGTTCCGAAAGCGCCGCCAGCGGAGCAGACAGCCACGCGGAGGGATACGGACAGGCGACCGGCATGGCCAGCCACGCCGAAAACAGTGCAACCGCCTCCGGTACGGAAAGCCACGCCGAAGGGCTTGATACAGAAGCTAAGGGCGCTGGAAGCCACGCGGAGGGAAGCCGGACCATCGCCACCCACCGTGCCCAGCATGTATTCGGTGAATACAACACCCAGGACCCAAGCTCCAGCGAAAAAACCTCCCGCGGCAACTTCGTCGAGATCGTCGGCAACGGCACGTCCGAAAACGCCCGGTCCAACGCCCGCACCCTGGACTGGGCCGGAAATGAGAGCCTGGCCGGCGGCCTGACCCTGGGCCTGGGATCGGCCATGGAGACGTTCCTTTCCCCGCTCCAGCTCCGGGCCATGATGCGCCGCCTGTCCTCCGGCCGCTGCCATGTGGTCCGGGGAACCGGCAACAGCGGCGTCCTGGTCCCCGCCCCGATTCTCTCCGCCTCCGGCATCACCTTCGGCGGGCAAGACAGCCCCGGCGGCTACGGCTATTTTTTCATGGACGATTTCGGGGCGATCCTGGGCGGCGTGGCCGCAAACGCCGGTCTCATCCCCTTTAGCCAGGACCTCACTCTGCCGCCCATGATTTTCCCGCGCTCCGGTTACATGCCCTACGACGTCATGTTCTACTGGGATGTCGAAAATGAGACGATCAAATACGCCTACCCGCCCGCCAACGCCTCTTCGGACCTGCCTGAAAACATGTACTGTTTCGGTTACTGGCGCTGGAACGCGGCGACGGGAAGGCTCTACGATTGCGAATTCGATATTGAATGAAACGACCTGTCCAGGAGGATTAAACCATGATTGAAATTCGTCGCACCTTCAACAGAGACCGTGGTTTTAAATTGGTTGAGACCTTGAACGGCTACACCTTCACGCCGGAAACCAACGCTCATACGTTCTTTATCGAATGTGTGGACAAGGTGAACGGTCTTGAAACTGTCGTGCCATTCGAGGCTGGTTCCACCGTCTCCGCCCGATTTTTGAAAACTGATCACGTCACGGAGCTGGTCGAGGGATCGCTGAACACCGATGGAGCCGCCGTCGTGACCCTGCCCTCCGAGTGTTATTCTGTTCCGGGCCGCTTCCTGCTGACCATTCTGGTGACCACCGGCTCCACTACGATCTGCGTCTACGCCGCCACCGGCACCGTCATCGCGGCGGATTCCTCCACCGTCAACGTCTCCGAAAACGCCTCCCGCGAGATCGACGAAAAGATCGCCGAGCTGAACGCCGCCGCCGCCCAGGTTAGCTCCGCCATCTCCGCCGGGTCGGCAAAAATCACCGAAATCAACCAGGCCGCCGCCGCTGCCCGCGCTTCCATCCCCCAGGATTACACCGCCCTGAGCGATTCCGTAGGTGATTTAAAGAGCGCTGTTGATCTCAAAGACGGCAAGATTCCGTTGGCATGGACGGATGGAAGGTATCTCAAATCATCTGACGGCAGTTCTGGCACATCTTCAAAGCACGCAATAACTGGATTTGTACCAGTTGTAAGTGGCAGAACGTACTATGTCAATGCGAGTTCTGTTGGTAGTGGTGAGGCAACACTATGCTTTTATACTACTAATGCGGTATCCGGTTATCAGAGTTATATTGCACATGATGGGCAGTTTGAATATACGCCAAACACCGATGGATATATCAGAATAGGCACACGGAAAGAAACAATCCCGACAGCAGATTGCTATCTGGCATATATAGCGGATTTGGGCGTTTATGCAAAGACAGAGACTGTTGTGGAACTTAGTGATTTGATGTATAAAAAACTATCGCTCACGTACACGGACGGTATGTATCTCAAAAAATCGAATGGAAGCGGCACGACAAGCGGTGCAAGCAACTATTATGCGACCAATAATTATTATCCTGTAAAAGCTGGACAGGCATTGTTTTGCAATCTGTTTATCGAAGACACGGATTCTGCGGCGGCAGTATGTGTGTATAATTCGTCTAAAACATTCGTTGAAGCGTATTCGTGGGAGAATCGTACAGAACCGATTACCATAGCGCAGGATGGATATGTCCGTTTCTGTTCCAGAAAAACGTTGCCGATGGCGGAAGCATATGTTATCAATTCGGTTGGAGAAGTTGATGAAATCAGGAAGGTTTCCGGAGTATCAGCACAGAGCGCCAACATTGCTAATGTTTTGAAAAGTGCAACTACTGCCAAAAAATATTATGCGGCTTTGGATGATGCTCCTGCTGTTTCTGCGTCCGATTTTTATCCCGCCATGCCGAAACAGGAACAGAAATACACAGGTGAGGTCACGCCGCTCAAACGTTATCTTGCTATCGGGTTTGACGATTTTAGAGCAAGTGATTTTGCGGCAATTATGCCATTATTTGAAAAATACGGTGGGAAAGCCACTTTCAACAGGATTATCCGCTCCGTATCCGTAAGCGATTCTGATAGAAAACAGGTTAATAATGTTCTGTTTGGGAACCATGAAATGGGTGACCATACAATCCTACATTATGCTTTTCCGTATTGTGATGCGCTGTTTAATGGCCAAGACCCGGCTAACCCTGACGGGAATCAAACGCCATATCCGACCAATGCCATGTTCCGCAATGATACCGGAAACGGGAGGAATATTTTTAACCAACTGCTGACAAATACAGTATCATTAGAAGGATATTCTGTTGAATCCACATGGGCTAATCTGACGGATGCTCAATGTCAGGGAATCAGGGAGCATTACAGCGCGATGAAAAACACAACGCTCCGTACCATCCTTGACGAAATGTCCAATAAATATCTTGGTACAACAGGTACGTCTGATGGAAGCTGGGATTCGTCCACGGGTAAATATACAGGCGGCATCTTCACAGGGTGCGCTACCTCCGCTAATCATGAAATTTGGGAACGTATATTGCAATGTATTCAGTTTTATTACAAGGACGTTTTCGGCTATAACAACGACCTGTTATGTTGGTCATATCCGGGTGGGGACAATTTCGGCCTTGGTTTGCTATATGGTGACCTGAAATATTACGATGCAGAGCATACGAAATTGTATGACATGAATGCCAGATTCACATCATCGTTATATACGGATGAGCTTGGTAACGCAAAGAGCCGTAGTTTTACAGATGTATTGCGAGAATTTGGCTATCGTTATACGCATGACTATAACTATCCGGGGCGGCGTGATAATGTGACGCTAAAAGCGATGAGCAAACAATTTATTATCAACGCCGATCTATCAAGGATTGATGGCATCCCGTACCCGACTAACAGAACGGTTGCATATAACAACCTCAGCAATGCATATCCTGCCAGTTTCTTTACCATTGGCAAGACGAAAGCGGCACAGATGTATGATGGCGGCGGTGAGTTCTATAACTTCATCGAAGCACTCAGACATGATACCGCAAATGGCCTTGTTCACGGCGAAGTGATTGACTCGTTTGACACATATTCCGAAAAAATGTTCTTTGAACAGGCTTTGGAATTCTGTCAGGCGGCTGGGATAGAGGTTGTGACTAAAGCCGAAGCCTATGATATCTGTTTCAATCATCCTGTGCGGAACGGCAATCTGATTTATAATCCGTTGCTGAGAAACACGGCAAAAGAAATTTTGACAGACGCAGTTAATGCACCTAATAATCCAGATGGGTATACGGGCAACTGCTCAGTGGAGAAAGTCAATGGCGTTAATGTGCTAACAACCAGCGGAGACACCACATATATTCATTATGGCATCCCATACGGGAAAATTAAATATTCCGCTGAAATCAAGGGAATTGGAACGCTGACGGTATACACCATCACGAACGAAACAAAGGCAACACTTGCGAATGCAAGCACCTTGACTACCGTACAAATCAATAATGCTGATTTTGCTGACGCAGGATTTGAAACGATAATCAAAAATGCCGATACAATCGCATGGGAACAAGTATGTGAAGGACTTGGAAATAAAATAATGGGGCTGAAGTTTGTTTATTCATCTGGTTTGCAGATTAAAAACATTCGGTTGGAAATGATATAAAGGACACTTTGAAACCGCTGAGCCACAGCACCCGATGAGGTTGTAACGATGCTGGGTGGCATCCTGCGTCGTAGTTTGTAATCGGGATTAAATAGGAGCATAAACCATGAACAACATTGATTCTATGCCGCCGAAATGTCATGATTGCCCTTATTGGGAGATATGCGAAGAACCGTATATATGCCCAACGCAAGATGAAAAGAAAGAACTTAAATA